>Ga0070731_10004662_pt1 | contig 11666 bp, 21 predicted proteins | sample Coa_R1_2_FD_66448 | JGI IMG/M metagenome (GOLD analysis project Ga0070731, IMG submission 66448) | Surface soil microbial communities from Centralia Pennsylvania, which are recovering from an underground coalmine fire - Coalmine... | ecosystem: Environmental > Terrestrial > Soil > Unclassified ... | reverse complement strand
AGGGTGATCTGCGCGCCAAAATGCGGAACTTTAGGCGCCGACCTACGCGACGCAGATCCTATGCCAACGGCATCTTCCGCCGCAGTGGCGGACGAATCGGTGCACGCCCGCACACCCCGCCGAACAGGGGCGACAGATTGTCGGAATCGGCATCAACCAGCGCCATGATCTGTGGGCGCTGCACCGTGCACACACGCCTGCGCAACCTCCCCTGGATCCTGCGCCACGCGTCGCCCTCGCGGGCCGTGACCTTGAGCCCACTCCGAGCGAGATGCGCGACGACTGCCGCCTCGTCTTCGATGGTGGGCGCGTAGCGCGCGGCGAACTCGGCCGATCGAGGTGGCGCTCGACGTTGAGTACGCGCACGCGACCGCGCCGGGCGCGCGCATCCTCAACTACATGGCGGCCTCAACGTCCAACGCCGACTTCACGACGATGTACGAGCGGATCGTCACCGACGATCCTGGGCATGTGGTCACGACGAGCTGGGGGACGTGCGAGGTCGATCTCCCAGTCGCGACACAGGAAATGGATGACGCGATCTTCGCCAACGCGAACGCGATCGGGCAGTCGTGGTTTGCGGCCTCAGGCGATTCGGGGAGCCTCGACTGTCACTCCACGCTCTCGGTCGACAACCCAGCCAAGTCGCCCCACGTGATCGGCGTTGGCGGCACCACCCCGACGTGCCGCGGCGGCCTCACGGCGCAGGACCCGGCGTGTGGTGCTTATGGATCGGAGACCGGGTGGAGCGGGTCCGGGGGCGGCGTGAGCCACGTTTTCACGCGCCCCCTGTCTCAGATCGGCTGCAGTGTGCCGTCAGGTACCGAGCGCCTGGTGCCGGACGTCGCGCTAGAAGCCGATCCGACGCCCGGCGAGTACGTCCTGAAGGGCGGGGCGTGGGTGATCGTCGGCGCCACCTCGGGCGCGGCGCCACAATGGGCAGGCTACCTCGCCGAGCTGAATCAGAAGGCGGGCGGTGGTGGGTTTAGTGATCCGGGTGGCCTCTTGTACGGCCTCGACGACCACCTCGACCACGCACGCATCGACGACGTCCAGCACGTCCACCACGACGACGCCCCCGACCACGACGACTCACGTGCCGACGACCACGACGTCAAGCACGTCCACTCCGATCACCAGCAGCACCACGATCTCCTCGACGACGGGCACCCACGCAACCACGACGAATACCACCACGACGGCGACCAGTTCGACGACGATGACCGCAACGTCAACGAGCACGACATCGAGTGCACCGGGTGCTTCAGCCACGTCGACGATCTCGGTAACCAGCAGCACGACAAGCACCACCCTCATCCGCTGCCCTGTCGGAACGATCGCCGGATTAGTCTGCGAGCTGCGTCCCGGGCTTGGTCGCCCGGAATGTGCGGGCCAGGAATTGCCCCGGGCGTTGGTGCGGCAGTTCGAGCGCGCAATGGATTTCGTCAACGGTGCCGACGCGGCGACGGGTACCCACCGCGTCCGCCGTCTGCTCACGCGCGGGGCAAGGACGCTGTCACGGGCGCGGTGGATCGTCGCGCACTCGCGGCGGCTGTCTCCCGCTTGTACCGCCGCGATCGTCGCCGTGCTGGACAATGCCCGCTCGCGCGCGGAGACGCTCGCAGGGGCAATGCCCACCGCTTTACATTGATGTTCGAGTGCCCTGAGTATCGCGAACGTCGGATTTAAAGTGACGTTCGCCGGTACCCCGCTGACGTAGAGCATCTGCCGCGCTTAAGAAGCGCACGGGATGGCGGCCAAGTCGGAAATCCGGCGGTGACGTCCTCCAGGGCGCCGTCTGCTGACACGCGGTAGGCTTTCGAGCCATTGTCGAAGTACGCCCGAATCGCCCAGCCGGTTCCTAGCACCACGAACTCCACCTCCCCGGGCATCCGCAGCTCGTGGTCCGACACGAGTCGGCAGGCATCCGCGATCGCCATCGCGAGTCTGCGGGCCGGAGGCATCCCGCGTGATCTAGTCAACACGCCAGCCGTCCCCGACGATGTGTCTGCGGGCGGCCGGGTGCGCGGCGGCCGTCACGGGCGTTTGCAGACTCGTCGCGCGCCCGGACTCCGGATCATGAAATCCTGAGTGATCTCGCCCTTGAGCCAGCGCATCAACCACTCGCGGGTATGACGCCCAACCGTCTCGGAACTGATCGCCCTGTTCGCCTTCTGATTGATCCACACGTCCGTCATCGTGAGGTGCCGATAGCCGGCCGCGTCCAGCAGACGCACGTGCTCGGGATCAAGTGTCGTGATCATCGCGGCTCTCCGACGCGGACTGGAGTATCTCCCGTTTGGGCCCCCGCGTCCGCTGGGGCGGTCGGTTTCTCGGGCCGTGGATCCCTCGCGGACGGTTCCTGCAGTCCCTTCCGGAACGCCTGCAAACCTTTGCCCAGGTGGCCCATCATCTCGGGCAGGCGACCGGGACCGAAGACCACGAGGACGATCACCAGCACGACGCGCAGTTCGCCGAAGCCCATGCCAAACATGGGAAATGGTCAGATATCACTACCGGGCTGGAGCGGTCGAAAAGTGCGCCTCGTTCGAGAACAGGCGAATCGCCGTGGAGAGAACCACGGTGCGATTCGCGAACCGTGCCGCGACAGAAGTTGGTCCCCATGGCCATCCGCTGAAGGTTGCGGTGGCGCGAATCTCCCTGGAGATACGGACTAGGAGCCGGTTCCGGACGGAAGGTCTTCAAGGTCGCGCCCGGCTTTGGTGTACGCTTCCTTCCCGCCGAACTGCTGAATGATCTCCATTTGGCGCGGGGGGGGCCCCTGGCCACGCACGTCCGCAGCGGAAAGGCGTGGCGTAGAAGTACGCACGTGGGCAGACGCGCGTACAACTACGGATCTAGCTTGCTGTACATTTTCGACGCGGTTGGCAGTCCTCCGAACACTCCTGAACGTAGACCTCTGCCGACGCGAGAAGACCGGCCAGGCCGGGCAGTCCCTCAAGTTGTGACAATGACAGCCGATAACGATGGGTCGACCTCGGTCCGAGGGAGGATTGCCCCTTGGCATGGCGCCTGCTGCTCAGGTGGAGGTGCCGTGATGCTTTATCAGCCAGGCGACTATGTGTGCCCGTCCGACTTGCCGCGTTGGTTCCTCTGCCGTGTCGAGCAGGTCGAATCCTTCAACGTCGGGGACGGCCTCGCGCAGATTCTCAAGCTGGCGCCGCTCGAGGGACCCTGGCCTGCGGGGACCCGCCTGATTCGGCTGGATGGCGCAGTGACCCCGGCACCCACCCGCGAGTTGTGGCGACGGCACGGGCTCGTGCGGCCTGCCACCGTCGACCGGCCGAGCGTGCGGCCGCGCGTTGTGGGCGGCCGCGTTGCCTGAGCGGGAAGCTCACGAGCCGGGCGGCTCCTCCGGGTCGGCCCGTTCCGCGGATGCGGAACATGATGAGGTGACGATGAATTCGCTCTTCGAGCCACGCGTTCGCCGGCTGGTGGCCGAGCACCTCGGCGTCGGCTTCGACGATCTGACCCCCGAGGTTTCGCTCATCGACGATCTGGCAGTGGATTCGCTCGACCTCCTCGAGCTGGCGGTCGCGCTCGAAGCGGAGTTCGGCGTGACCGTTCCAGAGCGCACGATCGCGGAGGTGCGGACCTACGGCGAGCTTGTCGCGGCGACTGTGGCCCTCGCGCGCAAGGGGGCCGAGGCGGAGGCGCGAACCGCGATGGAGCCGGTTCGCCTGTGGGCGCGTCTGGTCGCCCCCCGTGGTGTTGGGGGCGTGCTCGAGCGCGCCGAGTGGCTTACGCCCTACGCCGCCGAGACGATCATCGAGCACGCCTTGCGAGCGGGGCCTGGAGCCCAGCTCGAGGTCACCGTGGGAGCAGACGGAGGCGACACTGGCCTCCGACAGGCTCAACAGCAGTTCGCATGGCTGAGCGGGCGGGGCATCGCGGTCGACGTGCATCGGGATCGCGGCCACCGGGTCAATCGAGCCGCATGACCGGCAGGCACCATGGCACTCGAGCCTGACATCCTCCTCGCCGGCCAGCTCGGTCCGGCGCTCTCCAAGAGCAAGCCGTTCCGGGGAGAGCATCGGCTCATGCTGGCGGTGCTCGGAGACGCCGTCGACTGCTATCGCAGAGGTCGCCGGGCACGCGACCCGGCAACGCGGGTCTTGTTCGATGAGACGCGCGCATGGGTGGAGTCGACCGATCGCCGCGCGCTCTTTTCCTTCGAGAGCATCTGCGACGCCCTCGACATCGACGCGGACTATCTGCGCCGGGGTTTGCGCCAACGGCAGGCGCCCCGCCCGGGCCACGCCAGCACGGCGTTTGCTCGGCTACGCGAGGGGGGAGGCAGCAGCCCGTGAGTGTGGCGCCGGGAACGTCTGTGGCGGCTGCACAACGATCACGACGAGCAGCACGACGACGACCCCGCTGCCATAGTCGCGTCGTCGCAGCCGCGTTCGGCGTTTCCCGGGATTGTCGGCGATGCACAGCCGCCCGGCTATTCGTGATGGGCGCGGGCGGCTCGCCGCCGGTGAGGCGCAACGAGCAGACGTCGGCCGGCGAGGACAACCTAGCTGCACTTGCTGACCTCGTCGCCGGGACGTAGGCAGAGTTGATGAGCCGCTGCGTCCCACGGGGCCAAGAGTGTGGCGTCGCCCGGGGCCTCCTGGATCGGCTTGAGGGGTTGGGCGTGAGCTTCGCGTCGAGAGGCGCCAGCTTGTCAGAACGTGTGGTGTCGAAGGGCGAACGAAATCCTGAGATGCAGCGCCTGCTCGACTCGCTCCAGAGCCACTACGACGGGCATCCCGAGGAAGTGCGGGAGATGCTGCGTCGGCGACAGAGCGCGCGGCGCTAGCAACGCCGTCGCCCTCGTCGCCACTCGTCAGTAGGGTGTGAAAGTCGGCACCCGTCCCGTCGGACATTGTCTGATCAGCTCGTGTTCTGCCGCGCCATCAGGAGCAACATGGGCCGCAGAGGACGACATGTGAGTGAGGTGGTATATCACGCGGCGGATTCGCCCATTCTGTGTCGAGCAGGACCGCGAGATTCAGGACTTCGTCGCGGAGGCACTGCGCGAATACCTGCGCCGCTGACTGCAGCCGTGACGGCGCCGAGCGCGAGCCCGGCGCCGACAATCACGACCTACGCGCCTACCTCCACTCCCAGGACTTACTCTTCGTATTCCCCTCCGCATCGGCGCTGTACTCGAAGACTACGGCGACCGCGTTCAGACGACGGAAGTTCGGGGAGTCGCTGTAGTAGTACGACGCTCCGCGATAGCTAACCGCTCCTCCGTCGAGGAGCTTACCCACTCCCGCGGCCTTGAAGCTCGCCTGCTCGCCTCCCTTGCCCACGACCAGCCCGTGCGCCTCGCCGTAGAGGCTGCCGTCGGGCCGGGTTCCTGCACGGTAGGTGACCGTGTTCCGGGTTTCGACTCCGAGGAGCTTCCCGGTGCTCTGCGTCGTGACCTCCACCTTTGTGCCGCCGTCGACCGAGATCACGCGGCGCACCATCACCTTTCCGGTCTCTTCACCGATCTGTTCGCCTAGCATCGCTCTCTCCTTTCGGTTTTGGATCCGGTCTCGCCAGACCGGCTCTCGTGAAAAGTCGCGGCGGAACGCCCCTTCGTTTCTCCTCGTGACGGTGGGTCTCTGGCGTGGGCTTCGACCCCAGCGAGAAGAATCCAGTGCCGGGCGTAATCCTCCCGGACGTCGTCATGGCAGGCGCGAACCACCGTTCCAGCTCGATGAGGGGGAGGGATGGATAGGGACGGATGGGACGTGATTTTTCGTAAACTCCCCTACGTGTGGGGGTTGAGCGGAAGTCTCCTCAATCTCGCGTCCCACACGTCCCTCACGTCGCGGGGAGGCGTCCGCAGAGTAGTTGAGCAGGGCGATACTCCGGTGTCCGACCCGGAGCTCCCCATCGCTGAGCCACACCACGACGAAGTTGCCCGTGCTGTCCATCGCCACCACTGGCTCCGCTTGGCTGTTCGGGTCGCCGTCCCCGTGCTGTCGTAGCGCTGGCCCCTGGACGCCGGTGTTGTACTTGCCCGTGTCCGTCCCGGCGCTCCCGAAGCTCTCCCACACGACGACGAAGTTGCCCGTGCTGTCCATCGCCACGGGTGGCAACAACGGGTTGCTCGTCGTGTACTCCGGCCGACCCGGCACGGGTTGCGCCAAGGCGACCGGGAACCAGGCGGGATGGCTCGTCGTGAGGAGCACGAGCATCAGGGATCGGACGGAATTGCCGAACACGGCGCTCTTCCGCGCGCCGTGGGCGCTTCTCCCACTTTGAGTCGGGTCCACGGAGGGCCTCCTTCCGGAGTCCGCACCGGGCACGCGTGGGTAGGGTGTGGGAGTGCCCCTACCTGGATTCGTCGCGCTGCGGGGCTGGAAACGGGCTCGGTGGCGGAGCCTACGCCTCTTTCAAGTCGCCTGACAATGCGTAGTTCTACCCATAGCCGGCATCGAGTCCTTCAACGGCCGCCTCCGCGATGAGCTCCTCGACGGGGATATCTTCTACACGGTGGCGGAGGCCACCGTGCTCACCGAGTGGTGGCGGCTGGAGTACAACCATCTCCGGCCGCACAGCGCCCTCGGCTACCGGCCGCCGACTCCCGAAGCGATCGAACCACTGCCGTTGCGGGCGAGATCAGTTGCGCCCACGGACATGACCGCTTCACGGTCGGTGCCGCAGCCAACCACGCAGCAAGAGCGAGGGTCTTCGGCACCATTGCCCAGCATGTCGGCATTCATCGCCGGGATGTCGCGGGGTGTTCCACGCGATGGCGGCGATGCATCAAGGCGGATCTGTCGAAGAATGGCTCGGGCGTCTTTAGCGTACCGGGATTGATGCGGATCACGGTGACGGAAGCCCGCGACGAAAGAACGCCAGGGTATCAATCCGTTCACGAAGGAGCCGATCACGATAAAGGCGAAGCCGGCGCGGAATGTCGTACGCGTGCGTCCGCTCCGGGCTCTCAAGGCAATGGTCTGACAGTTTCGAGAGAGGCCAGTAAAGGCGGCAAGCGCGCCGAGCACTCGTGCTGCGCTCGATCTTGGCCTCCGTCGCTACGCTGCCTTGGCGTGGACGGCCTTGCCGAGCTTCCGTGCTAGCTCAAGGGCTTTGGCGACACCGTCCTTTCGGGCCACGGCCTTTACCCGGGTACGCTCGACGCCCTTGAGCGTGTGCAGGGCCGCGAGATACTGACCCTGACGCTTACGGGCAGCGCGGGCTTTCGCCGTCATCGTGAACTTGCGCTTGGGTCTCTTCACGGCGGCCGCCCGAGGACCCGCCGGGCGACCCGCTGCCGTGGCGGTCACGTGTCCCGTCTTGAGCGTCGCCAGTTCCCGTTCGAGCGCCGCAATACGAGCCGGTCGCTCCTGAGCGAAGCGCCGGACCTCCGCGAGTGAGGTCTTGCCCCCCTGGATCAGCCGATTGAGGGCATATGCGAGGTCAACGGCGGGAATCTTGCCAAGCTCGGTTGTTCGCGGCATTTGCACCTCCCTTGCCGCCGATAGCAGGGGACGCGCTCACGAGCAACGTTTTGCTGTGACGACCGCCCAGCCCTAACCGCGCCCTAACCGCAATGCCGGTCACTTAACGCGTAAGTGACCGGGTTCTGGATCTTCTCCACGCCCACCTCTATCGTGTACCGCGTGGAGGTGGGGCGATGGAGTTGGGGGAGCGACTGCTCGCCGTTGGTGCGGGCGAGCGCGCGGCGAGTTTCGAGCTGTTCAGCGAGACGCTGGAGCCGGCGTGGATCGCGTAGGCGTTGAGCGCGACCGGCACCGGGAGCATCCGGCGGCGAAAGCTGCCGGCCGCCCGAGCCCCAGAAAAAGTGCGTCGGCCACGGACTCCGTGATCGCGACAGCGCCCTCGCCCGCACGCTGGCCCACAACCGGTGCTTCTTCGAGTAATTCGGGATCCGGCCGTAGCGGCCCGCGCGGGCCGTCAGGAACGGGAGCCGCGCCGCGCGCGGTCCGCACGGCGGCGCTCCTTTGCGGCCGCCTCCCGCTGCTGCCGGGCCCACTCGGCCGCGGCCGGCGAGCGTTGCTCCTCCGCCCAGGCGTCACGGTGGCGCAGCATCGGCACGTGCGCGTCCCAGCAGGGGACGGAGCAGAACACGAGCGCGGTCCGCGCGCGGTTGCACGTCGACACGTTGCAGGCCCAGTACGTCGCGGCGAACGGGAGCTCCCTCTTGCAGGTGGAGCATCGTTTCCAGAAGGAGGCGTCGGTCATCGAGGTGCGTAACGAGCGAGGGGTAGTTGCTACTGCCGCTTCCTTGTACCCCGGACGCGCTTCCGGCGCCCGTAGCGTTCCTGCCGGTTCCGGACCTTCCGCTTGAGGAAAGCCCGCAGCCGGGCGGTCGTCTTCTTCTTTCGCGCCATGATGACTCTCCTCCGCGGCTCTCAGCGGTCGCCGCTGCGCCGACCGCCAGGGCCCGCCGTGTGGCCGCCCGTCGGGGGCCGGCCACGGGTGCCGCCGCCGTCTCCTCCACCCGACCCGGTGTCATCCGCGACGATGTCGATCGCGCCCGACTCGACGAGCTTCTTGAGCGCCGGATGCTCGAGGTCATGCGAGGAGATCTGGGCACTCTTACGCGGGCCGAGATGCAGCCGCTTGCCGCGGGGGAGAGGGACGCTCAGGGGCTTCCCGGTCTTGTTCGTGACGGCCGCCATCGCCTTACCTCCTCACGCCACCAGGTCCTCGAGCATCCGGAGGTCGTCCGGGCCGAGCTCGACGTCGTAGACGCGCTGGTCCTCGGCCATGTGCTCCGCCGAGGCCGTTCCCGTGAGCGCGATCATGCCGATCTGGACGGCAAACTGGAAGATCACCTGCACGGCAGCCGTCATGCGCGCCGGCCAAGGGCGGAACGTCGCGCGCGAGCCCCGCAACCGGCGGGAATCTAGCGGGTGGCCGCCGGCGGGTCCACCGCGGCAGCCTGCTACTTTCCTATCACCGCGCTCGCGCATTGACGGGGGCCGACACCTGCCCGATAAGCGGGCGATGGCACGACACGCTGCATTGCTGATCCTTCGCCATCGAGCCGCCGGTGTACGGCCGCCCGCCGCTCCGCTGCGCGGGTGCCTTCGAGAAGAGCTGCGTGCGCCGGCTCTATCGTTGCTTCGACGCGGCCGGGAGCTGCACGCGTGACATACGCCAGTTCTTTACCGATGGAGTCGTGACAGACTGCTGGCAGAATGGCGCCCGCATCACCCTGTCGGGATTTCACGGGACGGGGACCGCGGGCAGGATTGAAAATTATTCGCCAGACGACGTGACGGCCGCAGGCTGCGGTCCCATCGCGGACTGTCAGTTCGGCGCCTGCCCGTGACGCCCGCCGGGAGTTGAGGGCGGACTCCGGCGAAGGGAGAAGGGGCATGACATTCCGCGACTTCGTGGAGCAGTCGCTGTCCGATTTTGAGGCGCATCTGCGCCGTGAGGGGCTGGAGCCGGCGACCATCGAGATGCAACTGCGGGGTGCGCGGCAGTTCGGCCTCCTTTTGCTCGGCGAGCCGCAGCAGAAGGGAGAAGCGACGACTCGTAGGGTCCAGGGGGATCCGACGAACCGCCGGTTTGGCGGTCCTCGAAATTAAAAGGGGGGGACTGGCCGGCGCAGAGTGACCCCCGCACCCGGCTCCTCGCGCTCCTCATGCGCCTCTGTGGCTGGCGAGGGCCGGAATCCAATGGTCGGGATCATGCGCTGCCGACCTCGGTCGCAGCAACCTCGATCGTTGCGGACTTGCGCTGCTGCTCGAGCTGGCGGCGCTTCTTCTGCAAGAGGTCCATCGCGGCGATCGCATCCTCACGGTCCTGGATCATACTCGGCGCATTGATTTTCGTCTGGCCGTCACCGTCACGCCGATCAACGCAGCCCGCCCGACACCCTGAGCGTCTCGCCGGTGACCCACGCGGCCGCGTCCGAAGCGAGGTACTCGACCGCCGGCGCGATGTCCTCCGGCTTGCCGGAGCGGCCGAGCGGCGTGTCCGCGACGAGCTGCCGCTCGAAATCGGTGCCGATGACGACGCCCATGTCGATCACGCCCTCCGTCTCGGTGAAGCCCGGGTTCACCGCGTTGACGCGGATGCCCCGCGGCCCGAGCTCCACGGCCAGCGCCTGCGTGAGCGTGTCGACCGCACCCTTCGTGCTCGAATAGATCGCGGAGTTCGGTACGGGCGCCGTGCTTGCGACCGAGCTGACGTTGATGACGCTGCCACCGCCACCGAAGTGCTTCACGGCCTCGCGCGTCGCGAGCAGCGGGCCCAGCACGTTGATGTCGAACTGGCGATGGAACTCTGCTTCGGTGACCTCCTCGAGTGGCTGGAAACGGAACACGCCGGCGTTGTTCACCAGGACGTCCAGCCGGCCGAAGGCCCGGATGGTCTCCGCGAACAGCCGCTTGACGTCGGCTGCCTTCGAGACGTCGCCCTGGACCGCGATCGCCTCGCCGCCAGCGGCGATGATCTCTGCCACGACGCGCTCCGCGCCCTCTCGGCTGGAGGCGTAGTTCACGACTACCGCCGCCCCCGCCGCGCCCAGCCGCTTCGCGATACCCGCGCCGATGCCTTTCGACGCCCCGGTAACCACCGCTACCTTACCCGTCAACGCTGCCATGAATCCTCCTGCTCTCGCGAGGTATCGTCGCCTCGCGTCGGCCGTTAGTTCTGATTAACTGAACTACAGTACATCCGATCTTGCGGACTCGTGGACGGTGAGTCAATGGGGTGCTATCCCTGCGAGAGTGCGTCCGCTCTTCCACCCGTCGATTGACGACGTCACGGTCGAGGGCATCCTGCACGCCCTGTCCGACCCGGTGCGCGCCCACATCTTCGTCGAGATCGCCGGCGCCGATCACTCGCAAACCTGCTCCGCCTTTCTTGAGGTGACCGATCGGACGGTGCCGAAGTCCACGCTCTCGCAACACTTCAAGGTATTGCGCGACGCCGGGTTGATCCGGAGCCAGCGTCAAGGCATCGAGATGCACAACACCCCTCGCTGCGACGAGCTGGAGCACCGCTTCCCCGGCCTCGTGAAGGCGATCATCGACGCCCACAAGAGCCAGACCGAGCGGCAGCGGGCCCGCCGACGCCGGCGCGCGCGATCGGCGTGAAGCCCGGCGTCCGACTCGTGCGGGAGCCCGCCAGGGCTCGGTCGTACTGCGACAGGCGTCTGACAAGTGCCTAGAGCGGACCGGCGCGAGACCAGCGCGTCTCGGCCGAGCGGTCGTGGGCGCCGGCCCGCTCAACCGCGGGACGTTACCTCCCTCAGCCCTGACGCCCGCCTGCGTCCCTCGCGAGCTTTGCTTCGAGTAGGTAGTTCACGACGTGAGGTCCCACGTTCGTGCCCTGAACTGATCCTCCCACCGATCAGTGAACGGACCGCCATTGCGCGGTGGCGGTCTCGGTGCCGCTTGAGCAGCGACAGTCGGCACCAGCAGACGCCGCGGACAGCAAGGACACCCCCGAACGAGGCTCTGCGCGCGCCGGCCCGCTAGCGCTATGGCCGGCGACAGCGCGGCGCGGACGGCGGCGCTGCAGAAGCCTCGACATGTACAATGTGCCGTCGTTCGAGACGAGAGCGGCGGGCGCCTACCGCGAGCACGGGCGATCTCGGTGCCGGTAGTGGTGCCGGTTGAGCAGTAAAACTCGATCAGATCCAGTGAAGCGCGTAGAAACGCGAACCCGCTCTA
>Ga0070731_10004661_pt1 | contig 11668 bp, 10 predicted proteins | sample Coa_R1_2_FD_66448 | JGI IMG/M metagenome (GOLD analysis project Ga0070731, IMG submission 66448) | Surface soil microbial communities from Centralia Pennsylvania, which are recovering from an underground coalmine fire - Coalmine... | ecosystem: Environmental > Terrestrial > Soil > Unclassified ... | reverse complement strand
ATGTACCGGCTAGTCCCGATACCGCCCGATGTAGGCTTTCGCAAGAGGTAACGATCGCCTCGCGGCCACCGTGCCTCAGAAAACGCAGTATGGATTCGATCTTGGGGCCCATGTTACCGGGCGGGAAATGCCCAGCTCTGGCATATTCCTCAAGTTCGCCGCAGTCGACGATAAACAATGGCCTTTGCGTCGGCTTTTTGTAATCCAGATACACGTAGTCCGTGCCGGTGGAAATCACGAACAGCTCAATCCCCAAACGCGACGCCAGTAGCGAAGACGCGCGGTCTTTATCAATCACCGCCTCTACACCCTGCAGCTTTCCGCCACGCCATGCGACCGGAACCCCACCGCCCCCGCAGGCGATGACGAGCACATTCTGCTCCATCAGGTCGCGGATGATTTCGAGTTCAACGATCTCGAGCGGTTCAGGGGACGGCACCACTCGCCGGTAGCCGCGTGCTGCGTCTTCCACAATTTCCCAGCCAAGGAGATTTTTGCGGTGCTCGGCATCGGAGCGCGAGTAAAACGGACCGATCGGCTTGCTCGGGAGTTGCATCGCGGGGTCGTCGAGCGAGACCACAACTTGCGTCAGCACCGTTGCCACCGGTACGTGCAGACCGGCCAACTTGAGTTCGGTATCCAGAGACTGCTGCAGCATGTAGCCGATTTCGCCCTGGGTGGAAGCGTCGCACACATCAAGGGGTTGCCCTGGAACCTGGCTGGCGGCGCGCTCTGAGCGCAAAAGCGCCGCTCCGACCTGCGGCCCATTGCCGTGAGTGAGAACAATGCGATAGCCATCCCCCACGAGCTTTACGATTTCACCTGCGGTGCGCCGCGCATTTGCAAGCTGCTCGGCGATGGTGCCCTTGTCGCCCGCTCGAATCAGCGAGTTTCCGCCCACCGCCAGCAGCATGGTCTTCATAGCGTTCCTGTTATGCATGCACGAGTTCCGGGACTGTCACCGGATGCAAGAGCCCGACTGGCACTTCTTTCATCAGCTCCAGTAGGATCGCTTTCTGAACCGAAAGCCGGTTTTCCGCCTGTTGGAAAACGACAGAACGGGACGAATCGATGACTTCATCCGTCACTTCCTCGCCGCGATGTGCCGGCAGGCAGTGCATGAAGATGGCGTCGCGTTTAGCATGTGAGAAAAGTTCCGCATTCACCTGATACGCTCGGAATGCATCACGCCGTTCGGCAGCCTCGGATTCCCGCCCCATGCTCGTCCACACGTCGGTATAGACCACATCAGCGGCTGAGACCGCTTCTTTTACATCGTGCGTGACATAGCAGCGTCCACCTGTCTCCCGCGAGCGCTGGTGTGCCCACGCGATGGCATCCTCCTGTGGTGCGTGACCTGGAGGTGTTGCCACCCAGACGTTAGCACCGACTTGCGCGCCGGCAAACATCAGCGAGTGCGCGACATTGTTTCCATCACCCACAAAGGCGATTTTGAGCCTGTCCAAGCGGCCTTTGATCTCCCACATGGTCATGTAGTCCGCCATCGCCTGACAGGGATGGCTGAAGTCCGTCAACCCGTTAATCACAGGAATCGAAGCCCAGTGCGCCATCTCATCCACGATCTCGTGAGCGAAGGTGCGAATCATGATGCCCTGCACCATGCGCTCGAGGTTCCTGGCAACATCGTAGACAGACTCGCGCTTGCCGAGATTGATTTCCGCAGGCGAAAGATAAAGGGAAAAGCCCCCCAGCTGCTGGATGCCGACATCGAAGGTCACGCGTGTGCGTAAAGAAGGCTTCTCGAAAATCATCGCCAGCGTTTTTCCCTTGAGCGCATCCCGATAGACATCCGGGGCCGCTTTGATCTGACGCCCTAACAGCAACAGATATTGAATCTCGGGAGGAGAGAAGTCGCGTATTGAAACGAAGTCTTTGTTCATTGCTACACCCCCGCAGGCACAGCAACCTGAGCGAGAAGCTCAGACAATCCCGGTCGCGTAAGCTCTTCCACCTCATAGGTGACTCGCAGGCTTGGTTTGCCGATCGTAATCACTCGTGCCAAATCAATCGGCGTAGCAATTAGAACTAAATCGCAGGGCACGCGATTGATCGTCTCTTCCAGTTCATGCCGCTGCATCACGCTGTAGCCCATGGCTGGAAGAAGGTTGGTGAGGTGCGGATACTTGTCGTAGGTGCCACGGATCGAGCCGACAGCGTAAGGTTTCGGGCACACCAATTCCGCCGCCCCACATTGCCGTGCAGCCACAACACCGGCACCATACGGCATCTCGCCGTGCGTCAAGGTCGGACCATCTTCAACTACAAGCACGCGTTGCCCCTTGACTAATTCTGGTGCAGACACTGAAACGCGGCACGCGGTCTCGATAACTTTGGCGCTTGGATTGTTGATATGAATATTTCGCCGAACCGTCTCAATGTCTTGTGGCGCCGCCGTATCCACTTTGTTGATCACAACTACGTCGGCACGGCGCAGGTTCACTTCTCCGGGAAAATACGCCAACTCGTGTCCCGGACGGTGCGGGTCGGCGACTACGATCTCCAGATCGGATTCGTAGAAGGGAGTGTCGTTATTTCCCCCGTCCCACAGTACGATGTCCGCTTCTTTCTCCGCCTGCTGCAAAATGCGCTCGTAGTCCACGCCGGCATATACAACGGTTCCCTGACGGATGTGCGGTTCGTACTCCTCACGCTCTTCAATCGTGCATTGATGCACGTCGAGGTCGCTAACCGTTTCGAAGCGTTGCACCGCCTGGGCGACCAGGTCACCGTAAGGCATGGGGTGGCGAACCACCACTGGCTTCAGGCCCAGGTTTCGCAACTCAGAAATAACCAGCCGCGAGACCGGACTCTTGCCACACCCAGTGCGCACAGCACAAACGGAAATCACCGGAACGGACGATTTAAGCTGGGTGTGCTCGGTGCCCAGCAGGCAGAAATCCGCACCGCGAGCTACGACCCGCGATGCAAGGTGCATGAGGTTCTCGTGCGAGATGTCACTGTATGAAAACACCACCGCGTCCACTCTCTGTTCGGCAATGATTTTCTCCAGATTTTTCTCATCGAGAATCGGTATGCCGTCGGGATACATCAGCCCGCCCGCCAGTCTCGCGGGATATCGGCGGTTTGCAATGTCCGGGATTTGCGTCGCCGTGAAGGCTACTACGTGGTAGTCAGGATTGCTGCGAAAAACAACGTTGAAATTATGAAAGTCTCGACCCGCTGCGCCTAGAATGAGGATTCGCTTCATAGTTCCCTCCGGCAGAACCCCCATTTACATTTCATGCTCTCACGCGCGGAAAAACCTGGCTGTGTCGGGTGTCACCGCGCAGTGTAATCCCTGAGACTTCTGTCGGCTCTTCTGGCAGCCCAGACCAGCCTGGCGGGCCACGCAGCTGCGGCAGTAACTGTGGCTGAGGATGATCGCCAATTACGACAATGTTAACGGCCCGCAAGTAAGCAAACGAAAGGCGTCGCCTGTATCCCAGGGAATCGTTGTGTCAAATCCCTAAGGTTCCGGCAAGCCTTCGATTCTGATCAGGAGGTTCTGATCGGTAAGCATGACAACAATATGTCACAGCCCTTCCTCTACTCTAAATACCGCAGCAAAGACAGGTCTCTGCTAGGCAGCTTTGCTTTGACCTTTTCCGATTGAAATCCGAGCGATCTTCGGCTCGACCAGGGCCACAAAATCGTCCCATGCCAGCCGGACTAATTCCCGGTGACTCCCGGCATTAAACGCAATCTCTTTGTCGTGAGCCAGACTCTCATCCGCAATGACGCGCATCTTATACAAATTTCCGAAGGGCGGCATCGCTCCGGTTTCGCAATCCGGGAAGCTCGCCTTGAAGTCGGCCTCTGCGGCCAGTTCAACCGATGTTGCCTTGGCTGCAGACTTCAACATCGCGAGATCGACATGTCGAGATGCCGGAACAACAGCCATCGCCAATGCTCCGTCGATTTTGACGATCACAGTCTTTGCTAATTCCTTGCCAGGAATATGCGCCAAGGCGGCGATCCCTTGCGCCGTGTACGCCACGGAGTGGGATATCACGATGTACTTAATCTGCTTGCTGTCGAGAAAATGCTTCAGTGTAGTAAGCGACATTGACATCTCCTTTCCACTCTTCCAAGTTTGTACTCCTTCTCTCTATTATTTTCAGTGAGAACAATCACGCCCTGCTCTACGCAGACAACAACGGCTAAAGTGCTCTCCAATCGTTGGCCCAAGCAACGTGACGAAGGCAATAACTTTTTAATCGAGCTGAAAGAATTGCCTTACTTTTGTCGCTTTATAGTATGGAGCGCAGCGAGCCCACTTTGTCGACTCGGAGTTTGTTCGGCTCGGAACGCCTAACTGATTCTCTTTTGGAGAGGAACATGCTTCACTTTTTCGGCAGCAACTGGGTCTCCTGGTGGGCGGTTGCGATCGTGTTATGCCTGCGCTGGTATCATGTCGCGGTTGGCTCTCAGCAGGGAGCGCTTGACGCAGTGGATCACGACGCCGCAGAAATGTGGGCGGCCTGCGAGAGCGCCGCATCGGCAATAGTCCAGTAAGGGAAGGCTCTACGAGCGGAAATCCTTCTGGGCATCTCGGCCCGAGGGCCGATGATCGACCTAAAAGAAGCGCGCTTTGAATTGCTCGTGGCGCTCCTGGGCTTCTCTCATGAGCACGCCAAATTCCGGCTCTCTCCGAATGTTATCCAGAAGAGGATCGTGCTCGTAGTAGGGATAGGGGAAAAAGCCGCCCTCAATGGTTCGATGGAACATCAGCATTGCCGATCCCTTATCGCCCAACACGGCATAGGCCTGCGCAACTTTATAAGATGCCAACGGGAAAGCTTGGGTCTGAAATCTGGGTGTTCCCTGAAGTAGATAGAAATGGTGGGCAGTGCAGGACTCGAACCTGCGACCTCCTGCTTGTAAGGCAGGCGCTCTAACCAGCTGAGCTAACCGCCCTTCAGGATCTTCTGCGTCATGGCCTCATCGCTTCGATCAGAATGGCCGACACAGACGCAAAGGTGAACTCAAGGCATTCCGTGAATCGCTTCTGTGAGTGTACGCGAGCACCGAAAAATCGGTCAAACTAGAGCGCTTGATACGCAGCTGCAACCCACCGACAGAGCATGCAGAAATTTGCGCAGTTTGCCTGCTAGACTGGCGCGTGCGCCGTCTGATCGTCAATGCCGATGATTTTGGATTCACCACCGGAGTGAATCGAGCCATCGTCGAAGCCCATACGCATGGGATCGTGACGTCATCTACCCTGATGGCGAATGGACCCGCGTTCGAGCAAGCGGCGCGTCTTGCAAAAACACTTCCGAATCTCAGCGTTGGATGTCACGTCGTGCTGATCGACGGAGAGCCTGTGCTCGATGCGCGCCGCGTACCTTCGCTGGCATCGGCCGGTTCCGGGAGGACCCGCTTTCGCGAGAACCTTAAATCCTTTGTCCTGCGGGCATTTCTCGGCCACTTGGAGCCAGCCGAAATCGAAGCTGAAGTCACCGCGCAAATTCGCAGGCTGCAATCATCTGGCATTGCTGTTTCTCATGTGGATACGCATAAGCACACCCACTTATTTCCGGCCGTATTGCGACCGGTGTTGCGCGCGGCAAAGACCTGCGGGATCCGTGCCATCCGCAATCCTTTCGGGCCGCGCAAGCCACTTCGATCGAGTGAACTGCTGGCGCGCCCGAGTCTTTGGACGCGCTACGCCGAGGTGCGAATCCTCCGCACCATGGCGGCCCGCTTTCGCGATTCCGCAAAACGGGCGGGATTGCTTACTACCGACGGAACTCTGGGTGTCGAGGTTACGGGAGCGCTTGACGACAAGCTTTTTCGCGCCATTGCCGAAATCATTCCTGAGGGCACCTGGGAATTCGTCTGCCATCCTGGCTATAACGACGACGATCTGAGATCATCCAATACCCGCCTGCGCGAATCGCGTGAGGCCGAGTTACGACTTCTGACCACGCCCGAAGCACGCCAGTTGCTGTCGAATCTAGGCGTCTCGCTGATCTCGTACCGAGACCTGGGTGAAGAAACCTAGCAGCGGCTTACTTACTGCCATTGCAGGGTTAATGTTCGACAAACTTTGGTAACCTTAGGGAAACTCTTTTCACGGCGTATAGTTCGGTAAGATTCATCTGAGAATTGTCGGGCTGGAGGATTCGATCATGCCTGCTGCTGGGGCGGCGCCGCGTGCGACTTTGGACCTGCGCCTACGTGTGTGGGGCATGGGCGCAGATAACCAGCCGTTCCATCAAAATGCAAATGCCCAGAATGTCAGCCTTACGGGAGCCTGCATTGTCGGGCTCGAGCATCAACTGAAAGTCGGCGACGTCATCGGGGTTCAATACGAAACGAAAAAGGCCCGCTGCAGGGTTGTTTGGGTCATGGAAGCGGGCTCGCTAAAGAAAGTTCAGATCGGGGTTCAGCTAGTGGCCGATCAGGAATGCCCCTGGGTGTCCCAACTGCCCCAGGAAATGCGCTCGAACCAGCCCACCATCTCCGCAGACAATCGTAGAAAATACCAGCGCCACAAAATTTCGTTCCCTCTGGAATTCCGCGATGAGCGGGTTAATACGCCTATGCGAGTGAACGCCACTGACATCAGCGGAAACGGCTGTTATGTTGAGACCGTCATGCCGCTGATGGTTTCCACCGCACTGCGAGTAGATTTCTGGATCGATCAGGAGCACATTTCGACCACCGCGACGGTGCGCACACGCGACCCCGGTGTCGGTATGGGTATTGAATTCACTGGTCTGCCGGACGACACCAAGAAGCGCTTTCAGGCCCATCTCGACAAGCAGGATCCAGGCCTTTCCAAGCCAGCCGCCCAACCCGGTAACTCTGAAGGCTGATCTCGATCGCTCCGGCACATCGCCGTACCTGTACAATGTGCATCCTCTAGCGTTTCCTGCCATCGAATGACGGAACCATGTTACGGAACCAGAGGAAAGGTTGAACCTGCGGGCATGAAAATCGGGATTACGTGTTATCCCACTTATGGCGGTAGCGGCGTGGTCGCCACAGAACTTGGCCTGGAGCTAGCGCAGCGCGGCCATGAAATCCACTTTATTTCCTATGCTCAACCCATCCGCTTGCGGGGAGAAGAGCCGAACATCCATTACCACGAAGTTGAAGTTTCACGGTACCCGCTGTTCGATTATCCGCCCTACGATTTGGCATTGGCGACACGAATGGCTGAAGTCGCACAATTGTATGACCTCGATCTTCTGCACGTGCACTACGCGATTCCACACTCGGTGAGCGCGCTACTGGCCCGCCAAATGCTGGCTGACGGGCCACGCGGCCGCCGCTTACCGTTCGTCACGACGCTGCACGGCACTGACATCACCCTCGTTGGATTGGATCGTTCCTACTTGCCGATTACACGCTATTCGATTGACCAGAGCGACGGCGTGACTGCGATCTCGAACTATCTTCGCGACCGCACCATGCGCGTATTCGACGTGAAAAAGGAAATTCAAGTCATCTACAACTCGGTGAATTGCGATGTGTACACCCGAAAACCGGACGCGGCGGAATTACGCGCGGAATATGCCCCGAATGGTGAACGATTGCTGGTACACCTTTCGAATTTCAGGCCGGTGAAGCGGCTTTCCGATGTCATTGAGATTTTTGACCGGGTGCACCGGCAAGTGCCCTCGAGGCTGCTCCTGATCGGCGATGGCCCGGATCGTTCGGTGGCGGAATGGTTGTCGGTGCAGAAAGGGATTCACGAAGACGTGCTTTTCCTCGGCAAACAGGATCAGGTGGAAGATAAGCTGGGGATTTCAGACATCCTGCTCATGCCTAGCGAACTAGAATCTTTTGGCCTGGCTGCTCTGGAAGCGATGGCCTGTGAGGTGGTTCCGATCGCGACTCGCACCGGCGGTGTGCCGGAAGTGATCGAGCACGGCTCGAGCGGCTATCTGGCTGACGTTGGCGATGTCGATACCATGGCGCGCTACGCGGTCGATTTACTTAATAATGAAAAGCAATTGCGCACCATGGGAAAACAAGCGCGAGCCGAGGCGAAGGCGCGATTCTGTTCCAGCAAGATCGTTCCGCAATACGAAGACTTTTACCGGCGCGTGCTGGAACGTTCTTCGTAGAACGCTTCGGGGACCGCTCCCATGGCTTGCAATCGCGGTAGGCGGATGCGAACCAGCGTTCCCTTCCCTGGATCGCTATCGACACTCATACGTGCGGTGTTTCCGTAGAGCATCTCGAGCCGTTCAGAAATGTTCGCCATGCCGATTCCGGTTCCTCGGGTATTCCGTGCATCGGCCAACCGAGCCGCCGCCATTCCGACGCCGTTATCTTCGACTTCGATGACCAGGCGCGAATCGGACAGGCGGCTGCGCAGGTAAATCTTTCCTCCTTCCACCATCGATGCCAGGCCATGTTTGATCGAATTCTCGACCAGCGGCTGCAGCAGCATGCTCGGCACCATGACGTCCAGCGATTCCGGATCAAGTTCCTTCACCACGCGCAGTTTGTCGTGCCCGAATCGGACAACTTCAATGTCGAGATAGTTATCGATGAATTCCACTTCCTCGCGAAGGGGCACGAAGGAATCGGCGCTGCTCAACAAGCGCCTAAGAATCGTTGCAAGCTTTGAGATCAGTTCGCGTGCGGTATCGGGATCAAAGCGAACCAGCGACGAAATGGAGTTGAGCGTGTTGAACAGGAAATGCGGATTCATCTGGTTCTGGAGCGCTTCCATGCGCGCGTGCAGCAGCAACCGCTCCTGTTCTTCCAGCTTGATCTGAATACGAACGCTATTAAAAACCTTGAGTTCGATACCGATGGCAGTCACGGAAGCAGCGTAGATGGCTGCCCATACCCACCAGTTGTCTGGACTCTCGAGGCTGAAGATCGAGTGCGGCAGGTAGCGCGAGAGTTCGGTCTCCACAAAGCGCAGGCCGACGACCGTAGTGAAAAACATCACCTGCCAATCGAAGAGGCGCGGCCGGGGAAGATTGCGCTTGATCAGGCGAAAGATACTCTGATCGATGAATGGAGAGAACGACCAGATGTCGTCCTTGTCCACCGCCATAGTACGGAGCTGACCAGCCACGAAGCCGGAAAGCACCGCGAAAGGCATCGCCGCCCACTCGCCGTGCAGTGTCGCCGGAATACTCAGCAGGGCGCCTCCGAGAGAACCTGCCCAGCGCCCCCCAATCACACCGAGCAAGAGCGCAGTCTCGAAGCTGAGATCGCCGGCAAGGAAGCTCTGCGCTGAAAAGCGGATCCACACGCCGAACATGATGGGCAGGGCCATCCACAGCACGAGATAGATCTTCTGCCGGAAAGAACGTTCTTCACGGAAAAGCAGCGATTTGAACTCCTTGGAACGCACCAGACTGCTGGAAACTGCAGCAGCCACGCCCAGCTTGATCAGCAGATTAATAAGGATGAGTCGCGATTCCATGAAGTTGGGGCGCTATCGCCCACTGAGGAAACTGTAGCACGGAGGAAGATCGGATGATCGGTGTCACTTGGCCGGGGGTATCGAGCAACCTAAACACGGACAATCAAAGTCACTTCTTGAAAAAGCTGCGCAGGTCGCTTCCTGTCATTTCCTTTGGTTCCTCCACGCCGAGAATGCCAAGCATGGTCGGCGAAATATCGCGGAGTGAGCCGTTGGGCTTCAGGGTGAACTGCTTCGCATTTTCTGAAACCACGATGAGTGGAACCGGATTTGTCGTGTGGGCGGTGTGTGGACCGCCGGTGGCGGGGTCGATCATCATCTCGGCGTTGCCGTGATCGGCAGTGATGAGCATGGCACCGCCTTTGGCACGAACCGCGTTTTCAATGCGGCTCAGGCAGCCATCAACGGTTTCGACGGCTTTCACCGTTGGCTCGATCTTGCCGGAATGGCCGACCATGTCCGCATTGGCGAAGTTGACGATGATCACGTCGAAGGCGCCATCTTCGGTGGCCTTTACCACTGCGTCTGCGATGCCTGCGGCACTCATCTCCGGTTTCAAATCGTAGGTTGCGACCTTTTGCGAGGGGATCACGAGGCGCTCTTCGCCGGGAAACGGCTGCTCCACGCCGCCGTTGAAGAAGTACGTGACGTGCGCGTATTTTTCTGTCTCGGCCACGCGCAGGTTGCGCATCTTCTGATTGCCCATCACATTGGCGAGAATGTTCGCCATCGACTCCGGAGTAATCACTACCGGCAGGCTGAAGTTTTTGTCGTACTGCGTCATGCAAACGTAGTGCAGATTCTTGGGCACCCGGTCGCGGGGAATGGCGCTGTCGAGATCGGCCGCGCCCGGAAGATCGGCGCCCCCCTGCGCGTTCAGCCCGCTGTTTCGTGTAAGGGCACGCGTGATCTCACGCACGCGATCGGCGCGGAAGTTGAAGCAGATGCAGGCATCGTCGTCGCGAATGGTGGCGAGCGGTTGCCTGTTTTTGTCGGTGCACAAAAACGGGACAACAAACTCATCCGTCACGCCTTTGTTATAAGAATCTTTCATCCCCTGTACGGGATCGATTTGCTTGCCGCCTTCGGCGTCGGCAAAAACCATGGCGTTGTAAGCCTTGGCGATGCGCTCCCAGCGCCGGTCACGGTCCATGGCGTAATAGCGGCCGTTGACAGTGGCAATTTTGCCGCAATTATATTCGCGCATCTTCTGCTGTAGTTGCTCGAGATAGGCTGCGCCGTTGGTCGGCAAGGTATCGCGTCCGTCCATGAAGGCGTGTACAAAGACGCGATCCAGTCCATTCTCCTTCGCCATTTTCAGCAGGGCGTACAGATGCGTCTGCTGGGAGTGAACTCCTCCGTCAGAGACCAGACCAAAAAGATGTAGTTTTCGATCATCGAAGCGCGCGTGCTTCATGGCCGCCAATAAAACGGGATGAGAAAAGAACTCGCCGTTCTGAATTATTAGATCGATGCGCGTAATGTCCATGTGAACGATGCGGCCCGCACCGATGTTGAGGTGTCCGACTTCGCTGTTACCCATTTGCCCCTCGGGCAAGCCAACGAAAGGACCGCTGGTGTGAATCAGGGTGTTGGGATATTCGCGCAGCAGGCGATCGTAAGTGGGCTTGCGCGCGAGCGCGATGGCGTTGGCTTTGGTTTCAGCGCGGTAACCCCAACCATCGAGAATGATGAGGACAAGAGGCTTAGGACGGGGCATGATTATTTATCTGTTTCTGCCAGGAACCATTTCCTACTACCAGAAGAGGTCTTCGATTTCCTTAGGAAGTCGATCGTTGAAGTCGTTTCGCCACCAGCTTTTCTGCCTCCGCTATGACCACTTCTTCCTCTAATGCTATTCGCGCTAACGGCTTGGAAAAATAGGTCTTAACCTCTTTGCGGTTAACTCGCACGTTGAGATTGTATCTAAGCCAGCTTCTAAGTCAATCGCGGGACGGCCTTCAACCGGGCGGGATCGCTCTCAACAAATGGATTCTAAGGGGCGAAATAATAGCGAATCTTTTCTGAATTCGATAGCATCTGGTGGAAAAGAAATCACATTTTGGAGGATTCATGTCGATCAGCGAGCTTCTACTCCCAGAATTCGATGCAGAAATGAAAACCACCCGCACGACACTGGAACGCGTTCCGTTTGACAAGACCGGCTTTGCGCCGCACCCGAAATCGATGCCTTTGGAAAAACTGGCGCCGCACGTTGCAGAGTTGCCGGGCTTCGGCCTCACG
>Ga0070731_10004660_pt1 | contig 11670 bp, 10 predicted proteins | sample Coa_R1_2_FD_66448 | JGI IMG/M metagenome (GOLD analysis project Ga0070731, IMG submission 66448) | Surface soil microbial communities from Centralia Pennsylvania, which are recovering from an underground coalmine fire - Coalmine... | ecosystem: Environmental > Terrestrial > Soil > Unclassified ... | reverse complement strand
CTCGACGATGCGTCGCGCTTGGTCGCGCCAGGTCCCCTTGCCGGAGCGCGACTGCGTCTCCTGCGCCCGCGGATCCCAGAGCATCCGCACCGCCTGCCCCATCAGCTTCAGCTTCTCGCCGGGGTGGTCGCGCCAGAACGTGAACGTCGCGTGCTCGTAGAGCGTCATCTGCGCGCACTCGTTCACGTGGATGATCTTGTGGTCGAGCCGGTAGAAGTCGTACTCGTACTCCGGCGTGTACTTCGGGGCGCCTGGCAGGGGCGGGACGTCGTCGATCCAGCCGCCGCGTGCGAGGACGCCGTACGTGTTCATGTTGTTCGCCTTCCAGAGCGCGCGGCCGTCCGTGGTGATCGCGAAGCATCCGACCTGCACCTTGTTGCGAATCACCCACGGCGACACGACGATCGCCGAAGCCGCGACGAGCGTCGCCACCGCGATCCAGCGGCGCGCCGGAAGACGCCACGCGACGTATGCGGCGAGCACGAGCGGAAGCGCCGTGAGTCGGCCGTTGCCGAGGATCGCGAGGCCACACAGCGCGCCGGCGAGTGCGATCAGCGGAAGCGAACGTCGCGCGGTGGCGACGAGCAGACACAGCACGAGGCCCGCGAGCACGACCTGGTCGACGATCTCGCGGTTGACGTGGACGTCGTGCCAGATCAGGTACGGGTTGAGCGTCGCGACGATCGCGGCGAGCGCCGCGAAGCGGGGGAACAGGCGACGGCCGATCGCGTAGACCAGTAGGGCCGTCGCGGTCGCAACGGCGATCTGCGCGAGACCGACGACCAGCCAGTGCCGGCCGAAGATCCAGTAGAGCGGGATGAGGAAGTAGCCGTACAGGGGCTGCGTGTCCGCCGACGGGATGCCTGGGACGAAGCCGAACGTCCCGCTCGCCACGAAGGTGCGTGCGAAGTCGTCGCTCTTCTCCGTGTACGCGGTGAGGATGCTGCCTCGCTCGGCCAGGAGGACGAGCAGACGAGGCAGGATCGCCGCGCCCGCGACGAGTCCCACCATGAGCCGAGTGTTTGCCGCTGCGAAGATGCGCACGTGGAGAGCGTTGAACGGTACGCGGTTGTTTCCTGCCACGTGGAGCGACCGCTCGACGATGCCGTCTGGGTCGCCTTCGAGCGACTGCTCGCCGAGCAGCCCGCGGGCTTCGCCGTGACGACGCTGCTCCGGCCGCCGACGGCGGACGAGGACTCGGAGCGCTGGCTCGAGCGCGCGCGACGCGCCGCGGCCGCTGGACCTCTCGGCCACCACACGCACTGGGGCGGCGTCACGCAGGCACGCCCCGGCGGCGACGTCGACGCGACAACCACGGTTACCGCTGAAGCTGCGTGGATGCGCGAACGTGGCCTCGAGCCGCGCTTCTTCTGCGGCGGCGGCTGGTACCTCGACGCGGCGCTCGCGCAGACGCTCGCCGAGCTGGGGTACGTCGACTGCACCGCGACGACCTTCCGCCAGTCGTACCTCGCCGACGACGCGCCTCGGCTTCAGCTCGACGGTCCGGCAACCGTGCGCCTGCCGAACGGCGCGTCGCTGCTCGAGCTGCCGGCGACGCACTCGCTCGGCATGCTCGCGCGAGGGCTACCGAGCCTGCGCGGCCTCGTCCACGTGCACTTCCACGACTGGGAGCTGGTCGATCGGCGGCGCGCGGCCGCGCTGCGCGTCCTGCTCCGTCTGCTTCGACTGCGCCGGACGCCCCTCCGCATCGACGCGCTCGCCGAAAGGGCCGTGGGAGCGCCCGAAGTACCATGGCCATCGTGACGACCGGCACGACCGAAGAGCGCGCTGTACAGGAGGACGTCCGCGCGGCGACGCCGTACTTGCTCTCGAGCACGCCGCTCAAGTCGCTGGCGCGGCGTGTCGTGAGCATGCTCGCGCTCGCGGCGATCGACATCGGCGGATTGACGCTCGGCCTCTACATCGCGCTCGCACTGCGTGCGCTGATCCTCGACCCGAGTCCCATCCTGTGGGGGCTGCTCTGGGATCAGGAAGCAAAGTGGCTCGCGTTCCTGATCCTGCTGCTCGTGCTCGTCTTCTGGCAGGCGGGTCTCTACGGACCGCGCGAGTTGCGCGAGGGCGCCGGTCGGATCGTGCCGAGCGTTCTCCTCGTCGCCGCGCTCGCACTCGCATTCGCGATCGGCACCGGTCAGCACTTCACGACCTTCGGCCTCTACATCGCCGGCGCGGCATTCGTCGCCGCGCTGGTCAGCATCTTCCGCGCGTGCTACGAGAACCTGACCGGGAACCTGATGCGCGCGGCCGGCGTGCGGCGCAAGGCGGTGCTCGTCGGACCGGGAGCGTCACGGGAGCATCTGCACGAGATGCTCGGCGCGAGCCGCGGCGGGATCGACTACGACTTCGTCGGGGAGGTCGCGCCCGGCCCCGAAGTGGAGGCGATACTCGACCGCGTCGCGCTCGACGAGCTGATCGTCGCGGACGCAGGCCTCGACGACCGCCGCATGCTCGAGATCGTCGAGGCCGCCCATCGCCGCGGTGTGAAGGTTCGCGTCGCACCGCGGACGACGGAGCTGCTCGTGGAGCGCGGCGTGTACGTACCCGGGCAGGGCATCCCGCTGTTCGACCTCCGGCCGCCGATCTTCGCCGGCACGGACTGGATCACGAAGCGCACATTCGACATCGTCGTCAGCTCGCTGATCGTCATCGTCGGCCTGCCGTTCTGGATCGTGATCGCGCTGATGATCAAGCTGACGTCGCGCGGGCCGGTGTTCTACGCGGATGCGCGTGCGGGCCTCGGCGAGCGGCCCTTCCGGATGCTCAAGTTCCGCACGATGGTGGCCGACGCCGAGAGCCGCCAGCCGGAGCTCGAGCGCAGGAACGAGGCGAGTGGTGCGCTGTTCAAGATCCGCGACGACCCGCGCGTCACCGCCGTCGGGCGCGTGCTGCGCCGGTTCTCGGTCGACGAGGTGCCGAACGTGTGGAACGTCCTCGTGGGCCAGATGTCGCTCGTCGGCCCGCGCCCGCTACCGCTCCGCGACTACGAGCTGCTCGAGCCGTGGCACCGCCGCCGCTACAACGTCCTGCCCGGGCTCACCGGGCTGTGGCAGATCGCGGGCCGCTCCGACCTGACATTCGACGACCTCGTGCGCCTCGACTTCTACTACCTCGAGAACTGGTCGATCTGGCTCGACATCACGATCCTGATCAAGACGCCGATCGCCGTCTTCTCGCGCAAGGGCGCGTACTAGGGGTCTGGCTCTTGCCCGTACTAGGGGTCTGGCTCTTGCCTGGCCCCACCCTGGCCCATACCTGACCCCACGCCCTCCCGGCGACGCGGGCGGCGGGGTCAGAGCGGGGTCACACGCGTAACAAGAGTGCAACAGCCAAAATCCCTGCAAAAGAAGGCCTCCGAGCGCCGATCGCGAGCCGCCGCGGCGTGATGCGGGAGGGCCGTGGGGTCAGACTCGGGCCAGACCCCAACCCCTAGCCGCCAACCCCTAGCGCGGCGGCCGGTAGAAGCTGCGCAGCGGCAGGCTGCGCGACGAGCCGCCGACCAGGATCCGGTAGAGGCCGGGCGTCACGACCCAGTTCTGCTGGTTCGGGTTCCACTGCGCGAACGCACGCCAGCCGAGCAGGATCTTCACGTTGGCCGTCTGTCCCGGCTTCAGGAACACGCGCCGGAAGCCGAACAGCTGCTTGGGCGGCTCGCCGGCGGCAGGCGGATCGTCGACGTACACCTGCGAGACCTCGACGCCCGCGCGCGTGCCGACGTTCGCGAGCGTGAATGTCGCAACGACGCTTCCGTCGGCCATTGGATGCATCCGCAGCCGGCTGTAGGCGAACTTCGTGTACGAGAGCCCGAAGCCGAACGGGAACAGCGGCGTGGCCTTCACATGGTCGTACCAGCGGTAGCCGACGAAGAGACCCTCGCTGAACGCCGCATCCTGCGCGTCGTTTGCCCCCGGCCACTGGGCCTGCGTCGTGATCGGGCCCTGGTCGCCCGACGCCGGAAACGTCTGCGGCAGGCGGCCACTCGGATTCACGTCGCCGAAGAGCAGCGCTGCGATCGCCACGCCCGCTTGCTGTCCCGGGTACCACGTCTCGAGCACGGCGGGGACCGACCCGAGCCACGGCATCAACACCGGCCCGCCCGTCTCGAGGACGACGATCGTGTTCGGATTCGCGCGGACGACGTCGGCGATCAGCGTGTCCTGGTCGTCGGGCAACTCCAGATTCGGCCGGTCCTCGCCCTCCGTCTCGTGGTCGTAGGCAAACACGATGGCGACCGACGCCTGCGCCGCGAGCGCGGCCGCAGCCGAAGGGTCGCTCCCGTCCGCATACGCGACCTTCGCGCCGACCGTCGCGGCACGCGCAGTCAGACCCTGAAGCGGCGACACCGCGTTCGTCGCCGCGACGTAGGCGCTTCCGCCGCCGCTCAGGTACGGCGCGAGGTCGAGCGCGCCCGCAGGCTGTCCGATCACCGCGATCGTCGAACCCGCTACCGGATGGAGCGGCAGGATCGGCCCGGCGTTCTTGAGGAGCACCGCCCCCTCCTCCTCGACGTGGCGCGCCAGGATCTGGTCGGCGTTCGTCGAGACGTTGGTCTGGCCGACATTCTCGTAAAGCGGCGGCGGATGGTCGAAGACCCCGACCGTGAACATCGAGCGGAGGATCCCGCTCACCATCCGGTCGAGGGTCCTCGAGCTCACGCGGCCGGCGGCGACCGCCTGCGCGAGCGGTGTACCGAAGTGCACGCCGGTCGGCATCTCCATGTCGAGCCCGGCGGCCGCGGCTCTCCCGACCGAGTGCGTCGCGCGCCAGTCGGACACGACGAAGCCGTCGAAGCCGAGCTGGCCGCGCAGGATGCTCGTCAGCGTGTTGCGGTCCTCGCACGAGAACACGTTGTCGATGAGGCCGTAACCGCACATCACCGCACCGACGTGTCCCTGGTCGATCGCCGCCTCGAACGGCGGAACGTAGATCTCCCGCAGCGTCCGGTCGTCGAGGTTGGACGAGAGGTACCAGCGATTCGTCTCCTGGCTGTTGACCGCGTAGTGCTTCACGGTGGCGATCACCGGGTTGTGCTGGATGCCCTGGATCTCGGCCGCCGCGATCTGGCCGCTGAGAAACGGGTCCTCGCCGAAGGCCTCGAAGTTCCGCCCGTTCTCGGGGACGCGCGCGATGTTGACGTCGGGCGCCAGGAGCACGTCGATCCCCTTCCCCCAGGCCTCCTGTCCGAGTGCGTCGCCGAGAGTCCGTGCGCGGAGCGTGTCCCAGGTCGCGGCCTGCGCGATCGGCGCGGGGAAAGCGGTTGTCCCGACTTGCGCGTCGGAGACGCCGGCGCCACCGTCGTTCAGCGTCAGCGGCGGGATGCACAACCGCGGATTGCCCGGGACATACCCGACCGCGTGTCCGGCGAGCGGCGCCCACTGCGGCGACGCGACGTCGACACCCGTGACGAGCGCCAGCTTGTCTTGGACCGTCATCGCCGAGACGAGCAACTGCGTGCGCGCATCCGGCGACATCGCCGTACTCATCCACGGGCAGCGCGCCGTCGCGTGCGACGCAGGCGCCACGGTGCAGGCGAAGATCGAGCACAACGCTGCGCCCAGCGCGATGACCCGGCCCCGCATCGCGTCCGAGGGTAGCCGGTTGTCCGCAGACCGGCTAGATCGCGGTCCGCAGCGCCCGCATCGATCCGAGCCGAACCGCGGTCCACGCAGCCGCCCGCGCGCGCCGGCGGTAGCCGAGAGCCCTCCAGCTCCGGGCGATCATCAGGTGGAAGTTCCTGCTCGCCGCCCGCACATTCGGCGCCTCCGGCTCGCAGGCGAGCAGCGCGAGATGCTTCCTCGCCGTCTGGATCTGTCCCATGCCGAGCTGCGTGTCCGGAGTCTGCCCGTCGTGCACGCGGTAGCGGGCCAACGGTGCACCGTCGAGGAACTCGACGGGGAAATCGCGGACGAGACGGAGGTAGAAGTCGTAGTCCTCGATCAGAAGCTCGTCGTCGTAGAGCCCGACCGCATCGAACACGTCGCGGCGCACGACGATCGTGGAGCTGAAGCAGCGACAGTTGTCCGCGTACCCGGCATACGTCGCGCCGTGCCTGTGAGCCCGCGCAAGCAGCACGCGGTGCGCGTCGGTCTGCTCCGGCAGCGGGCGCGAGTCGTCGTCGACGAGATCGATGTGGCCGTGGAACATGCCCACCTCCGGACGCTCGTCGACCACAGGCAGCTGACGCTCGAGCCGGTCCGGCATCCAGCAGTCGTCGGAGTCGCAGAACGCGATCAGCTCGCCCTCCGCCAGGGACACCGCGGTGTTACGCGCCCGCGCCTTGCCCTGGTGCTCCAGGCGGACGTACCTGATCTGATCCTCGTACGGGGCGATCGCGTCCGCCGTGCCGTCCGTCGACCCGTCGTCGACGACGATCAACTCGAGGTCGCGGTACGTCTGATCGAGCACGCTCTCGATCGCGTCTGGCAGGTAACGGTCTCGGTTGTACGTGACGATCGCAGCGGTGACGCGGGGCATCGCCCTGCCAGATACCCACCTGAAGCGATGTTCATGCTTCTTTCGAGAGGTAATCCGGTGGGAGCACGGCCGATGCCGTGCCCCCACCGAAGAGCACTGCTTAGGGGTTCGTCGAGGCCGTGTAGCTCGAGCCGACCGGGCACGTCGTCAGGTAGCAGTCGTACGGACTGTTGCCCTTCGCCTTGTTGCCCGCCCCGAGCGCGATGAAGTAGTCGGAGTAGAACCCGTAGTCCGAGTTCGTGTCCGCCGTGTTGCTCGCGATCGACGAGAACGCATACTCCGAGTCGTCGGATTCGAAGTAGAAACCCGCATCGGCGTTCAGCGTCGCCGTGTTGCTCTTGACGATGTACTTGTAGGGGTAATACATCACGAAGCCATCACCCCCGTTGCTGGTTGCGGTATTGCCGCTCCAGGTCGAGCCGATGTCGTACTCGCTGTAGAAGCCGTCCGAGCCGTTGTTGATCGCCTTGTTCCCGACAAACGACGAGCACGGACACTGGTAGTCGTTGTCGTTGAAGTCGTAGTACGTGTAGAAGCCGTACTGGTTCGCGTTCTCCGCCGTGTTGCCCTTCATGTACACGGGGCCGTAGTCGTCTTCGTCGATGTAGAAGCCGTAATAGCCTCCACTGGAGGTATTGCTCGTGAACGTGTTCCCGTACGAGTATTCGTCGTAAAACCCGTACGTGTTCGACGTGCTCGTGAACGAGACCATGTTCGAGCTGATCTGGTCTCTGATGTCGTAGTAGAGCGAAACGCCTTCTCCGCCCGAGCCGATTCCGCTGATCGTGTTCTTCGAGATCACGTTCCCCTGGCCGTATTCGCTGTAGACCGCGTAGTCAGGCCCGCTGAGCGTGTTCGAGGTGATCTGCGCGGCGCCGTCGTAGTACAGGTAGACGTTGTAGCTCGCCGAGCTCAGGATGTGGGTCTTCGTCACCTGGTCGCCCTGCGAGTCGTCGAACTCCACACCGTCCGTGCCGCCCGTGATCGTGCCGTCGGTGACGACCGCGTTGCTCGCGTCGGCATAAACGCCGATGTGGCCGGAGTCGACGGTCAACGTGTGACCGCCGAGATCGAACTTCACACCCTTGTCGAGCGTGACCGCCGTCCCTGCGTACGCGCTGCAGTCGAGGTTGCCGTTCAGCACGATGCTCACGCTGAGCGTGTCCCCGCAGTTCACGTTCGTCGTCTTCGGCTGGAACACCGGCGGTCGACCCCCGTTCGCGCCCGCCGACGTCGTCAGCAGCAGCGCCACGGCGCATGCTGCAACGAGCGCCGCCGGCAGCGGCCTCCAAAGCTTCCTAGACACCTGTTGCCCCCTCTTTTTTGTCGAATGCCTGCCCTGCACGTCAGACACTCCCACGCGACGACCCCGGAGGCAAGCCCTCGATGGGGCGCCCGGCAACAGTCGTTACGGATCTTGCCCTTGGCTTTGGCGCCGAGCCGAGCACCTGTGGACACAGTCGGTGATCGGACTGCCCGCGCGTGGTTCCCACGTCCAGCCTGTCGAGGCCTTACGGGCCGTAACCCGCCTCTGAGACACTTGGGGCATGAAGATCCTCGCCGTCGCGTCGGCGATCGACCTCGACTTCCGCTACGGCTGCACGCCGGCCTGGTGGCAGATCTGGAAGGGCCTCTACGAGGAAGGCGTCGACCTGGTCGTCGCGCCCTACCGCGGGCGGCCGGTCGAGTCCCCGTGGTGGCGCACGGCCTCGAATCCGACCTACCTCGAAGGCGAGTCGTACGCCCGGGCTCGTGACCTCGTCGCACGCTTCAAGGGCGAGGAGCTGCTCCGCCGCGCGGAGGACAACCCGGAGGACGGGTTCGGTGACCGGATGACGCGCGAGGTGATCCGTCGCAGGGTGACGCCGCGCTGGCGAAAGCACCTCGACGGCCTCGTCGAGCGCGAGCGCCCCGATGCGGTTGTCGTCTTCACCGTTCCGATGTCGCACCTCGTCGGGATCCCGACCTATCTGCGCGAGCGGCACGACGTCCCCGTCGTGTTCTACGACGGCGATGCGCCGATGAGCCTGCCGGAGTTCGGCGGCATGGACACCGGGTTCAACTGGTACCACGACGCGGATCCGTCCGAGTACGACCTGGTGCTCTCGAACTCCGAAGGCGCGCTCGACCGGCTGCGCGAGCTCGGTGCGCGACGCGCCGAGGCTGTGTTCTGGGGCGCCGACCCGGAGTTCTTCGCGCCACGGCCGGTCGAGAAGAACGCCGACGTGTTCTTCTACGGCTACGGAGACAAGTTCCGCCGCGAGTGGATCCAGGCGATGGTCGGCGAGCCGTCGCGCCGGCTGACGGATGTCGACTTCGCGCTCGGCGGCCGCGACTTCCAGGGCGACATCGGCACCGCGCGACTCGTCGGCGACGTGCCGTTCAACACGTTCGCGCGCTCGATCTCCGCCGCGCGCGTGAACCTCTGCATAACGCGACGCTCGCACGCATCGGTGTACGCGTCATCGACCGCACGCCCGTTCGAGCTCGCCTCGACGGCCGCGGCGATCGTCTCGAACCCCTACGAGGGGATCGAGCGCTGGTTCGAGCCGGGCTCGGAGCTGCTCGTGGTCGAGGATGCCGACGCCGCAGTCGACGCGTACCGCTCACTGCTGGGAGACCCCGCGCAGGCGGAAGAGCTCGGCCGTCGCGCGCGCGAGCGCGTGCTCGACGAGCACACCTACCGCCACCGCGCGCGGCAGATCCTCGAGCTGATCGGACTCCGCGAGGGCGCCCGTGTCGGCTGAGACAGCGCAGCGCCGGATCGCGATCGTCCCGGCGTACAACGAGGCGGGCAACATCGGTCGCGTCGTCGACGAGTTGCGCGCGTTCGACCCGGAACTCGACGTCGTCGTCGTCTCCGACGGCTCGGCGGACGCCACGAGCGAGGTCGCGCGCGCGCACGGCGCGCACGTGGTCACGCTGCCGTTCAACCTCGGGATCGGCGGTGCGGTGCAGACCGGGTTCAGGTACGCGTGGGAGAACGGCTACGAGCTCGCCGTCCGCTGCGACGGCGACGGCCAGCACGATCCGTCCGAGCTGCCGAAGGTTCTCGCGCCGGTCGTCGCCGGCGACGCCGACATCGTGGTCGGCACCCGCTTCGGCGGAGACGACAGCTTCCGGTCGACGGCTGCGCGGCGTATCGGCATCCGCATGCTCGCGGCGATCGTCTCGCTGATCGCGCGGCAGCGCGTCACCGACACGACGTCCGGCTTCCAGGCCCTGAACCGACGCGCGCTCGGGCTCTTCGCCGCGGACTACCCGCACGATTACCCCGAGGTCGAGGGGATGGTCATGACGATCAAGCACCAGCTTCGCCTGCAAGAGGTGCCGGTGCGGATGCGCGAGCGCGAGCACGGCAGCTCGTCGATCACCGCGTTCCGGTCGATCTACTACATGGCGAAGGTGCTGCTCGCCCTCTTCGTCGGCTTGTTCCGCCGCACCATCCCGACGGAGGGAGCGTGAACGTGCTCGCCGCGCCGACGCCGCTGAAGGTCTCGATCGCGGCGACCGTCGTCTCGCTGCTGCTCGTGCTCGTCGTCTTCGAGCTGATCCGGTCGAGACGGCTCCGTGAGCGCTACGCGCTGCTGTGGCTGCTCACGGGAGTGGTGCTGCTCGTGCTTTCGGCCTGGCGGGGCGGACTGAACACGATCGCCGGGTGGTTCGGGATCCGCGGCTACCCGCCGGCCGTGCTGTTCGCCGTCGGACTGCTGTTCGTCATCCTCGTGCTCCTGCACTACTCGACCGTGATCTCGCGGCTCTCGGACCAGAACGTGATCCTCGCGCAGCGGCTTGCGCTGCTCGAGTCGAAGCTCTCCGAGCGCGACGAGTGACCTAAGGCCCGACGGGAACGAGCCGCTGCTCGGAGCCGTCCGGCAGGAGGGCCTGCAGCGTCATCTCGCCGTGGTTCATGGTCGGCTTGAGCACGATTCCGTTGACGCGGAACAGCCCCTGCGCGTCGATCCCCGTCTGCGAAGCGGCGCCGAGTTGCCACGACTGGAGGTCGCCGGTGATGCCGGGCGTGCCCGAGACGATGAGCGGCGTGACGTTCTGGCCGTCCGCCTTTCCGATCGTCATCGGCGTCGGCGCGCCCTCAGACGTCTCCGGAAGCAACATGCTGCTGCTCTCGCCTCCGCCGTGCTCGAACTCGAAGTAACTGTCCGTCGCCTCACGCACGAAGCTGGCGCCCTCGAAGTCGGTCGAGGACGAGCCGCCGTAGTAGTTGCCGACGTACACGTTCGTCGCGCCCGCGACCTGCCCGATGGTTCCGGAGTTGAGATCCGAGCCGAGCAGCCACCACCAGACGGTCCCGTCGGCATAGGCCGTGCCGCAGGAGAACCCGACCGCGGCGGCCGCCACGGCGAGCGCCAGCGTCAGACGCCTCATCGCTTCGCGCCCTGGGCGATCAGCTGCTTGTTCGACCCGATCAGCGCGTAGAGCTTCACTTGCCCGTTGACGAGGACCGGGTCGAGCGTGATGTTCCCGATCCGCAGCCGGCCCTTCCCGTCGATCGCGGCGACGGTCTTGCCGGACAGCGTCCACTGCTCGAGGTCGGCTCGCTGGCCGGCGGTGCCGGCGACAATGAGCGCCGTGGGCAGGCTCGTGGGGTTCTGCAGCGTCGGGCTGTCCGTCGGCTCCGGCTGAGAGATCTGAATCGGCGTGCGCGTGGACGAGCCGAGGAAGTAGGCATTCAACGACGCGGTCGGCGTGCTCGTCGGATGTGCGAAGACGAACTGTCCGTCGTCGGACATCATGCGCGTGTGGTACGCGCGGAGGTCGATGTCGCCTGCCGCCTGCACCACCAGCGTGTTTGTGCCCGACTGCTCGCCGACGTGGCCGCTGTCGGTTCCCTCGTACCAGAGCCAGCCTGCATCCACGTGTCGCGCGTGCTTGGCGTACGCAACGCCGCCGCCGCCTGCCAACACGAAGACGCAGCCGACCGTCGCCAGCCTGCGGAACCAGTGCCCTCGCATGAAACGTGCCTCCCTCTCGGCCTGCCCCCCGTCTCATGGAAACGCGAACAGCGCAGATCATCTAATGCCGCGCGCCTTTGCGCCAGGGGTCAGAAGGTGACGTAGAAGAACGGGCTGGCCGCAGGCTCTGAGCCGTCATCCCTCGAGCGGACGTAGATCGTGAGCGGTGGACGCGGCGCGAGCGCCATGACGCGGCATGCGCGAACGA
>Ga0070731_10004659_pt1 | contig 11672 bp, 9 predicted proteins | sample Coa_R1_2_FD_66448 | JGI IMG/M metagenome (GOLD analysis project Ga0070731, IMG submission 66448) | Surface soil microbial communities from Centralia Pennsylvania, which are recovering from an underground coalmine fire - Coalmine... | ecosystem: Environmental > Terrestrial > Soil > Unclassified ... | reverse complement strand
GGGGAGTTTTGTCATTGACGCGCCGCCCGCATCGTACCTGCCTTTGCCAAAAAACGCGAGAGCAGCGTACCTGCTGGTCTTGTCGTTGCTTCCTGGCCAATGAAAATCCCCACTTCTGGCAAAGTCGGCTAGAAGTGGGGTGCCCATCCTTCTTGAAATTTCGAGCACCTACTGAATCAGTGTGCCGCCGTTCCCTCCGTTTGGTTCTTCTTCGGGGGCGATCACTACGGCAGCCGCCACCTTGTCGCCTGGTTCGAGGTTTAGCAGGCGGACGCCTTGGGCGTTTCTTCCTGATTCGCGGATTGTGGTGGAGTCCATGCGGATGATCTTGCCGTAGTGGCTGATCAGCATGACTTCGGACTTCTCATCGACCTGGGCGATGCCGACTACCTTGCCGACGCGCTCGGTGGTCTTGAGGTTGATCACGCCCTTGCCGCCGCGGTTGGTGAGGCGGTACGACTCGGCGGGCGTGCGCTTGCCGAATCCGTTTTCGGTGACCGAGAGGATGAGATCTCCTTTGATCGCCACGTCGATGACTTCGGGCTCGGGCACTGAAGTGCCCGGAACAGCCGAGGCGGCTGTCCCCACAGATTCTGTGCCGGCTGTTCCCACAGGTTCGGTGCCGGGCTTGGCGGTTGTCGCCATGCCGATGACGTAGTCGCCTTTTTCGAGGTCGATGCCCCAGACGCCGTAGGCGGCGCGGCCCATCGGGCGGACGTGGCTCTCGTCAAAGCGAACGGCCATGCCTTCGTGGCTGGCGAGGAAGACGATCTGCTGGCCGTCGGTGATGCGGGCGGCGACGAGTTCGTCTCCCTGCTCGATGCTGATCGCCATGATACCGTTCGAGCGCACGTGCATGAACTCGCGCACCTCGGATTTCTTGACAAGTCCGTTGCGCGTGGCGAAGAAGACGTATTTATTTTCTTCTTCGAGGTTGCGCACGGCGACGACCGTCTTCAGCGTTTCACCAGGTTGCAGCCCAACCAGATTGCCGATGTGCTTGCCCTTGCCGGCGGCGCTGACGTCAGGAATTTCGTAAACCTTGAGCCAGTAGACGCGGCCCGTGTTGGTGAAGATCAGGATGTAGGCGTGGGTCGAGACGATGAAGAGATGCTCGACGAAATCCTCCTCGCGCGTTTTCATGCCGGTGCGGCCCGTGCCTCCGCGGCGCTGCATGCGGTAGGTGGAGATGGGCGTGCGCTTCAGGTAGCCGGAATGGCTGACCGTCACGGCCACCTGCTCGTCGGCGATGAGATCTTCGAGAACGATCTCGGCAGCTTCATCTTCGATGCGGGTGCGGCGTTCGTCGCCGTAGAGCTTCTTTACTTCTTCGAGCTCTTTGATGATAACGGTGCGCAGCTTTTTCTCCGAGCCGAGAATGGATTCGTATTCGGCGATGTTGCCGCGAATGTCGGTGAGTTCTTTGGAAATTTCGTCGATCGAAAGCTTGGTCAGGCGGTGCAACTGCAGTTCGAGGATGGCATCGGCCTGCCTGGCGGTGAAAGGCTTTTCGGGATCGACCCTGGGCGCGCGGCCGGTGGTGTTGATGTCGATCTTTTTTCCGCCAAAATACTGCACCAAATTTTCGCGCGCCTCAGCGCGGTTGGCGCTGGCGCGAATGATGGTGATGACGTTATCGAGATGGTCGAGAGCTTTTAAATATCCTTCGAGGATGTGCTCGCGGTCTTTGGCCTTCTGCAACAAATAGGCGGTGCGACGGCGGACCACGTCGACGCGGTGCTCGATGAAATATTTGATGGCCTGAATCAAGCCCATCTCGCGGGGCTGTCCGTTGACCACGGCGAGCAGGATCATCGAGAAGCCCTGCTGCATCTCCGTGTGCTTGAAGAGCTGGTTGAGAACGATTTGAGGCTCAGCTCCACGCTTCAGTTCGACCACGATGCGCATGCCGTCGCGATCGGATTCGTCCCGCACGTCGGAGATGTCTTCGATCTCCTTATCGTTGACCAGCGCCGCGATGCGCTTGATCAGAGTCGACTTGTTCACCTGGTAGGGAATTTCGGTGACGACGATGGCTTCGCGATCTTTGCTGAAGGTTTCGATGGCGGCTTTGGCCCGCATCATGAAGCGGCCGCGGCCGGTGCGGTAGGCTTCGAAAATTCCCGAGCGCCCGTGAATGATGCCGGCGGTTGGGAAGTCGGGTCCCTGCACGAACTTGAGAATTTCCGCAAGCTGCGAGTTGGGATTGTTCACCAGCGTGATCGTGGCGTCGACGATCTCAGTGAGATTGTGCGGCGGAATCTTTGTGGCCATGCCGACGGCAATTCCGTCGGAGCCGTTGATCAGAAGATTCGGAATGCGCGCCGGTAAAACGTCAGGCTCGATTTCACTGCCGTCGTAGTTGGGATGGAAGTCGACAGTTTCCTTGTCGAGGTCTTCAAGCAGCGGAGTAGAAACCTGAGCGAGCTTGGCCTCCGTGTAACGATCGGCCGCTGGAGGATCTCCGTCGACGGAGCCGAAATTTCCCTGCCCAAAAATCAGCGGATAGCGCATCGACCAGTCTTGCGCGAGCCGCACCAGAGCATCGTAAACAGCAAGGTTCCCATGCGGATGGTATTTGCCCATGACGTCGCCGACGATACGCGCACACTTGCGCGTAGCCCGATTCGGCTGCAAACCCATCTGCTGCATCGTAAATAAAATTCTGCGGTGGACGGGTTTTAGGCCGTCGCGGACGTCTGGTAAAGCGCGGCCGATGATCACCGACATCGAGTAGTCGAGATACGAGCGGCGCATCTCCTCTTCGATGTTGACGGGTTGAATGTTCAGGGCGCCGGGGCCGTCGCCGCCGCCGGGCGGAGGAGTGAGGGGAAGTTCGGGATTCTGATCGTCAGGCATATGAGCTATCAGCTTTGGGCCGTGAGCTTTGAGCTAACGGAGTTGGAGCGTGCACCCGGGCATTCTTCCTGCTTCTGTTTTAATGTGTAACTGCTTGTATTTACAGGATGTTATGTGCCCTGGGAGCTGTTGTCATTATACCACGAAGCGAGGTTTTTGGAGGGAACACCTGGATGACGAACCAGGTGCGGTCAAGAGCTGGGACGAGGGCCCATTCCTTCGGTGAGGGCAGGTTTGCGCGACGCGGCCTGACGTCAGCTCGCTTGCAGCGACGGTGGGAGTTGGAAGGCTACGCCGCGGTCGTCGTTTTGTTTTTGCGTGGCATCGAGATCGAGATCGGCGAGAGCGATCTTGCGCGGGTGGCCGGGCGTCATATCGAACAGAGTGGCACCGACGATCGCATAGTTTCCGACTTCGAGTTTGTGTCCGTCTTTGAAGACGAGAACGGTTAATGGCTGAACAGGCTGAGGTTCAGGGACAGAAGTGTCGGGTTGCTCAGCGTGCGGAGCGGGAACGTTCTCAACGGGTGGAACGTAGGATTGAGCGCCCGATCCGCGGCGGTCGAATACGGTGGGGCCCCCTTGATAATTCGAGTCGTCGGTTGCGTCGTAACCTTGGTCCGCCGCATTGGCGTCGTCGGCATAGGCGTAGGGAACGCCGTAGGCATAAATTCCTCCGTACCCGACGAAGGGGTAGGAAGACCGATGATGAACGTTGCCATCATGATGCGAGCCGTCGTGATGCGTGAATGGGTGCGATGTGGCCGGGGCGAATCCAGGAGTGGCGAATCCACGGGAGCCTGTGAACGACGGTGCGCCGGTGGGTGGCTGTACAGGGCCGGTAAAGGGGCGCACGGCGCCGGTCGGCGGAGCTCCAGGGACTTGCGCGTGGGCGGTAGAGAACAGGAAAACCAGGAACAGAAATAAGGTCATGTGCCGCACATTCAAATGATACGCCAACCGTCCCATTTGGCACCTCACAACTTAAGAACGCCAGCAATTGGTTAGATTGCGGGAAAAGGGCGACGGATGCTCGTTCTGGGGCGATTTCTGGAGGTCGGGATCTGGGAAACTCGTCAAGTTGAAGGGTCGCGGGCTGCGTGCCGCGGGGGGCGCATCCCGATGATGATGAGCCCGTTACGGAAAATCGTGCTGTTTGAGGAAGCGGACTCGGGTAGTTTTGGTTCGGGGCTTCCCGGTATGGTCTGAGCGTGTGTGAGACTTCTCTTTCTCCCCTTCGGGGCTGCCTAATTTCGTACTTTCACCCACGGCTTGCGCCGTGGACTGTATTCTTCCGCCGCTCCACGGCTGGCCGCGCGGTCGCTGTTCCACTTCAATTGTTCAGTTGGAGTTCTCACAAACAGCGGGAACGCGCAGAATGGGGTCGGGCGAAGAATATAATTTTTGCGACGGAGGGGATGCGGGAGAGATGAAAGCGGCAATCCGATTTGTGCTGTTGGCGTTGGTGCTGATTGTGGTGGCGATGCTGTCGGCGTTGACGGCGATGCGGCTGGCGATTCATGGGCAGGAGGTGACGGTGCCTCCGCTGGTGGGGATGGCGCCGGCCGACGCGGAGCGAACGACTGCAGCCCTCGGGTTGCAGATGACGATCGAGCGGCAGTATTACAGTCCGCAGATTGCGGAAGGAAAAATCATGTCACAGCTGCCGCTGCCGGGGACGAAGGTGCGGCGGGGATGGCAGGTGCGGGTGGCGCAGAGCCTGGGGCCAACCCGTGTGGAGATTCCGGATGTGACCGGGCAGAGCGAGCATGCGGCGGAGTTGAACATACGACGGCGCGGGCTGGATGTGGCTTCGATGGCGGAAGTGGACGATGCGGGGATTCCGGCGGATCAGGTGCTGGCGCAGAGCCCGATGGCGAACGCAGTGCAAGTGGTGGCTCCGAAGATCAGCCTGCTGGTGACGGCGGCGCCTCAGGCGCAGACGTTTGTTATGCCGAGTTTTTTGGGAGATCTGCTCGGAAGCGCTAGCAAGACGTTGCAGGATGCAGGATTTCGTTTGGGGAATGTGAGCGTTGCTCCACCGGCGCCGCCGGCTCCAGACACCGCGAGTCAGGCGGGGGGCGTTCCTTCCACTTTGCCTGCGGCAGCACAACCCGCTCCAGCTGAGCCCTCGCCGGCCAGCGTCATTGTGACGCAGTGGCCATCGCCGGGAATGAAAGTAGCGGCTGGGACTGTGGTGAGTTTCGAAGTTCGGTAGCCCAAATCTTTCGCCACGATGTGCACGGATTTCCACGGATCATTCCAAATTTCCGACGTCTCGCAAAAGGGGCGAGAATGGCGCACCCCGATTTCCTCTTCTTTTAAGACCTTTCCAGGATTGCGGCGAAAAAACCGTCGCAGGGGTGGAACCCGGGGATCGTGCGCAGGTAGGGGCCGCGGGTCAGCGAGGATGCATCGGGCCAGACTAGTTCACCTCCGGCCTTCAAACGGGCAAGCTCTGCCGCGCAATCGACCAGGCGAACAGACTTGTTGTCGGCTAGCACTTCTTCGACTACATCCTCGTTTTCCTCTTTTTCCAGCGAACACGTCGAGTAGATGAGGCGTCCTTTGGGCGCTACATAGGTTAATGCGCTGCGAAGGATGGAGAACTGGCGGTCATGCAACTCGACAAGATCGGCTGGCTTGAGTCGCCATTTGATTTCGGGATTACGGGCTAGCGTTCCCGTTCCGGAGCAGGGGACGTCGGCCAAGATGCGGTCGAAGGGAGTAGCCAGAGGGAGGTGGCGGGCGTCGCTGGTCACGACTTCAATTTTCGTGCCCGGTTTCGCTGCGGCTAATAATTTTTGCAACAGGCGGGCGCGGTGTGGGTGGAGTTCGGTGGCGATGATGGCAGCGTGCGGATTCTGATCAGCGATGGCCAAGGTCTTGCCGCCCGGAGCGGCGCAGCAGTCGAGGACGCGCGAGTTCTGCGGGAGGGCGTGGCCGGCGAGGGCTGCGACTAGTTGCGAGGCTTCGTCTTGAATTGCGATCGCGCCGTTGTGAAGGGCGTGCGACCTCGTGATGTCTCCAGATTCGACGATTCGGGCGTTGGAGAGAAGTACCCCGTTGGCTAGGGCGATCTTTTCGGATTGGAGCTCGGCTGCCGCTTCAAGGGTGCGCAGGCGGATGCCGGTTTTTGGAATCGATTGATCGTGCTTGCAGATTGCTTCGGCGGCGGTCGGTCCATAGTTACTGATCCAACGCTCTACTAACCAGGTCGGATGCGCCCATGCCGCGGCTACTGATTCAGGGGACTGCGGGTTCACGACGAGGGAGGACACGAGCTTGTTGGAGAGCTTGCGGAGGACTGCGTTTACGAATGGGGCGGCGGAGCGTTTGCGGGCGCGCTTGACGAGTTCCACGCTCTCATGGAGAGCGGCGCGCGCGGGGATTCGATCGAGCCAGCGGAACTGATAGAGGGCGAGACGCAAGGAGATTAGGATTTCGAGATCGAGTCGGGATAATGGTTGCGATGACGCGGTAGAGATTTCTTCGTCGAGACGGATGCGCCAGCGGAGCACGCCCATCACTAGCTCGGTGGCGAGCGCATGATCCGGAGTCGGGAGGCGCTCATAAGTTTTGGAGTGGAGGAGTTCGGAAGCGTAGGAGGATTCGCGCTCGACGCGGAGAAGGATATCGAAGGCAGCGGCGCGGGCGGGGGAGATGGGCATTGATTTTCATTGTACGGAAGGCTGAATGACAACACAGAGGATGCGGAGGACGCAGAGTTGTTGGGTTTTCGGTTGCGCTACGGGATTTGTGCCGCCTGCATGGGGTGAGACGCGGGCTTCGCCCGCTGGACAGCCGAGGGCGGCTGTCCCCACATTTACCCCTTACCACGCTCCTCGTTCTAGTCTCCGGGTCTGTGGCGTCCTTACGCTGCGGCACGCGGGCTTCGCCCGCTGGACAGCCGAGGCGGCTGTCCCTACATTCCTAGTTTTTCGGATGGTTTCGGGCGATAACCCTGGATGAAGTCTCGCGCCGTGGTGCGCTTTTTTCCTTCCAGCTGGATTTCGAGGAGTTCTAACGCGGTATTGTGGCCGCAGCCTACTAGCAGGCGATTTGAATCCACGATCAGTTCTCCAGCGGGCGCGGATTTATCCGATGGGTGCGCTTGCCAGATTTGAAGATTCTTGCCTCGAAATTTTGTGTAGGCGCCGGGCCAAGGTTGGAATCCACGGAGGCGATTGTAGATTTCTGTCGCCGGGCGGGAGAAATCGATCAGGCCGTCTTCTTTCTTAAGAATCGGGGCCAGCGAGGATTGTGCGTCGTCTTGCTTGCGGGGCTGGATTGTGCCGGCTTCGAGTCCGCGCAAGGTTTCGACTAGCAGCGTCGCTCCCGTTGTGGCCAGCGCTGGGGCCAGGGTTTCCGCGGTGTCGTCGGGAGCGATGGGGAGTTGCTGTTGCAGGAGGATGTCGCCGGTATCGAGGCCGGCGTCGATGCGCATGGTGGTGTTGCCGGTGATGGTTTCGCCGTTTGCTATGGCCCACTGGATTGGGGCTGCGCCGCGGTATTTCGGGAGGAGTGACGCGTGCAGATTAATGTTGCCGAGCGGCGGGAGATCGAGCATCCATTGAGGGATGATGCGGCCGTAGCCTACCACGATGATCGCGGCCGGCTTGAGATTGGTGAGTTGGGTGCGGAATTCGTCGTTGGTCTTGATGCGGTCGGGTTGGGTAATCGGAAGATTTAGTTTTTGGGCAGATTGTTTGACGGGAGAGGCGACGAGTTCGAGGCCGCGTCCCTTAGGGCGGTCGGGTTGGGTGATGACTAGATGGATGCGGTGTCCGGCCCCGGCTAGCTGTTCCAGTGCCGGCACGGCGAAGCGCGGGGTGCCGCAGAAGATGAGATCGAGGGGCATTTCGTTAATTGGGGAATTTGGTAATTGAGTAATTGAAAACCCTGGTTTCAGATCATCTGCGACTCGTTCGGTGAACCGAGCATTTTTCTTTCGCCCCTTCGGGGCTTGCTGATTCCTGGCGGAGCGTACCCACGGCTTGCGCCGTGGGCTGGATTCTTTCGCCGCTTCGCGGCTGCTTGCGTGTGGCTTCCGTTATCGTGGTCAACTAAACATTCGTCAATTAAATTGACCAATTCCTGAATTCCAAAATTTACCCAAATTACTCAATTAGCAAATTTCCCGATTTCTACCACTCTCCGGCTTTTTGGAGTTTGCGGATTTTGCGCTTCATCAGGTCGCGCTTGATGGCGCTGAGATGGCTGATGTAGAGCTTGCCGTTTAAATGATCGGTTTCGTGGAGCAGGGCGCGGGCTAGAAGTTCTTCTCCGGTTTTCTCGAAGGGCTTGCCGTGGACATCCTGGGCGCGGACCGAAACCTTGTTTGGTCTTGTGACGTTTTCGCGGAAATCGGGAATGCTGAGGCATCCTTCGCTCTGCGTGTGCTTGCCTTCCTTATGAATGATTTCGGGATTGATGAGGACGAGCTTGGCCTCCGGATCTTCTTTGAAAGTGACGTCGATGACCGCAATGCGGCGTCCAATGCCGATTTGCGGGGCAGCCAGGCCTACGCCATGCGCGGCATACATGGACTCGAACATATCTTCGATCAGCTTCTCGAGATCCGCATCGAAGACCGTGACGGTCTCGGAGGGTTTCTCGAGGACGGGGTTGCCGAATTTAACGATCGGATAGATCATCAGAAATTTTTAAGTTGCTCCGAGTATCCGTGGAAGTTGCGAAGAGTTTCGGTCATAGAATCGCCGCCGAATTTTTCCAGAGCGCTGCGCGCCAGAGTTAGAGCAACCATGGCTTCGGCAGCGACTCCGGCGGCCGGGACTACACACACATCGGAACGCTCGTACGCGGCTTTGACGAGCTCACGCGTTTCGAAGTCGACTGATTGCAACGGACGGCGCAGCGTGGAGATCGGTTTGAGATAGCCGCGTACGCGGATTTCTTCTCCATTGGAGATGCCGCCCTCGATGCCGCCGGCGTTGTTGTGGGTGCGGGAAAAAGCGGTGAACCGGGACGCGGCAGTGTAGCCGATCTCGTCGTGAACCTGCGAGCCGGGAGCGAAAGCAGCGGCAACGCCCGATCCGATTTCGACGGCTTTGACCGCTTGCAGCGACATGACGGCAGCGGCGAGCATGGCGTCGAGGCGCTCGTCCCATTGCGCGTAGGTGCCTAGGCCGGGAGGAACGTTGTGGGCGACTACTTCGAAAACTCCGCCGAGCGAGTCACCCGTGCGCAGGACCTTGTCGACTTCTTCTTTCATGCGCTGCTCGGCTTCAGCATCGGCGCAGTTAAGGAGAACCTCGTCGCGATCTTGCAGAGCACGAATCTTCTCCCACGGCACTTGGTCAGGCAGAGTGACGCTACCTGTGGTGATCACGTGGCTCAGGACTTCGATGCCCAGTTCGAGCAGGAAAAGTTTAGCGAGAGCTCCGATGGCGACGCGGGCGGCGGATTCGCGGGCGGAGGCGCGTTCGAGAATGTAGCGTGCCTCGGGAAAATTGTATTTGAGAGCGCCGGCAAGATCGGCGTGGCCGGGGCGGGGTGAGGCGACGCGCTTGTGCTTTTCTGGATCGCCCGCGCCGACGGGAAGAGATTCCTGCCAGTTTTTCCAGTCGCGATTTTCGAGTTGCACGGAAATCGGCGAACCGATGGTGATGCCGTGGCGCACGCCGGAAAGAATGTGGGCGGAGTCGCGCTCGATCTTCATGCGTCCGCCGCGGCCGTAGCCTTGCTGGCGGCGCCAGAGCTCGCGGTCGAGGAAGGACTGGTCGACCTTCAGTCCAGCCGGCATGCCGGAAAGGAAGGCGACGAGGGCCTCGCCGTGGGATTCTCCTGCGGTAAAGTAGCGCAACATAAATTTTTGATTGTACCTGATAGGGCCGGCAGGTTTATGGTTTCACGGGGTTGAATTGGGGTTGCCGCCGAAAAATAACGGAATCGTAGCGTTTTTGCAGGCTATCAGCGGATGCAGAGGGTACAATAACTAGGCATCTTCGTCTTGCGCGGGCTTAAAACCTGGGCCCTTGGAATAAGCGAACTCTGGCTGAAAATAGATCAAAGGAGCTGCTGTGTGCCCCCCCGCACAGATGCCACAAAAAATATCCGCTGCGTAGTTGCGCATGATCACGTCTTGTTGCGCCAGGGATTGTGCCGGTTGCTGGAGGATGAGCCGGACATTGCCGTAGTGGCGGAGGCGGGGAATGCCGCGGAGACGCTGCGACGGGTGTTCGAACACCATCCTGAGGTGGTGATTGCGGCAGCGCACATCTTCAAGTGCGACACAGAGAACAGTGAGCGGCTGATCCTGCGGGAATCTCCCAAGAGCAACGTATTGTTTCTGCGGCCAGACCGGCATGAGCTGGCGGTGCATTCGTCCATGGTGGGAGCGGCGCACGCGGACCGGCATACTTCTGCGGAACAGTTAGTGGAGATGGTGCGGAGCGCGGCGTTTCGGCGATCGTCGATGCCGGGGTTCGAGGATGTTTCGCCGTGGCCGATTCATCAGATCCTTCCGCGCAATCGAGTTTTGACAGGGCGCGAGCGCGAAGTGCTGAAACTTCTGGCGGAAGGTCGAACGGTGCGCTCGGCCGCCCACATTTTGGGAGTGAGCGCCAAGACCGTGGACGCGCACAAATTTAATTTGATGCGGAAGCTGGGCATTCACAATAAGGCCGAACTGGTGATGTGGGCAATCCAGAAAAAAGTGGTGAAGCTGCCGGTGAATTTCTAGAGGGCCGGGGTATGTTTCTGAGGGAATGGGCCCCCTCCCATCGTGCCAACTGAGATCCTTCAGTCCGCTGGTGAAAACGCGGGCGTTCGCTGGATGAGGCCGCGTACAAGCGCATAAACTTCAGAACTGAGCCGCTACTTTTTTCTGCCCGGCCAGATCGGCCTAATGCTGTCAATCACAAGCGGCGGCGGCTAGTTCGGCTAGGCTGGTCACTGTGAGATCGGGAGTAGCGTCGGCAGATTTGACAGCGCCTATCCCCGGGCGCGCTGACGGGCGGTTCACCCAGGCGGTGGCTAATCCGAGAGACTGCGCGGGAATCACATCGTGGTAGATGCTTTGGCCGACATGCAGAACGCGGTGGGCGGGAGCCTGGATGCGGCTGAGGGCCAGCTCGAAAATTTTCAGTGACGGCTTGTACGCTTGGGCTTGCTGCGCGGTGATCACCTCATTGAAATCCACGCCGAGTTTTGGGCGGGTCGCTGAGAGTAGATCGTCGTCGATGTTCGAGAGGATGGCGAGGCGAAAGCGTGTTTTCAGTTGCTGAAGTGCGGTGACTGTGTCGGGCCAGGGCTCCCATTGAGGCAGGGAGTCGGGCAGAGAGCCTTGTTCGTTTCGCGTTGGCGTGAATTTTAATTCGTCGCCGAATTGCCTCACGACGGATTGCAAAACGTCGCGATAGGGTTGATACGTGCCGCGCTCGGCGCGTTGTTCGAAATCTCCGTAGAGCCGCAATAAAGTAGCGTCTTCGACGCTTTTGCCGTGCACGGCCAGGATGCGGCGGAGTGCGGCGAGGATTCCGGCTTCCCAGTCGATCAGAGTGCCGTAACAGTCGAAGGTCAGGATCTCGTAGCGAGAAAAGTCAAGCATGCGGATGGATTGACGACAGAAATATCATATCGCCGCGGAGCGCGAGAGCGCTGTGACTCCCAGGTCTCGCAAAAAGGGGCGAGACCTGGGCATCCCATTCAGAGTCCTTTTAGGGGTGAAGCTCTAGAGGTTGCGATAGTTCGAAGCTGACGGCGGATTCGGAGGGCAGAACGATGTCTTTGTTGCCGGTTAATGCCGCGCCACCGGCTCCGGCACCGCCGCCTGCTGCTAATCCGATGGCA
>Ga0070731_10004658_pt1 | contig 11673 bp, 12 predicted proteins | sample Coa_R1_2_FD_66448 | JGI IMG/M metagenome (GOLD analysis project Ga0070731, IMG submission 66448) | Surface soil microbial communities from Centralia Pennsylvania, which are recovering from an underground coalmine fire - Coalmine... | ecosystem: Environmental > Terrestrial > Soil > Unclassified ... | reverse complement strand
GGTACTGCCAAGTAATCTGAAAACTGACACAATGTGTCGTTTCCAGTGGTGGACTTCAACCAGTTGGCGCTTCAATCCAGCCAGTGCTTCGAGTGCGGGGAAGCAAGGTCTTATTTAGATGTAAGGGCACTTTCGGCTGCGGCCTGAGTCTCGAAAAACTGGAAGAACTGCTCGACTCGGGTCACCTGCAGCGCGTCCCGAACCCGCTGACAAACACCAACGAGGGCCAGGCTACGGCCTTCCTTTTGATGATTGACATAGGCCCCGACCAGGGCTCCGATCCCAGCCGAATCGATGTAGGGGACGCTGCTGAGATCGAGAATCAGCTTCTTGGCGGTATTGGAGCGAACCATGGCTTGAAACGGAAAGAAATTGGAGATCGTGACCGGGCCGTTCAGGCGTATGATTCGCTGTCCATCCGCCGTTCCGGCGATGTCTTCGATTTGCAAAGGCTCCTGCGGCATGAGGCTCATCGTAGTACGGTAATGTGAATACCATGTTAAAGCGAGGCTGGAACTAATGCAGTTTCTTGGCGGGAACTCGTCAACTCAGGCGTCGGGGAGATTGACATAGCGTGAGCAGCACTGTCTGTGCCAGGCGTTCCAGCACAGCTAGGTCGCCCTCGTCGAAGGCAAACGTCTCTGCCGAGAAAACCTCTAACAGACCGACCACCGACCTTTCATAGCGGATCGGTGCCGCGGCAATAGAACGAATGCCGAGGCGCCGGCAGATGTCGGAGCAGACGCGAGGATCGGTTTCGGCATCATCACAGCGCAAGGCCTTCCCGGTGCGCGCACACTCCCCCGAGAAGCCCGAATTAAGATCAAGGTGAGTGCCAAGAGGAGGTACGCCCCTGCCGATGCTGGCTCGGCACATCATCGGTCCGCCATCGCTAAGGGCAATGGCCGCCCCCGTCCCCCGAAGCAGCGTTTTAGCGCGTTCACCGATGACCCTCAGCGCGATGTTGAGATCAGATCCCAACGAATGAAACTCGTATTGAACGGTGTTCGAGGCTGCAAAACTGTTCTCCGCAGGAGAGTCTGCTTCAAGACTGATGGATCGGGGCTTCCCATTGCCCTCAGACGTGGGGGCTTGCGGAGTTCCTAAAACGCGTTCGACGGTAAGCTTTGGCACCTTTCTGGCCGGCGCCCGATCGTTCACCGCAAGCCAGTGATCCAGGCGCTGCCGTGCGTCCGCTGGCAAATCAGAGAAACGGAGTCCAGCGCGTCCCAGAGCGTCTGCCCACGCAACATACGCGCTCATCTCCATTTGGCCTTCAGAATCTGCAAGATCCAGGCGCAAATGAAGCCTGCGGTCGGTCCCATCGATGACCAGTCGGCCGACGGTTTGCATGGATAGCCCTTGATCGCTGAGATCGAGAATCATGCCCCCAGTCACGCCATCGAAGCTGGCGAAGACCGGGCCATGCACTTTGTGTCGTACGCAACTGCGCCGTTCTGTAAACATCGCCCAACCTTAGAGTGATTCGTAGAGGACAAAATCAGAGATCGAAGATCGAACAGACGGGCGCACTCCCGATCGTTCTGGCGTGGTAACGTCTGTGGAAAACTGAAGCTTTCTGGATGATCCGATCAAACACCTCTAAAGGGAAGTGATTGAAGGGGTTCGCGGGTCTGTCTTGGATGGACCATGGTGCCTCAGCGCCCCATTCGCACATTCCGGTAAAATCAAAGGTTCCTGTGGAGGTGTTTATGGCTTCATCGTCTGTTCCTCCGGCCGTGGGTGCGCCGAATCTAGAAAGCGTCGCAGACTTGGAGCGACAATTCCTCCTGCAAACCTACAGCCGCTATCCGGTCGTGCTGAGCCGCGGCAAGGGTGTTTTCCTTTTTGATATCGAGGGTAACCGCTACCTAGATTTCGTTTCCGGGCTGGGTGTAAATGCCCTCGGCCACGCGCATCCACGGATCGTGAAGACGATTCGCGACCAGGCGGCGAAACTAGTTCACGTTTCGAATCTCTACTACCACGAATATCAGGGACCCCTCGCCGAAAAACTGTGCGCGCTGTCGGGATTGAATCGCGCCTTCTTTTCCAACAGTGGAACTGAGGCGATCGAGGGATCGATCAAACTCGCGCGGCTTGCTGGACATCGTGCCGGCGGCGAAGCCAAGTGCCGCCTCGTTGCCCTCGAAGGTTCCTATCACGGACGCACCTTCGGCGCCTTATCCCTGACCGGACAAGATAAGCATCGAAAGGGATTCGAGCCGCTGCTGGAAGATGTCACCTTCGTGAAGCAGAACGATGTCGAGGGATTACGCGCAGCGGTGAACGACAATACCTGCGCAATCGTTCTGGAGCCCATTTTTGGCGAGGGCGGCATCTACGAATGTTCGGTTGAGTTTCTCCGCGAGTGCCGCGCTCTCGCGGATCGCCACAAGGCTGCCTTGATTTTTGATGAGATTCAGTGTGGCCTCGGGCGGACCGGTACTATCTTTGCCTTTCAGGCCTTTGGAGTCACTCCCGATATCGTTGCGATTGCCAAGCCGATTGCCGCGGGACTTCCTCTGGGGGCATTCATCGCCAAGGAAGAATTTGCGTCGGCGATCTCCCCCGGACAACACGGCACAACCTTCGGAGGAGGTCCTTTGGCGTGCCGCGTCGCGCTCGAATTTCTGGCGATCATCGAAGAGGAAGAACTGCTCGAGAACGTCAAGAAAGTGGGTGCCTACCTGCAGGAGCAGTTGCAGGGCTTGGTGTCCAAGCGAAACGCCGCTATCGGTGTACGCGGGCGGGGCTTTATTCAAGGGATTCAGTTGGAGATTCCCGCGCGACCGATTGTCGACGCCGCGCTGGCCGAGGGAGTTTTGTTTAACAGCACGCAGGATACGGTGGTTCGGTTCTTGCCTCCTTTCCTCATGGAAGAGAAGCACGTAGATAAGGGCATCCGGGTTCTGAAGAAACTCTTGGGAAAGAAACGCCAGGCGGCAGCCTAAGACCCCTTATCACTTATGTTCAGCAAAAAACGGGGAGCCGAAGGCTCCCCAAAGTGAAGCGACAGAGGCGTTGTTTCACTTACATAGAGGCCTGGGGTTGGGAAAGAGTTGTCCTGTCGTACGGTAGATTTTCGGCAAGTGTAAGGTGCGATGAGCAATGCGCAAGAGATTCCTTCGAGCATGACTCCGAGTCTGGGCCCCGGCGTCGAAGAGTGCTGGATCGATATTGACGGAGCGCGGATGCGATATCTGAGGGCCGGCTCCGGTCCGGCGCTGATCTTGCTCCACGGATTGTTTGGTTATTCGTTCTCATGGCGTTATACGTTGCCCGCGCTGGCCGCTCACGCCACGGTCTACGCCCCCGACATGCTCGGGGCGGGGTTCTCGGACCGCCCTCCAGGTATTGATCACTCCATGCGTGGAACAGCATTGCGCGTCCTGCGATTCGCCCAGAAGTTAGGCATCTCAGCTTTTGATCTGCTGGGAACATCGCGTGGCGGCGCTGTCGCGATGTGCGCGGCTGCCGAATGCGTGAGCGGAAGGATCTCGTCTCCGCAACTGCGCCGATTAGTGCTGGTATGCCCGGTGAATCCCTACTCTGAGCATGGAAAGAAGCTGGCTCCATTTTTCGGGACTGGCTTTGGAGCCGCAGGGTTTCGGTGGACTGTGAATAACGTGCCTGCCGTTCTCCCGTATTTCCACGGCCGACTATATGGCGATCGCGCGAAGATTCCTCAGGGCAGCTTTGAGGGGTACAAGGCGCCGACCAAGATTCCCGGCCTTTTCGAGCATGGCCTCAGCATCGTGCGAACTTGGACGAAAGATCTTCGAGAGTTGGAATTGCTGTTGCCGAAGCTTCGGGAGGTCCCTACATTACTGGTTTGGGGAACGAAAGACCCCGCGGTTTATTTCTCGTCCATGGAGCCGCTCAAGCGTAATTTTACAAACGTAAAAACCGTTGTGTTTCCCGGAATTGGGCACCTTCCCTACGAGGAGTGCGCGGATGAGTTCAATCGGGCGCTGATCCAGTTTCTGAAGTAGTAGATTTTCACGGTTCCAGCGAAATTGCGGAATTGTCGTAGTGCGGTCGTTGGGGCGCCGCAAGAATATGACTCACTCCATTCTCGACCTGTTGCGGGATGCGGTGGCGAATTACGGATATTGGGCTGTCGGCGCCGCCCTTCTGCTCGAGAATGCCGGTGCGCCCGTTCCGGGTGAAACTATCCTGTTGCTCTCCAGTTTCATGGCATATTCCCGTCATGACTTGAGCCTGTCCTGGATTATCGTCGTGGCAACTGTCGCCGCGACCGTGGGGGACAACCTCGGGTTCGCCGCGGGCTGCTATGGGGGACGGCCGCTGCTCAGTCGCTATCAGGCGATTTTCCGCATCCGGCAGTCGACGTTGGTGCGCGGCGAGAACCTGTTCGCCCGCTACGGCCCACTCACCGTGTTCTTTGCGCGCTTCATTTTCGGTATGCGCATCGTGGCCGGGCCCCTGGCCGGCGTTTTGCGAATGCCTTGGAAGAAGTTTCTGCTATTCAATTTCCTGGGGGCGGCGGTGTGGGTCACCGTCATCTCTGCGGTCGGTTATACATTCGGCGAGCATTGGGAACATCTCGAGAGAAGTGTCAAACGCTTTGATCTCATCGCCGGGCTGGGGGTCCTTCTGCTTGTCTTGCTGCTATGGTTGCGCAATCGCAAGCAGAACGGAGCATCCGGGAAGTAATCTTTTGCACAGCCCATGGTCGAAAGGGTCCGGCTATACTGTGCGGGGTCGCGGGGTAATATCTTTCCAAATTCGGGGTATGCATGATCCGTGGCCAAGGTTGAGACAAGATCGGTTGCGTCCGAGCCGCAATTCGGACTAGGAGGAATACACATGAAAAACATTGGGTTTCTAACTCTGCTTATCATGGCAACGCTTCTATTCACGCTGGCCTTCCCGGCTGCGGCAGCCGGACCGAATGGTCCCGTACCGACGCCGCCCGCCGTAGCTCCGGTTCCGGCACCGGCTGTGGCAACGCCTGCGCCGCCGCCGCATCCTCATATCACCGAAGCTCTGGAAGCCATGCGCAACGCCAAGCATCATCTGGAGACCGCCGCGCATGACTTCGAGGGTCACCGCGCCAAGGCGATTGAGCACCTGGACCAGGCCATCAAGGAAGCGGAAATCTGCGAATCGATGAAGTAGAAATTCCGTTTTAAAAATTCAGGCAGCGTCCGAAGACGCTGCCTTTTTCAGTTCTGAGCTCAGCATAAGCGTCTAGCGTCTAGTGTTCTCCCCAGGTATAGCCGATCGACGCGCCCGCCCGAAAAACATTGTGCGAGTGGAACTCGTCGGTATTGTTTTGGATGTAATACCAATGTCCTTCCGGCCGCACGTAAAAATTATGGAAAAAATAATAGCGAAGCCCCGCCCCCATGTGGAACAACGGGTGGGTAGCGTTAACACGAGCGGCGCAACCGCCGCCGCTCACGGTACACGTCCCGTACTCGGCGTAAAACAGGGTCGTTTGCGCGCCAATGCCCGCCATAAAATCGCCGAACATCTTCTTTCCGACCCGCGGGGCATACATCACATTGACGTCGTAAAGGATGGGGCGATACGGCTGGTACTGATTGTAAAAGCCTTGTTTGTACCGGAATGCTCCTTCGATATTAAGGCCGAAATTATTGGGAAGAATGTATTGGGCGTAAAAGCTGGGATACATTCCACCCTTTTCCGGCGGAGGAATATACCCCGCGGATGCCGTAATGGACTTCGGAGACCAGAGAATGTTGTATCCGACACCCACGTCAATCTGCTGAGCGCAAGCCAAGCCGGCAAGCAGAAAAAAACTGCAAACGAACGTTACAGCGAGGAACCTTCTCAAATCCCGCCCCCTGTGAGCTTATTCATCTCTTGTGCCATCTTTGCTGGGACAGACCCTTCCTGTTGAGCGAACTTCTATCGCCCGAAAACGCATCAAGACTGATTACAGTTGCAACTTTAGTCTGGACCGATAGTGTATCCGATCGAGGCTCCCACCCGGATGACATTACCCGAACTGAAGAAGTCGCCATTATTAAGAATGTGGTAATAGCGGGCCTCAGGACGTACGAAGACGTGTCCCCAGACGTAATAGCGAATACCCGCTCCCAGGTCTACCAGGAAATGGTTGGCGCTGTTGTAACACGCTCCAAATGCGTAGCAGCTGTATGTGGGCTGGTAACTGTAGAAGCGAGTGCTCTGCCAGCCGATGCCACCAAACAAGTCGGCCCCCACTTTTTTGCCTAACTTGGGTTGGTACACTCCGTTGAAATCAAAGAGAATCGGTCGATACGCCTGGCCGAGTCCACCATAATTACCCAAGGTTCGCCAGGCCGCGTCAAAACCAAACCCCATCCTCTTGTGGAAAATGACGTCCGCACTGATGTTTGTGTAAAGACCGCCCCGCTCCGGACAAGTGAAATTAACCGATGAAGATGCGCCACAGGCGGCCGCGCCCGGGGACAAGACTGTTCCAAATCCGAGCATGGCATCCGCCTGTTGCGCGGACGCGAGATTTACGGTCATAAAAAAAGCAACGATGGTCGCGAGGAAGGCAAGCTTTCTCAAGGTATCCTCCTGGTGAAATCTTTGCAGGCGATGAGATGCCATCACCAAACCGTTTGGATGCAAGCGACTAGGCTCTATTCATGATAGTTCCAGTCGCGGGCCGTTTCAAATAAGGTGCCACACGCGGAGACGGCCAGATCCTGATGGACAAGGCAACCGCGCCTTTTCATCAACAACCCCGCGAATGCGCGGAAGTTGCCGAAATCTCGTCGCCTGAACGTGTACGTGCGCCCTTACGAGCGTTTCGCGCCGCTGCCTCCCCCGCGCAGCACATGATCCAAAGCAATCGGACCGCCTCCAAAGAAAATCAACGCGAATGCCAGAGTTCCTAGCGCGAGGGGGAATTCGTATCCCGGGCGGTCGCCGGATCCGATCATCCCATTGTGCAAATGCACTTTTGATATCGCGACGATCAAATCGACGCAGATCGCAAGGGCCGCCGGTCGCGTAAAGAATCCCACTAGGATCAGCACGCCTCCGATAAGTTCAGTGAACGATGAAACGTATCCCAGCCAGGCGGGAAGGCCGACGCTGGTGACAAGACGAACATGGTCATGCATGTGTCGAAAGACATTCTGATATCCATGTGCGAACATCACAGCGCCAAGTGTCAGGCGCATGACGAGCAGAGCGAGGGGCTGCAGCCGTTCGAGGTAGCGCAAAGTAGGTTCTCCTGATGACGCAATAGATTACCGCAAGACTTTGAGGAGCTGGTCATCGGAGAAAACGATTGCACCTCCCGCAGAGTTCTGATAACGTTTCACCGCCGCGAGAGCAGGGCGGTTCCCCCCTCACCCGCCGATCTCTTTGCGGTCTCTCATCAAGCTTTCTGGGCCCCTAAAAACGCAAGCGGTTCGATCAGCCCTACTGGTCTCGCGCGCCCTTTTGCCGCACCCTGGGCGGTCGACACAACTTTACGTAGGAGTGTGCGATGAACACGAAGGATTACGCCCAAAGATTTGTCCTGCTTTCCGTCATGATTCTGCTTTCGGTTATGGCGGCTGCACAGCAGAAAAAATCATCAAATGCCCCTGCGCCGAAAGCCAGCGCTCCGGCCCCGCATGCCAGCGCCCCGGCTCACAATTCAGCGCCGGCGCAGCACTCGAATACGCCCGGCCATACGGCGAACACGAACAACGCAAACCGCACCGGGACCAACCCCGCCGGTCACACCAACAACAATTCCATGTCGCGAACGAATACGACAAATAATAATCACGGCGGAAATGCGAACAACATGGGGCACACGAACGGAGCCCCGGCGCACGGAAACGCGACGAATGCGAATCGCGGAAATGCCGGTGGACATACCGCTACCGCTCATGCCGCTCCCGGTCGCCAAGTTTCTTTGCGCGGCGGAGGATCCGCGAGTATCCGACCCAATGGACAGATCCGCTCGGTGAATCGTAACGGAATGCAGATCTCTCACGGGATGCACGGCGGGCGCACTGTAGTGAGCACGCACAATGGGGCGCGCGTGGTCAGCGTGGGGCATCGGGGTGGGTATGTACAACGCGCCTATGTCGTTCGCGGTGGACATTCCTACTACTCCCGCACCTACTACTACCATGGGGCGTATCGCGCCGGAGTTTACCGCGGCTACTACTACGGCGGGCGGCCCTATTATGGGTATTACCCAGCCTATTATTATCAGCCGGTTTATTACGGATGGGCCTACAACCCCTGGCCGGCGCCGGTCGCCTATGGCTGGGGATGGGGAGGGGCGCCCTGGTATGGCTATTACGGACCTTACTATGCGCCCTATCCGGTCTATCCGTCCGCGGCATTCTGGCTGACCGATTTCATGATCGCGGCCACGTTGCAGGCAGCCTATGAAGCCCAAGCCACAGCGTGGTTGGGACCGAATGTCAATGACGGTGGAACCTTGGTAGCGAGCCTGATGCCAGTGCCAGCAGCTGCAGACACTGCCAAGCTTAGTCCTGAAGTCAAGCAGGCACTCGCCGACGAAGTAAAGGCCACATTAGCCGTCGAGGAGTCAGAAGCCAAAAAGGGCGGGAGCGGAGGCGGTTCTGCCGGTGGCTCCCAACCATCGAACTCCAATGAGGCTCCTCCAGCTCTCGACCCGAACTTCCGAACGTTCATGGTTTCGTCCGACACGAGCCTCGTACCAGCCGAAGGCGAAGAGTGCCCGCTTTCTCAAGGCGATGTGATCCAGCGGACCACGGAAACTCCCGACGACGATGGCAATGTGAACGTCAAAGTCGTCGCCAGCACGAAGTCGGATTGCGCAATCGGCAAGGAAGGGCCGGTTTCCACCGACGACTTGCAGGAAATGTACAACAGCTTCCGCGAAAGCTTGAAAGACGGTATGGGAGATCTCGCCAAGAAAAACGGCACGGGCGGATTACCCAAAGCGCCTGATACCACCACGACCAACGGCGATGTTCCTGCGCCTCCTCCCGACAAGAGTGCGGAGAAGGCTCTACAGGATCAGCAGTCCGCCGCAGACCAAGCCGAAACCGAGGTGAAGCAAGAAGCTGGCTCGGGCTCTGGTGGCGGATCGCATTAGCGAGTCCAACAAAATATCGGTGGAGCGTCTTCTCAAGCGGACGCTCCACACATTCCGCGTGATCGCGGTCTTGGTTGCAAACAAATTCTTGATCGAAATTGCAGGAGGCTCTGATGTTGGAGAGATTGCGGGTTCTTTTCTCGGGGGCGACCGCTCTGCTGGTGATGGTTGGAGGCAGCATTACCGTTTGTGCGCAGGCTCCCACGCTGCAAGAGCAGCTGGCTGCGCAATACAAGCTCGTCAAGATGGGTTCCGATACCGGCGGGTATTCTGTCGTGGATGCGGGCACCCTGCTGGCGATCCAAAAAGGCGGAATTCTCGGCGTTCCCTACAGCGACAAGACTGTCCTTACCACAAAATACGAAGGCGGGAATGTGCACGGTCCGAATGCCGCAATGACGGAAGCGCGAAAGAAGTTATTCGGACACTTCTCGCAGACTCAATCGGAAGGGCAGACCACCCACCTGTTTCAAAAGGGAGACAAGGTATATCCCACCAAAGTTGACGTGAATGTCGAGAAGGATACGGTGCTGCTGGGAATCGTCGCTTGCGATACGTGCAACAAAACAGATCCTCCGACATACAACAAGGCGAACGTCGTCTTTCAGTTTCCAAAGGGCGCGTTGGCAAAAGCGAGCGCTGGTGATGTCGAAGATACGATCGGGCAACTCCTGTCGATCAGCGACGATTCGCAGGATGCTCAAGGCGGCGGCGATCAAGGCGGCCAGCAACAAGGCGCCCAGCAGCAGGGAGGCCAGCAGCAAGGCGGGCAGGGCGGTGGTGGCGGGCAACAACAGGGCGGCGGCGAGCCGCAGACCATCCAAATGGGAATGACCACCGACCAGGTCCAGAATGCTCTCGGTCAACCAGCCAAAATCGTCAACCTGGGGCCAAAGCAGATTTACGTCTACAAAGACCTCAAAGTGACATTCTTTGGGGGCAAGGTCGTGGACGTTCAGTAATGCATCTCTCGGTTTCGGCGGCCCCCAGCAAAGGCCGCCGAAACAACAGTTTGGGCAGCCGATATAGTACCTCCGTACCGTGCCTAGTACTTCAGTTACCGCTCCGCGCGTGACCCCGCACCCCTGCTTCGAAAACCACAACTAATAGTATTTATGATGACGTAAACCACCATATGCAGGAATGCGCCGTTTCGCTCATTTTCCAAAAATCAAAAAAACAGGCAAAAAACGCGGAAAAACGCGGAGATTCGCTTCGAGCCGGGGCTTTAGAGGCCTGATATATGCTCAGGACACCAAAAGCCCTCGGAAAGGTTAGAGAGGGCGAGGCACTCTCCCAAAAACAGCCCGCGTTGTTGGCGAAGCGGGACGGTTCTGCTGGACAGACGAAAAGGAACTATGGCCGACTCGCGAGAAGTGATGAACATTCGCCAAGCGTCGCAGTATCTGGGCGTGAGTCCGGACACGCTGTACAAGTACGTCGGCGAACAGAAGATTCCTGCATTCAAGCTGGGCAACCGCTGGCGCTTCAAAAAGTCGAAGCTCGACCAGTGGATGGAAGAGATGTCCATGGAAATGGAACCGGTGGCGAAGCGAAAGCCGAAAGCGGCCGCGAAAGGCGCCGGACAGAGTTAAGACAAACGTCGCGGGCGGCCAAGCCCGCGCCACACAAAAGGTGGGCACATGTTTGGACTTGGATCGAAGTCGATTGTTGGGCTGGATGTAGGCTCCTCGAGCATCAAGGCGGTGGAGCTGAAGAAGAAGGGTGGGCAGATTGAAGTCGCACACCTCGGGTTGGAACCGCTGTCGTCCGATATCGTAGTCGACTCCATGATCGTGGACTCGGGTACTGTCTCGAGTGCGATCTCAAAGCTATTCCTCGACAACCAGATCAAGACCAAGGCCGTGGCCACTGCCGTCAGCGGTCACTCCGTGATCGTGAAAAAGATCTCGCTGCCCTCGATGAGCGATCAAGAACTGGCTGAAACCATCGAAAAGGAAGCCGCGCAGCACATTCCTTTCGACTTGGCCGACGTCAGCCTCGATTATCAGATCCTTTCTGACGAAGTCGGCAGCCCGCAGATGGACGTTCTTCTGGTCGCGGTGAAGAAGGACAAGATTCTGAACTACACCAACGTACTCTCGATGGCGGGACGCACGCCCGCTATCGTCGATATCGATGCGTTGGCTCTGCAGAATTGTTACGAGTACAACTATCAGCCCGCGCCAGGACAAGTTGTAGCGCTGCTGAACCTGGGCGCCAGCGTTATGAACATCAACATCGTCAAAGGCACGACGCCTTTGTTTCCGCGCGACGTGAGCGTGGGCGGCCACCAGTACACCGACTCGCTGCAGAAGGAACTGGACCTGAGCTTCGAGGATGCGGAATCGCTCAAGCTCGGCAATAAGGTCGGCACGGTGAGTGAAGACGCAAAGCAGCCGATCCTGCAGCAGGTGACGGAAATTATCGTGCTCGAGATTCAGAAGACCTTCGATTTCTTCCGCGCCAGCGCAGCGGGCGAGCACATCGAGAAGATCTATCTGGCGGGCGGTTCGTCGAAGGTGCCGGGCCTGGTGGAAGCATTGCGGCAGGAGTTCTCGATGCCGGTGGAGCTGTTGAACCCGTTTCAG
>Ga0070731_10004657_pt1 | contig 11674 bp, 9 predicted proteins | sample Coa_R1_2_FD_66448 | JGI IMG/M metagenome (GOLD analysis project Ga0070731, IMG submission 66448) | Surface soil microbial communities from Centralia Pennsylvania, which are recovering from an underground coalmine fire - Coalmine... | ecosystem: Environmental > Terrestrial > Soil > Unclassified ... | reverse complement strand
CTTCTTCGTCGGTTGGAGATTCAGTTTGTCGAAGGGCACTTCCGACAGCTGTTTCGGCGAGTTGACGTTGAACTCGCCGCCGGCGTGGGCGAAGATCCGGCGGCTCAGATCGTCGAGCTCGATCTGCATCGCGCGCCCGAGCGATGCCAGTGCCGCGGCGTCGACTTTGACGCCGGCCCGCTCGATCGCGGCCAGCACCGGAATCAGCGGCCGCTCCAGATCGCAGTACACCGTGTCGAGACCGGCCTTCTTCAGATCCTCCGTCAGACTCGGCGCGATCGTCAGCGGCAGGTCGGCGCGCTCGCCGGCGAAATTGATCAGCGACTGCGCCGGAATGGCGTCGAGCATCACCGCCTTGACGCCCTTGCCCACCAGATCCGTTTCGGCAATCGCGCGATAGGTCGCGCGTTCGAGCGCGAGGCCTTCGACGTCGTGGCTCGATCGATTCGCGTCGACCAGATAGCTGGCGATCATCGTGTCGAGGTCGGCGCCCGCCAGCTCGGCGCCTTCGCGCTCGCACAATATCGTCGCGAATTTCAGATCGTGGCCGACTTTCGCGATCGACGCGTCGGCCAGCACCGGACCGAGGCGCTCGAAGACGTCGCGCGCCGGCAGATTCGGCGTTTCCGCGAGTCCACTGTGCGCGATCGGAATGTACCGCGCGGTGCCCGTCTTCGACGAGAACGCCCAGCCGACGACCTCGGCGCGCACGCCGGATTCACCGCTGGCGATCGGCGCGACGCTGAAGCGGCGCGCGGCGCGCAGTTCTTCGGCCAGCGCGTCGACCTCATCCATCGTGGCCACGACGCGATAGTCGCGAGCCGATGTCTCGGCCGTCGGCGCGTAGTCCGCGATGAGGGTCCGGAATCCAAGCTGGGAAAACAGCGCGAAGCATTGCCCGCGGGACGGACCGCGATATTTCACGGCGGCCGCGTCGAACGTCACGGGGACGTCGGTGCGAATGCGCGCCAACTCGCGGCTGGCCCGCGCCGAGTCCGCGTTGGCCAGGAGCGCTTCTCGGTAGCGCTTCTGCGCGATGGCGGGCGCCGCCTCGAGCAGCGCGTCGAGCGTGCCGTAGGTCGCGATCAGCTCGCGCGCGCCTTTCTCGCCGATACCCGGCACGCCTTTGATGTTGTCGATGCTGTCGCCCATCAGCGCGAGCACGTCGACGACCTGATCGGGCCGCACGCCGAATTTTTCCGCGACCGCGGCCGCGTCGTACCACGTGCCCTCGTCCTTCGGGTTGTAGACGCGGACGCCGTCGCCGACGAGCTGAAAGAAATCCTTGTCGCCGGTGACCAGCGCGACGTCGAAACCGGCCGCCCGCGCCTGCATCGCCAGCGCGCCGATCACGTCGTCGGCCTCGTATCGAGGGATGTTGAGGATGGGCACGCCCATCGCTTCGCAGGCTCGATGGACGAATGGAACCTGTTCGGCCAGATCGGGCGGCATCGGCGTGCGATTCGCCTTGTAGTCGGCGGCGAGATCGTCGCGAAACGTCGGGCCGGCCAGATCGAAGGACGCCGCGATGTAGTCCGGCGGGTGATCGGCGATCAGCTTGCGCAGCATCGTGACGAAGCCGTACACGGCGTTGGTCGAACGTCCGTCGGGGCCCGTGAGACTGCGAATCGCGTGGTACGCGCGATACATCTGAGAATTGCCGTCGATGAGAAACAGCCGCGGCATGAAGGAAACGTCGAGGGTTGAACGGCGAAGTTCGAACCGGGAAACGGCGGACGCCAAGTATATCATTCGAAGCGTGCGTGCCCGGCGATTGCTGGCGGCCTGCGGGCTGGCCGCGACGCTGGCCGGCGGATGTTCCAATCCGTTCGGCCGGCAATACGAATACGAGGAGCAGTACTATCTCGACACCGCCGGCGCCGTGACGGTTGTCGTCGACGCATCGATTCCGGCGCTCGTGGCGCTGCGCGGGCTGCCGCTCGATCCGGCGCCGTCGGCGCGAACCGATCGCGCCGAGCTGCGCAAAGTCTTCGAGAACGCCGGATGCCGCGTCGACAGCGTCGCCCAGCCGTGGCGGCGCAACGGGCGCCGCTTCATGCAGGTCTCGCTCTCGGCCGACAGCGTCGGCGCGCTGGCCGCGTGCCGACCGCTCGCGTGGTCAACGTACTCGGGCTTGACGCCGGAAAACGATCCGGTGTTCGGCCCGATCATTCATTACTACCAGGTCGTCGGCGCGGCGGCCGGTGGCAATCCCGGCGCAGTCAACTGGGACGGCAAGGAGCGCGTCGCGATCAAGCTGCACTTGCCGAGCCGGATCAAATATCACAGCGCGCGATGGATCGAGGATGGCACGACGCGCGACGTCGAGCGCGGCAACATCGTCACCTGGGAACAGCGGCTGACCGATCGGATCGCCGGCAAACCGATCGAGATCGACGTGAAGATGGATCCTCAGTCGATCCTGTACACGACACTCTGGCTGTTCGCCGGTGCGTTTGGCGCCGCCGTCCTCACGATGGCCGGCCTCATCTGGTGGGTCGTGAAAAAAGGCGCGAAGTCGAAAGTCTTCAGCTCACCTGGGCCCACGCCCCGAACCCATTGAACCCACTGAACCCACTGAACCTTCTGAACCCGTCCCCGATCCCGACAGTTTCAAGTCCTGCGTTTTCGTCTCACCCTCGCCGAGCGTGAGCGGAATCGACGAGCTCGACAACTGCGTCAGGAAATCAGGGTCGAACCATTCGCCGGGCTCGACGTCGGTCACCGCGGTGATGCGATATTGGCCGGCCGGAAGTCCGCGGAATGAGTACGTGCCATCGGTGCCCGGACGCGTCGAGGAGATTCGGCGCGATTGCGGCGTCCAGTACTGCTTGTCACTCGAAAAAACGATGATGGTGTAGTCCGAGGTCGGACGCCCGGACGAATCCTGCAGCGTGCCGCTCAGGGTCTGCGTCTTGTCCGTGAAACTCAGCAGCACGCCGGACGGACTCTCGTTCGGCTTGAGATCGAGCGGGAAGTCGAGCGTGTCGCGGCCGTTGACCATCGACGACTTCAATGTCCACGACGCCGTCGGCGCCGCACCGCCCGGAGTGGCCGCGCCTCCGCCGCCGCGTCCCCCGCCGGCCGTGGTCGTCGTCGTGCTGCCGCCGGCTCCGCCGCCGCCAAACCCACCGCGGCCGCCCCCGGCTGAGATGCTGCCGCGCAGGACGTATTTGCCCGGCGGAACGCCTTTGATGCTGAACGTGCCGCTGGCATCCGCCTGCACCGGTTGAATCCCGGGTCCGTTGTCGAGCAACTGCTGGCCTTGCGGCGACACCGTGATCCGCACCGTCGTCAGATCGGTCGGCGGCTGCGAGCTGCCGCGAAATTCCACGTGGCCCGTGAGCGTCATGCCCTCTTGAAAGGTCAGCGACAGATCTTCGATATCCTGTCCCGCCACGTTGACGTCAGCCGCGGCCCACAGGACGTCGCCGCCGGGACCGCCGCGTCCGCCCGGTCCGCCGAAACCACCGCGTCCTCCGCGTCCGTTCGCCGCCGCCGCGCCGGCTTGCGCCGGTTGATTTGGATCGACCGCCGTCCGCTGCACCGCGCGCGCGCTGACGGTGTACTGACCCGGCGCGACGTTGCTGAACGAGAACTTGCCGTCGCCGAGCACGCGCGTCATGTTGTTGCCGACGCCAGGAATCGGCGGCAGACCCTGATTGACCGGCGTCAACACCACTTGAGTGCCCTGCGGAACTTGACCGCCGGGGAAGTTGATGGTGCCCGCGACTTTCGCGGTTTGCACGAGCTGCAATTGAAAATCGACGCCCGAATGTTCTTCTGCGATTCCCAGTGACAGCGTCGTGGCGCTTTGCGCGGCCGGAGTGCCTGGATAGTAGACCGGCGCGTAATTCAGACTTTGTTGCTGCTGCGTCTGCGTCAATTGCTGCTGCAGTTGCGCCGCTTGATCGAGGAACTGCTGTCCGCGCCCACCGCCGGCGCCGCCGCCCAGCAGCGCGTTGATCGCGCCATTCGCCCCGCGGCCACCGCCACCTCCGCCGCCGCTGGCTGCGCCACCGCCGCCGCGGCCGGTGTTGGTGGCGCCGTTGAGCGCTTGCCCTTGCGCCTGCAGCGACTCGATCGCCGCAAGCATCGCCTGCTGCACGTCGCTGATGTTGCCCGTGCGCGGCACGGCGCTGATGATGTAGTCACCGGGCTGGAGTCCAAAAATGCGGTACACGCCGCGGTCGTCGGTCAATCCGCCTTGTCCAATTTGCTGCAGCGTTTTCTCGCCGGTGCGCATCACGAACTTCATCGCCCGCACTTGCGTGAGCGGCGAGGGCTCGCCGTTTTCGTCGATGACCGTGCCGGTGAGGACGCTGCCTTTCGGCATGCGAATCGTCAGTTTCTCGATCGACTGGCCGTCCGCCAGTTGGATCGGAGTGCCGGGCCGGCCTGCCTCTTTCGCGCCGTAGGACGTGTCGAGGTATCCCGTCTTCGACGCGGTGAGCGTGAAACGCCCCGCGGGCAGCGCGGCAAATGAAAAATGTCCCTGATCGTCGGTCGTGGCGTTGCGCTGACCTCGAAGCTCCTGGCCGGTGAGCGTCATGCGCGCACGCCGCACCGGACTGCCCGGGCCGTCGAGAATGACGCTGCCGGAGATCGCGCCCGTGCCTGTCGGAGGAGGCGTCTGCGCGGACTGCGATGGATCGCGCGTGGCGGCGCCCCGCCCCTGACCGCCGCCCCCGCGGCCCTGTTGAGTCTGTCCCTGCTGTTGTCCCTGGCCCTGGGCGCGTCCCTGCTGTGTCTGTTGACCCTGCTGTCCCTGTTGAGCTTGCTCGCCTGGCAGGCCTGCAGCATTGGCGAGCACGAGGCTTCCGCCAAGGGCCAGCGCCACCGCCGCCAAATGACTCCAACCCGAGCGCAACTTCATCCACCCTCCAAGACAGCCGTCTGGCCGCACGGCATTAGACCATGCGGCCGCTGTGAGGGTTTACGCCCGGGAGTATGCGGGCGTTTCCGGGCTCAGCTCTTCTCTATCCTTAGTTCATTCTTGACGGCGAACACGCCGTTGACTTGCGCCAGAGCGCTGGCCAAGGCCTTTTCGCCCGCGTCGTTGACATAGCCTGTCAACGTGACGCGTCCGTCTTCCACGATGATGTGGATGGGCGGCTCGCGCATTTCGCTGTAGCGCTGAAACGTCGGATTCCCGTAGATCTGGTTCGCAAGACGACGCCGGAGCTGTTCGTCAGAGAGCGACGCGGGTAGCACGCCGATGTCGTTGACGAAGGTCCGCACGCCGTCAACTTTGGCGACGCGCTGTCCCAGCTCGTCCTTCTTCAGCGGTTGCGTGACCCGGCCGGTCAGCGTGACGTTCCGATCCTTCACTGAAATCGTCACGTCATCGAACATCGTGAGCTTCAGGTATTTGTGAACCGTCGTCGCGACGCGCTCGGCGAGAATCTGATCGGTTAGCGGAGCCTGAGCCGCAGCCGTTGCCGACAACGCGGCCATTGTGAGAAAAGCGGCGGCTAGATGCCTGTTGAACTGCATGGCGGAAAACTCCCAACGATGAGGTGGTCGCCCCATTATCCAGCAAGAGCGGTGCCAATGACGCGCCGCACCAGGACTGCTTCGGCTGCGCCGCGGTGTCCTCAAAATGTCTCGATCTGAGTGGCGAATCCGCTCAGTTTGCGATGAATCCTTTGCGGGCCCGCACGGTGCAGTTGGAGCGCCGCACCTGAACCTCAATCGAGTGCCAGTGGCCGTCCTTTGGCGCCGGCGAGATATAGCCGATGAAATATTGCTGGCTGAGCTCCGCGGCAATTCCCGCGGTGGCCGGATCGAGATCGCGGCTCGACACGATGACTTCGGTGCGGCCGCCGCTGTCATCGGTAATCGCTCGGAGCGCCTCTGGATTCACGCGGTCCGTCGTCGAATGGGATTTCGCCGCTGGACTGCCCGAAGATGCCGACGGCGATGAGGACGATGGCGGCGCCTGAAATCCGGCTTTACCCGGAAACGGCGATGGCACCGGTTGATGTGAAGGCGGTTGTGGCGCGGATGCGCCACCGTTTTGCGAGCGGGAGGATTTTCCGCTCGTGTCTCCCGAGGCGTCGATCCCGATGGCGTACACGAGCACTTCGCTCTCGCGGATGATTTGATGCAGATCGTCGAGATGGGTGTGACTGCTGGTGTCGTTGCCGTCGGAGAGAATCACGAGCGCTTTTTTTCGACGCGTGCCCGACTGCGCCAGCGGCACCGCCTGGGCCACCGTGTCGTAGATGGCCGTGCCGCCATTCGGCCGGACGGATCCCAGCGCGCGGCTGACGGCCTGTCGATCGGTCGTCCATCCCTGCACGAGCTCGGGATGGCTGTCGAAGCGATACAGAAACACTTCGTCGTCGGGCCCAAGCAGCTTGAAGAGAAAGCGGTTCAGCGCGTCTTCCGCCGCTTGGATCTTTTCGCCGAGCATGCTGCCGCTGGTGTCGATCGCGATGCCGAGGCTGACCGGCACGCGCGCGGCGTCGAACTGCGAGACCTGCTGCGGCTTGCCGTCTTCGTAGACGGTGAAATCCTCGGCGCGCAGCCCCGGCACGAAGCGGCCGTTCGCGTCGGTGACCGTCGCCGTGACGGCGATCAGTTGAACGGCGGTGTGAAACGCGAAGCCCTGGGGCGCGGCCGTCTGTTGTCGATCGCGTGCCTGCAGCGCCGGCGTCGTCGCGGCCAGCGCGACGGCGAGCATCGCGGCTGCGCCTGCGCGCGTCATGATCCCGATCCTCCGGCGGCATCTGGCTGTCGCGACGGCTGGCCGGATGCCGTTGACACCGCGACTCCGGTGGTCGGCGCGCTCGCGCCGGCGACGCCGCGCCGATCGACGTGCGGCACGACCGCACCGTCGTCGCGCCGGAACGTGACGCGGTAGCGCGCCACGCCGCCGGCGGCAGGCACGCGCACGACGAACGGCGACTCGTCGCCGGGCTGCAGCGACGAAAAATCCAGCGCCGCGCGGCCGCTCGCGAAATAATTGCCGTCGCGATCGAACAGATACACGACCGCGATCAGGCCGGCGACAGGACGGGCGCCCGACGGATTCTGGACGAGGCCTGTCACCGAGAACGTGCCGTCGATGTCAGCGGCGTGGCGCAGCGACATCAGCTCGAGCGGCATCGCCAGGCTGCCCGCCGGAGTGGCGGTGACGCGGCCGGACGGCGCGCCAGGCGTTCGATGCAGCGCGAACAGTGTTCCCGCGCCTCCGACAATCACGGCGGACGTCGCGGCGAATGCAATCCATCTGCGCGCCGGCGAGTGAATCATGGCTGTGGCCGCTTCGCGCCCGGGTTCCGCCACGAGAGGCGCGTCATCCCAGGCCGCCGGGTCGCCGCCGAACGCGGCCGTCTCGAGCGCTTCGACGCGCGCGTCGGATCGCTGCCGGTCGCGTCCGAGCAGCCGCCAGCCGACGACGCACATGACGATCGCGAGCGCGAGACAGACAAGAGTGACGGCCATCAACAACAGTTCCATGAGCTACCTCAGCGTGAATCCGACTGACACCTCGACGAACACGTCCACCGGCGCGCCATTGCGCGTCGCCGGTCCAAATCGCCATTGCCGCACGGCGTCCATCGCTTTCTGATCGAGGCCGCCGCCAAGCGCGCGCACCACGCGCATGGCGCCGACAGACCCGTCGCGCTTCACGACGATCTCGAGGACGACGTCGCCTTCGAGCGTCCGGCGCCGCGCTTCGTCGGTATAGGACGCTTTCACTTCGCGCACGAGCGTCGGCGGCAGAATGCCGCTGCCAGGCTGGAACGGACCGCCGCCGGTTCCGCCGCCCGAGCCCGGGCCGATTCCGGCGCCGTCACCTTCGCCGAGACCGGTCCCTGCGCCGTTGCCGATCCCGCCGCTGCGGCCTGGGCCGTTGGACGTCGAAGCGGATGGCGGCGCGCTCAAGGCGCCGGCGAGATCCTGCGCGTCCGCGGGAGCCGGCGCCACCGGCGCCGCGACGACCTGCGGCGTGGGCGTGGGCGGAGGCGGATCGGGTTTCGGCGACTCGACGATGGCGGGCGGTGGTGGCGGCGGCGCGATGACCGGCGTTGGCGTGTGGAGCAGGTTTCTCACCGGCGGCACGGGGCTGCTGACTTTCTTGATCTCGGGCGCCGGCGTCTTGCGTTGAGCCGGTGGAGGCGGCACGGGTACTTCGGTCCCTCCGCCTCCGCCGCCACCACCAGGACCCGCTTCCATGAGAAACACGAGGTGGACGGGGGCGTCCTGTACGGCGACATCCGTTGTGTCGCGTCCAAACAGATGGATTGACGTCACGGCCACGAGCAGGGCGACAAAGAGCGCATGAGCCGCGCCTGACGCGACGAGCGAAAGGCCGCCACGGCGCCGCGGTTGCCGCGCGAGCGTCAACGGCTCTCGAGCGGCCGCCGTGCCCTGGTTGGAGGCGCGGCGACTGAGGACGCGAACCAGCGCGACTGCGTCCTGATGCCGAACAAATCCTTTGACCAGCTCGACATGCCGGCTCTCGAGCACATCGGCAATCAACCGGCGCGGCACCCTCGCGGCCCGCGCGATTTCGCCGGCAGAGTACACCTCGCTGTCCATCGCCCGGCTCATGTCAATCCGCACTTCGTTTCTCGGCCGATCCCGCATCGAACGTGAGGGCGCAACGACCTCGGAGGTCGTTTTTCCCAAGAACGCGAAAAACGACCTCCGAGGTCTTTTACACTCGTCGCATGGACACACGACTGGCGGTGGTGACAGGAGCCTCATCAGGTATTGGACGCGCCGCTGCGCTGCGGCTCTCGAGGGACGGGTTTCGGATCCTGGCGGTGGGGCGCGATCGAGGAGCGCTGGCGCGGTTGTGTGACGAGATCGGACAGTCGGGCGGATATGCCGATTCGATCGCCGTCGATGTCACGGCCATCGACGCACCGGACGCGATCGTCCGGCGGGCGACGACCATGTTCGAGTCCGCCGGCTCGCAGACGAACGAGGCCGGCATCGACGCGCTCGTCACCGCCGCGGGAATCATCGCGTCAGGCAGCGTCGCCGACACCACAGACGACGCGTGGGACGGGATGCTGGACGTGAACGTGCGCGCGCCGTTCCGGCTGATTCGTGCGGCGATTCCGGCCCTGGCCGCTCGGAAGGGCGCGGTCGTCAACGTCTCGAGCGTGGCCGGCGCGCGCGCATTTCCGAATCTGGCAGCCTACTGCGTGAGCAAAGCCGCGGTCGATCAACTGACGCGCTGCGCCGCGCTCGACCTCGCGCCCCGCGGTGTTCGCGTCAACGCCGTGAACCCGGGCGTCGTCATCACCAATCTTCACCGGCGCGGCGGCATGGACGACGCGCGGTACACCGCGTTTCTCGAACATTCGAAAGCGACGCATCCACTCGGACGCCCCGGGACGCCCGAGGAGATCGCGGATCTGATTGCCTATCTCGTCTCACCGTCAGCCGCGTGGATGACCGGCGAGACGATCTCGATCGACGGAGGACGGCACCTGACGTGTCTCCGATAAGAGACTCGTCTTGCGAAATGGGCGAATGGGCGAATGTGTGAGTGGGCGAATGGGCGATTGTGCGAATGGGCGAATGCACGGAGCATCAAAGCTTCACTCACGCATTCACGCATTCACGCATTCACCCATTCCACTCGTCCGCGTCACGTCCTCGCTTTGATCGCCTCGACGAATGCGATGCCGTCCACTTCGCCGAGCAGGCGCGTGGCGCGCAGGCCGCCCTCGGTGAGAAGAGCGCGAATGTCGTCGGCGGTGATGATCGGGCGAGACTCGCGGCTGAGCAGATCCCGAAATCCCGAACGCTCGGTGCGTTCCACGACCATGACGCGCCCGCCGGGGCGCAGCAGGCGCGCGGCTTCGCTGACGATCTGGTGGCGCTGGGGGGCGCGCGCGGAGAGCTCGTGCGGGATGACGACGATGTCGAACGCGCCGTCGTCGAGGGCGAGCGTGGCGGCCGGCATGGCTGTAAATTCCACGAGCGCGCCCGCACGCGCGGCGGCCGCGTCGACGCGTGCCTGAGCTCCGGCTTCTGGATCGATGACGAGCGTGCGTCCGTTGAGACCCGTCGCGAGCGCCACGCCGGCGGCGAGGCGCCCGTCGCCGGCGCCGATGACCAGCACGCGGTCGCCGGACTTCGCGCCGATCATCGCTAAATCCGTCTGGCCGGACGACGACGTGGATCGCAGCCACTTCACGATCTCGAATGATATAGTTCTTCGCCGTGACCAAGGGATTCACTATCGCTCCGGCCGAGGGGAAACTCGGCGTTCTGTTCGTCGGCCTGGGGGCCGTCAGCACCACCACGATCGCGGGCATCATGGCGATTCGCCGCGGGTTGGCGAAGCCGATCGGCGCGCTCACGCAGATGGGCACCGTCCGTCTGGGCCGCCGCACCGAGGCGCGCTCACCGGCGATCAAGGATTTCGTGCCGATTTCGACGCTGGATCAGCTCGTCTTCGGCGGCTGGGATTTGTTTCAGGACGACTGCTACGAGGCGGCCAAGACCGCCGACGTGCTCGAGTCGTCACTGCTCGACAAGGTCAAGACCGAGCTCTCGGAAATCAAACCGTGGCCGGCCGTGTTCGATCGGCAGTACGTGAAGCGCCTCGACGGTCCGAACGTCAAGAAAGGCCTGAACAAGCGCGAGCTGGCCGAGCAGGTCATTGAAGACATCCGCCGCTTCAAGGTCGAAAAGGGCCTGTCGCGGCTCGTGATGATCTGGTGCGGCAGCACCGAGGTGTACCTCAAGGAATCCGAGGTTCACAAGACGCTCGAAGGCTTTGAAAAAGGGCTGGCGGCGTCGGATCCGAATATTCCGTCGAGCATGATTTACGCCTATGCGGCGATTAAGGAGGGGATTCCGTTCGCCAACGCGGCGCCGAATCTCAGCTCCGACATCCCGGCGCTGGTCGAGTTGGCGCAGCAGACGGGCGCCCCGCTCGCGGGCAAGGATCTGAAGACGGGCCAGACGTTGATCAAGACGATTATCGCGCCCGGACTGAAGGCGCGTCTGCTCGGTGTCGCCGGCTGGTACTCGACGAACATCCTCGGCAACCGCGACGGCGAGGTGCTCGCCGATCCGGAGTCGTTCAAGACGAAAGAGGCGAGCAAGAAATCAGTACTCGACTACATTCTGCAGCCGAGCCTGTATCCCGATCTCTACGGCAACCTGCACCACGTCGTCCGCATCAACTACTACCCGCCGCGCGGCGACAACAAAGAGGGCTGGGACAACATCGATCTGACCGGCTGGCTCGGCTATCCGATGCAGTTGAAGGTCAACTTCCTGTGCCGCGACAGCATTCTGGCCGCGCCGCTCGTGCTCGACATCGCGCTGTTCCTTGATTTGGCGAAGCGAGCGGGCTTGTCCGGCATCCAGGAGTGGTTGTCGTTCTATTTCAAGAGCCCGCAGCACGCGGCGGGCCTCTATCCCGAACACGATCTGTTCATCCAGCTGATGAAATTGAAGAACACGCTGCGCTATATGCGCGGCGAGGAGCTCATCACCCACCTCGGGCGTGAGTACTACGACTAGTCACCCGAGCGCTTCGCCGCTCCGGCTCACAGCGCGGCGAAGACGACCTTGAACACCCACGAGGCGAGCACGATCACGACCGACACCGTCGGGGCGGCCGCGCGCTCGCTCAACTGCCCAATCTTCGTCAATCCTGCGTGAAGGATCAGGACGAGGTACACGAACG
>Ga0070731_10004656_pt1 | contig 11675 bp, 15 predicted proteins | sample Coa_R1_2_FD_66448 | JGI IMG/M metagenome (GOLD analysis project Ga0070731, IMG submission 66448) | Surface soil microbial communities from Centralia Pennsylvania, which are recovering from an underground coalmine fire - Coalmine... | ecosystem: Environmental > Terrestrial > Soil > Unclassified ... | reverse complement strand
TGGCAGCCGCGCGAGGAGCTTGTCGCCGACTGCCGGCGCTGCCGCCTCCTCCCCAGGCTGCGCCACCGCAGCCAGCACGCGTCGCCCGCCGAGACGTGCTCGTGCGGCATCTACGCGACGCAGCTCGAGCGGCTCGAGTGGTTCCTCGACGAGCGGACCTGGCCGACGCCGCCGTACGTGTTCGGGCGCGTGCTGCTCTGGGGACGCGTGATCGAGTGCGAGCGCGGGTGGCGCGCCTCGCACGCCTACCCGGACGAGATCTTCGTCGCCGCGCCGCCGTACCGTCTCCGCGACGACGTGACGCCGGGCACGATCGCGGCGGGCCTGAGCGACTACGGCGTGCCGGTGCAGTCGCTCTCCGTCGCACCTCACGCCGCACTGGGCACGCTGGAACAGCACCATTAGCGCGTGCTCGACTCGGCGCTCGCGTCGCTGACGCGCCATCTCGGGGGCGCGGACCGCGCGCGGATGATCGTCCTGCTCGCATGCGTGCTCGCCATGAACGGCGCCGACACGGCGACGGTCGGCGCCGCCGCAACCGAGCTGCGCAAGAGCCTGAACATCGACAACACCGACATCGGGCTGCTCGTCTCGGTCACCTCTCTCGTGGCCGCGGTCGCGACGCTCCCGTTCGGCGTGCTCGCCGACCGCGTCCGGCGGACGACGACGCTGGGGATCGCCGTGGCCCTGTGGGGGGTCGCGATGCTCTGGAGCGCGGCGATCCAGAGCTACGGCGACCTGCTGTTCGCCAGGCTCTTCCTTGGCGCGGTGACGGCTGCCGCAGGCCCGCTCGTCGCGTCGCTGGTCGGCGACTCGTTCCCGCCGAACGAACGCGGGCGGGTCTACGGATACATCCTGACGGGCGAGCTGCTCGGGGCGGGCTTCGGCTTCGGCGTGACGGGCGGCATCGCCGCGGTGTCCTGGCGCGCCGCGTTCGTCGTCCTCGCCGTTCCCGCCTTTGCGCTCGGCGCGCTCGTGCTGAGGATGCCGGAGCCGAGCCGTGGCGGCCAGGGTCTCGAGGATGCCGCCGGCCCCACGGATGCGCAGCGGCTGGCGCACAAGCGCGGGATCGAACCGGATCCCGGGCTCGTGCTCGGTCCCGAGGCGCGGCGGATGAGGCTGCCGACGGCCGTCCGCTACGTCCTGCGTGTTCGCACGAACGTCGTCCTGATCGCGGCGAGCGCGTGCGGCTACTACTTCCTCGCAGGCATCGAGACCTTCGGCCTCGAGTTCGCCAAGCAGCAGTACCGGCTCGGGCAGCTGCGCGCGACCGAGGTGCTGCTGCTCGCCGGGATCGGCGCCGCGCTCGGCGCACTCGCAGGCGGGGCGCTCGGCGACGGGCTGCTCAAGCACGGCCGTCTCGACGCACGCATCGTCGCCGCCGCCGCGGCCGCCTCCGCCTCGGTCGTGCTGTTTGCGCCGGCGCTGTTCACACGTGCGGCAGGCACCGCGGTGATCGGCCTGATTGCGGCCGCGTTCGCCCTTTCCGCCCAGAACCCGCCGCTCGACGCTGCGCGGCTCGACATCATGCCGCCGTTCCTCTGGGGCCGCGCGGAGGCGGTGAGGACGTTCCTGCGCTCGCTGGCGCAGGCACTCGCGCCGCTGGTCTTCGGCGCAGCGTCCGACTACGTGTTCGGCGGCGGGCGTGCCGGCCTCCAGTGGACATTCGTCGTGATGCTGCTGCCACTCGGAGCCAGCGCCTGGTTCCTGTTCCGCGGCCTCGGAACGTACCCCCGCGACGTTGCGACCGCCGCAGCCTCCGCGCAGGCCACCCGGCTGCAAGATCGTCCTCGGGAACGAGAGGGAATCATCCGAGCCGCCGATGTCGTTGAAGACGTCGACCCCTAGAGTCGACGACATGAAGCAGACAGCGCTCCTCACCCTCTTCGCAACAGCACTGCTGCTGCTCGCGCTCGGCGGCTGGCTCGTGGACGGACTGCGCTGGCTCGGCGCGGGTGGTCGCTCGCGCCCGGTCGCCCTCCCGGTCTAGGCGGCCGCGGGCCGGTACTCGAGGATGACGATGCCGGAGGCGAACGCCTCCTGGTGCGTCAGCTCGAGCGTCTGCCGGTCGACACCGTCCGCGAAGAGGCGCGGCCCACTGCCGAGGACGATCGGGTGGACCATCAGGCGGTAGAGGTCGATCAGGCCGAGGTCGTGCAGCCCGTTGAAGAGCCGGCCGCTGCCGGAGAGCAGCAGATCCTGACCCGGCTGCGCCTTGAGCCTGACGATCTCCGTCGCCAGGTCGCCGTCGACGACGACGGAGCCGGTCCACGCCGGACGCTCGAGCGTCGAGGAGACGACGTACTTGGGCATCGAGTTCATCTTCACGCCGAACTCGCCGGTCCCCTCCATCGCCGGCCAGGCGGCAGCGAAGCCCTCGTACGTTCTGCGACCGAGCAGTAGTGCATCGCTCGCCTCCAGCTCACGCGCCTTGAACTGGGCCGCCTCCTCGTTGAAGAACGGGAACGACCACTGTCCCGGCTCGTCGAAGACCCCGTCCAGCGAGAGGTATTCGGTGGCTACGAGTCTCATGCCTCTTGAGACGATGACGAGACGTCAGACTCATCGGTCGCGGCGGTTTGCCAGTCCATCGAGCCGCACGCCGGACACGCCGCCGGCGGTCTCTCCGCGCAGACCGCGTACCCGCACGTCCTGCAGGCGACCTCCACGTACCGAGAGCGCGGCGCGACCCCGGCTGCGATTCCAGCCGTGCGCTTCCGCTGATGCTCCGCCTGGTTGCGCAGCGCGATCGCTTCGAGCCTGAGCGCGCCCGCGTGCTCGCGCGCCGTCCGTGCCCGGACCCGCGGATGGCCGGGCGCGAGCAGGACGAGATTCCGATGCCGGAGGTCGTCGTAGACGTCGATCGTGAGCGGGACGGCCTCCGAGCACTCGGACTCGCCGCATTCGCACACGAACTCCCAGTCCAGATCCTCACCGAGACGTGCGGCGAGGTCCCGGATGCGGCCGTTGGCCTGCGCCTGGGCGTCGCCGGCTGCCATGCGGCGAGCCTACACCCGTACCCGCAGAAACTGTTTCGCGGCTTTCGCCGCGACACGTTTTCCAGGACCGCCGCCGCTTCTAGGCGAGCCGAGTCATGCGGAACGTCCCGTAGCGACGGCCGGCGACGGTGGCCTGTCCGAGATAGGTGTCGGGCGTCACGGGTGTCAGCTCGTCGACGAACGCCGTGAACGGAGTGCGGTAGCGAAGCGAGAGGCCAACGACGTCGAACGGCACACCCGGCAGCGGCCCGATCTCCGTGCGACCGGCCGTGCCTGCGATCCGCTTGCGGACGCCGACGAGCGGCGGCAGCAGGCCGGAGACGCGCGTCACGTGCCACACACCGTCGAGGTCGTCGGTCGCCGTCATCCGCCCGTGGTGGTCGCCATGTACGTCGTCGTGCCGGCGATCGTCGGTGACGCGAACTGCTCAACCGGTGTGTGTGCGAGCGCGGTCGCCATGAAGTCGTGCCAGATGGTCGCCGGGATCGTGCCGCCGTACACGGGCGCGTACCCCTCGACGTCGTTCATCGGGACCTCGCTGTGCGGGTAGCCGAGCCACACGCACGTGACGAGCTGCGGCACGTAGCCGCAGAACCATGCGTCGACGAACCGCTCGGCCGTCCCGGTCTTGCCGGCGACGGGCCTGCCGATGTCGGCGGCGGTCCCGGTTCCCTTCTGCGTGACGGCTTGGAGCGCGTACGTCACCTCGTCGGCGATCTGCCTGGAGACGGCCTGCCGCGGGCGGGCGGCCGGGAATGGGATCTGCTTGCCGGCGGCCGTCGCGATCGACTTGATCGCCACGGGATCGTGCCGGACGCCGTGGTCGGCCAGCGTTGCGTAGGCCGCCGTCATGTCGAGCGGGCTGACCGCCTGCGTGCCGAGCGTGATCGAGCAGACGGGCTGGAGGTCCGAACGGATGCCCAGCCGGTGAGCCATGCGCACGACCGCATCCGGCCCGACCTGCGAGACGAGCTGGGCGAAGATCGTGTTGACGGAGTTGGCGGTGGCGTCGATCAGGTTCATGGTCCCGGCGGTCTCGTCGGCGTTGTTGTGCACGAGCCAGAGCTGGTTCCCGGTCTCGCAACGCGTATCGGGGATCGTCAGCGCCGGCGGCCCGTTGTAGTAGGCGTAGAGGGAGATGCCGTGCTCGAGCGCGGCGGCGAGCGTGAACGGCTTGAAGGCGCTGCCGGCCTGCCGCCTTCCCTGCGTCGCCAGGTTGAACTGCAGCCGCTGACCGCTGGGCACGTCGACGGCCATCGCGCGCACGCGGCCGGTCCGTGGGTCGATGGCAACCAGGGCGCCGGCGGGATCGTTCCTGTTCCGCAGCACGGACGCCAGAGTCCGCTGGGCGAGACTCTGCAAACCGAGGTCGATCGTGGTTCGCACGCGCAGCCCCCCGCTCTCCACGAGGCGGCGGCCGTAGCGGGAGACGAGCTGCTGCTGGACGTACGTGAAGAAGTAGGGCTGACGGATTGTCCGGTACAGCGAGCTCGGCTGAAGGCCGAGCGGGCGGCGCATCGCCCAGTGGTACGCGCTCGGCGTCAGGTAGCCGTTCGCGAGCATCGCGGCGAGGACCTCCGTCCGCCGTGCCCGCGCAAGTGACGGATCCTGGAGCGGGTCGTACTGCGTCGGCGCCTGCGGAAGGCCCGCGAGCAGTGCTGCCTGCCAGATCGTGAGGCTCGACGCATGGCGGGAGAAGTACGTCTGCGCTGCCGCCTCCGCCCCGTAGGCCTGGTTGCCGTAGTAGACGATGTTGAGGTAGTCGGCCAGGATCTGCCGCCGGGACAACCGCTGGTACAGCTTCGTCGCCAGGCAGGCCTCCTGGACCTTGCGGCTGATCGTGTCCTGCGGCCGCCCGATGTAGAGGTTCCGCGCCAACTGCTGGGTCAGCGTCGAGCCACCCTGGACCGGCTGCCCCGAGCTGAGGTCGCTGATCGCGGCGCGGAGGATGCCGACGTAGTCGAGCGCGCCGTGCTGCCAGAAGCGGCGATCCTCGATCGCGACCGTTGCCTTCTGGAGCCACGGCGAGACCTCCGTCAACGGCAGCTGCTGCCTGTTCCGCGCCGACGGGATCGCGCCGAGCAAGGCGCCGTTGGACGCCGTCAGAAACGAGTTCGCACCGACCTCCACCGGCTTGAGGCTGCGCAGCGAGCACTGGCTCGACAGCAGGTCCGGCGCCGCGGCGACGGCGACCACGGCGACGCAGACGGCCGCCGCGAGCAAGGCGACGACCGCGGCCACCACGGCGTGTGCGCGTCCCCTGCGGCTCTGCAGGCGGTGCCGCCGGCGACTGCTCGCGAAGACCGGACCGAGGGGATCTCGCTTCCTCATGCGACGGCCGGACCCACCTGCCGAAGGTGCCCACCAGGGACGGCGGGAAACCGACGCGTGGTCGACCGAGGTTCGTAACCACAACGAGACCGCAGGACGGAACCGGCCCGTTATAGTCGCGCGCGTCCAGTAAGGCCGGATAACGAGGAGGGGGAATGACCGGAAGAGGCTTCAGGCCTGTCCGTCGTCGTAACATCGTCATCCGGTCGGGTCTCGTGCTCGCGGTCGTCGCGGCTCTCGCGGCGGCGGTGGTTGCGTCGAGCCCGGCCGTGGCCGGACCGCTCTCGGCGAAGGGCGCGTCCACCACGACGAGCACGTGTCAGCTCGGGAACGGAATCCAGCACGTCGTGGAAATCGTCTTCGACAACGTGCACTTCGCACGAGACAACCCGAACGTGCCGTCGGATCTCGAGCAGATGCCGCACCTGCTCAACTTCCTGGAACAGAACGGCACCGTCTTCTCGAACTCGCACACGCCGCTGATCGCGCACACGGCCGACGACAGCCTGACCATCTACACAGGGCTCTACGGCGACCGGCACGGCCAGCCGCTGACCAACAGCTACAACACGTACAACCCTGACGGCAGCACCGATACGGCGACGTCCTTCGCGTACTGGACGAGCCCGGTCGCCGACACGGCCAAGAACCCGACTTTCGGGCACGATACGGCGCCGACGATGAGCTACTCCGGGTCCGTGCCCGCCACGGGCCCGACCGGCAAGGTGACACCGGCGCCGTGGGTGCCGTTCACCCGCGCGGGCTGCTCGGTCGGTGACTTCTCGACCGCCAACATGGTGCTCGAGAACACGAAGCCGGACCTCGGCACGGTCTTCGGCGCGAACTCGCCCGAGGTGCAGCAGCTCAACGCCGACTCGGACAGCTTCAAGGACGCGGAGGTTGCCGACTACGTCGGCGTCGCCGTGCACTGCGCGCAGGGCGACGCGATCTGCGCCGACGCGCAGGGTGTGAAGTACAACCAGAGCTCGGCCACACCCACCGCGGTGGACGACAAGCTGCCGACAGAGCCGGGTGGCTACTCCGGCTTCCAGGGGCTGTTCGGCGCGCGGTACGTCGCGCCTCAGCTAGGCGCCGGCACGCCGAACCTGACGCACAACGGCTACGAGGTCACCAACTCGGACGGGAACCTCGTCGATCTGGACGGCAACCAGATCAACGGAGCGTTTCTGACCAACCACCCCGGCTTCCCGGGCTTCAGCCCCACGGCCTCGCAGACGCTCGCGTACCTCGCGGACATGCAGGAAGCGGGCATCCCGGTGACGTACGGCTACATCTCCGACGTGCACGACAAGAAGTTCGGGGCGAGCAACTGCACGTCGCCTGGTAACGCGCTCGGCCCGGGAGACGCGTGCTACGTCGCGGCACTGCAAAGCTACGACAACGCGTTCAACACGTTCTTCCAGCGCCTCGCCGCGGACGGCATCACCCCTGCCAACACGCTGTTCGTGATCAGCGCCGAGGAGAACGACCAGTTCGCCGGTGCGAACGTCGGCCGGGCCGTCCAGCCCACGCCGGCAGGGTGCGACGGCGTGAACACGCCCTGCAACTACGCCACCGGCCAGGTCGGCGAACTCGCAGCCAACATCAAGGGCCTGTTGTCGACCACCGCGAGCGCGGCGACGAAGTACGACGTCGACGCGCAGGGCGCCTCGCTCTACGTGCACGGACACCCGGCCGCCGGCGACCCGACGGTCCGGCAGCTCGAACGCGACACGGCCGCGATGACGAACACCAACCAGTACAGCGGCGTCGACGAGCACATCGCCAAGTACCAGGCGGGCGCTCTCGAGGAACGGGTGCTGCACATGCAGACGAACGACCCGCTCCGCATGCCCACCTACTCGATCTTCCCGGTGCCGGACTACTTCTTCGGGACGGCCGGGCCGAACGTGTCGATCAACTCGAGCTTCGCGTGGGACCACGGCTACTACTCGCCGAACATCGACGTCACGTGGGCTGCACTCGTCGGCCCCGGCGTGGCGACGCGCGGCGTCGACGGCCCGCAGCCCACGGGCAGCAACGAGTCACAGGATCCGAACTCGACAAACACCGTCCCCGAGGCCAGCACGCAGGGCACGTGGGTGGAAGAGACGGATCTGCGGCCGACCATGCTGTACCTCCTGGGTCTCAAGGACGACTACCAGTCGGACGGGCACGTGATTGCACAGGCCCTCGACTCGGTGCCGTCCGCGCTGCAGGCCACCGAGGACCTCGCGGCCGGCTACGACCAGATCAACTCGAGCGTCGGACACCTCGCAACGGACACGCTGATCGCGGACACGAACGCACTCGCGTCCGGCTCGAGCACCGACGACAGCGCCTACACGACGGAGCAAAACGCTCTCCTTGGACTGGCGAACGCCCGCGACGCGGCGGCCGGACGGATCAAGAAGATCCTCTCGGCTGCCGCGACCGGCACCTCGCCCAGCACGGGTGAGCTCACCGGTTCTCTGAATCAGGTGCAAACGCTGCTCAAGCGGGCCGACAAGCTCGCGGCAACCGGCGGCTGAACCGGCTGGAGCGCGGGTGCACGGGCACGGTGTCCGTGCACCCGCGCGACCACCCATGGCTACGCTGGCGACGTGAAGACCGGCAAGTTCCTGGGAATCCCGTACGACTGGCGCAGGCCGACCGTGGAGCGCCTCAAGTCACGCTGGTGGAACCCGGATGATCCGCGCCTCTTCACGCCGAAGACCTTCGGCTGGGGCTTCGACATCAACCTCGCGCGACTGCTGCGCCGCCGGCGCTGAGTGCCCACGCCTCGCGACATCCTCGGCTACATGCGAACGGTCTCGCGCGGCAGCCCCGTCGACCCGCGCTGGTCGGTCGGCGGAATGGTGCTGTCGCAGCTGCGACACGGCCGCGGCAACGCGCCTGCGGACTCGCCGCTGACCCTTCAGGACGTGATCGCGAGCGAGGACTACCGCAATCTGATGACGGCGAAGGTCGGCCTCGGCGACACGGCTCCCGATTTCGAGCTGCCGCGTATCGACGGGGACGAAACGGTGCGACTCGGCACGCTGCTGGCAACGCAGCCGGTCGCGCTGATCTTCGGCTCGTATACCTGACCGCCGTTTCGCGCCCAGGTTGGGACGCTCGAGAACCTGGCCGCGAGGTACGGCGATCGCGTGCAGTTCGTGGTCGTCTACATCCGCGAGGCGCACCCGGAGGAGGGCTGGATCCTGCCCGAGAACCGCCGCTCGGGCATCGCCGTGCACGAACCGACGACGGACGACGAGCGCCGCGCCGTCGCGACGACGTGCGCCGCGAACCTGAAGATGAGCATGCGCACCGTGATCGACGGTGTCGACAACGCCGTCGCGTCCGCGTACGGCGGGTGGCCCGATCGCCTCTACCTGGTCGGGTCCGACGGGCGCATCGTCTACCAGGGCGGCGAAGGGCCGTTCGGCTTCAAGCCGGAGGAGCTCGCAGTCGCGATCGAGCGCGAGCTCGCGTAAGTCAGCCGTCGAGCGTCCCGCGCGCGGCTGCCACTCCGCCGGGGTCGCCCCCGGGACCGCGCAGGATCACCGCACAGCCGACGGCGACGACCGCTCCGACGAGCGGGCCGACCAGATACAGCCAGAGGTGCGAGTAGCGGTTCAGCACGAGATCGGGCGCGAACGAACGCGCGGGGTTCATCGACGCGCCGCTGACGGGACTCGACCACAGCCCGGCGAGGACGATGTAGCCGCCGACGCCGACGGCCGAGAGCGGACCGACGTTCTGCGCCCGCGAGGCGGTACCGAGAATCGTGCTGACCAGACCGACGGTCAGCACGAGCTCGACGAGGAGCGCCTTCCAGTCCGCGATGCCGCGGCCCGGCTCGGTCGCTCCGAGCGCACCGGCCGTGCCGAACACCGCCCGGAGAAACAGGCACGCCAGCGCGGCGCCGACGAGCTGCGACGCGACGTACCCGGGCACGCGGCGCCACGGAAAGTCGCCTCGCAGAGAGAACGCGAGCGTCACGACCGGGTTCAGATGGGCCCCGGAGACGGCGCCCATGAACAGGATCACCGCCATCACCGTCAACCCGGGCGCGGCGACGGCGGCCGAGCGGCCGATCGCACCGTGGCTGACCGCATCCACGACGGGCGCGCCCGCACCCGCGAGCACGAGCAGGAAGGTTCCGAGCACCTCCGAGAAGAGACGCCGCAGGTCAGGGTGCGCCAGGGTCGAGCGCCGCGCGCTCAACGCGAGTCCACGAGCCGGCAAGGAACCGCCGAGTCCTCGTCGAGGTGGTAGCTGGCACAGATGCGGTGGTAGCCGTCGGCCACGATCAGCGGTGCTCCCGCACCCGCGCGCACGAGCAGCACCGGCGAGAGGCGCTCGCCGCGGGCGACCTTCTTCAGGTCGGTGCCGACCTCCGCATCGCTCCGCGGGAGGAGCTCCAACCGGGCAGCGCGGAGGAGATCCTTCGCCTTGTAGGAGGACGCGGCCGCCTGCCGGAGCCGGTCGACGATGACGGCCGCGGCCGTCTCGGAGAAGAGCAGAGCGAGAAAGCTCGCGGCGGCGGGGAAGTCGTGCTCCTCCGGCTCGTCCAGCCAGTGCTCCTCGCGGGACGGCTTCGTCTTCTTCGCCACGGACGCAGTCTCCCACGTCGCCGCAACCCCGCCCGGTCGCGCGGGGTCACCGCTTCAGGAGGCCCGCGAGCCAGCTCTGCACCGCCTCGGTCACCGCAGACAGGTCGGAACGCAGGCTGTGGTCGCCGCGCACCTCGATCACCGTCCGACGTTCGCCGGCGGGCGGGATGCCGAACCGGTCGTTCGACCCTTGCACGACGAGCACGGGCACGGCGACCGCGTCGAGCTCGGCGAGGCGGCTCGCCGCCGGCGCCGCTCCGGCGCGGCGCGGCGGCTGCAGCGGGAAGGCGAGACAGGCGACCCCGACTGCGCCGGTCGCACCGGCGGTCCGGCACGCAACACGCGCTCCGGACGAGCGGCCGCCGACGACGATCGGCAGCTCCACCAGCTCTCGCTGCCCCAGCCGGGCGAGCACCGCGACCCACGCGGCATCGAGTTGCTGTGCAGGTGCCGGCGAGCGCCGGCCGGCGACGCGGTACGGCTGCTCGACGAGGGCGACGCTCACGCCTGCGGCGTGCGCTCCGGCCGTCGCCGCGACCAGATCCCGTGCGGTCACGCCGCCGCCTGCGCCGTGCCCGAGCACGAGAGCCGCGCGCGGCCCGTCGATCGGCTGCAGGTGGACCCGCGCCGGGCCGGCCGGCGTCTCCACCTCGAGCACACTCACGCAGCGGATGCTGACAGCTCGCCCGCGCGGCGGCGGTCGTACGCGTACGGATGGCGAAAGGCGTCCAGCGCTGCCGCCGCGTCGACGCGAATGCGGAAGTGGTCGGAGCTGCGCACGTCGTCGACCGCCACGAAGACGCGGTCGCTGCGCGGCTCCCACAGCAGCCTGACCTCGATCCCGTCGCCGCTGCGACTATCCAGCTCGCGGAAGTCCTCGTTCGCGAAGTTCTCGTCCATAGTCTCTAGACGACGAACGAGCGGCCGACTCATCGACACCGCGCTAGAGGCCTCCGCGGCGGCGCGGCACCCATGCGATCAGTGCCAGCCCGACCACGAGCAGGACCGCGCCGATCACCGCCCACAGGGGCCTGCCGGTCATGAACGAGCCGTGAATCACGCCGACTCCTTGCCCGAGCCATACGGCACCGACGAGGCACGAGACCACGCCGACTCCCCCGAGCAGCGCCCCCACGCTACGTGTACGTCGTCGAGGCGGTCACGCACCACCGCTCACGAGCTGGAGCGAGCCGGCGACGACCCGGCGCAGCTCACCCGGCTGCTCGAGCCAGGGGAAGTGGCCGCAGCCCTCGAGCAGCACGACGTTCGCGTCCGGCATCAGCGCAGCCGTGTCGGTCGACGTGCGCGCCGGAAGAGGGTCGGCCGCGCCGTGAACGAAGAGCGCCGGCAGCGCGACCTCCGGCAGACCGTCCTCGAGCGTCCGTCGCTCGGCGTGGTCCATGATCGAGGCCCAGGTCTCCGCGCCGCCGTCACCGCGATCCTCGAACGGAAACCGCGGCGCCGCCGCCGGGTCGGCAAAGTAGAACGGCCAGATCGCCTCGAACGCCTCCAGGCTCTCTTGCTTGGTTGCCAGTCCTGCGTCGTCGCGTGCATCGACTTCTTCGACCCACGCCCGGCGCTCGGCCGGAAGGTGGCGGAGCAGGTTCTCCTTGAACTCGTCCAGCACGTCGAGCCGGGCGCCCAGCGGGTTGACACACACGATCCCGTCAAGGCGATCCGGATGTGCCACGGCGAGATGCAGCGCGAGATGTCCACCCCACGAATGGCCGACCACCCACACGCG
>Ga0070731_10004655_pt1 | contig 11675 bp, 9 predicted proteins | sample Coa_R1_2_FD_66448 | JGI IMG/M metagenome (GOLD analysis project Ga0070731, IMG submission 66448) | Surface soil microbial communities from Centralia Pennsylvania, which are recovering from an underground coalmine fire - Coalmine... | ecosystem: Environmental > Terrestrial > Soil > Unclassified ... | reverse complement strand
GGACCGTGCTCCCAGGGCCTGCGCGGCGTCCTCGAGCACGGGCAGTCCAAGCTGCCGGAGCTCGTCGATCGGGGCCGGGCAGCCGAACAAATCGACCCCGACCACGACCCGGGTCCTCGGGCTCAGCGCGGCCCGGACCGTGTCAACCGTGACGTTCCTGGTCTGCGGATCGACGTCGCAGAAGACCGGCCGCCCACCCGCCGTCACGACCGCCTCGGCCGTGGCATAGAAGGTGAACGACGGCACGACGACCTCGTCGCCCGGCTGGATGCCGAGCGCGCGCAGGCTGATCGTGATCGCGTCGGTGCCGTTGGCCACGCCGATCACGTGGCGCACCCCGAGGTATGCGGCCAGCTCGGTCTCGAAGGCCGCGACCTCCGGCCCAAGCACGAAGCGCCCGCCGGCGATAACGGCCGCGATGCGATCCTGAAGGACGCTGCGCAGAGGCGCCAGGGGTCGCTCGGTATCGAACAGCGAAATCGTCACGGCCCGTGAGGAAACCCTAATTGCGGCTTCGGCGTCGGCCGGGGTCTCGCTACGCTAGCCGCCTTGCCCGTGCTCTACGCGTCCCTGACCGGTCCGCTCGTCACGTTCGCCACTCACGTCATCAAGACGCTCGGTTTGGGTGGCGTGTTCGCGATGACGGCGACGACTGGCGTCATCGGGCTTCCCGGCACCGAGCCGACCATGCTGTTCGCCGGCTTTGACGTCTACCAGGGCAACCAGACGCTGCTGGGGATCATCATCGCCGGAGTCCTGGGAGACGTGCTCGGCGCAACCATCGCGTACGCAATCGGCTATTTCGGCCGGCGCGAGTTGCTCGAGCGGCACGGCGCCAAGTTCCACATGAGTGCGGCACGCCTCGAGCGGCCCACGCGCTGGTTCGATCGCCACGGTAGCCCGGTCATCTTCATCTCCCGGTTGCTCCCGGGCATCCGCGCCGTCTTCCCCTACGCGGCCGGGGTCAGTGAGATGCCGTTCCTGCGCTTCTTCCTGTTCACCACGCTGGGCTCGGTGATATGGATCAGCGGCCTGGCCGTGCTCGGTCGTGAGGTGGGCAGCAACTGGTCGACCTGGCGTCGCCATCTCGAATACGGTGACTACGCGCTGGCCGCGATCGTCGCGGCGGCGATCGTGTACCTCGTGCTGCGCCGGGTCAAGAGGACGCGCGAGCGGTCTCGGGCCGCCGTCGACGCCGTCTCGAAATAGCGCCCTCAGCTTCCCACCGCGACCGCCTCACACTGGGCACAGCGATTTGGCTGGGCGCCCTCCATGGGCCCGCCGAGCTCGTCCCTGTCTCGTCGTCGGCCCATACCACCCTGATCCCTTGGCTCCTCGACCCTGGCTACGTCGAGCTGGACGGGGAGCTGCGCAAGGCGTTCGAGGTGGCACTCCATGCGGGAGCCACCGCCGCGCTGCTGATTGCCTGGCGCCGGGCGCTGATCGATGAGCTGCAAGCGCTCGAGGCCCGGGAGCTCGGGCTCCTGGCGCTGGCCAGCGCCCCGGCCGCGCTCGCCGGCTACGTCTTCCAGGACCAGATCGAGCTCCATCTCGGGCAGCCGCGGATCATCGCGGCCGCCTTGATCGTGGGCGCCGCGGCCATGGCCGCGGCGGATCGGAAGCCGGAGGCTCGGAACGCCGAGGAGGCGGGCGCGGGAGACGCCCTGTGGCTCGGGGGCGCGCAGGCATGTGCGCTCGTGCCCGGCGTCTCGCGTCAGGGCGCCACGCTCGCCGCTGCGCGCCTGCGGCAGTTCAAGCGCGACGAAGCGGCGACGCTGGCCCGGCGCCTGGCCTTCCCCGTAATTATCGGAGCCACCACGCTCAAAGGCTGGCGCCTGCGCCGAGGCCGGCTCGATCCGGGCTCTCGAGCGCCGATCCTTGCCGGGACTGCCATGTCATTCGTCTCGACACTCTTCGCCAGCCGCGTTGCGCGTGACCCGACAGGCGGGCGGGCGCTCTGGCCTTACGCGCTCTACCGGTTGGGGCTGGCCGCAGCGATCCTCGCGCGGGCAGGGCGGGGGAACTTGGAGGGGCCCTTTCACGACCAAGGACATGGCCAACCGCCGTAGTAGAGCGTTGCTGTGGCGGCGTGCCGCAAAATAGACGCGAATCGATGAGCTCGCTGCTCGGCACCCTCCTCAGCGGTCGCTACCGGCTCGAAGCTCGGATCGGGGCTGGCGGGATGTCGACCGTGTACTGCGCCCTCGATGAGACGCTTGAACGGCGCGTCGCCATAAAGCTGCTGAACCGCGAGGTCTCGAGCGATTCGGACGAGCTCGAGCGCTTTCGCCGCGAAGCCCGAGCCGTGGCGCAGCTGTCTCACCCCCACATCGTCGGCGTGATCGACGCCGGTGAGGACGAGGGCCGCCCGTACATCGTCTTCGAGTACATCGAAGGCGAGACGTTGAAGGAACGGATCCGGCGCCTGGGGCGGCTGCCGGTGCCGGAGGCGGTGGCCTACGCGATCGAGATCGCGCGCGCGCTCGGCGCAGCCCATGCTCGCCACATCGTGCATCGCGACGTCAAGCCCCAGAACGTCCTGATCGATGAGGAGGGCTCCGCCAAGGTCACCGACTTCGGCATCGCTCGCACCCTCGACGAAGAGGGCCTGACCGCTGACGGGCGCGTGATCGGGACCACGGACTACGTGTCTCCTGAGCAAGCGCTGGGGCACCAGGTGACGGGGCAGTCGGACCTGTATTCGCTGGGCATCGTGCTCTATGAGATGCTGACCGGCGAGGTCCCGTTCAAGGGCGAGAGCCAGGTCGCCGTGGCCATGAAGCACGTCCGGGAGGATCTGCCCGACGTGCAGCGGGTCAGGCCTGAGATCTCCGCCGCCCTGGCGGCGGTCGTCGATCGCGCGACCGCCAAGCAACCGGCCGACCGATACCGCGACGACGCCGAGTTGATCGCCGACCTGGAGGATGTGCTCGCGATCGAGACCGCACGCTCAGGGAGCGCCACCGGCGAGGCCACGACGGTGCTGCGCACCCTGCCCTCGCAGTCGCAGCGTGTAGTGCCCTTCCGGTTGCGCCACCGCGTGATCGCGGTGCTGCTCCTGGTCCTGGCCGCTGCGGCGACGATCGCGGTCCTGGTGTGGCTGGGGAGCCGTGCCCACCACGGCCCGGGGAAGCTCCCCATCCAGCCCCCTCGCCGGACACTTCAGCAGGTGATCCCCTGCGGCACCTGCGCTCAGGGATTCAACCCGCTGGGAACCCCGACCAACGAGACGCCGAACGCCAGCTTCGCGATCGACGACCAGCTTGGAACCTACTGGGATACCCAGCAGTACTACGACCACCGTCTCAACAAGGCGGGAACCGGGATCTACATCAACTTCGGGACGCGGACGAAACGCGGGACCGCGGGCAATTACATGCGCATCATCGATGCCACCCCTGGCTTCCGGGCGACGGTCTATGCACGGCACGACGCGCCCCCGACCCGCTGGCCGGACTCGGGGTGGACCCAGATCTCCGCGCCCACCGTCATCGGTAAGAGCACCTCAATTCCCCTCACCAGCGGCCACACGCATTACCGCTACTTCCTGGTCTGGATCACCAGTCTCGGCGGCCATGAGCAGCTGTCGATCGACGAGATCACGCTCTATGCCTATCGGCGCTGACGCGCACGCTCAGAAGCGGTGGCCACGCTCCTCGGCGTGACGCTCGAGCGCCAGCTCGAGCAGGCGATCGAGCAGTTCGGGGTAGGCCATGCCGCCGGCCTCGAACAGCGACGCGTAGACGCTCGTGCTGGTGAAACCGGGCATCGTGTTCAGCTCGTTCACGAGCACCGTGTCCCCTTCGACGAAGAAGTCGACCCGCGCCAAGCCGGAGCAGCCCACCAGGACGAAGGTCTCGACCGCGAGCTCGCGGACACGCCGGCGCACATGCTCTGAGACCCGGGCCGGCACGATCAGGCGCATGCCTCCGGGCGTGTATTTGGCCTCATAGTCGTACCAACCTCCTTCACCCGCCGCGAGCAGGATCTCGCCGGGCTGGGAGGCCACCGGAGCCCCGTTTCCGAGCACTGAGCACTCGACCTCGAGCCCGCGTACCGCCGCCTCGACGATGACCAGCGAGTCGTGGCCAAACGCTCGCTCGAGCGCAGCTATCAGCTCGTCGGGGCCGGCCACCCGTGAGATACCCACCGAGGACCCGAGCCGCGAAGGCTTGACGAACAGAGGCCAGCCAAGCTCGCCGAGCTGCGCCTGCACGTCCGGCTCAGAAGCGGCCAGCTCCTCGACCCGGAGGGCTCGGTGGGCGACCTGGGGCATGTTTGCCTCCGCCATGACCCGCTTGAAGGCCACCTTGTCCATGCACAGCGCCGAGGAGAAGACGCCAGCGCCAACGTAGGGGACGTCGAGGCACTCCAACAGTCCCTGGACCGTCCCGTCCTCCCCGAAGGGTCCGTGGAGGGCGGGGAACACGACATCCGCCGCCTCGAGACCCCGGCCCGGTACGACAGCCACCTCACGGCCCTCCCGGCGCCACACCCCGTCTCGTCCGACGTCGATGCTGAGCGGTCGGTGCCCGGCCTGACGGAGGCCTTGCGCGACCGATGCCGCCGAAGCCAGCGATACCTCGTGCTCGGAGGACCGGCCGCCGCCGAGCACGGCCACGGTCAGCGGCTTCACGGGCCGGCGGCCGGGGTGGTCGGGGTGGTGGGAGTCGTAGGAGTCGTCGGCGTCGAGGTGGTGGGGGTGGTCGTGGGTGCCGTGTATTGACCGACGATGATCGTCACCGTGCCGCCCTTCTTGATCGTCGAGCCCGCCCCCGGGCTCTCTCTGAGGACGATCCCGTTCTTGCTCTGATGCGAAACGGCCTTGGTCTGCTGAACGACCGCGAACCCGGCGCCCCGCAACGTCGCAGCGGCCTGCGATGAGCTCTGGCCCTTGACGTTCGGGATCTGGGCCGTGGTCGGGGCCTTGGCCACGACGATCGTGACCGTCGAGCCCGGCACGGCCTGCGAGTTGCCGGTCGGCGTCTGGCCGATCACATCCCCGGCGGTGGCTGTGCTCGAGGTCTGACTTGCCGTCGAAACCTCGAAGCCGGCGGCGTGGAGGTCCGACTTCGCCTGCGCCTCGGATTCGTTTGTCACGTCGGGAACCGTCACCTTGGCCGGGCCCGAGGAAACGACGAGCGTGACCCGGGAGCCGACGGGGACGTTCTGGCCGGCGCCGGGACTGGTATCGACGACCTCGCCCTTCGGCGTGGTGCTATCGCTTCGGTGCCGGATCGTCCCGACCTTCAGTCCCACCTGGTTGAGCGCCACGCGCGCCTGGCCGACGGTGTCGCCCAGCACCGACGGGACGTTCGCCGGCCCAGGGCCGGAGGACACGGTCAGGGTGACGACCGAGCCGTCATCCACCCTGGTTCCGCCGACCGGGTTCTCGCCGATCACGGTCTGGGCCGGCTGGCGATTTGAAACCGTGATGACGTTGACTGAGAAGCCGCGATCCTGAAGCACGGTGCGGGCGTTGTTGAGCGTCTCACCGGTCACCGGGGGCACGACCACGCGCGTTGGCCGGGTGAGCAGATACGCGGCCGCGCCGCCGGCGAGCAGCAGGACGAGAAGCAGCGCCACCCAGGGCCACGGGTTCTGCCGCCGGCGCTCGGGCGGCGGCACGGGCGGGCCCTCCAGGGCCGCCGGGAGGGGGTCCAGCACCGGCGGGGGGGCCACCACCGCGGCAGCGGCCAGCCCGATCGGGGCCACCACGGGCATCGAGGCGGTTCCCTCGCCGGTCTGCCCGGAGAGGATCGAGGCCCGGGCCGCCTCCAGGGCAGCGATGAACTGGTCGGCGTCCTGGGGGCGATCGGCGGGGTTCTTGTTCAAGCCCCACATCACCACCTGTTCCAGCTCGCCGGGGATCATTCCGTTCAACGTCGTCGGCGCGGTGGGCGACTCGGAGACGTGCTTGAGGGCGATGGTCACCGCCGACTCCGCGTCGAAGGGGACGCGGGCGGTGAGGAGCTCGTAGAGCACCACGGCCACCGAGTAGAGGTCCGAGGTCGCGCTCACGGCGTGGCCCTGTGCCTGCTCGGGTGAGAGGTACTGCGCCGTACCCATGATCGAGCCCGTCTCGGTCATGTCGGAGGCGCCGGCACGGGCGATCCCGAAATCGGTGACCTTCACGTGCCCGGCGTCGTCGACGATCACGTTGTGAGGCTTGAGGTCTCGGTGGATGACGCCGTGGCGGTGGGCGAACCGTGCCGCCTTGAGGATCTGGATCGTGATGTCGATCGCCCGGATCGGATCGAGCGGGGCCTCGTCACGAATGACCTGCTTGAGCGAGCGCCCGGGCAGGTACTCCATCGCGATGTAGTAGATGCCGTCGTAGGCGCCGCGGTCGTAGACGCTCACGACGTTCGGGTGCTGAAGCCCGGCCGCGGCCTGGGCCTCGCGCCGGAAGCGCTCGACGAATCCGGGGTCCTCGGAGAACCGGCGATGCAGAAGCTTCAGCGCCACCCGGCGTCCCAACTGCTCGTCCTCGGCGCAGAACACGTCCGCCATCCCGCCGCTCCCGAGCCGCGAGAGGATCCTGTAGCGGCCGTCGATGAGCAGACCCGATCCGACCTCCGGGATCGTCATCGGGCCGCCTCGAGAGCTGTCACGAGCGTGGTCATCTGCCCTCCGCCAGCAGTGTCTGGAGCACCGCCTTGGCGATGGGAGCCGCGACCGTACCGCCAAAGCCCCCCTGGGAGCGATCGACGGTCACGTCGATCGCGACACGCGGGTTCTCGGCCGGGGCGAAGGCCACGAACGACGGCTCGGTCAGATTGGCGCCGGTCGGGCCGATCGACGCGGTCCCGGTCTTTCCCGCGACGCTGATCCCGGTGAGCTGGACCGCGGTTCCGGTGCCCTCCTCGACCACCTTGGTCATCATCTGAGTGAGCTCATGGGCGGCCGTGGCGCTCATCACCTGCGAGTACACACTCGGACTGATCGTCTTCACCGTCGCCCCCGCGGAGTTCACGACCCTGGCCGTCAGGTGCGGAGTCATCAGCTTGCCGCCGTTGGCCACCGCCGCGGCGACCATCGCCATCTGGAGCGGGGTGACACTGAGTCCGCCCTGGCCGATGCCGATTCGGCCGATGTCCTCCTGCGGGCTCCCCGGCGGGATCGCCTTGCCATTGAAGCCGATGACGTCGCTGGCGCGCATCTCAGTTGGTGGATAGTCCAGGGGCGGGAGCGAATAGAAGCCGAAGCGCTTCATGTAGTCCGCCATCCGCCCCCGTCCCACCCGCTCGGCAACCTGGGCGAAGATCGTGTTGATCGAGAAGGTGAGGGCGGTCGTCAGGCTCTGGAAACCCCAGGACTGACCGCCGTCATTGGCCAAGGGCACCCCTGAGACGGTGATCGGCGAGTTGCCGTTGATCGTGGAGTTGGGCGTGTAGAGACCGCTGTCCAGCGCGGCCGATGCGGTGACGATCTTGAAGGTCGAGCCCGGGGCGTATGAGGCCTGGGTGGCCCGGTTGAAGCAGGACCCGACCGCACCTTTGCCGCACGGGTTGGCTCCGTTGTTGTTGTAACTCGGGTTCGAGTACATGACGAGGACGGCACCGTTGCGTGGATTCAGCGCGACGACAGACCCATCCTGGCCGCCCAGCGCCTGCATCGCGGCTCGCTGGCCTCGGGCATCGAGCGTCGTGTAGACGTCGTCTCCCACGCGATTGGAGCTGAGCTGACCAAAGATCGAGCTCAGGCCCGTCTGCAGCCCTCGCAGGTCAGGACCGTCGGAGAGCTCGAGGCCGGCGGCGCTTCCCTCGGTCAGGTTGGAGTAGCCGACGGCTTGAGCAAATAGCGATCCCGTGGGGTAGACGCGCTTCCAGGTCCGTCCTCCGGCGGGAACCGAACGCGCCAGCACGGTCCCGTCGCTGGCCAGGATCTTGCCCCGCTTGATCCGCAGCTGCGAGACCAGCGTCAGGCGGTTGAGATGGTTGTTGTTGAGGCTCGCCGCGTCGATCACCGTCCAGCGCGTGGTGAAGAACACCAGCAGCGCAAACATGACGACGATCACCGCGAACAGGCGACCGATGGGCACACTCACTCAGACCACCGGCCTTCGCGCGCGATCGGATACGAGCAGGAGCAACGCAAGCAGCACGAAGTTGGCGACGATCGAGGAGCCGCCGTAGGAGACGAAGGGCAGCGTGACGCCGGTCAGCGGGATCACACGGGTCACCCCGCCGACGATGACGAAGACCTGGATCGCGATCATCGCCGTCAGCCCGGTAGCGAGCAGAGTCGAGAAGGAGTCCCGGGCCAGCACAGCGGCTTTCAGACCCCGGGCGATGAAGAGCAGGTACACGACGAGCAGCGCCGCGGCTCCGAACAGCCCCAGCTCGTCGGTGATGACGGCGTAGATCATGTCCGTCTCGGGAGCGGGGATGAGGTGGAAGTTCGTCCCGGGGAAGATGAGCACGGCCTGGCCGAATCCCTGGCCGAACATCCCGCCGGCCGCCTGGGCGAATATTCCGTTGGCGATCTGGAAGCTCCCCAGCCCGGCGTTGTAGAGGCGGGGGTCAAACGGGTGAAGCCAGTCCTCCACGCGCGCGTGCACGTGCGGGATGTGTGTCCCCAGATACCACGCGCCGAGGGCGAAGGCGGCCAGCCCCACGAGGACGAACGAAATCCGGCCCGTGGCGACGTACAGCATCGCCAACAAACCGCCGTAGAGCATCAGCGACGAGCCCATGTCGCTGAGCAGGACCATGATCCCCATGGCCACACCCCAGATGACGAGGATGGGCCCGAAATGCTTGATCGGCGGAAGCGTCAGCCCCAGGACCCGACGACCGCCCGTGACCAGCAGCTGACGGGTGTCGCGCAGATAGCTGGCCAGGAAGATGACCAGCCCGATCTTCGCGAATTCCTCAGGCTGAAAACCTCCGAGGCCAGGTACCTTGATCGCCAGGTAGGCGCCGTTTGAATACTGGCCGATGCCGGGCACGCGCGGAAGCGCAAGGATCAGCAGCGAGAAGGCCACGATCGTGTACCGGTAGCGCTCGAGCTTTCGGTAGTCACGGAAGATGACGATCGTGGCCACGAACAGGATGAGCCCGATCACGAACCACTCCGCCTGGCGTCGAGCCTCGGTCGGGTCGATTCGGTAGACCACGACGATCCCGAAGCACGCGAGCGCGGCGACCAGCGGGAACAGGTAGGGGTCGGCGTGCGGCAGCGTGAAGCGGATCACCACGTGGGCGACCAGACAGAGGCCGAGGAACACGGCGCCGTAGGTCAGAGAAACGTTCGAGATGACGTTCGAGCGCTGGATGAACACCCCCGCAAACCCCGCCGTGACCAGAAGCGAGGCCGGGATCAGCCCGAGCAGCTCACGGTTTCGGGCACTCATCGGGAGATGTCTCCCAACTCCAGCTCGCGCACCAGATTCAGCGCATCGGACTGGGATCGCAGCTGGTTGTTGAAGAAGTCGCTGCGGCGGTCTGACGGAACCAGTGAAGCTGGCACACCGGAGACGAAGTAGGTCTCATAGAGATGGATGCCGGCGGGCAGATCGTAGGGAAAGCCACGGTAGATCGTGACGATCCCCTGGGCGTTGGTGCCGATGAAGTAGAGCTGGCGGCTGGCCAGATAGCCACCACCCCCGACCAGGAAGAGCACGATGACGACGGCCAGTGCCGCGGCCACGGGCTTGCCGAACCGTCGGCTCGGCCGCGAGGCAGCCACCCGCTCTCGGCGAGGTGCCAGTCGCGCGCTCAGCGGCCCCGAGGCAGCTGGTGCCGACGCGACCGCGATGGCTGCCCGAGCCGCCTCCTCCCCCACGCCTTCGTCTTCCTGACCGCTCTCAGGCCGCGCCGGGAGCTGGCTCACTCGCGTGGGTTGTTCGACGCCTTTCTCCGCGCCGACCTCCTCAAAGCGCGACAGGACGACGGTGATGTTGTCCCTCCCACCCGCCTCATTGGCCTCCCGAATCAGCTCGTCCGCCGCGGCGCGGAGGCTCGGGGCCGAACCGAGGATGTCCGCCACGCGCTCCTCGGAGACCATCGACGTGAGCCCATCGCTGCACAGCAGCATCACGTCACCGGCTTTGACCGGGTAGCTCCACGTGTCCACCTCGACCTCGGGCTCCGGCCCCAGAGCCCGCGTGATGATCGAGCGTTGTGGGTGCTCCGCCGCCTGCTCCTCAGTCAGCTTCCCCTGGCGCACGAGCTCGTCGACCAGCGAGTGGTCCTGCGTGAGGCGTCTGAGCTCCCCGCCCCGGAACAGATAGGCACGACTGTCTCCGACATGAGCGATGGCCAGGTCGGCGTCGTCGAGGTAGGCCGCTGTCAGGGTCGTTCCCATCCCCGCCCGGCTCTGCTCGGCACGTGAGCGGTCGTAGATCCGGTGGTTGGCGTCGCGAACCAATTCGGCCAGGCGAGCCTCGGGTGGTCCCGGAGCCTCGGGAGCTTGCTCGAAGGTCTCGATCGCGATCCGCGACGCGACCTCACCGGCTTGGGCGCCGCCCATGCCATCGGCCACGACAAACATCGGCGCCCGGACGTAGGCGCTGTCCTCGTTCTCACGGCGCTGGCGGCCGGTGTCGGTTCGCCAGATGCTCTCGCTGACCCGCAGCATGCTCAGCCGATCCTCATTGGAGGTAGGAGAACTCGGAATCGCCGATCCGGATTCGGTCCCCCGGATGTAGCGGCTGGGGCCCGTTCAGTGGCTCCTCGTTCAGGTAGGTCCCGTTCGTCGAACCGAGGTCCTCGATCACCAGGACATAGCCCTGACGGGTGATCCGGGCGTGACGCGCCGAGGCGAATGGGTCTTCGATCTGGATTTCCACGTCGCCCCGGCCGAGTGTTGCCCCCGATTCAGGAATGTCATACGCCACCCCGGGCTCGTGCCCCGGGGCACGCTCGACCAACAGGCGGGGCTCGAAGCCGTTGGCGTCCGGCTCGAGGCCTGAGACAGCGTCGTGCATGCTCGTCGCGTCAGCGGGGCTCACCGGCTCCGGAGCGCCCCGTCCGCGGGGACCGCGGCGCATGTCGCGCAGCGCGCTCCACGCCACCCAGATCAGGAACAGATATAGGACGGCCAGAAAGCCGAACTTCAGCGCAACCGAGACTGGTTGAAGCATCGCGCCAGGCGGCTACTCCAGCTCGAACGTGAGCGTGGTCGAGCCAAGCTCGATGGCATCGCCAGGTCGGACGACCTCCGGTCCTTCGACCTGGCGTCCGTTGATCCGGCTGCCGTTTGTGGAGCCGAGGTCGATCAGCACCCAGGACCCCCCACGCGGCCGTATCTCCGCGTGCTGGCGAGACACATTCGGGTCGCTTAGGACGATGTCGCACTGACGGCTGCGCCCCAGGGTGGCGCCGCCGGGCCCCACCACGAGGCGCTTTCCGTCCAGCAGGAGCAGGACGGACTCCGCCCGGGCCTGCGCCCGCTCCTCGAGCGGTTGCGCCAGCCGCCCGGCGTTGCTGTAGACCATCGTGCGCCCTGAGGGCTCGGGCAGCTCTGGCTCGTCTTCTTCGCTGTGCAACTCGACGATCCCGGTCTGGATCCCGAACTCACCCAGGCCCAGCCGGCCGTCGGTCTCGAACTCGATCACCGGGCGCGCGGGCAGCGTGAACCGCTCTCGTCGGGCATGTTCAAGCAGGTAACCGGCCAACTCGTCAGCCAGGGCGGTTTCGTATCCGGCAAAGCGCTCGCGATCACGCGGG
>Ga0070731_10004654_pt1 | contig 11675 bp, 9 predicted proteins | sample Coa_R1_2_FD_66448 | JGI IMG/M metagenome (GOLD analysis project Ga0070731, IMG submission 66448) | Surface soil microbial communities from Centralia Pennsylvania, which are recovering from an underground coalmine fire - Coalmine... | ecosystem: Environmental > Terrestrial > Soil > Unclassified ... | reverse complement strand
ATTCGCGGATTCCTGGTGGAGAAGGGAACTCCGGGCTACTCGACCTCGGATATTCACGGCAAATGGTCCATGCGGGCATCGGTGACGTCGAGCCTTTCGTTTGCCGATTGCCGCATTCCGGCGGACAATATGCTGCCCGGCGCGAAGGGGCTCAAAGGGCCGCTGGCCTGCCTGAGCCAGGCGCGTCACGGCATCGGCTGGGGCGTGGTTGGTGCGGCCATGGATTGCTACGAAACCGCCCGGCAATATTCGATCATCCGCAAGCAGTTTGACGACCGGCCGATTGCGTCCCATCAACTGGTGCAGGAAAAGCTGGCTTGGATGATTACCGAGATCACCAAAGCACAGTTGCTGGCCATTCAAGTGGGGCGGCTGAAAGATCAGGGCAAAGCCGAGGCGGCGCACATTTCCATGCTCAAGCGGAATAATGTCGCGATCGCGCTCGACACCGCACGCCTGAGCCGCGATCTGCTGGGCGCCAACGGCATCACTGACGAGTACCCGGTGATGCGCCACATGTGCAATCTCGAAACGGTGAAGACTTACGAAGGCACTGATCACATCCACACGCTGGTGATCGGAGAACGAGTGACGGGCATTGCAGCCTACCGATAGTAAGGGCAGCAGTCTGCCGCTGCTGCTTTACGGCATCACCATTTTCTTCAGCGCGTTTCTGCTGTTCCAGGTGCAACCGATCATCGCCAAGATCATTCTGCCGTGGTTTGGCGGGTCGGCTTCGGTCTGGACCACGTGCATGCTGTTCTTCCAGGTAATCCTACTGGCTGGATACTGGTACGCGCATCTGTCGATTCGCAAATTGCAGCCTGCGGGGCAGGCGTGGCTGCATATCGGACTGCTCGCGGTGAGCGTCGCGCTGCTGCACGTGATCCCCAGCCCGAGCTGGAAACCGCAAGGCAGCGAAGACCCGGGCCTGCGCATTCTGGGACTGCTTGCGGTTTCGATCGGCGCGCCTTACTTTTTGCTTTCGGCGACCAGTCCGCTGCTGCAGGCGTGGTACGGCCGCGCCGGCGGCGGAGCATTGCCGTACCGGCTGTTCGCCGTTTCGAACCTGGGCTCGCTGCTGGGGTTGCTGGCGTATCCGGTCTTAGTAGAACCGCGTTTTGCCACGCGTCATCAGGCGCTGGGATGGTCGGCTGGCTATGCGCTGTTCGCGGTGTTCTGCGCGGCGGTGGCGCTGCGGTCGCGGCACGGGCAGACCGCAGCGGTTGAAAGCGTGGCATCGACTGAAGAGGCAACCGCGCCTTCGTTGGGAATGCAGCTTCTCTGGCTCGCACTGGCGGCCTGCGCCTCGACGCTTTTACTGGGCGCGACCAACCATCTTTCCGCAAACGTAGCGTCGATTCCGTTTCTGTGGATTCTGCCGCTGGCGCTCTATCTGCTCACCTTCATCTTGTGTTTTGAAGGACGCGGTTGGTACAGCCGCCGCATTTTTCTGGGCCTGGCGGCGGTCGGGTTGGGCGGCATGGCCTACGCGCTTAGCGAAGATTACTACAATGCGGAACTGAAGCTGTTAGTGCCGCTCTTTGCCGGCGGCCTGTTCGTGTGCTGCATGGTATGCCACGGCGAACTGGCGCGGCTCAAGCCCGACCCGCGGCATCTGACTTCGTTCTACCTGATGGTTTCGCTCGGCGGCGCGCTGGGCGGCATACTGGTGGGCCTGATCGCCCCGCATTTTTTCACTGGATTTTTTGAGCTGCCTATCGCCATCGCGAGTTGCTGCGGCCTGATCCTGCTGGTACTTTGCCTGGACGTCCCGCGCTGGGCGCCCAACCTCAAGCCTTTTTGGCGGCCGTGGATTTGGGGAGCGTCGGTGGCCGTAACGCTGGGGCTGTGCGGATATCTGGGCTATAACATTCGCGAGTTCCGGCGCGGTTCGCTGGTGCTGGTGCGCAATTTCTACGGCGGGCTGCGCGTGCACGACGCTGTCGGCGAAGATGGACACGAAACGGTTCGCCATCTTACTCACGGGACCATCAGCCATGGCAGCCAGATTCAGGATCCGGTCCGGCGGCATTTTCCGACCACGTACTATGGCAACAACACCGGCGTGGGATTGGCGCTCGCGGTCTGCGGGCGCGACACCAGCATCCACGTGGGCGTGATCGGACTCGGCGCCGGCACTCTGGCCGCTTATGGCAGGGCAGGCGATTCGTTCCGCTTCTACGACATCAACCCGTTGGTGATTCACATCGCGTATACGTCGTTCACGTATCTCACCGATTCCAAGGCGCACATTGAAGTGCCGCTTGGCGATGCCAGGCTGTCGCTCGAACGCGAGCCTCCGCAAGGTTTTGATTTGCTCGCAGTGGACGCGTTTTCGAGCGATGCTATTCCTGTACACCTGCTCACGCGCGAGGCGTTTGGAGTCTATTTCCACCACCTTAAAGAAACCGGCGTGCTGGCCATGCATATTTCCAACCGGCACCTGGATCTGGAACCGGTGATGGACATGGCGGCGACCGCCTACGACAAAAAGGCGATTGTGATCGAGACCGAAGATGACGACCCGGCCGAGGTGTCCGGCGCGACCTGGGTTTTGCTGACCAACAGACCGGGATTTTTCGATGAGCTGCTGATCAGCAGGGCAGGCCGGCCGTTAGCGCACAATACCCGCCTGCGGCCCTGGACCGACGACTATAGCAATCTGTTCCAGATTCTGAAGAAGTAGCTCTACTTCGGCAGCCAGGCGAAAACTTCGAGCGAGTGCCCTTCCGGATCCTTGAAGGAAAATGCGCGCACCGCTACTTTGTCGCTGTTGCTGGGCGGCTTGGCAATTTGCACCCGCGTCTTGAGTTGCTCGTACCAGCGGTCCACTTCGGCGGGCGAACTCATGACCATGCTGACCATGACGGGCTTTTCGGCGGCCGGCTTGTGCGCGCCGTGAGTGGCGTCGACTAATCCGACTGAAGATGTTGGCGAAATTTCAAAGATCCGGACCCAGCCGCCGTCGAACGAAAGACGCAGCCCTACGGTGTTGGCGTAGAATGCCGCCGCTTTGTCGAGCTCATTGAAATACAGAAACGTCACTTGCGCTGCGATGTGCGGGGCGGCGTTGGCGGCGCGCGGCTCACCCAGCATTTCGTCGATCTTCCATTCCGGGTAGCTGAGTAGCCGCCCGAACTCGCGCGCAATCTCTTTGCGGGCGGCACCCTGGTAGGTGCCCGCCTTCACCAGCTGCTGCTTCCGCTTTTTCAGGGCCAGATATTTTTCGAAGACATCGTTGTCGGCGTAATAGAAAGCCACCCATTCGCCGCTCGCGGCTTCGCCGGGAAATAAGTCGGTCGCCAGGAAATCTTTTTCCAGAAACGTTTTCACGCCGAACTTCTTTACGATTTGCTCGCTCCCCTCGCGAATTTTTTCGTAGTCCGCGGGTTTTACCGGCGGTCCGAGCGCGAGCTTCTTCGCTCCTGCCTTAACCATTTCGCAGAACGAAAAGATTGTTCCCAGCTCAAACGAGACCCAATCCCTGGCTTGCGGGATAGAGGGTGTTTGCGCCTGCAACGGTAACAGCAGCAGAGAGGAGTAAATGAGCAGCGTTCGCATGCGGTTTAGTGTATCGCGGGACCTGCTCCACTTCCATGTTAATGTCGGTTGCAGTGAAGGCTTCTCTATTCGGACGGCTGCTGTTGGCGGCGCTGCTGTTGATCGCCATCACGTTGTTTGCTGTCGACTATACGCTCACGTCCGTTTCTGCGGAGTTGCGGCTGCGGGTCTTCAGTATTTCGCTCGGATCGGCACTCCTCGCGCTGGTAATTGCTTACGCCGTTTCGCGATCTCTCGCACGGCGGGTCACGCGCCTGAAGCAATTCGCGGAAGGGTTGGTAGAGGAGGAGGGCGACGGCGGCAGCAGCGATTCCGGCGACGAACTCCGGTCGCTCGAGCGCACCATGACCCGGGTCGCCGATCAGATTCGCAAGCTTCTCGACCGCCTGCGGTTCGAATCGGCGCGCCATGAAGCCATCCTTTCCAGCATGGCGGAAGGCGTGCTCGCCGTGGATCGCGACCTGCGCGTCACATTTTGCAACGATGCCTTTCTGCGTGCGATGGGCGCGCGAAAACCTGTTTTCGAACAGACGCGCCTGTTGGAACTGGTGCGCGATCCGGGCTTGCTGGACGTGCTGGGCCACGTCGTACACACCGGCGAAGCGCGTAAACAGCTTCTAAAAATATCGACTGCCCAAACCCGTTCGTTTGAAGTGCAGGTGGCGCCGCTGATGATCCCTTCCGGCCAGGGGGCGATTGCAATTCTGTACGACACGACCGATCTCGAACGGTTGGAGCAGATTCGCAAAGAGTTTGTCGCCAACGTTTCTCATGAACTGCGCACGCCGCTCGCCGGGATCATCGGCTACACCGACACGCTGCTGGACGGCGCGCTGGAAGATGATCAACATAACCGCAGATTTCTCGAAATCATCCGCAGCAATGCCGTGCAGCTTACCAGCATCGCTTCCGACCTTCTGGTGTTGTCGGAGCTGGAATCCGGATACGATCCTCCGGAACCAGAGCAGATTCCCGTGCGGCAAGTGATCGAAGCCGTAGTGCTTACGGTACAGGCGGAGGCCAACACGCGGGGCGTCACGTTGATCGCGGCGGACATTGAGGATGTGGAAGTGACCGGGTTCCGGTTGCGCCTGGAGCAGGCGGTGTTGAATCTGGTCGCCAATGCCATCAAATTCAACCGGCCCGGCGGTGAAGTCCGGGTGCGCGCCGCCCGCACGGCCGATGGCCGCGTGAAGATTGAAGTTTCAGACACCGGCGCTGGTATTCCGTCGCAGGATCTTCCCCGGATCTTCGAAAGATTTTACCGTGTCGACAAGGGCCGCTCGAGGCAAGTGGGCGGTACCGGCCTGGGCCTTTCCATCGTGAAGCACGTGGTGGAGCGGATGAACGGTAGTGTCTCTGTAGAGAGCCAGTTAGGCAAGGGGACCACGTTCACGGTGACGCTGCCGAAGGCCTAATTTGGGCCGCTTTTTGTAACGCGTTCTTAACTCAAAATTCATTACAAGCTAACAGTCCCCCGGCTATCCTGACGTTCCGGCTTACAAATCACTGCGCCCCAGGAGTGTAAGAATGTTGAACCGAATACTGCGAACGCGGCAACTGAGATTTTCGACCACCGTACTGTTGGCTTTGGCGATGCCTCTGACGAGTTTCGCCCAGGACGCCCAAAGCGCTAGCGCCGAGCTCGCTCGGTTGAAAGCACAAATGGAGTTACAGCAGAAGCAGCTCGAAAACATGCAACGTACGATCGAGCAGCAGCAAAAGCTCTTGGAGAAAGCGCTGGACGCCGCCAACAAGCAGCAGCCACAGCGTCCGAATCTCGGCGATGTTGCCAGCCTGACGCCGATGGTCCCCGCGGTGGCGATGCCGCAGGTGAAACCGATCGGTCCCACTGAAAAACCGATCCTCAAGAGCGCGACGGAAGTAACCACGGATACCCAGGGCAATCCCTGCGAAGCGCCTCCGGACGGCAACGCCGTTCCGCCGTACCTGCGGATTGGCAATACCTGCGTCCAACCGATCGGCTTCATGGATTTCACCACGGTGTGGCGCGATAAGGACGCCGGTTCGAGCCTGGGCAGCAACTTCGCCAGCGTTCCCTACAACAACACAGTGGCGGGCAGACTTTCCGAATTCCGCTTCACTCCGCAGAACTCGCGCCTCGGCTTCCGCGCGGATGGCGATTGGAAGGGCCTTCACTTCATCGCCTATAACGAATTTGACTTCCTGGGTACCAGCGCCTCCAACGGCATCGGCGTCACCAACGGCGCTTTTGTGCCGCGCCTCCGCCTCTTCTGGGTGGACGTCCGCAAGGGCTCATGGGAACTGCTGGGCGGCCAGAGTTGGAGCATGTTGACGCCGAATCGCAAGAGTATCTCGGCGCTGCCGGGCGACCTGTTCTACTCGCAAGTCGTCGACGTGAATTACATGGCGGGCTTGACCTGGACGCGCCAGCCGGGAGTTCGTGTCCTGTACCACGGAGGCGACACTTTCACCATGGGCATTTCGTTCGAGAACCCCAACCAGTACGCCGGCGGCCAGGCAGGCGCTCCCAAGATCACGCCTCCCACGGCGCTGGCCAGTTTCCTCGGGGGCCAGTTGGACGACACATCGACCAGCTACTTGAGCACGCCGAACCTGGCCCCGGACATCATCGCCAAGATTGCGTTTGACCCGAGCTCGCGCTTCCACTTCGAAGTCGCCGGCATTGATCGCACCTTCAAGACTTTCAATACGACCACCAATCAGTCCTACACCAAGGCTGGCGGCGGCCTGCAGTTTGGTCTGAATGGGGAGATCCTCCCCGGTTTCCGCCTGATTACTACCAACTTCTGGAGCGATGGCGGCGGCCGGTACCTGTTCGGAACCGTACCGGACGTGATCCTTCGGCCGGACGGCAGCATCAGCCCGATCCACGCCTACGGCACGGTGAATGGCTTTGAAGCCACCGTCAAGAACTACTTGCTCTACGCCTACTACGGCGCGATCTACGCAGGGCGCAACGTGACCATCGACACCACGGGCAAACCCGTGGGCTACGGCTTCGCGGGGTCGAGCGGTAGCAACAACCGCGCCATTCAGGAACTCACCTTTGGATTCAATCAGACCCTCTGGCGGAATCCTCGCTACGGAGCACTTAACTTCATGGGCCAGTACGAGTATCTGACGCGCGCTCCCTGGTACATTGCCAGCGGCTCGCCGAAGGCCGCACACGATAACACGGTCTACATAAACCTGCGGTACACGTTGCCGGGCTCTATGCCGAAGTTCTGACCGACATACGGCCGTAACTAGATCGTAATCAGACTGTAACAGAGTAACGAAAAACTAAGAAGGAGACGGTCATGTACAAGTGCCTACAGGCTACGCTGGTGCTATCGCTCGCTTTAGGGGTGACGGCGCAGGGGGCCGAGCAATTGAGCTCCGCCGGCGCGACGTTCCCGGCGCCGATCTACCAGAAATGGTTCGGCGATTTCGCAAAGCAGGCCGGCGCGCAAATCAATTATCAGTCGATAGGTTCTGGCGGCGGCATCCGCCAGCTTACAGAAGGAACAGTGGATTTCGGCGCCTCCGACATGCCCATGACCGATGAGCAGATCTCGAAAGTCCCGGTGAAGCCGCTGCATTTTCCGACGGTGCTCGGCGGAGTGGTTCCCAGTTACAACGTTCCGGGAGCCGGGGAGCCATTGAAATTCAGCCCGGAGACACTGGCTGGGATCTTTCTCGGTCAGATAAAAAAGTGGAGTGACGCGGGGATCAAGAAAGACAATCCGGGAGCCAAGCTGCCGGACGCCGATATCATCGTCGTCCATCGTTCAGATGGTAGCGGCACGACATTCGTTTTCACCGATTATCTCTCCAAGGTCAGCCCGGAATGGAAGTCCAAAGTGGGGGCGAATACTTCCGTCAATTGGCCGGTGGGCCTGGGCGGAAAAGGCAACGAAGGCGTTGCCGGGCAGGTGAAGCAACTACCCAATTCCATCGGCTATGTGGAGCTGCTATTCGCAGTGCAGAACAAGATGGCTTACGGATCGGTTCGCAATTCCGCGGGCACTTTTGTTAGAGCGGATCTGGAGACTGTCACGGACGCAGCGGCAGGAGCGGCCAAGAACATGCCAGCCGATTTCCGCGTTTCCATTACCAATTCACCCGGAAAAAACGCCTATCCGATTTCATCGTTTACCTGGATGCTGATTCCGAGCAAGGTTCCGGATGCCGGCAAGGCCAAAACGATCAGAGATTTTCTAAAATGGATGCTCACCACGGGCCAGCAGCAGGCGGCGGCGATGAGCTACGCGCCGCTACCGAAAGAAGTAGTTGCAATGGAACTCAAGCAGATCGACATGATCAAATAACATGGGTGCGGCCGCCACAACAGTTGCGCCAGCAGCGACGAAATCCAGCCGGTTTGGTGATGAAGCTGCCCGGCTGATCACGGCGGCTTTCGCGGCCACCATTCTGCTTATCACGGTCCTGCTGGTGTACGAGTTGTGGGTCCACTCGGATGCGGCGCGGGCGAAATTTGGCTTAGGCTTTCTGTTTTCCCGTACCTGGGACCCGGTGACGGAACAGTTCGGGGCCCTTCCGTTCATCTATGGCACGGCCCTCACGTCGTTTCTGGCGCTGCTGATTTCGGTGCCCCTGGGCGTGGGCGCGGCCATCTTTCTGTCCGAGCTCGCTCCGGCGGGCATTTCGAGCGCGCTCACTTTTCTGGTAGAGCTGCTGGCGGCAGTCCCGAGCGTCATTTACGGGCTCTTGGCAATTTTCACGCTGGTGCCGCTAGTGCGCAATTATGTGGGTCCCGCGCTGCAATCGATGTTTGGATTCCTGCCGCTGTTCTCCGGACCCGTGTTTGGCTTGAGCTATCTGGCCGCCGGGCTGGTCCTGGCCATCATGACGTTCCCCTTCATCATTTCCGTCTCACGGGAAGCGCTGCTGGCGGTTCCGCGTGATCAGCGGGAGGCCGCTCTGGCGCTGGGATCGACGCGCTGGGAATCGACGTGGAATATCGTGGTCCCTTATGCTCGCATGGGGATCATGGGGTCGATTTTTCTAGGCCTGGCGCGTGCGCTGGGCGAAACCATGGCGGTTACGATGGTGATCGGCAACGACACGAATATTCACGCTTCGCTATTGGCCCCGGGTTACACCATTGCCTCGATTGTCGCTAACGAGTTTACGGAAGCTACCGGCAGCGTTTATCCCGCCGCACTGGTCCTCCTGGGCCTGGTTTTGTTTTTGCTCACGATCCTCATCAACGCCCTGGCGCGCCTGCTCATCATGGCCACTGCCGGAAAGGGCTCGGGAAGGCCATGAGTCCGCATCTCACCTGGCGCAAACTGGTCAACAACGTCATGCTGATAGGAACCGGCTTGTGCGCGGCTCTCAGCGTTTCCGCTCTGGTGGCGATCCTGGGCTACCTGATCTACAACGGCGGCAAATCGGTCGACTGGAATTTTTTTACTAAACTTCCTCTTTCGCCGGGCGAGTTGGGCGGAGGCATGGCCAACGCTATCCTGGGCAGCCTGCAAATCGTCTCGCTGGCCGGTGCGATTGGAATTCCGGTTGGATTTTTTGCCGGAGTTTACCTCTCCGAGTTTGAAGAGAAATATTTCGCTTCGATCGTTCGCTATATGGCGGATTTGTTAAACGGCGTGCCCTCGATCGTAGTGGGCATTCTTGCGTGGACTGTTGTGGTGGTTCCGATGCGGCAGTTCTCGGCTCTGGCCGGATCGCTCGCACTCAGCGTGATGCTGATTCCGGTCGTGGCACGCAGCACGGAGCAATTCCTGCGTGAGGTTCCGGTTTCCCTGCGGGAAGGCGCGCTCGCGCTCGGCGCAACCAAGTGGCGAACAATTGCCACCGTCGTGGTCCCGGCCGGCAGCAAGGGGATTCTGACGGGAATCATTCTGGGTATGGCTCGCATCTCCGGGGAGTCTGCTCCGTTGTTGTTCACCAGCCTGAACAATCAATTCTGGAGCGCCGGCTGGACCCACCCCACGGCGTCGCTGCCAGTCATGATTTACTTGCGCGCCGTCTCTCCTTACGATGATTGGCACCGTCAGGCGTGGGCAGCCGGACTGGTTTTGATCGCCCTGGTATTAACGGCTAATATTGCGGCGCGCCTTGTGTTGTCGCGAGGCGTCTCGCTTCCCAAGTAATATGAGGCAAACAGTTATGAGTTCCCCCAGAATCGGGCAGGCGCGGCAGCAGGCGGGAGCCCAATCAAAGCAGAGTGGCAATGTATCCGCTGGTAACGCGGCCAAACTGCAGGCGACCAACCTGAACTTTTACTATGGCGCCTTCAAGGCCCTGCACAATATTTCCCTCGAGATGCACGCCAATCGCATCACTGCGCTCATCGGTCCTTCGGGCTGCGGGAAATCCACATTCCTTCGAACATTGAACCGGATTAGTGAAACCGTACGTCATACCCGTTTAGAGGGCGAGGTCCTGTTAGACGGTGAAAACGTGACGCAGCTGGACGTGACCAGCTTGCGGCGGCGCGTGGGCATGGTGTTTCAGCGGCCCAACCCGTTTCCGAAATCGATTTTCGACAACATCGCGTACGGCTTGCGGATGAACCGTATGGCTCCACATGGACAGCTCGCTGATAAGGTGGAACAAAGTCTGCGCCGGGCGGCTTTGTGGGAGGAAGTGAAAGATAAGCTGCATCAATCGGCTTTCGCTCTTTCAGGAGGACAGCAGCAGCGCTTGTGTATTGCCCGCGCGCTGGCGGTGGATCCGGAAGTTTTGCTGCTGGATGAGCCTTGCTCCGCGCTCGACCCGATTGCCACGGCCAAGATCGAAGACCTGATGTTCAGCCTGAAAGACCAGTGCACTATGGTCATCGTGACTCATAACATGCAGCAAGCGGCGCGGGTTGCCGATTTTACCGGCTTCTTCCTGATGGGAAAAATGGTTGAGTATGACGTTACGACCGTAATCTTCAAAACGCCTTCGAAAAAAGAGACCGAAGATTACGTAACCGGCCGGTTCGGTTAGAGTCTGAGAGAGGCAGAAGCCAATGCGCCACTTTGTTGAAGAACTGGAACAACTCAAGACCAAGCTGCTGGAGATGAGCTCGCTCGTGGAATCTGCCATCAATCGCAGCGTAACGGCGGTAGTGCAGAAAGACGAGAGCGCCGCCCAGGAAGTGCTCAAGAACGAGGGGCGGATCAACCAGATCGAAATCGAGATTGACGATTTCGCTGTGAATCTGCTCGCTCTGCAGCAGCCCATGGCGGCGGATCTGCGGCTGATTGTGGCCACCCTGAAGATCAATACCGACCTGGAGCGCATGGGCGACCTGGCAGTGAACATCGCGCGGCGCGCCATCAACCTGATCCGGGAACCGGTGGTCAAGCCCATGCTGGACATCCCCCACATGGCGTCGCTGGTGCAATCCATGGTTCGCAAGAGCCTGGATGCTTTTGTCGCGCGCGATGCGGACCTGGCTCGCAGCGTCCTTTCTTCCGATGACAGTGTGGACAGTTTGCGCGCCGCAAGCTTCCACGAGCTCATCAGCTTCATGGAGAAGGATCCACAAAACATCCGCCAGGCGCTCGATCTGCTCGGCATCGTCCGCCATCTGGAGCGCATTGCCGATCACGCCACCAATATCGCCGAAGATGTGCTCTTCCTAGTGAAGGGCATCGACGTGCGGCATCACGCTGAAATTTCCCCGGCGACGAAGATTTAACGCGAGCCCATTCGCTCGGACTCGGCGTTGAATTCGCAGCCCAGAATCGCGATCAGCGACATCAGGTACATCCAGACCAGCAGCGCAATGCTGGCTCCAATGCTGCCGTACAGAATGTTGTAGCTGGCAATGTTGCGCACATACCAGCCGAAGCCGGACGTCGCTGCCAACCATAGGATCGTGGCGAGAATCGCGCCCGGCCAGACACGATGCCAACGCTGCCGGCGGTTCGGTCCGAAGTAATACAGCAATCCGGTGATGAAAACGATGGCGCCGAAAGCCACGGCGTAGCGAGCGAGCAGGCTAATCCAGCGCCACGTGCCTTCGAGCGGGTGCAGTATCGGGTCCACTTTCATCCAGCTCAACACCACGCGCTCCGCCTGATGGCCGAACAAGACAAGAACCATGGCGCCAAGCATGGGTACAAGCGAACATATCACCAGTAGAA
>Ga0070731_10004653_pt1 | contig 11678 bp, 6 predicted proteins | sample Coa_R1_2_FD_66448 | JGI IMG/M metagenome (GOLD analysis project Ga0070731, IMG submission 66448) | Surface soil microbial communities from Centralia Pennsylvania, which are recovering from an underground coalmine fire - Coalmine... | ecosystem: Environmental > Terrestrial > Soil > Unclassified ... | reverse complement strand
TCACATTCGCAAATTCTCACCTGTCGAAAATCAAGGCCGTGTATCATTCGAGTGCTGCGAATTTGCGGCAATAATTCGATGCGCAAAATGACTTCGCTGTGGGGCACTCCGCTCTTCTTTCTTATTTCGATCGTTTTACTCATCTCGATCCCATCAACAGCCCAGCAGGCAGCTCACGTGATGCCAATGGTTCCGCGATATGAAGACGGCGCCGAATACCGCTGGCTGCACAAGAAAGTTCTCGATTCGCGCCTGCTGGATGATATGCGGGATCTATCGTCATGGTCCTTCGCGGGCGCGGGGGAGATGACGCTGGTCAAGGTCGCGGCCAGCGAGCCGTGGACGGCAACCGAGAGTTCCGCGACGAATCAAGTCATGCGGATTCGTTCGACTTCCGACATTGCGCAAGTCGACGGCAGCGGCGAGTGGGAAGATCTGGTGGCAACGCGGAAATTCGACGGTGAGGACTGGGGCAAATTCAACCGCATTTCGCTGTGGGTCTACCCTGATGTGGTCGGAGCGCCGGCCATCTCGTGCTCTCTTGTGCTGCATAACGATGGGGCTCACAAGTTGCCCGATCATTACAACGAAGGACGGCACGAGTCGATCATTCTCAAGAACCATACGTGGAACCAGATTGTCTGGGAGATTGAGCCTCTGGACCGCGATCGCGTCACAGGACTTGAGTTCGCATATAGCTTGCCCAAGAAGTTTCCGGATCCCGGCGATCGGACGACTCTCGATGTGGCTCACCTGGAGTTGCAAAGTGTTGTGGCCGATCACGTCGAAGGATGGGATGTTGCTGCGGGCAAGATCGCGTTCAGCCACAGCGGATACGCGACGGGAAGTTCGAAATCAGCGATTGCCAGCGATCTGATGGCATCGCAGTTCTCTCTCATTGATCAACAAACTGGGCAGATCGTCCTCACCAAGCCGGTCCAGCAAGTCACCTCACTTCTTGGGCAATATCAGATTCTCGATTTTTCGGAGATTCGGCAGGCTGGCAGTTACGCCATCAGGGCGGGAGAGACTCTGACTCGTCCGTTCCGCATCGGCGACGATGCATGGAAGAGCAGCATCTGGAAGGCGATCGATTTCATGTACAGCGAGCGCTGCGGGACCGAGATTCCCGGCATTCATGGTCGATGCCATCAGGACATCTATACGTCGCACGGCGAGCAACGCATTGTGGTGAATGGCGGATATCACGATGCTGGGGACTTGAGCGCAACGGGTCACACGCCCGCGATGGCATATGCAGCGTTCTCGCTGGCTGAGAGTCTGAAGCGGCAAGGGGACGATCCCGAGTTGGCTGATCGTCTGCTTGAGGAAGCGCGATGGGGCTTGAACTGGGTTCTGAAGACGCGGTTCGGTGATGGTTACCGCAGCACCGGCCAACTCGTGAGTTACTGGACCGACGGAATCATGGGCACGGGGGATGATCGCCATGGAGAGGCAGTCAACAATCCGGAGTGGAATTTTCGTGTGAGCGCGCTGGAGGCACTGGCATCGCGGGTGTTGAAAGAGAGCGATCCGGAACTGGCGAATCGCAGCCTGATGATTGCCGAGGAAGATTGGAAGTTTGCGGTAGAGGAATTGAAGACGGCGGCTCCGCTGCCCGAGGTCTACGGCGCGTCGGACGAACTGGAACGGATTTCGTTTGGCGTGGTCGCGTCGGTCGAACTCTTCCAGGCGACCGGCGATCGGCAGTATGAAGATGAAGCGGTCGCTCTGGGAGCTCTGGTGCTAGCATCGCAGGAGCGCAAGCTCCAGCCCTGGACCACTCCTCTCACCGGATATTTCTATACCGGGCCGAAGCGTGAAAATCTTTTTCATCGCTTCCACATTGGGCAGGAGCAAGAACCGATTTTTGCTCTGACCAAGTTATGCGAGGCTTTTCCGGAACACGCCGACTGGATGAAGTGGTATTCCGCGGTTGTCTTGCATTCGCAGTACTATCTGAAGCCAGCATCTGCTTTCGATCTGCCTTTTGCAGTGCTACCCGCTGGGATCTATCGCGAGAGTGAAGCGCAGTTGATTCCGGAAGAAAAGAAGTGGACTCCGCTTCGCGCCGCTGACCGTGACTCTTATATCGAGCAGGTCCATCGCGGAGTTCGGCTGAGTGACGATTCGTATCTGCGGCGTTTTCCTGTCTGGTTCGACTTTCGCGGCAATTCCAGCGTTCTTCTCTCTCAGGCCAAGGCGCTATCTACCGCCGCAAGACTCCGCGGAGATTTGGATGCCGAAGACCTGGCGCAGAGACAAGCTCAGTGGTTTGTGGGCAGAAATCCTTTCTCGTCGAGCCTGATGTACGGCGAGGGCTACGACTGGACACCTCTTTATAGCGTCCGCTCCGGCCAGATGGTGGGCGCGCTTCCGGTTGGCATCGAGACGAAGGCGTATAACGATGCTCCTTACTGGCCGACTCAGATTTGCTGGACATACAAGGAAGTCTGGACCGCTCCGGTGGGGCAATGGATCTGGCTGATGGACGACCTCAGCGTTCCTGCTACCGTGCGCGGCCTGGTTGATCCAGCAAGCCGCGAGCCGATTGAATTCCGCGAAGAGCAAAGCGGGCAGGTGATTTCCGTGCCCAGTTCGGAGGCAAGTGAGTTCAGCGTACGACTGCCGGCGGGGCGCTACGTCGTGCACCACGGATCTGACCACAACCGTTTGATAGTGCTTCCGGCAACCGCCTATTCACTGGATTTGCGGGCGAACCAAGTTTTGGATTTCAAGGTTTCATTCGATGCTACTGGACACAATGAAATTGTGATCCGTTCAGTTGTCAGCGGAGCCGGGGATCACAACTTCTCGATTCGCAGCGATAACCTCGTTGTGTTGGGAGCAACGACACAGAACGTACACCTTTCGGGAGGAACTCAGAAGGAAGTTGTCTGGCGTGCTCGTGTCGCCTCGACGGAAACGCCTTGGGTGGCGTTGGTGATCCCGGACGGCGACCTCGGCAAGCGGGTTGAAGTGACCGGAAGCAGCACCCCGAGCCATTAGGAGTCTGCGGAAGAAGTCTGATGGTCAGCGCCAAACAATCACCAGGGGCTAAAGCCCGTGCTGATTCCATCCGACGTACGCGGGGCTGAAGGTTTGCTTTTCCACTTTAATTCCGACTCAAGGCGAACTGGTCGACAATCAAGACAGCATCACCTGAAGTTCTCGACCATCATCAGATTTGACTCGGCGAAATCATCCTGAGAGAAAATAATCGACCTGCCATTGCCTGAGACAGCGATACCCCATCCGGGCTCCCGCTCCAGAGTCCACACGATGTGCGTTTTTCCTGTGGCGAAACTCAGAAACTGAATCGTCGGAGGGGATGACTTGGAAAATCTGAGAAAGTAGATCCCCTCGGAACTCAAATCCCAGTTTGGCCAGCCATCGCCATCAAGGTCGAGAATCTGAGTCTCGTCGTGGCCTTCAGCCGTCATTCGCCAAACCCCGCCGTCTTCGAACTTGGAGTAATAAAGATAGCGGCCGTCGGTTGATTCGATGGCCGAGATTCCCCCGTGATGTGTCAGTTGGACTGGATCGCCGCCTTGCACGGGCATCTTCCAGACCTGAAAGGCTTCGGTGCCTCTTTTCGAGGCGAAATAAAGCCACTTGCCGTCGCGCGACCAACTCGGCGAGAGATTATCGGCCCCGGGAATTGTTGGCAGAAGATGGGGGACTCCGCCTGGCACTTCGACAATATAGATCTCGCTGTGCTCGTTGGGATGAAACTCGAAGGCGATATAGCGTCCGTCGGGGGACCAGCGGGCGCGGCCGGCAGTTCCGTGAAGAGATGTGATCTGGTTGCAGTCGCCCTTCTCGAGGTCGCAAGTCCAAAGGTCCCAGAAGCCTAGGCGGTTAGATTCGAAGGCAATCGTTTTCCCGTCGGGCGATAGTTCGGGACGCATCTTGTCACCCTTTTCGGAAACAATGGGCACCGGCGGCCGCTCATGATGAACGGGATCGCGCAGGTCGAGGCGCCAGACGTTGGATTTGAAAACGCCCTGCTGGTAGACGAGAGTGTGTTTTCCATTGGTTGGGATGGAAGGCCAGACGGCTGCGCCCACCGGCCCGGCGACAGGGGCGGGGATACAGCCGGTCGCGGAAACCCTCCAGAGACCTGTAGCGGCACCACGATCGGAGGAGAAAATGATTTCGCGGCCATCGGCGGTCCAGGCGGGCGATCCCATGATAGGCCGATGGTCGAACGTAAGGCGCTTGGGATTTCCCCCGCTGGTGGGCATCACATAAATGTCATTGCTGACTCCGGCGATCGTAGAACGAATGAAGGCGAGCCGCATTCCGTCAGGCGAAAACATGGGGGAACGGTCGAGGTATCCGGGCGGCGGGGAGGTAATCTCGCGTGTACTGTAATCGGCCAGTGAAAGTAACGAAATGGTAGAGCGGGTTCGATCGCCGGAAGGGCTGGCCACATAAGCAATGGAGTTGCCGTCCGGAGACCAGGACAACCCTCCCCCCATCGAGGCTTGCCCCCTATATAGAAGATGCTGCATACCGCCCAGAGCAGGGACGGTCAGAATACTTTCAACGCCATCGGAGTAACGGCTGAAAGCGAGCTGGCGGCTGTCGGGCGCCCAAGTCGGGCAGCAGTCGCCCGTATCATTGGTGAGCTGAACTGTCTTTTCGCCTCCGACAGCGGCTGCATAGATTCCGCCCTTGCTGGCGCCATCACTTTGACGGAATGCGACCAGAGTGCCGTCAGGAGAGAATGCGGGTGTTGCCTGGAACCCGTGGAGAGCCGTCAAGGGGACGACTTCGATCTTGTCCTGCGGAGCGGGAGTCTTAGGATAGACGAGGGCAACAACAGAAACACAAACAATTGTCAGGCCAAGCGTGGCGAATACCCTGAACTTCGTGAGACGCGAGTAGGCGATCGGGGTGGGTTTTCGTTCCCCAGCCTGGGCCTTGGCGGTCGAGTCTTCCTCGAGCGAATTGTCGGCACAAAGCGGAGCGATAAACCGGTAGCCGCGTTTAGCGATGGTTTCGATAAACCGTGGCTTGTCAGCGGAATCGCGCAAGGCTTCGCGCAAACGGGCAACCGCGCTGTTTAATCCGTGATCGAAATCCACAAACGTGTCAGCAGGCCAAAGTTGCTCCCGCAATTCCTCGCGCGTGACGACTTGACCAGGTCGTTGCAGCAGCACAGACAAAACACGAAATGGTTGTTCTTGTAATTTGACTCTGCGGCCCTCTTTGCGCAATTCGCCTGCCTGAGGGTCGATTTCGAAAACATCAAAGCGAACGATTGCGGGTAATTGACACTCTGGCACGGTCGTCACCTTTCCCTTTGGACGTTAATGACTCACCAATGTTAGTGACCAGCCTCGCGACGGCTTCCAAAACGGCGAGCGAGGTGCGATGAACCGGTTATGCCGTCATTGAGTTACCTCGTTACCTACGCGTGTAGACGCGGTGTGTACGGTTGCATTGAAAAAAATCGCGGATGCCGCAAAAGTTGCAATCGGAACAGGAAAGCAATTTTGCAAACCGCAAGTTTTCAACAGTTGTTTAACCGAGAGATGCGACCACACGGGGGCCATGAGATGAAATTCCAGGTGCTTTCACTAGTAACGTTGCTAGCGTCATTTTCGTTTCAACTTTCCGCCATGACGGCGACTGTCCAGCATGACGCGGGTGCCAACAATGCCGGCAAGAGGCTTGAGCTCGACGTTTCTGTTCTCGAGCAACAAGCCCAGGACGGAGACGCAAATGCGCAATACAAACTTGGCAGGGCTTATATGACCGGACGCGGAGTTCCACAAGACTACGAGCAAGCTCTCGGGTGGTCCACGAAGGCCGCTAAGCAGGGATCGGCCGACGCAGAGTTTCTGTTGGGGTATATGCATGAACAAGGACTGGGCGTTAAAAAGGACTACAGGGAAGCATTCCTTTACTATCTGAGCGCCGCCAAACAAGGACATGCAACAGCACAAAACAATCTAGGCTCGATGTATGAACGCGGCGAAGGCCTAAAGAAGAATTTGGCTCAGGCGGTCGCCTGGTATCGGATGGCGGCCGTTCAGCGCGATCCGGTCGCGCAATGTAATCTGGCTTCGATCTATCTTCTGGGAAAAGGTACGGCCAGAAATAGTGGGCAGGCCGCGGTCTGGTTCAAGGCGGCAGCAGAACTCGGGTATGCGCCTGCCGAGGAAAATCTGGCATGGATGTACTACACCGGGACTGGTGTAACGATGGACTATCAGCAAGCGGCCCGATGGGTGCGGAGGGCGGCCGAACAGGGTTACGCATCTGCTCAACTCGACCTGGGATACCTTTACGAACACGGCAGGGGCGTGCCCCTGAATTATTCGGCGGCGTACATGTGGTATAAAGCCGCCGCCGATCGTGGTGAAAAGCCAGCCAATAAACAACTGAAGAAACTCTCTGAGTTGCTGACCCCAGTTCAAGTGAGACAGGCCAGTGAGGCAGCAGCCAGGCTGACGGGAACTCCGCCTAAGCCGGAGCTTGGAAGCGGAGTGACCTCGGTCAGCGGGCTATTCCCTCGGCACTGAGGAAGGAGGGTTGAAGGCAAACGCGGGCTCTCATCGCGCACGGCGTTTGACAGCTTTACGAAGGCTGCTGGCAGGCGCGGGCAACAGGCCCGCGCCACACTTCCGCGGGCGGTATTGATAGAATCGCTGATATTGTTCCAGACTTTCCACAAGCTGGCGCCAACGAGGCCTAATTCATAGCGATGCGTTATGGCATCCTCATCATCGCTCTCGGATTGGGCGCCTTGAGGTTGGCGAAAGCACCTAATCCGGCGCCGGCCATCCGATTTGAAAATATTGCGGCCAAGGCAGGCGTCAACTTCATCACCCGGAATTCACCTACCACGAACAAAAATCAGATCGAAACCATGGTCGCGGGAGTTGCGCTGCTCGACTATGACGGGGACGGCTGGCTGGATATTTATCTGGTCAATGGAGCTGCCATTCCTTCCCTGCAGAAGGAATCGCCGGCTTACTGGAATCGGCTGTACCACAACAATCACGACGGCACGTTCACCGACGTGACCGAGCGCGCCGGCTTGGCCGGAGCCGGGTACGGGATGGGCGTGGCCGTTGGGGACTACGACAACGATGGCCGGCCGGACATTTTTTTGGCCAGCGTAACCGGCAACCAACTCTTCCACAACAACGGCGACGGCACATTTACCGATGTAACCACGAAGGCTGGCCTGGCCGGAGCCGAGATGAATGGCAAAAAAATGTGGTCGGTCGGCGCCGGGTGGTTCGATTACAACAATGATGGCAAGCTGGATTTATTTGTGGTCAATTATTGCGTTTGGGAAGTCAATAAGGATCCTTTTTGCCACGTGAAGGGCGGAGTTCGCGGGTACTGCCATCCGAAGGTTTACCAGTCGCTGCACAATTCGCTGTATCGCAATAATGGGGATGGGACGTTTACGGACGTCTCAGCGGAAATGGGAATCTCGTCGCACATCGGCAAGGGCATGAGCGTGTCGTTTGCTGACTACGACGATGATGGGTTCCTCGACGCATTTGTCGCCAACGATACAACTCCGGGATTCTTGTTTCACAATCTGGGTGGAAAGAAGTTTGAAGAAGTCGGTACGCAGGCGGGAGTCGCTTACGCTCCCGACGGCGTGGCGTTATCGGGGATGGGCTCTGATTTTAAGGACGTCAATAATGATGGCCGTCCGGACATTTGGTACACAGCCGTGGAACATGAGACCTTTCCTCTGCTCATCAATCAGGGCAAAGGGGAGTTCGACGACGTCACGCAGGCCAGCGGGCTACAGGCCACCAACGGTATGTCAGGCTGGGGCAATGGCATCTTCGACTTTGACAATGATGGGTGGAAAGACTTGTTGGTGGCGCGGGCGAACGTGCTCGATAACATCAGCGAACTGGGCAATCGTAAGTATCCGGAGCCGAATTCCCTGTTTCGCAATCTGGGCAACGGCAAGTTCGCTGAGGTCGGTCCGTCGGCTGGACCGGACTTTCAGGAAGAAGCTGCACATCGCGGCGTGGCTTTTGGCGACCTCTTTAACGATGGTCACATTGACGCGGTAGTCACGGTTCTGGGCGGGCCGGTGGAGATTCTGCGCAACGTCTCGGAAACCGGCAATCACTGGATTCTTTTCAAGCTGGTTGGAACCAAAAGCAATCGGATGGGTATCGGCGCGCAAATTCACATCACAACCGAGGATGGCGCTTCGCAGTGGAACGAGGTGACCACTGCTGTCGGATACACCGCGTCGAGCGACGGCCGGGTGCACTTCGGCCTGGGAAAGAATCGGGGCATCAAGGACGTCGAGATTCGCTGGCCTAGCGGGATTAGGCAGGTCTTGCACGACGTTGCAGGCGATCAGATCCTTACGGTTGAAGAGCCGCAGCGCTGAGTCAGTTTGGATGCGTGTCGCTATTCCGGTTTGTCGGTACCGGCCGCGGATTGCAAAGACTCATGAATGGCGAATTCCTTCTGCGCCTCTTCCGTGTGACCAGTTCGCTGGAGTGCGGTAGCGAGAGAGTGGTGCACCTCGGGATTCTGCGGCATGAGGCGCTCGGCAGTCCGCAATGGTGAAATGGCTTCTTCGTACTTCTTGAGATTCACCAGGCAATAGCCCAGGCCCAGATAAGCCTCGGCAAGGTTGGCATCAGCCTTGAGTGCCTGCGTATACCGCGCGATCGCGTCATCCCACTTTTGATCGCGGCGGTCGAGTTCTCCCAGGATGTAGATCGCTCCAGCGTTGTTGGGATCGATTTGAATCTCTTTCAAGAATTCTTGCTTCGCGCGTTCCGTGGCGTCGGCCCCGGCGTCTGGCCGAGAGAGAAGGAGCCTTCCGAGCAGGAAATGGATACCCGGTGTATTGGGCTGCTTCTGGATCATCCATTCATATTCGAGCTGCGCCGGCTCCCATTTGCCTTGCATTTCAAGAGCTTCCGCATTGAGCTTGTGAGCGGCAAACGATTGAGGGGCCGTCCGGCCTAGTTCTTGGGCAGTTCGCGTCGAGAGGTCGGAGTAGGCATGGATGACAACGTAGAGAACGTCTGGGTCTTGAGGAAATTGCCGATGCAGGGCGCGGATAAAATCCAGTGCAGCGTCGCGATCATCGACGGCCAACGCACAACGCACACCGACGACTCCAATTTCTTTTTTGGTGGTGGAATCAATCTGGCTGGAGATGGCGCGTTTGAGGGTAGAAATGGTCTCGCGGCAGTGTCCTTGCTCGGCCAGGCTGAGAGCCTTCTCAGGAGTGAATGCAGGCTGAGGTGTGGAGGCGCTTTTCGCCTGCTGGCCCAGTGCGAGCGATGCGGGCCACAAAGAGCCAGCTAACAATAGGATGAAGGCTGTCTTTTGCGGGGATATGGACATCTTGAATTGAGCTTGCGGGGATTCCCTCTCAGAGAAATCGCGCGCAAAGAAAAATGATGCAGGCGGGTTAAGCGCCTGCATCATTATATGGCTTCCGAATATGGCTCCGACTCAAAAATAGAGCTTCAGAGCCAGTTGTATGTTTCTGGGTGGCTGGGCGGTGGTGATTTGCCCCAGACCGCCTCCCAAAGTCGGGCTAGGGGCATTGTACTGAACGTGGTTGAACGCGTTGACGAGGTCAGTACGGAACTGCAATCGGAACCGCTCCGTTATGGGGATGTCCTTATGCAAACTTAGATCCACGTCGCCGAAGCGCGGCGTGCGTAAGCCTGAGAGTTGCGGTGAGCAATCCCCGAATGTACCGGTAGAGGGGGTGGTGAACTGCCCGGTATTGTTAAACCATTGGACACCGACTCCCTGTATCGGTGTATTCGCAATCGACGGGAGACCGCTGTCGCAATTGGGCCGCGGGCCGCGCGAGAAGGTACCGGATGCATCCTGGGCTCCAAGAATCGTCATCGGCCAACCCGTCCGCCAGGACACGATGGGACTGATCGCCCATCCTCCAATTACTTCATTTACGGCCCGATTGACGTTCTGGCCGATCATTTTGCCACGCCCAAACGGGAGATCGTAAATCGCGTAGGCGGAGAGAACATGGGTCGCATCGTAGTAGCACGGCGCCCACTCCGCCCGTTGATCGTAGACGTTCTGCCAGTAGGCCGAAGCGCTGAGAGCGTTGTTCCAGGCGCCATAATAACCGGTACTATCGGACATACACTTGGAGAATGTGTACGAAACCTGGCCCTGCAAACCCTGACTCATCTGTTTTTGCAGCACCGCCTGTAGGGCGTTGTATTTCATGTTGCCGTTGGACTTGGTGCCGGAAACTTCGGCTCCCGCAGTATCGGACGTGGGGGTGCCCCCGCCGAGCACGCTGTAGAGCCCTGGGTTAGCCGCAAAATAGGGACTGGATGCCGTTGAGCCACCGGGAAGCAGTAACCTTTGCGCGTAGTCGAATGGGACCATCAAATGCGTCCCCTTCTGACCGACATAACCAACCTGGACGGTTGTAGTGTTGGTCAACTGATGCTGGACTGTCAGACTCCATTGGTCTGCAATCGCAGGCTGTACCTTGGGATCCCAAACCCGCAGGAACGCCGAGGTGTAACAAAGATAGTCTGGGGCGGCACAGGAGGCAGATGACGCTCCTCCCGCGATTCCGTCTGAGGTATTGGTGGCGGGTAGTGCAACACCGTTGTAGATTGTATTGATTTCTGCCGGAGTGAATGGGGGATTGAGGGTCAAGCGCAGGTTCGTGCCCGTGCCCTCAAGATACGACGAAATCGTGTAGGCGCCGCGAATCACCGTTTTATCACCCAGCGCGGCAGGAGTCCACGCGAACCCGATGCGCGGCTGGAAGTCTTTGCCTCCATAGGTTCCGTCGTAGAGGGCCTGGCTGGCTCCGTTCTGACCAGCGAGATCAACGTTGCCGGTAGCGATGTTGTAGTTGGCCTGCTGGTTCTTGGCTTCAACCCATGGCGTATGGGCGTCGTAACGGAGGCCCAGATTCAAGGTTAAGCGGTTGGTGACGCGCCACGTATCCTGGGCGTAAACGCCAATGATGTCGCTGGATTGCTGCCAGGTTGCGCCCGTGCTTACGCCGCGGCCAAATTGGTAGTCCAGACCCAGGAAAAAGTCAGCCCCACCATCGCCTGTATTTGCGGCTGGGCTTGCGACCGATGAGGCTGTGAACCTTCCATCAAAATCCATCAATCCCAACTCACCGTTATTGCCGGCATAGAAGGTCTTGATGATCGTTCGCCACCATTGACCACCAAACTTAAAGGTATGGCGGCCGTGATTCCAACTGAGCGCATCTTCAGCTTCCCAGACATGGTCATCGAAACTCTGGGTTTGCTCCGGGGTGCCGAGGTCGGTGAGTACGGAACTGAACTTGAGTTGCATCAACCCGGGAACATTCGCGGGATTGCCGTTTCCGATGCCCAGCGTATTGCCGTAGTCCCCGACGCTCGAGGCAAAGCTGTTGCCGCTATTGAGCGTGATATGGCTCCAGCCGAAGCGGGCATCGTTCACTAGATTGGTGCCGATGGTGTGGGTCCAGTCGCCGACCGTGTTGTAGATCGGGGTTGTTCCATAGCTGTTCGACAACAGCGCGAACGAATTGCTCGTGGGGTTATTCTGATAGGCCCGTGTAAAACGATAGCTAATGCTGTCCTTTTGCGTAGCTTTGAAATCGATCTTTAGGTCGCCTTGGTCCACGTTCTCGGCTGAAGCGAGAACATTTACAG
>Ga0070731_10004652_pt1 | contig 11679 bp, 7 predicted proteins | sample Coa_R1_2_FD_66448 | JGI IMG/M metagenome (GOLD analysis project Ga0070731, IMG submission 66448) | Surface soil microbial communities from Centralia Pennsylvania, which are recovering from an underground coalmine fire - Coalmine... | ecosystem: Environmental > Terrestrial > Soil > Unclassified ... | reverse complement strand
GTCTGATTAGCGCAGAAATTCGCGATGGGTGGATTAACCTGGCCGCCTGCTGACCGTTGATCGACCATGACGGTAGCTACCGAGCTCGTATCCAACGCGCATGTCCCGCCATTTTGCACAACCGCCGCGAACAATGTCGTGACGTTGAGATTCGTGTAAGTATAACTGGTCGTGCTGTCAGGAATCGGGGCCCAATTCACCCCATTAGACGAAGAAATCCAGTTGACAACATTTCCCCTGTTTCCGCTGAGCGTAATTTTATTTGTGTTGGCAAGGGCACAGACCTCCGCATCGCCACTAACTGTCCCCGGCATGGTCGGTGGCGAGGTCGTAACCTGCATAGTATCCTTGAGATTGGCGCAATCGTTCTGTTCGAAAGCGACGACTGGTCCTCCTGTCGCCCCCGCCTGAACATTGATGATGTTGGTGGTCGCCCCCGATACGATCGACCATCCGCTGGGAACCTGCCAATTATAAGTCGCGCCTGCCAAAGCAGGAACGGAATAAGTGAAGCTTCCGCTGCTGCAGGCTACCTGTGGCCCGCTGATCTGAAGACCGGCGCAGGTATTTCGCAATGCGACATAAGCGTACGCAAAATGGCCTCCGGGCACGCAATTATCTGCTTCAAAGGTGAGCGTAACCTTTTGCCCCCGGTAGGGAGATAAATCAAAAGTTACCTCGGTCCAGCCCTTGGTCCAGACGTCCTGCAGGTGAGGTGGATCCGGATCATTCGACGGCGCATTGGGATCAGGATTGGGAGAAAGTTTCCTGCTGACCGTAAATCCATCAGCTATCGCGACCGCGGAGTCAAGTTCTCCATTCCCGTTGTTCTGGGTCGTGCCCGGAACCGTCGGGAGAAAATATTTCGGAGACGCGCAAGCAATGACCGAACCATTTGCCAGTGTCAGGGTCGCCGAAAAAAGTGGCTGGAAATTTGACGGGTGCCTTCCGTTCTCGAGCACCATTGCATAAGCATAGGTCATGGTATAAGGCTCCGTAACAGCGGATGTGGGCACGCTGATCTGGTAGCTGACGCCGCGCACGTATCCCCCCGCGTCTGTGCCGTTACTGGAGCGCGATATCGAGGTGGAACCAAGCAGGATTGAGTAATTGTAGGAATACCCGTTGATGGTCGGTATTTTCTGAAATCCACCAAAAGCATCGGTGCCCTGGGCGGTCAAGACCTGTATGCCAAGAACAGAAGGCAGTTGGTATTCTGCGATGGCGGAGACGTTGATTGTGCCCGTCGGAGCCGTCTTGGTCGAGTCATAAGGATGCCTGCTCTGATCATTATTCCCGTTCGCATTATTTCCCGTGTAGGCTTCCCAATGCGTCAGGTTGTCCATGGCAAAATTGATATTCACAGGGCAAGTCTGGGCCTGGCAGAAACCTTTTGCAAAAACAAAGAAAACCGAACCTATTAATATGATCAATCTATTCTTCATAAAGTATACCGACAAAAAGCCAGGCGGCCTTTCATGTCAAAACCTCGCTAAGGAAATTTTCGAGTATGGCATTGCTTAGGTTCGTCCTCTCTATCATTCCCATGTGGGCAGCGCCCGTGAGGATATGAAAGTAACACAAATCCGGAATATGACTCTGCTGCAGGCTTTGTGCAATGGGTACCGCTTTGTCCTCATCACCAGCAATTAGCAAGACAGGTTTCCTCAAAACTTTGAGAACCCGCGTTCTATCAGGCCTGACCATCATGGCATTGTAATAGGATACGAGGGATAATGGATTAAAGTTGTTATAACGGTTAACTAATTGCGATATGATCCCGGGGTGCTCGTTTTTGAACATTTCCGAGAATAAATTGGGAATCGATTGCCTGACAAAATCGTGCGAACCATGACTTTCGATAAATGCAATCCCCTTCCTTCGGGCCTCTTTTTTTTCCTCACTGTCCGCACAGGCCGTCGAATGAAAAAGACCCAGCGCCTGGAGCCTTACGGGCCACTTCTCGGCCATAGCCAATGCCGCATACCCTCCCATGCTGTGACCGATCACCGCGCATGACGCAATATACTCGGCATCAAGGATCAGAGGCAAACAGCCACCCAGTTCCTCAACAGTGGATAACGATTCGTTGTATGGGGATTGCCCACTACCGGGTAAATCGGGGCAAATCAGCTTGAAATGCTTAGAAAGGTACTTGATCTGGTTTTCCCAAATATGCCAGTCTTCCGCAAATCCATGAATAAGCATGGCAGGCAAGCCTTCTCCCTCTACCAGATATGAAACAGGGAAAGATTGATAGCTTATTATCTTACGCACGACCTAACCTACTCTTGATGATGACAATAATATCCCAAAATACAAGAAGAATCGCAAAAATCATAGCCACTTTGGAAATTATATCTCCATTACGCACATAGAAGGTTGGCGCATGTGACTCTACCGGAACCGGCAACCGGAACGTCGCGGTTGTGTTGTATGGATGGGCATCCAGAACATTCCCGAGCGGGTCAATAAAGCAGGAAACCCCGGTGTTCGCACTGCGCGCTACCCACGTCCTCGTCTCAATCGAACGAAGCCTTGCATAAAATTCATGTTGCTTGTAACCGCTGGTATTGCGCCACCAGCCGTCGTTCGTGATAATCACAATCAGGTTCGCACCATAACGGATATACTTTGACATGAATTCGCCGTAGATGCTTTCATAGCAGACGGCCGGCGCTATCACGTAGGTATGATTGGCAGTTCTTAGAACGGTCCTTTCATCCTGACGTGCATATCCGCCAGTTGTGCCGCCGAATTTTTCAAACCAGCTGCCCATGAATCGAAGAAACGACGGAAGTATCTCGGGCCCGGGTACGAGCTTCGATTTGTGATATGGCTGAAAGCCATTGCTGTCCATCAGCACTGCGCTGTTATAAGCATCATAAAATCGGTTCGTATTGGGAATACTTTGCGAATAGCTTGTTCGGTGGGCGCTGTCAAAAAATCGGAAACCCTCGATACCGGTCAGCAGGTCTAGGCGGGGATGCCTTTTCAAAAAATCCCAGACGGGCTGGATAAAATAATTGTTGCGCATCGAATCTTCATTGACCGCGACGGGGATTGCCGTTTCTGGCCATACTACGAGCACCGTGGCGGAGTCAATTTCTCTTTCGCTGAGAACGATTAATTCCCGCAGCTCACCTTCCTCTTTCCCGGCAACAAACTTCTCATCCCATGGATCAATATTGGGCTGCACGATGACCACGTCGGGCGTTTCGGAATTGCTCATCGGCTGCCTTCCGCTATAATACCTTTGCATCAAAAAAGACAATACAAGTGGAAGCGCGACGTCGGCTGCCACCCAAAACCAGCGATGGGCGCGCGTAGGCTGAACCGCGTGCACATTGGCCTTGTTGACCAGGCCAAGGCACTGGAATATACCCAGGTTAACCAACAAAACCCAAAGTGTACCACCGCTTGTCCCGGTATATTCATACCATTGAACCCATCCCGGATGCGTGGCAAATACATTTCCTAGCGTCAGCCAGGGCCAGCTTAGATCCCAATTGAGATGGATATATTCAAAGCTGAGCCAGAATGCGACGAGTGATATATACCCGATCAGGCGGCCAAATCTCTTTTTCAAATTGTGAAATCCGACCCAGGGTATACACATCAGCAGGGGGTTTAAAACGATGGCCGCAATTCCCCCGGGGACGGTCGAGTTGCAAATCCACCATGTTGTGCCAATATTCCATATCAAGAGGGCGAGATAGGTAAGCCAGAAAAACTGCTTGGAACTTCGGGCGATTTCGTCAAGCAAGAAAAGCGGCACCAGCGCGACAAAAATCAGAAATGTGAAGGGTGATACAGGCCATGCCGCATATAAAAGCAGGCCGGCCAAAATGGAGCAAATAACGGGGGAAAAGCGATTCAACAGTAGTTTTTGTAAATGTAAAGCATTTCGCCATTAGCGTCAGCGGGCTAATATGAGTTTCCGGACAACCGGCAACCGCCAAATATGAGTTGAATAGGCTGTTCCAAAATGACAAATCCACTCTATCCTATTGCCGGCTGTAGTTAGGCGCCTCGCGCGTTATTTCAATATCGTGTGCATGGCTTTCCTGCATTCCGGCATTCGTGATCTTGATAAAAGCTGCCTTTTTCAATGCGCTTAAATCTTTTGCCCCGCAGTAACCCATTCCCGCCCGAAGGCCACCTGTAAATTGGGTAACCACTTCGGCCAGACTCCCTTTAAATGCGACCCTGCCTTCGATGCCCTCGGGAACCAGCTTTTTTATGCCATCCTCCACGTCCTGAAAATATCGGTCGCTGCTTCCGTCGGCCATGGCACTGATGGATCCCATGCCGCGATATTGCTTGAATTTCCGTCCGTCATATATGATCGTTTCCCCCGGGCTCTCTTCAACACCTGCAAACACGCCACCCATCATGACCGCGTCGGCTCCAGCTGCAAGCGCTTTAACCATATCCCCAGTGTAGCGGATCCCACCGTCAGCTATGAGTGGAATGCCTGCCGAATTCAATACGGATGCCGCCTCCATGACGGCAGTAATTTGAGGTACGCCGGCACCTGCAACGATTCTCGTGGTGCAAATTGAGCCCGGCCCAATCCCCACTTTGACGCCATCCGCTCCTGCATCAGCCAAAGCCTTTGCACCGCTTGCTGTGCCAACGTTACCAGCAATCACCTGCAGTTTGGGTAATTTCTTTTTTAGATTAAAGAGCGAGTTAATCACTCCCTCGCTGTGGCCATGTGCGCTGTCGAGGCAGACAACATCGACGCCGATTTGTTGAAGTGCCGAGGCGCGGTCCAATAAATCATGTGTAATGCCGAGGGCAGCACCCACCAGAAGGCGGCCGTATTCGTCTTTGACAGCATTCGGGAAGCTAGTGAGTTGTAAAATATCTCGGTAGGTAATCAGCCCGATCAACTTGCCGGCCTTATCAATTACTGGCAGCTTTTCAATCTTATATTTTCGAAGAATTTTTTCCGCCATCTTAAGATCGGTCCCTGCCGGTGCAGTAATCAAGTTTTCTTTAGTCATCACTTCCTTGACTTTGCGACGTTTGTCATCTTCGAAACGAAGGTCTCGGTTGGTAAGAATACCGACGAGCTTTCTGCTCCTGTCGATAATGGGTATCCCGCCAATCTTATTCTCCTTCATTAGTCGCAAAGCATCGCCGATCGTAGCCTCGGCATTCAGCGTAATGGGGTCAATGATTAGCCCGCTTTCGCTACGTTTCACCTTGCGCACCTGTTCGACCTGTTTTTCAATCGTCATATTTTTATGAAGGATGCCGATGCCGCCTTCCCTCGCCAGCGCGATGGCCAGGTTAGCCTCCGTTACCGTATCCATTGCCGCCGACACGAGGGGAATATTGAGGGTGATCTTACGAGTTAGCCTGGTCTTGATATTGACTTCGCGGGGAAGAATTTGGGAAAATGCCGGCAACAACAATACATCATCAAATGTTAGTCCTTCGCCGAAAAATTTTTTGGAGTTTGGTGCCTCTGTGGAGCTATTTATTCTTGCCATGTGCAAAGATAGCGCAAGGCCTAAATTCGTTCCAAATAATTCTCGGTTAGGGCGCCAGAGGCCGGCAGTCAAGGCTCCTGCACAACTATTTTTCATCGTCAAGTCGTGATTGTCAAAGAAGTCACTATTGGCCGATCACTTTGAGTTCCGTTCTTCTGTTTTGAGCCCTTCCCGCTTCGATCTTATTATCTGATATGGGTCTTGTATCGCCAAAACCCTGCGATGAAAGTCGCCTGGGATCGATTCCGTTCGACGAGAGATAGTTGACAACGGCGTGCGCGCGATTGCGTGAAAGAACCAGGTTATCCGCCGGTTTGCCTATATTATCCGTATGACCGCTTATCTCAATTTTTAAAGAAGGATTCTCTTTCAACAATTGAATGACTTTGTCCAATTCAACATGCGATTCCGGTCTCAGGTCATATTTACCGAGGTCAAAGAAAATATTTTTCAGAATAATGGTCGCATTGACTTCAATGGGCTGCAAGGCGATATCGATATTGTAAACAGAATCAGCCTGTTTCTCGCTCATGGGAAAATTATCCGAAAAAAACAGGTAGCCGCGCCTGTTTACATTAAAGGCATAGTCCCGCCCGACCGGCAGCGTCACCAGGTAGTTGCCTGTCTCATCAGTCTGAACCTTGCTGATCACCTGCTTTGTGGACAGGTCGGCAAGTTCCAATCCTGAAGGAAGACCCTTTCTTGTTTTACTGTCGAATACTTTTCCTTTTACCCAAAGTGTACGGATAGGCCTTATATCTTCGCGCAGTTGAAAAGTATATATATCAAGGCCTCCTCTTGTATCAGCGCGGTCGCTTGCATAGTAAGCCGTACGGCCATCAGCCGCTACGACGAGGCTACCCTCGTCTTCGATCGTGTTGATAGGGTAACCCAGGTTTACTGGCTTGGTCCATTTTCCGTTTGCATCCCGCCTTGATAAGAAAAGATCATTGTCTCCATAGCCGGGATGACCGTTTGAAGTAAAGTAAAGCGTCTGGTTATCGGCATGAATAAATGGGGTCCCCTCATCACCACTGCTGTTGATTACAGGCCCCAGGTTCTCCGCCGGGCTCCATTCACCGTTGGGAAGGTGATGGCTAACATAAATATCGCTACCGCCGTGGCCCCCTGGCCGTTTGCTCGCAAAATAAAGATCACGTTTGTCGGGCGAAAGAGACGGCGCCGTCTCCCAGAATTCCGTATTCACTGCAGCACCAAGATTTTCGGGAGAGCTCCAGCCATCGCTGGTCAAATAGGAAATGTACAAATCGCAACTTCCGTATCCATTGGGAAAATCACAGCCATCAAAAACCAGCCACTGTCCGTCCTGGGAAATATTTTGCGCTGCCTCATTGTAATTTGTATTGATATTCCCTTCAAGGCTCCTTGCCTTTGTCCAATGATCCCCTGTCCAATCAGATTCATAAAAATCTTCGTTGGTATTATTGACGCGGCGTGTGAAAACTAATTTTTTCCCGTCAATGGTTATGGTGGGATAGTATTCAAGGACTGCTGAATTGACACTGTCTCCGAGGTTAAGCGGTTCGAATCGGTAATTGCCCGAAGGGTGATTTTGTTCATAATCCACGGCAAAAGTGTAGCAACTCTTCCTGTACTCCCCCGCTTTTCGGCTGGTTTCATTAAGATTATTAATGGTGAGGAACCTGTTGATGGCACCAAGTGCCTGGGAAAATTCACCGCGTCCAGCCAGGCATATGGAATAGGAAAGATTGTAGTCCAGGAAAAAACTACTATCGATGCCTCTCGCCTTTTCGTAGTTATAGATCGCGCGGGAATAATCCTTGAGTTGCTGATACATTCCGCCAAGCGATAAATAAGCTTCGGCGTAGCCGCTGTCTATTTTCACTGACTCCTCCAGCATCTTGATCGCCTGGGGAAAATTGCCCGGGCTGGTGGTCAGCTCCCCTGCCTTCATATACAATTTCACAGCTGACTTCTGAATCTTAGCCGGATCGTATTGCGCCTGCGCCTGCAAAAAACCAATAAACAACGGAAAGACAAGCCACTTCTTCATGATCGAAATTTACAAATTGATGCCTAAAGTCCGGCAAAAACGGTTGGCAATAGCCGGCTCAGGGGACATGAATATATTTATGCAACTGGAGAGAAAATTCCCAGCGGGGGTTTTTCTTAATGTATTCGATGATCATCGGCGTAACTGTTTCAGAACGGCTCCATTCCGGCTGAAGGAAAAGTTTGCAATGCTCCCCGACTGTCAAAGCATGTTTTTCAGCCCACTCAAAATCGCTTTTGTTAAAAATGATCACCTTGAGCTCATGAGCTTTGATCGCAACAGTACTTAACGGCTCCTTGAACTTTTTAGGCGAATAGCATATCCAATCCCACTCCCCGGTCAGAGGGTATGCTCCGGAAGTTTCAAGATGGGTTCTGAACCCGGAATTTTGCAAGGCCCTGCTGAGCGACCTGCAATCGTGCATCATCGGTTCACCCCCAGTGACGACTGCAATCGGCGGGATCCCGATTGCCATATTAACCTCTGCCAATAGGGACTCTGCACCTGATTCCGTCAGGGCCTCAGAAACGATACGATCAATTGAAATCCGGGGATAGCGATTTTCCTCCCAGCTCTCTTTAACGTCGCACCAAACGCAACCTACATTGCAACCGCCCAGCCGAATAAAATAGGCGGCCCTTCCCTGGTGAAATCCCTCGCCCTGGATGGTGTAGAATGACTCCATGACCGGAAGCGTCATCGTTATATTTTCATCCGATGTCATCATAAGAGGCAAAGTTCACACTTTTTGAATTATGGCCTCGATCAGTCCTAATCAGACGCATGGGGATAGGCACAAACGCTTAGAAAACGATCGAATGCTAAGTTTTCTTAAATTCAGCGAAACAAATGGTCATCCCAGTGTCTTCCCGCATCGTCGTTATAGGCAGCTCAAATACCGATATGGTTATCAAAACCAGCCGGATTCCCAGACCAGGCGAAACGATTCTGGGTGGTGATTTCTTTATGAATGCCGGGGGCAAGGGCGCAAACCAGGCGGTTGCTGCAGCCCGGCTGGGTGGCAACGTCAGTTTTATTGGAAAAATGGGGTCGGATGTTTTCGGGAAGGAGGCGATCGCTTCGCTGAGCCGCGAAAAAATCAATACCGAATTTATTTTTATAGATCCCGTTATTCCATCTGGCATAGCATTGATCACTGTTGACGGACACGGAGAGAATTGCATTGTCGTCGCGCCGGGTGCGAATGCCAGCCTGACTATTGACGATTTGGACGATATTGAAGAACAGATCCTTGATTCGTCTCTCATCCTGTTGCAACTTGAAATACCATTGCCTACCGTTTGCCATGTCGCTGCAAGAGCGAAAAAAAGAGGAATACCGGTCATCCTCAACCCTGCGCCCGCCAGCGAGCTACCGGACGAGCTGCTAAAAAATATTGCCATTATTACACCGAACGAGTCCGAGGGTGAGATACTGTCAGGGATTCAAATAAATGACTGGGAAAGCGCCGCAATCGCTTCAAGGAAGCTTCAGAAGCGGGGCGCAAGAACCGTGGTGTTGACGCTCGGTCCCCGCGGGGCGCTCGTCGCCGATGCCGAAAATTCCATCCCAATTCCCGGTTACGCGGTAAAAGCGGTAGACACGACTGCTGCAGGGGACATCTTCAATGGTGCACTTTCCGTTTACCTTTCGGCAGGCCATACGCTTGTTCAGGCAGTGGATTTTGCCTGTCGCGCCGCCGCAATCTCGGTGACGAGACTCGGCGCACAGGACTCGGCACCCTATCTCTCTGAAATCGAACAGTTTTCTTTTGCGAATCATGAATCGAACCCTAATTAGCGTAAATCAAAAACACATGAAAAGACTCCAGTTGATTATTTGTATTTGCGTGGCGTTATTGGCAAGCCGGGTTATTGCGCAACCAAGTGAGCCGCCAAAGAACATCACACTGACGAAGGCATTCTTAAAAGATAAAATTAAAGGCGGATGGGCTGGCCAGACCATCGGGGTAACGTTTGGCGGTCCTTATGAATTCCGTTTTGAAGGTAGTTTTATCCAGGATTATGAACCCCTGGTTTGGTATGACGGCTACCTGAAAAAGACGATGCTTGATAATCCTGGGCTATATGACGACCTCTATATGGATCTCACCTTTGTCGAAGTTTTTGAAAAATATGGCCTCGACGCCCCGGTTGATTCATTTGCAAATGCTTTCGCCCATGCCGATTACATGCTTTGGCACGCCAACCAGGCGGCACGGTACAATATATTGAATGGTATAAAACCACCCGCCTCAGGGTACTGGCTGAACAACCCTCATTCGGACGATATCGATTACCAGATCGAATCGGATTATGCCGGCTTGATGTCGCCGGGGATGCCCAATACGGCTTCATCGATCAGCGATAAGATTGGACATATCATGAATTACGGCGATGGCTGGTATGGCGGAGTCTTTATAGGCGCCATGTATACGCTAGCGTTTACTTCCAGCGATGTCGCCGATATCGTTGATCAGGCCCTCCGCACCATCCCTGAAAAAAGTAATTTTCATCAATGTATCGCCGATGTCATCAGCTGGCATAGGCAATATCCGGCTGATTGGCACCAAACCTGGCTCGAACTTCAAAAGAAATGGTCCAGTGATGTAGGCTGCCCCGACGGCGTATTCAGTCCATTTGATATTGATTCAAAAATAAACTCCGCCTACGTTGTGATGGGGCTTCTTTATGGTAACGGGGACTTTTCAAAAACATTGGAAATAGCCACCCGGGTTGGCCAGGACGCCGACTGCAATCCTTCTTCTGCCGGCGGTATTTTAGGGGCGCTCCTTGGGTATGAAAAAATTCCGGCTTATTGGAAAATGGGCCTGCAGGAGGCTGAAGGCATCAATTTTAAGTATACCGATTTCTCGCTAGCCAAGGTCTATGATATAAGTTTCAGCCAGGCGCTGGAAAACATCGCACGTCATCACGGCTCCATTTCCGGGGAAAATGTTACGATTGCTGTGCAAAACCCCGAGTCCGTCAAATTCGAACAGGGTTTCCCCGGCTTGTACCCTACCGCAAAAAAAGACTACAATCAACGGGACCAGCAAACGTTCCAATTTGATTTTGACGGCACAGGGTATGTTCTACGCGGCGAAGCGGCAAAAAAGAATAATGCGGACGCCGACTATGTTTTTGAAGCTGAAGTAACCATTGATGGCGGCGCGCCGGAAAAAATAAAATGGCCAACCGATTTTACGACGCGGCGCCATGACCTTTGCTGGAAATACCTTCTGCCCTACGGTCATCATCGCGTGCGCGTGAATATTCTTAATCCAAACGATAAGTACCAGGTCATTGCGCGAGATTATATCGTTTACAATGAAAACAAACCCGCGTCAAAGGACTCTATCTCACCACAGCCCATACTGAAGGACACTGCGATTTATTACAAAGTTGACGTTGAGGCAAGCTTTACAGGAGGCGAGGCGGCGTGGAAGAACTTTCAGCGCAAACACCTCTACGATATCAATGAGTCGCAGACCAAATTATCTGTATTGGCGCAATTCGTCGTTGATCAGGATGGGAAGATTTCTGACATTATTATTCTAAAAGCCCCGTCCAACAAAGTATATTCGGATGAAACGATCAGGTTGATCAAAAGAAGCAGCGGGAATTGGGATCCTGCGGTTTTGAATGCAAAGCATGTTAAATCTTATAAGACGGTTAGGATAGAATTCTGATTGATTACGAAAATCGCTTTTGACCGGGCAGACTAACAGCAAAAATTTTTTTGTCCAGAAAAAAAATGACAATTTTGCGCAGCTTAACTGCTCGAATTATGATAGACTGATTTTTGCTTTGCGACCGACAAAGTTATTTTCTACTCTCAGCAGCGATTTTTCCTCCCGCTGAATTTCAAATTTATTTCACAGGATTTCAAGTGTAATTCTATGCCTATAAATATCCGGATTAATAATATAAAGAAGATCTATTCACTTTTCTGGCAGTCCCTTTCCGGCGAAACGCAGGATTATACGGCCGGTAGCCTCAGGAAAGCCATTTTTCTACTGTCAATTCCCATGATTCTAGAGATGTGCATGGAATCTGTTTTTGCAGTGGTTGATATATTTTTTGTCGGTCGGATAAACAAGGAAGCAGTAACCACGGTTGCGCTGACAGAGTCCGTCCT
>Ga0070731_10004651_pt1 | contig 11685 bp, 11 predicted proteins | sample Coa_R1_2_FD_66448 | JGI IMG/M metagenome (GOLD analysis project Ga0070731, IMG submission 66448) | Surface soil microbial communities from Centralia Pennsylvania, which are recovering from an underground coalmine fire - Coalmine... | ecosystem: Environmental > Terrestrial > Soil > Unclassified ... | reverse complement strand
CGCAGTTCAGCTCGTCGCCGTGCTGCGCCCCGAACGCGGCGGTTCCATACACGTCAACGTCACGCAAGACGGCCAGCCCGTTCCCAAGGAGGACGCCGGCAAAGACCTTCGATATGGGCCGGGCGGCAACTCGTACGTCGACGTCGACGAACCGCGCGCGTACGATCTCGTCATGAACGCACGCTTCGGCGATCACACCATCGCGCTCACTCCCAGCTCGGATGGTTTGGGCGTCTACGATTTCGCTTTCGAATCGTGCGAAGTACCGCACTGACCGACGTCGAACGACGCTTCGATTGCGGCAAGCGTTTCGCGGACGTCTTCGTCTCCGTGAGCGGTCGAGACGAACATCACCTCGTTCTGCGACGGCGGCAAAAGAATGCCACGGGCGAGCATTGCCCGATAGTACGAGCCGTACGCCGCAGGATCGGCGGCGCGCGCGTCGTCGTAATCGCGACTCGCCGCGCCGACGCGAAACTTGAAGTCGACGACCGACTCTTGCTGCACGACCGCGTAGGCTAGCCCGCGGCGCTCGAGGATCGTGCGAATGCCGTCCGCGAGACTCTTTGCCCGTTGCTCCATGCGCGTTAGGTACTCCGGATGCGATTCGAACAGATCGAGCACGCGATGCGCCATCGCAACGCCAAAAGGATTGCCGCCGTGCGTCCCGCCGGTGAACGTCTGGCCGTCGGGCGCGAGGACGGCCATGACCGCTTCGCGCCCGCCGAACGCGGCGATCGGCGCTCCGCCGCCCATGATCTTGCCGAGCGCCGTGAGATCGGGCGCAACGCCGAGGCGGCCCTGCGCACCGCGCAGACCGAAGCGCAGCCACGTAATCACCTCGTCGAAGATCAAGAGCGCTCCCCAGCGGTGCGCGCGCTCGCGCAGCCCTTCAAGAAAGCCGTCGGCCGGCGGGACGAGCCCCATGTTGAGCGCGATCGGCTCGACGACGATCGCGGCGATCTGCTCTTCGAGCCCGCGCGCAAGTTCGTCGGCGGAGGCGAGATCGTTGTAGCGCGCGACGAGCGCGTCGCGCCGCACCCCGGCCGGAATGCCGCCGCTGCCGTCCGCCGCTGAGGCTCCCGCCGCTATCAAAGCTAGATCGAAGTGACCGTGATAGTTGCCGGAGAATTTCAGCACCCGGTCACGTTGGGTGAAGGCTCGCGCGACGCGGATCGCGCTCATCATCGCCTCGGTTCCGCTCGTGACGAAGCGCATGCGCTCCATCGAAGGCAACACCGCACGGATGCGTTCGGCCAAGCGAATTTCTTGCGGATGCGTGCAGCCCCAGACGAAGCCGTGACGCGCTATTGCATCCAAACCGGTCATGAGCGAGGGATGCGTGTGGCCGAAGAGCAGCGGCCCGTACGCCATGATGTAATCGACGTAGCGCCGGCCCTCTTCGTCGTAGGCGTAGGCGCCGCGAGCCGCCTCTTGGACGAACATCGGCGCACCGATGCCCCAACCGGAGCGAACCGGTGAATCGCAGCCTCCGGCGAGGACGCCGCGAGCGCGGTCGATAAGCTGCATACCGACGCGCGGTTCGCACGTTCAACTTACGGAGCCTTTGAAACCAACGATGTCCCCGACCGAAATCGAAATCACTCCGCAGACAAACATCCACGACCTCGTGGCGGAGCTTCCCGTCGCGGCCGACGTGATGCGCGCTTTCGGCCTGGGTTGCAGCGGCTGCAGCGTCAGTTCGTACGAGACGATCGAACAAGGCGCGCGCGCACACGGCTTGCGCATCGATCCGATCATCGCCGCACTGCACCAAGCGCGACATTCCGGGGCGGTCCCATCGATTCGCGAGGAAGACCGGCAGCCGGCCCGGCGCGCGCCGGGCGCTTTTAGCGGCAGAGCGCGAATCGCACACACGATCCCGATCATGTCGGGCAAAGGCGGCGTCGGTAAGTCGCTCGTCACCGCGCTGACCGCGATCGGCCTGCGCCGCCGGCATTTCCGGGTCGGAATTCTCGATGCCGACATCACCGGACCGTCGATTCCAAAACTCTTCGGTTTGCACGAGCCCCTCTCGATCCAAGCCGACCCGGTGAAGCGCACGCCGCAAGGACAGCCGCAGCCGCTGATTACCCCGGCCGTCTCCCGCAGCGCGATCGAAATCGTCTCGTCGAACTTGTTGAGCGAGAGCGAGGACACTGCGATGATTTGGCGGGGACCGATCGTCGCCGGCGTGATCCGACAATTCTACGAGCAAGTCACCTGGAGCGAATTGGACTACCTGCTCGTCGATCTGCCTCCGGGCACTTCGGATGCGCCGCTGACGGTGCTGCAGTCGCTCTCTATCGACGGCGTCGTGCTCGTTACGATGCCGCAGGCGCTTGCGACCATGGTCGTACGCAAGGCCGCGAATCTCGTCCATCAGTTGAAGAAACCGATTCTCGGCATCGTCGAAAACATGTCGTACTTCGAGGCACCAGACACAGGCACCCAATACGAGATTTACGGCCCGTCCTACGCGCAGCGCGTTGCGGAGCTGGCTCGCGCGCCCGTGCTTGCGCGGATTCCGATCGATCCGCTCAAGGCACGGCTCGCCGACGAAGGGCGGATCGAAGAGCTCGACGACCCCATCTGCGACCTGCTCGCCGAACGGCTGCTGGCCGCAGTGGAAGCCCACCCCAAGCCAAAAGAGACCATCTCGATCGTCTAGCGTACAAAAAGGTGGAATAATTTGCGTCATGCCACGCAAGTACTGGTCAAAAGAGGTCACGGAGCAGAGCAACGCGCTCGATCTCGAGCGCAGCGTCTTTGCGAAGGACGATCCCAAGGCGATCGCGCGCTCGCTCAAGCGGTCAGCGGAACGCAGTACGCGCCGCAAGAGCTCGCCTTATCGTTCGGCGATGTCGATGCTCACCTTCTACATCAATCGCGCCGGCAAGAATCTGCCGAAAAAACAATTGAAGATTTTAGAAGCCGCGAAAGACGAGTTGCGCGCGGCGTACGGGCGCTAGCCGGAAAATATCGCAAGCGATGAAATTACGCAGCGTGTTGTTCGGCCTTGGCGCCGGCGTCGGGGCGGGATATGCGCTGCTCCGCGCCGCACAAGCGTTGCGCGAATGGCGTGAGCCGTCGCCGCCACGCGAGAAAGACGCCGCCGCCTATGCCGCTATTCGCCGGCGTCTGGAAGTTGCCGATACGGTGCGCGCGATGGTTGGATTCGTTGCCTTCGCGTACGGGCCGTTAGCCGGACGGTTCGACCGCGCGGCGAGCGGCGCACCGGCTTGGCTGCGCCCCGCACTCTTCTTCGGGCCGCTCTCTCTGCTCGGCGCACTCGCCGATCTGCCGGCCTCGTTCGTTCAAGGCTACACGCTCGAGCGGCGTTTCGGACTGAGCGACCAGCCGCGCCGTGCCTGGCTGAGCGATTACACGAAGGCCGCGCTCCTCGGCGCGGCGCTCTCGGCATTCCTCGGAACACTGCTCGGCACGGCGATACGCCGCGCCCCGCGGAAGTGGCCGTGGTTTGCCGGAGCGGGGACGCTGCCGCTCTTCATCGCCGCCAACGTCATCGTGCCGCTCTATGTGCTTCCGCTCTTCAACAAGTTCGAGCCGGTAGTAGGCTCACTGGAAACGCGACTACGCGCCCTCGCAGCACGCTTCGGGGTCGGCGACGCAGCAATTCTTCGCATGGATATGAGCCGGCAGACGCGCAAAGCCAATGCGTTTGTGACCGGCATCGCGCGCACGCACCGGATCGTCCTCGGCGACACGCTGATCGAGCACTTTCCCGAGAATGAAACGGAGTTCGTCGTCGCCCACGAGCTCGGTCATTACGTCAACCGGGACACGTGGCGGATGATCGGGCTCAGCGAGATTCTCGCGCTGACGCTCTTCCTCTTTGCCAATGCCGCCGCGTCGAGCGAAGAGCGCGAGCGGCTGCGCGATCGCCCGCTGCTCGTGGTGCGAATCTACGCGATTATGCTGATCGCGACCCAGGCGCTGCGCCCATTGCTCTTTGCATTTTCACGATCGCGCGAATGGGCTGCGGACCGCTTCGCGATCGCGGCGACGCGCGATCCGGGCGCCGGCGCCTCCGCGTTTCGACGCCTGCGCGACCAAAATCTCGCCGACGAGGACCCGCCGCCGTGGTACGAGCTCTTCTTCTCGTCCCATCCCTCGCTGCGAGCGCGTATCGCTGCGCTGGAGGAGAGCGCCTAGACTAATACGGGCGATGGGCGCGTGCCGAGCCACGCCGCAAGGTCTGTCTTCGCGGGAATGTAGGCGCCGCCGCGAAGTTCGTCGCGCAACTCGCCGAAGAGCCCAAAACCTTCGGCAAATGCATCGTGCTTGTGAATCGACTCTTCGTTGACTTGGCTCGCGAAGACGAACGTCTCGTCGCCGAGATCGGCATACATGTCCAGCGCGCGCGCGAGAATTCCACGCACGACGTCCTCAACGAACCGCGGATTGTGATGCGCCTTGTTGACGACGAAGAATTCGTCGGGGCGCTTGAGAAGATCGTACGTCTCGCTGGACATCGAGTTTTCGACGATTTCGACCAGGTCTTCGGCGCGGACCACGTCGGCGTGCACTTCGTCAACGCCGAGCAGAATCGAGCCGCGTCCGCGTTGATTGTGGGTGGCGACGGGAAGCGCATCCAGCGCTCGCGTCGCGTCGGTCGCGCTAAAGCCGGCATCGGCGAGTTGGCGCATCGAATGCTCGCGCACCATCGCCTGCGCACAGGGACAGGCGGTCATGCCTTCCGCTTCGACGCCTACCACGCGACGCGTTCCCGCCGCATCGGCATGCGCGATTCCAATGAGCGTGTACGTCTCTTCGCCGCGTTTGCCGCTTACCGGCGTCCAGCGCTCCAAGCCGAATTGCGCGCGTAAGCGTACGTCGGCACGAACGGCACGCTGGCTTAAAACGATCTCACGCGCGATCGCTTCGACGAGGCGCTCGATGCGTGCCGGTTTTTCATCGCGGGCAAGCACGTCCAGCGTCGCCTCTTCGAGAATCTCGGTAAAGCGCGACATGTGCACGCCGGCTTTGTCCGGCGCCAAATCCGCCACCATCGTAAACTCACCGTTGTAAACCTGCGCGCGCCCGTCGACCTCGAGGCGCACCACGCGGCGCACGCGCAAGACGCCGGCCCGACTGAGCGCGAGACGGACCTCCGGTGCTTCAGATTGGCGGTCGGTGTCGAAATGCAGGCTGCGCTCCCGGCGGCGAACGCCGCCGTCGTCCGGCGCCGTGACGAGGTGCGGCGCAATCTCCGCCAGCGGTGCTCGATTGTACGGGCGTGCCTCCAAATTCGGCTGCAGCGTCGCGCCGTCGGAGAACAAGAGGTCGATGTCGATCGGACGCGGCGCCAGCTTCGCGGTCGTTCGAGCACGGCCGACGGCCAGTTCGACATCCCGAGCAAAGCGCTCGAACGCTTGCGCGTCGAGTTCCGAGTAGAGCGCGGCGGCAACGTTCAAATACGGCGGTCCTTCGGCTCCCCCGGCGGCGGGCGATTCATAAAACGACGAGACGGCCGCAATTTTGGCGCGCGACCGAAATCGCTGCAGCGCCGCCAGAATGTTGCCCTGACGATCGCCGAGGTTCGATCCGATGCCTATGTAGTAGACGTGCACGCGCTCGCAACTTCGAGCCGGCGGGCCGGAATTCCGCACGAACGCCGCGTATTTCAAGCGGGCGATGCCGCAGAACGGCCTCTATCCCTACGTTCTGGATCCGAAGTTGACGCAACAGGTATGGGGCGGCGACGAGCTCGTGCGCATCTATGGAAAGCGCGCCGACCCGAACGCGAAGTTGGGCGAATCTTGGGAATGCTGGGACGCCGATCGCGTGCTCAACGGCGACCTCGCCGGCTCGACGGTCGCCGATCTGCGCGTGCGGCTGGCCGCCGAACTGCTCGGCGACATCGATCCATCGCGGATCTTCCCGGTGCTCACCAAGATCATTACCGCTCACGACTGGCTGTCGGTGCAGGTGCATCCCGACGACGCCTACGCGCAGCGCGTCGAGCATCAGCCGTTCGGCAAGACGGAGTGCTGGTACGTGCTCGACGCGCAACCTAACGCGCAGATCGTCTACGGCTGGAATCGCGATACGTCGCGCGCGGAATACGAGCGACGCGTCGCCGACGGCACGCTGGGCGAGCTTCTCCGCTACATCGATTTAAAAAAGGGCGACACCGTTTACATTCCGCACGGTCTCGTGCACGCGATAGGACCCGGAGTGACGATCTTCGAGACGCAGCAGGCCTCCGATCTAACATATCGGATGTTCGACTACAATCGCCTCGGCCTTGACGGCAAGCCGCGCGAGCTGCACGTCAAGAAGGCCGCGGACGTGCTCGACTACGAGGCGACGAGTGCCGGAACGCTCGCGCAGATCGACTACCGATTTGAAGGTTTGGATCGAACCGCGCTGATCGCCGACGAGCATTTCGTCGTCGAACGGGTCACGGCAAGTAGCGAGCCCGCATCGATGGAAACGCAAGCGCGTCCGCTCATCGTAATGTCGCTCGATCTGCCGCTCGAGGTTGGGATCGACGAATCGTCCGTCACTCTTACGCCGTATCAAACCACGCTCGTTCCTGCCGGCTGCCGGTGGTGCACGGTGCGCGCGGCGAACGGCGATCGAGCACCGTTCATGTTCGTAACGCCGCCGGAGCGCGGCTCGGAGTTGCCGTCGAGGCTACTGGCCGCAGGCATTGCGCAAGACCGCATCGACGCCTTCATGGAGCAGTTCTGACCGAGCGCGACGGCGCCGGGCACCTGCTCATCGGCGCGATGCGCGCCGACGAGCTCGCCGAACGTTACGGCACGCCCCTGCTCGTCATCGATCTCGATGCCGTCGATGCGTCGATTGCACAATTGGCCGGTCACGCGTCGAACCAGGCGCTGGACATTGCGTACGCTGCGAAGGCGCTCGCGACGGTCGCACTCCTTGCGCACCTCCGCGGCCACCCGATCGGTATCGATGTCTGCTCCATCGGCGAGCTGGTTACGGCGGAGCGAGCGGGGATCGCGCCGGAGCGGCTAACGCTGCACGGCGCCGGCAAAACGGACGAAGAGCTGCGCGCAGCACGCGACGGGCGCGTCGGATTCATCGTCGTCGACGGGCTCGAAGAACTCGCGCACCTCGCCGCACTTTCGCGCGACGGCTGCGGCGCAAGGATATTGCTGCGTTTGAATCTTGGTATCGACGCTCGCACACACGCTCATCTACGAACCGGAGGCGCCGAGACGAAATTCGGCATTCCCGCGCGCGACGAACCAGCCGCGCTTGCGATCGTGTGCGACAATCCGCACCTTCGGTTTACCGGCCTGCACGCGCACGTCGGCTCTCAGATCTTTGACGTCGAGCCGTACGTCGCAACGGCCGCGGCGCTTGTGGATGCCGCGGTGCGCCTCGCGGATGCCGGCCTCGTAACCGAGCGCGTCGTTATCGGCGGAGGCTTCGGCGTGTCGACACACTCCGGCGAACGCGTTTCGCTCGACGTGGGCGAAGCGATCGACGCGGCCGGCCGATACGTTGCAGAACGCGTGCGTGAAGCACGACTCCCGCCGGTACGCTTGGGCATCGAGCCGGGACGCGCAATCGTCGCCCTTGCGGGAACGACGCTCTATCGCGTGCTCGCAATCAAGCGCCAATCGCTGCGCACGTTCGTCGTCGTCGACGGTGGCATCGCGGAGAACCCGCGTCCGGCGCTCTACGGCGCGCGCCACGACGTCGTTACGGCGACGCCGAGCACGGGCGACGAGTCTCGGGTTACGCTCTGCGGCCGGTCGTGTGAAAACGACGAGCTCGGCACCCTGCGGCTTCCGAACAATTTGCGCAGCGGCGACCTCTTGGCGATGCGCGCGACCGGTGCGTACACGTATAGCATGGCCGGAAACTACAATCGCTTCCCGCGACCGGCAGTCGTCGGCGTTTCGGGCGGATCGGATCGGCTGCTCGCCCGCCGCGAGAGCGTCGACGACGTGCTACGCAACGACGCCGGCGGCGATCCGGCCGCAATTGAATCCGGCCGGCGCCGCGCGGCGTTGTAAGTGACGTATGAGCACGCAAACCGCGACCTTTGCAGCCGGTTGCTTCTGGGGCGTCGAGGACGCCTTTCGCCGCGTTCCGGGCGTCATCGATGCCGTATCCGGCTACATTGGCGGTCACGTCGACAAGCCCACCTACCGGCAAGTCTGCAGCCACAGCACCGGCCACGCCGAAGCCGTCGACGTTACGTTCGATCCCGAAAGAGTCGACTACGAGACACTTTTAAACGTCTTTTGGCAAATTCACGATCCGACGCAGCTCAACCGCCAGGGGCCCGACGTCGGCGATCAGTATCGCTCGGCAATCTTCACCCACGGCGACACGCAGGAGCGCGCCGCAATTGCCTCGCGCGATCGCGAGCAAGCCAATCATTCGCGTCCGATCGTGACGCAAATTCTGCCGGCGCCCCGCTTTTGGCCGGCGGAAGAGTACCATCAGCGCTATTTCGAAAAGAACGGCGGCGCGTGCCACATCATCCCGACCGTGCACCGATGAAACGCTCGGCATTTATCGCCGGCTCTGCCGTAACGGTGGCGGTCGGGTTGGGAACGCTCACGATGCGCCGCGCTCCCGCAGCGCAAGCCTACGAGGTAGTGCATACCGACGCGCAATGGCGCGAGCTGCTCGGGCCGGACCGCTTTGAAATCTTGCGACGCGGCGGAACGGAACCGCCGTTCTCGAGCTCCCTGCTCCACGAGACGCGGCCCGGCATCTACCGATGCGCTGGCTGCTCGCTCGCCCTGTTCTCATCGACAACGAAGTACGATAGCGGCGAAGGCTGGCCGTCCTTCTGGACCGTACTGCCGAACGCGACGCGGACCCAGGCCGACTACGCGCTCGTCGAAGAGCGCACGGAAGTCCACTGCCGCCGCTGCGGCGGGCATCTCGGCCATATCTTCGACGATGGACCCGCGCCGACGCATCTGCGCTACTGTATCGACGGGCTGGCTATGCGTTTCGTTCCCTCGGCCGCAGGGTAGCGAAGCGGCCCGTTGCAGATTCTCATCACCAACGACGACGGGATCGACTCGCCAGGTATTTTGGCGCTTGTCGACGAGCTCGCGGCAGAGCACGAGCTCGTGATCGTCGCGCCTTCGGGTAACCGCAGTGGCGTCTCGCACGCGATTACGTCCGACGAAGCAATTACGATGGAACGGCGCCACGACTGGACTGGGCTCGCGTACGCCTGCTCCGGGACACCGGCGGATTGCGTCTTTTTGGGAGTCACCGAGCTTGCGTCGCCCCCCGAACTCGTGATCAGCGGCATCAATCACGGTCCGAACCTCGCCGACGACGTCAATTACTCCGGCACCGTCGCGGGCGCAGTCGAAGCGTCGCTCTTAGGTATCCCGGCGCTCGCGGTATCGCTCGCGTTGAATCACGAAGAGCCGCTCGCGCGGCGCCACTGGGAGAGCGCTGCCGCCATCGTGCGCCGCTGTCTGACAACGGCGTACGAGCACCTGCGCGACGCGACGTGCTACTGGAATTTAAACGTGCCGAATCTTCCGTTAGAGCGGATAGCGGGCGTTGCGGTGACGCGCCTCGGCCGCAAACGCATCTGCGGCCGAATGGTGGGTCAAGAACACGATGGCGCCACACGGTACTATCGCGCGTGGGAATCGCCTTTTGAAACGGATCGAGAGACGCTCGGCACGGACATCGGCGCGGTGCACGCGGACTACGCCAGCTTGACTCCGCTGCTGCTCGACCGTACCGCGGAGTCAGCCTTGGACGCGCTCTCCGCACTCACGACGCGATAGCGTCGCGGCAGCCGCCGCCCGGCGACTTCTGCAACCGGGCCTAAGCGGCGCATGAGCGCCTCAAATTGCGCGCAATCGAGCGACTGCGCGCCATCCGAGAGCGCACTTGCCGGGTCCGGATGCACTTCGATCAGCAAACCGTGCGCGCCGATGGCGACGCTCGCAACCGCGATCGGCGGGACGAGCCGCGCGATGCCGACGGCATGTGACGGATCGACGATCACCGGCAGGTGCGTCATATCCTCGAGCAGCGGAACGACCGAGATGTCGAGCACGTTTCTAGTCGCAACGTCGAACGAACGCACACCGCGCTCGCAGAGCACGACGCCTTCGTTCCCGCCCAACAGAACGTACTCGGCCGCGAGGAGCCATTCTTGGACGGTCGCGGAGAGCCCGCGTTTGAGCAGCACCGGTGTTCGCGTTGCGCCGGCCTCGCGCAGCAGCGGGAAGTTTTGCATGTTGCGCGCGCCGATCTGCAGCATGTCGGCGTACCGCACCACGTTCTCGACGTCGCGCGGATCCATCACTTCGGTCACCACGGCGAGGTGATTCCGGTCCGCCGCGTGGCGCAAGAGCTTGAGCCCCTCTTCGCCGAGGCCCTGAAATGAATACGGAGAGGTGCGCGGTTTGTACGCGCCGCCGCGCAGGACGTTGGCTCCCGCCGCGGCCACGGCACGCGCAACGGTTTCGAGCTGCTCGGCGGACTCCACCCCGCAGGGGCCGGCGCAAATCGCAATCTCGTCGCCGCCAAAGGTGGCTCCCGTGCGTAAACGCACGACGGTCCGCTCGGCACGCGCGTCCCGGCGAACCAATCGATACGATTGCGGGACGTTGACGCCTCGCTCCATCCGGCCCGCTTCGACGCCCGCCGAATGCCTCATCCTCTTCCTCTGAGGAGGCTAAGCGCCGCGGACCGTACCAATTTGCCCGCAATGGAGCACGTCGCGGTTACGGGGCTGGGAATCGTGTCGCCGGTCGGGAGCACGACCGCGTCGTTTTGGCGGCATCTGCTGCAAGGCAGGCGTGCGATCGCGCCCATGCCTGACGGTGCTCGCCTCTCCGGAAACCGGTTTTGGGCAGCGGTCCACGACGGCTTCTTGGAACGCAGCACGCTGCCGCGTAGCGCGCTGCGCAACACCGATCGGTTCACCCAGTTCGCGATGGTCGCTGCAGAGGAGGCGCTCCAGCAAGCGCAGCTCGATCCGCCCTCCGCGACGGCAGTGATCTTGGGCAATACGATGGGCGGCTTTCCGTTCGTCGCCGAGGCGCAGACGCGTTTTCTCGACGAGACGCGCAATGTCACGCCGAAACTAATGGCGCTGGTCATTCCCAATATGGCAAGCGCGTTCATTGCCATGCATTGGAAACTGCACGGACCGCAATTGGCGGTGAGCACTGCGTGCGCATCGTCGCTCGACGCGATCGGTCTTGCTGCCGGAATGATCGAGCGCGGCGAGATCGAGACCGCGATTGTGGGCGGGAGCGAAACGCTGTTGAGCCCGATCGTCTATGAGAGCCTCGCGCGCGCCGGTGCGCTCTCGCGCAATCCCGACGCCGAGAGCGCTTCCCGTCCCTTCGACGTCGATCGCGACGGTTTCGTGATGGGCGACGGCGCCGGCATTCTGGTGCTCGAACGGGCCGAGCGAGCGCACGCGCGCGGCGCGCGCGTGCTGGCGCGCATCCGCGGTTACGGGACCGTTGCCGATGCCTACCACATCACGTCGCCGGAGCCGTCCGGCCGATATGAAGTGCAAGCGATGCGCGATGCGCTCGCAGCATCGGGCGAGGCGTGCGAAACCTGCCACGTCGTTTACGCGCACGCGACCGGAACGATCGTGGGTGACGCAGCCGAAGCCAAAGCGATCGATGAAGTCTACGCCGATCGGCCTGCGGTTGTGACGTCGAT
>Ga0070731_10004650_pt1 | contig 11687 bp, 9 predicted proteins | sample Coa_R1_2_FD_66448 | JGI IMG/M metagenome (GOLD analysis project Ga0070731, IMG submission 66448) | Surface soil microbial communities from Centralia Pennsylvania, which are recovering from an underground coalmine fire - Coalmine... | ecosystem: Environmental > Terrestrial > Soil > Unclassified ... | reverse complement strand
AGTCGACTACGGTGGCTAACATTGGCGTGCAGGGAGTTACGCACAGCGCTACCGGCGTGGGCGCCGATTTCCAAAACACATCCTCCACCGGCGGAGACATTCTCCACGCAGAGGGGGCTGGCGGGGTACGCGTCATGACCGTCAACTCCGGCTTAGGCAGCTCGGGAACGCCGCTTCTCAATCTCGTGCCACCTTTTGTGAATAGCGCGAGCGATGCTGTTGTCGGGTTGGGAGGAGGCCCCGGCTTCTCAACCAGTGGCAACGGGGGTGTCTTCTTCGGCGGTGTAAACGGCAACTTCATATCCCCGGGCTTCGGTGTCGTGGCGAACGGCGGAAATAACAATGACTCGCTTACGGTAAGCGGCGACGGTCTGCTGGCATCGCCGGGCTTCGACTGTTGCGGAGGCGGAACCGGTAAGGCCGCAATTCTTGCGGGCGACGTCGACGTCGAGGGCACTCTGACCAAGAGCGGTGGCTCCTTCAAGATCGACCATCCGCTCGATCCGGCCAACAAATATCTTTACCACTCCTTCGTCGAGTCTCCGGACATGATGAACATCTATAGTGGCGTCGCCATTCTGGACGGCAACGGCAAGGCCGTGGTTCCACTTCCCCAATGGTTTGAAGCGCTGAATCGCGATTACCGCTATCAACTAACGGCGATTGGCGCTCCCGCGCCCAATCTCCACATTGCTCAAGAGGTCGCCAACCACCAGTTCAGCATCGGCGGTGGGACTGCTGGTCTCAAAGTCTCGTGGCAGATCACCGGCATCCGTCAGGACGCATGGGCCAACGCACATCGGATTCCAGTGGAAGTGAACAAGCGCGCAGCCGAGCGGGGACACTACATTCATCCCGAGCTGTACGGTGCTCCTGCGGAAGCCAGCATTCTGTGGGCGCGCCATCCAACCCAAATCCAGAGAATCAAGCGATTGCAAGAAAGCAACGCAAAGCAGGCGCAAGCAACCAAGCCGAACTGAATGACTGTTTAGAAAAAACCCTTGTAGGATCCGCGATTTTCGCAGTAACTAGGAGTTGAAAGGAATGAAGAATCCCGTTCGGTTCCTGCTGCATGTGCCCGTTCCCTGGGTGTTCGTGCTGGCCTATCTCCTAGGTGTGATCCCGGAACATGCCCTTCATCGGACCATCTCTCCAACAGCAGCCTCGGTTAGCACAATCGCCGGAGCCGTGTTGTTTGCAGTGGGTGCGGTCATCGCGGGCTCGGGCCTCGTGCTCTTCCATCAGGCTAAGACCACGACGGTTCCGGGCAAGTTATCCGGAAAACTGGTGACGTGGGGCCCCTATCGCTTCACCCGAAACCCAATGTATGTAGGGCTCATCTTGGCCTACCTTGGAGAAGCGGGATTAATGAAACAAATTTGGCCAGTCGTTCTTCTGCCCCTCGTAGTTGCCTACCTTAACTGGACTGTGATTCCCCTCGAAGAGTCAAAGCTCGAGGAAGTTTTCTCCGAGGAATATATGCAATACAGTTCACGGGTGCGGCGCTGGTTCTAGGAAACAATACGGGCAGGGTTCGCAAGAAAAATGAAATCACGTCAGGAAGCTCTATCGTTGACGTAACATCGCCGGACGCTCTAATGATTTGCAGTCAAAACGTGAAATCGTCTGGTTGACGTCACTGATGACCGAAATCTGCTAAACGATCTCACTGGAAACGTGGGCTATAATCGGTCGCCATGGATTCCGTCAACATTTTGTACGCTGTCGTTTGGCTGGTTGGCGGGTTGATGTGGCTCAGGAGGGCGATGTCGAAGGATGCACGTCCAAACGCGCCTGTTTCCCTATTTCCCCAGCCAGAAACGGCCGAAAAAGATCGTAGATGGGGAATGTGGTTTAATGCTGTTCTGTACGTTATGCTAGGTGCCCTTTACCTTCTGAAAAGTATCTTTTCCCGGCAACATTAGCCCTCTCAGGTCGAAGTTGACCTCCTGACGAAGCATCTCGTTTGGACCAACGGTCAAAACGTGTAATCGCCTGCTTATGTCAATTGATTACGTCAATTGAAAATCCCCGCCCTTGGCCCGCCGCCCTGCTATTCTGCGCTTTGCGCTGACTTCAGTCTCAGGGTCGCGTTCGGTTAATGAGAATAAGCCGATTCTGGAATCGGGGTTGTGCTAGTCACTTGGAGCACGTGTTTCTTCCAAACGCCGTCCTGCTTCAGCCAAACTACGGTCTGTCGGGTACTGCGCTGGGTAGGTGCCTTCCCTTTGGGGCCACCAGTCACCGTTACCAGCTCGGTTACAACGGCAACGTTTCCATAAACTCGGATCTTCACGTCGCTGGGTTCGAGCTTCGTAGTCTCATCATCTGAATTCACGACACTGGCAATGTACTCCGTCTTGCCCGATACCCTGCCTGTGTCGCCGGTGCGAAAGTAATCATTGGTGTACTGGCGGTTCAACGCGGCGCTGTCCTTGTGGATGATAGCCGCAAAGTTGTCATCCATGGCTTTCTGGACTTCCTTCTCCGCCGAGTCCTGAGCGTTGAGCACTCCCACGAATAGCAGGGCTGCCACAAACACTACGGGTCGATTCATGAGCTACCCCCTAAAGGTGATTAAACAAATGGTGGGAATGATACGTCGAAAGCCGTCCGCGAGCAAATCGGCTGTCGTGGTTGGTGAAACATCGCCATTGCACTCATTGACCCTGCAAGCTAGGTTTCGAGCGCTAACGAATTGCCAGACTCGTTCCCAAATTGCCCGGACTGATGGCCGTGACCACGCAGTTCTCAGCAGGAACCGGGCTGGCTGTGAGCCGCCGCAGCCAGCGCCCGTCGCCCGACATGCGTCACTGCGTCAGCAGAAATCCGTGGGATACATTGCTGGAGTCAACCACCGTACCCGCGATGGCTCCAGCATTGTTGATCGCGTAAGGAAACGTTCCCTGGAAAAAGCCAGCGCCCGCTCCCGGAGCGTCGAACGTACTTATGGTGCCGTCAGCGAAACGCTGGAAGCCGTGAGCTCCGGAGTTGAATTCGAGATCGGTGGCCCAGAAACCAGCCACAGCTCCGTTATCGTTGATGCCTCTCACGTTCAGCGGAACGGAGCCCGGGACCGTAAAGTAATCGAGGACGCCATCTGTCGCGCGTACGAACCCCTCCATCGATCCACTTCCTCCCGGAAAATTAAATGCTCCCGCTGAGCTCCCACCCTTGTTTACGTACACCTCGGCGACTTGGACGTTTGCCAGGAACACAGTAAAAGTTCCGTCAGGAGCACGAAGGTATCCCGCATAATAACCGGTCGGAGCGCCGTAGAAGCCCGTTACCGTTCCATTGTCGATACCGGTAACCTCGCAGTCAAACCCGAGGGGCCCAGCGAAAAGGGTGATTGTGCCCTCGGACGTGCGTACGTAACACTCGAAAAAATCGTAGGTGGTAAGAATGGTACCGGCAACATTTCCGAGGTTGTCGATGAATGTGAAACCTTCCAGAAACTGAGTGTTCGACGGTACAAATGAGGTGAATTTGCCGTCTGCAGTCCGCAAGAAAACCTGGTCATGGGGGCCCGAATATGAGCCTACAATCGTGCCCGAATCGTTGATCCCATAAACGCTGGTATATTGCGCGCCGGGATATATCACCTTCGTCATATTGCCATTTGTTTGACGAATAAATCCGTAAGTTTTCCTATTGTTGGAGGTCACGGTGCCTACGATCGTCCCCTTGGAGTTCATGCCCGTTGCGCTCGTGCCCTGGTCAGATCCTGTACCAGCTCCTGGACCGTCGAAGGTAATGATCGAAGAGGACTGGCCTGCGGACACCGCCGGAGCGAGCGCGAGAAAACCTGACACGATTGTGACGATTGCAAGCCGAACAGCTTCACTGCTGCGCAGAGATGATTTGAGTAACATACGAGCTGCTCCTTTGAGGCGTGAGTTTGCCTGCGTGGTCGAGGGAGGAGGACCAACAAGTGGGAGCGAATTATCCCACACACCAACCGAGAAGTCTATAAGACCGGCGCGAAGGCAGTGATGCAGTTTGAGAACAACATTCGTATCAGGGCTTCGCTTCAGCGATGCCATCGACGTAATCGAGGAGTTAAACGACTTCAGCCGCTGGCGGATGTCCCACCCTTCGTTCATTGAAGTGTGGGACCCATCACCGACCCGTTTTAATAACCTTCGGTGATAAACTTCGTTCGGAAAGACGACGAATCCATGAAACCACCATCGAACGTCAAGACGCCAGCGCAATATATTGCCTCACTCCCCGCCGATCGCGCGAAGACGATCACGACGGTGCGCGCACTCGTGAACCGGCACATTCCGCGCGGCTACGATGAGTGCCTCGTCTGGGGCACGATCGGCTGGACGATCCCCCTGTCTCGATATCCGGACACTTACAACCAGCAACCGATCTGCTACGTCGCGCTCTCGTCGCAGAAGAACTACTGCTCGCTCTACCTGATGGGCGCGTTCTGGAGCGCGAGTCAGCTCGAGCAACTGAAGGCGGCGTTCAAGGCCGCTGGGAAGAAGCTCGACATGGGGAAGTGTTGCGTTCATTTCGAGTCGCCGGACGATTTGCCGCTCGCAGCGATTGGCAAGCTGATCTCCGCGATCTCGAGCGAGAAGTGGATCGAGATGTACGAACAATCACGCTTGATGACCAAGGCGGGGCAGGCGAAGATTGCTAAGCAAAGCGCCCCGTCGGGGAGCAAGGTGGCCGCCAAGCGCGTCGCCAAAAAACGGAAATCCTGATTCTGTGTGCGCGTTCGTTAGGTCCATGGCAAAGAACTGTTAGTGGTGCAGTTTGTCCTTTTACACAACTTTGTCATCCTGAGCGCAGCCGTTTTTCAGGCGGAGCGAAGGATCTCCCGCTTAACCGGCCCAACGCGTAAGCCAAACTGCACCACCGCCAAAGAACTATATGCTCCCCGATGCGCCGCCGTGCGTGCTAACATCCACTAATCTGGCTCGTCCACCCGCTTGAGCACACGGAGGTCAACGTGACTTCAATCACACGCCGCAGTTTTCTCAAAACAGGTCTGGCCGCTGGAGCCATGGCCACCACAGGAATTCTTCCGCTGGCCGCCGCCAAGCGCACCGCCGCCGATACCGTCGTGCTTGGCCGCTCAAAAGTGCAGGCCACACGGCTGGCCTTCGGAACCGGGACCAACAGCGGCGCGGTACAGGCCGCGCTCGGCCAGCAGGAGTTCACGCGGCTCATACGCTATGCCTACGATCGCGGTATCCGTTTCTTTGAGACGGCTGAGGCCTACGAGACGCCGGGCATGCTGGGAGAGGCCCTGAAAGGCTTGCCCCGCGACAGCTATCAGCTCATGAGCAAGGTGACTACCTTCCACCAGGGGATCGAGCCGCAGGCCAAGTTCGACGAACTGCGGCGCATCTCACAGACCGAGTACTTCGACATCATGCTGCTGCATTGGCAGCACTCGGCCGACTGGCCCGAAACTACCAAACGTTGGCAGGACGGGATCCTTGAGGCGCAGCAGCGAAAAATCATCCGCACCCATGGCGCCTCCGTCCACGGACTGCCCGCACTGCGCCAGATGCCGGGAACAAACTGGCTCGACGTGGGATTGATCCGCATCAACCACAGCGGCGCACGCATGGACGGCCCGACCTCTGAAGACACCAACCATCCCGACAACGTGAGCGAAGTGGTGACTCACATCCAGCAGTTAAAAAAGGAGGGCCTGGGTGTGATCGGCATGAAGCTCTGCGGTGGCGGCCAGTTCGAGAACAGTCACGACGATCGTGCGAAAGCCATGAGGTTCGCTTTCCAGAACGCGGGAGTGGATTGCGCCACCATCGGCTTCAAGAACCGCCAGGAGATTGACGAAGCGATCAGCAACCTGAATCTGGCACTTGCCTGAGCCATCGCGACATCTCGGAATTAGCTCCGTTGGCGAAAAATCTCCATAGTACTCATTGGTCAAGCCTCCCCGCTTTCGGGGTCAAAACGTGTAATCGACTGGTCTCAACAGTTAGGTCTGATCGTCACTGGGCTTTTTCAATGTCGCCCGGTTTCCAACTCCTGTTGAGAGCCTCCTCAGTCGGACCGTAGAGTCTCAAGATTGCAAAATATCCCCTACCCGGCACGGTGGCGAGCCAGTTGGCTTCTTTTCCCTGCGGCGCTTTTGGCCCGAGGTAGAGGTCCGTGCTGCCGTCGGCATTCTGAACGAGCTTGTCCCGCGAACCCAGCGACGGGAACGGCTGGCCGTTGGCGAGACCCGATGCATTCTCCGCCTCGTATAGCGTCACCGACCAGAAGTTTGCGGCCGGGATGTTGGGCGGCAGGTTCAGGCGATAATTGCCGTTGCCCGACAGCGGCGATCCCTCACCGTCAGTAAAGGCAATCATGTATGCGGCACCTTTGCCCGGCACTTTCGAAATCATGCCCGGACTTATCGAATAGTAGTTCGTGAAGAACCAAATCCGCGCGTCCAGTGCCAGATATTTGCCTGCGGTATTGCTCCACGCCAAATCCATCGTATTCGCCGAAGTATGAGGCGCTGCGTAGTCGATGGGATTGATCCAGTGGCGATCCTGGTAGATAAGCAGCGAGCTACCGTTAAGAACTTCTTGGAATCCGATGACGCGGCTCATCTTGTAGGCGGTTTTTGCTGCGCGATCGAAAATCTCACGCGAGTGTGCATCTAGTGCGAACGGCTGACCCTTAACGATGCCGATTGCGGCCAACATGCCCAGTGAATCTGATTCGGCGAGATTGGCACCCTCGCTATCTACCAGGTGCTTGAGATGGTAGAAGGCACTGCCATCACTGATCGGCAGCATGTTCGTCTGCACCCCAGAGGCATCGGGGAATTTCATCGGTTTGGCAGTCTCCTTGCCGTTCAGCGGATAAATCTTTGACTGCTCTACCAGCGAGACGGCCGGAGTCAGATTCTTCGGGTCCTGATAAAAGCTTCGCAGGAATACGAAGATGTTGTTCGTACCGGAACGGTAAACGTAATAACCTTCCGGGACCTCGCCCTTGTAGCCGGGCGGCAGCAGCAGAAACTTGCCACCCTTGCCGCCGTCGGGTCCGGGCAGACCGACGTCACCAAAGAACTTGCCCCCATCGACCGGAATCGGGCGTTGCCAGAAATCGAGCAAGATGCCTTGCAGCATGGGTGGCGCTTCAAACACCAGCGGCCCGTCCTTGCCGAGGTCTACGTAGCTCATCGCATAGATGACATCCGAGTTGGGGGTGGTCACTAACGTCTTGGCGTCGAGGCGCTTCTTCCAAATCGGCAACACGTTGTAGCCTGCGCCGAAAACCTTCTCCGAGCCGACCTTCATGCCAAGCGTGTTGATTAACGGCAATGCCCAAAGATAAGTCTGCGTCGCTCGCTGGAAGAGCAGTTCGTCGCGAAGCGTCCGCGCTGTTTCCTGCGTGGGTCGATTTTCGATAAATGGGAGATTGCTCAACTCTTCCGAGTGAGTAATTTGTTCCGCGAGTACGGGCACGATGTCCTCCTTCTTTCTGGTTGTTCTGCCTCATCAGGCAACTTCTTCGATATCCGGCAACACCTAGGTGCTATCGAAGTAAGCTCATTTTGCGGCCAATACGGGTGGAGGCGTCCAACGCCCTTCCAGAATCTCAGCTTTGGGCCAGTATGACCGGATGTAAAGTGAGAACTCGTCCTTCGGAGCAGGCACCCAGTTCGACTCCTTGTCAGGCCCTGGAGAAGCGTTCTGAAAGTACAGCGTCAGGGAGCCGTCCGGGTTGTACTTCAGCGATTTGCTTTTCGTGCCGAGGGAATAGCGATTGAGTGGATTGGGTTCGAACAAATGTCTCTTGTTATACAGCGTGAGAGACCAGAATCCGTGGACCGGTGGCAGCGCACCTTTCGCAAATGTCACGGTGTAACTCTTGCCGCCATTCAACCGCTCGCCTTTCGAATCGAAATCGGTGTAAATGTAGCGAGTTTCCTCCGGGGCGTTGTCGTACATGTTTGATTTCGCGGTCGCGGCTCGCGAAAGATAGTCGGTTCCCCAACGCGCACCGTTTGGCGGAGAAGTCCAACCGTTGCCAACCGGCTTGCCATTATTGTGGAACTGGAACAATGGCGCGATGAGATCTTCTTCCGCAGCGATGGCCGTTTGCTTCAGCGTTTCCTTGACCTGCGGGTCTTTCGCGGCTGCATCCAGCACCGACTGGATCATTCCGTAGAGTGCCTCTTCGCCGGGCAGGGGAGGCACCACTCGTAACACCTCCGGCAATTCGTCGAAGAATGTTTCCGGGGTCACCCATTTAGTTTCTTCCTTTCCGGCACCCGCGGGCGCAGGGAATGTCGGAACCATTGTCCAGTCCTTCGTCTTCATCTGTCCGGTATATTCACTGAGCGGATAGATCACGATCTTGCTAAGCACCGACTGAATGGCAACCTTGTCTTCCAAGGTATCGTCCTGAAACGCACGCGGGAAAATGGCGGCCAGATCGGTCTGCGACCGGAAGACCTCGTTGATTCCTTTTGGCACTTCCCCTTTCCAATTAGGTCCGACCAACAGATAAAAGCCCGGCTTGGTCCCGTACTGCTTGCCAATCGACGCGAAGGAATCCGTGCGGTGGTCAACGATTTGGTACGTGAAGAAACGTTGCCCGAAGTCGGGAACCTGGACCACGACCGGCTGCTTGTCGAGAGCACAGAAACCGCCTCCGTACACTGTGTCCTGATTGGGGCAGGTGACGAAGCTCTGCTCCGGCTTGATGTAGTCGGAGAGCATGGTGACATAGCCGGTGGGCGCCATAGGCAGAACGCCGCCCAGTCGTCCGCATTCCGGTACCTTTGCAAATGCGGCACGTCGGTGAAGCTGGTTCACCATCGGCCAGCCCCACACATAGGCCAACCGGCCCACCATGATGACGTACTCTCTGGGCAGGACAGTGCCAGGTGGTGTTGATTGAATATCTTGCGCAGACTTGGGTGCCGGAACTTGCCCGTCGTGTCGTGGAAACGGAGTCACTGGCAACGCGCTCATAGTGTTCTCCTTGGAACTGAATGCTACCCAAAGAGAAAATGCGGAAGCACTGGCAAAGTTGACAGTTGGCGAAACTGTTAAAGTGCGAAGTAGGGGACGCGGTGTCGGCGAGCTGCCAATACCTCGTCATCACATTTGAGCTGCAATCCAGAGAAATTCAAATCCGAACCACGATCCTCCCCAAACTTTTCCACACCTCTCCACAGAAATAATTCCTCCTATTGTGACGTACAACCTTGACCGGGTATACAGAACGCGCAAACTGAAGTCGTGCGCCCAAATCAGCTCCAGTTCGATGTGAATGCAGCCGCCCCGCTGAGCGCCGCTAACTCCTTATTCCGCAAGATTTTACCCCTAAGTCCAATCGATCCAATATTTTGCGCGGACAAAAGCAGATACCCCCTCCTTAAATCCAATCGAATCAGGATTTTGCCAGCCTGCACTAAAAAAAATGTTGATCGATATCCTCGCCCCACGACACCTCGAACGCCCGCATCGCGCCTGCTAATATTTCATCTACTGAACCTGCATGCTGCTCAAGAGTTTGCGCCCGCTGCTGCCGTATCTGAAACGCTATCGCTGGGGATACGTCGTCGGCACGCTCTGCGTTTTCCTTACCCAGGGCATTTGGATTTTCTTCCCTCTCGTGCTCGGCAAAGCCGCCGACGATCTGAACGCCGGCGTCTCTCGTCACAAGCTTCTCCTTTATTCAGGAATGCTGCTCGCCATCGCCGCCGCCAAGGGGATATTCCAGTTCCTCACGCGCTGGATTGTGATCGGCGTCTCCCGCGACATGGAGTTCGATCTCCGCAACGATCTGTTCGCACGCCTCGAAAGTCTGTCGTACTCCTACTACCAGCGCAACCGCACCGGCGACATCATGGCGCGCGCCACCAACGACCTGAATGCAGTCCGCATGCTGCTCGGCCCGGCCATCATGTATTCGGCCAACACCATCGTCTATACGGCCGGCGCACTCGCCTTCATGATCTCCATCAGCCCCTGGCTCACGCTCTACACCTTTCTTCCGCTGCCGCTGGTGAGCGTGGTGATTCAGACTTTCGGACGCCGCATTCACGACCGCTTCGAACGAATCCAGGCCATGTTCTCCGACATCTCCGCCCGCGCCCAGGAGAACTTTTCCGGAGCCCGCCTCATCCGCGCCTACGTGCAGGAAGACGCCGAGATTCGCGCCTTCGAAGCCGAGAACCAGGAATACATCCGCCGCAGCCTGAAACTGGTGCGCCTCATGGGCATGCTCTGGCCCACGCTCGAACTCATGCTCGGCTGCGCCGTCGTGCTCGTCCTGTGGCTCGGTGGAAACGAAGTCATCCACGGCCTTTCACATGTAACGCTGGGGACCAATCTCGGGAACTCGCATCCCGGCATCACCACCACGCTGTCGCTCTCCGGCTCCATGAGCGTTGGACAATTCGTATCGTTCAGCACCTACATGCTGCAACTCACCTGGCCGATCATCGCCTTGGGATGGGTCATCAATCTCTTTCAGCGCGGCACGGCATCGCTGATTCGCGTAAACGAGATCATGCAGGAGCAGCCCGAGATCAAAGACGCTCCCTGCGCCCAATCCCGCGAGATTCAAGGCGAGATCGAGTTCCGCGGACTCAACTTCAGTTACGACGGCAAGCCCGTCCTGCACGACCTGAACCTGCACGTCCCCGCCGGCAGCAGCCTGGCCATGGTCGGCCCAACGGGGTCGGGCAAGACCACGTTAGTAAGCCTGATCCCGCGCATCTACGACGCAGACCCGGGAACAGTCCTGATCGACGGCCTTCCGATTCGCGATTACTCCATCGCGTCTTTACGCAAGAACATCGGATTCGTCCCGCAGGAGACGTTCTTGTTCAGTGACCGCATCCGCGAGAACATCGCCCTCGGCGTCGACTCAGCGACCGACGAACAGATTCACAACGCCGCCGACGCCGCCAACATCGCCGCCGACATCGAGAGCTTTCCCGAAGGCTACAACACGATGGTCGGCGAGCGCGGCATCACGCTCTCCGGCGGACAGAAGCAGCGCACGGCCATCGCCCGCGCCCTGATTCGCAATCCCAAGATTCTGATCCTGGACGACGCGCTCTCCAGCGTCGACACGCACACCGAAGACAAGATCCTCAACCACCTGCGCGACGTGATGCGCGGCCGCACGACGATCTTCATTTCGCATCGCGTATCGACGGTCCGCAACGCCGACCGCATCGCCGTCCTGCACAGCGGACGCATCGTCGAACTCGGCACCCACGACGAACTCATTGCCCTAAACGGCTACTACAGCGACCTCTACAACAAGCAGTTGCTGGAAGAAGAACTGGCCGAAGTGTAAGCTCGGCTCACATGAATCTGTCCTCGATGGAGGTGCATAATGCGGGCTTCCCTTCCCAGTCTTTCGAACCGAATCCTCGTTTTTATGCTAGGCCTTGTGTTAGTGTTTGCGCTCGGGCTGTCGATTCCTCGCTCGAGTCGCGCCCAGTCTGAAGACGGTGTCAAACAGGAGATCCTTCGCCTGAAGCGCCTGCAGTGGGAGGCCACCAAGAGCAAGGATCGAACCTGCAATCGCTGCCATCCTCGCGAAAGACTACTTTGATTTCGGCAGCGACGGTCGCATTGGTCGCGACGCCGTCATCCATTCAGGATGGACTACCGATGAGGAAGCTCTTTCAGAGTTTCTCATTGAAGACCCCCAAGTGAAATTGC
>Ga0070731_10004649_pt1 | contig 11688 bp, 11 predicted proteins | sample Coa_R1_2_FD_66448 | JGI IMG/M metagenome (GOLD analysis project Ga0070731, IMG submission 66448) | Surface soil microbial communities from Centralia Pennsylvania, which are recovering from an underground coalmine fire - Coalmine... | ecosystem: Environmental > Terrestrial > Soil > Unclassified ... | reverse complement strand
CCCCTCTCCGCCCTTCAGGGGGGAGAGGGAGGGACCCGCGCAGCGGGAGGGTGAGGTGGGCTGTCGCAGCCGCCTGAGCGTTCCCCACCTCACCCCGACCCTCTCCCCCCCAAAGGGGCGGAGAGGGGGAAGAACGTAAGGAGGCGGGGATGGAAATCACGCTCTCACACTATCTCGTCGTTGCCACCGCGCTCTTCACGGTCGGCATCTTCGGGATCTTCCTCAATCGAAGGAACGTGATCGTCATCCTGATGTCGATCGAGCTGATGCTGCTCGCGGTGAACATAAACTTCGTGGCGTTCTCCTCGTTCCTTGGCGACCTCACCGGCCAAGTCTTCGCCATGTTCGTGCTGACCGTGGCGGCGGCCGAGGCGGCGATCGGGCTTGCCATTCTCGTGGTGTACTTCCGCAACCGCGGCACGATCGCGGTGGAAGACATCCATCTGATGAAGGGCTGACATGGCGTATGTAGCCGGCGCCATCGTCTTCCTGCCGCTGATCGCGGCCTTCCTCGCCGGATTCCTCGGGCGCGCGCTGGGCGACCGCTTCGCCCAGCTGGTGACGTGCCTCGCCGTCTCGGCCGCGGCGGTGCTGTCGATCGTCGTGTTCGACCAGGTGGCGCTGCAGCACCAGACTGCGACGATCGACCTGATGCGCTTCATCGATACCGGGCCGCTGCGGGTCGAATGGGCGATCAAGCTCGACACGCTGACCGCGGTGATGCTGTGCGTGGTGACCGTCGTCTCGGCGATGGTCCACATCTACTCCATCGGCTACATGGCGCACGACCACGGCAAGCCGCGGTTCATGGCCTATCTGTCGCTCTTCACCTTCGCCATGCTGGCGCTGGTGACCGCCGACAATTTCGTCCAGCTGTTCTTCGGCTGGGAGGGCGTCGGCACCTGCTCCTACCTGCTGATCGGATTCTGGTACGACCGCGACAGCGCCAACGCGGCGGCGATCAAGGCCTTCATCGTCAACCGCATCGGCGATTTCGGCTTCGCGCTCGGCATTTTCGCGACCTTCGTCATCTTCGGGTCACTGGACTTCGACACGGTGTTCCAGGCGGTGCCGGCCAAGGCGGCCGAGACGCTGCATTTCCTCAACTGGAACCCGAACGCGGTGACGCTGGCCTGTCTGCTGCTCTTCGTGGGGGCGATGGGCAAGTCGGCCCAGATCGGCCTCCACACCTGGCTGCCCGACGCGATGGAAGGCCCGACCCCGGTCTCGGCCCTGATCCATGCGGCGACCATGGTTACGGCCGGCGTGTTCATGGTCTGCCGGTTGTCGCCGATGTTCGAATACTCGCCCACGGCGCTGACCGCAGTGACGATCATCGGCGCCACGACCGCGATCTTCGCCGCATCGATCGGCTTGGCGCAGAACGACATCAAGCGGGTGATCGCCTATTCGACCTGCAGCCAGCTCGGCTACATGTTCTTCGCGGCGGGGGTCTCGGCCTATCCGGCGGCCATCTTCCATCTCGGCACGCATGCCTTCTTCAAGGCCCTGCTGTTCCTCTGCGCGGGCTCCGTGATCCACGCCATGTCCGACGAGCAGGACATGCGCAAGATGGGCGGCCTGCGGAAGAAGATCCCCTACACGTTCTGGCTGATGGTAATCGGCAGTCTGGCGCTGACGGGGATTCCGCCGCTCGCTGGTTCCTATTCCAAGGACGCCATCATCGAGGCGGCCTATGCGGCGGGGACGCCGGCTGGGCAATACGGCTTCTGGCTTGGCGTGATCGCCGCGTTCTTCACCAGTTTCTACTCCTGGCGATTGCTGTTCATGACGTTCTTCGGGACGTCACGTGCCGACCATCACACGCAGGAACACGTCCATGAATCCCCTGCGGTCATGCTGTTGCCGCTGGTCGTGCTGGCGGCCGGCGCGATCTTCGCCGGGATGGCCTTTAGCGGCCTTCTCATAGGTGAAGGCAGCGGCACGTTCTGGGCAAAATCGATCGTCATCCTGAGCGATCACAAGGCACTCGCCGACCGGGAGGCTGTGCCGGAGCTGCTGAAGGCACTGCCGCTGACCGTAGCCGTCCTGGGGTTCTTGCTGGCCGGTCTGTTTTACATCGTCTCACCGGGCCTGCCGGCGAGGTTCGCGAACGCCTTCTGGGCGTTCTACCAGCTCGTCTATAACAAGTGGTACTTCGACGAGATCTACGACTTCCTCATCGTCAAGCCGGCGATGCTGATCGGCTGGGGGCTGTGGAAGGGCGGCGACGGGGCGGTCATCGACGGGCTCGGCCCCGACGGCGTGGCGACGGTCACGCAGGATGTCGCGCGCCGGACCTCGCAGCTGCAGACCGGCTACGTCTACCACTACGCCTTCGCGATGCTGATCGGCGTGGTGCTGATGGTCACCTACTATCTCTGGCGGACGTGAGATGATGTCTGATCGATCGCGTCCAAATTTCCCTCTCCGCCCTTCAGGGCGGAGAGGGAGGGGCCCGCGCAGCGGGAGGGTGAGGTGGGTCGCGCCGACGCTCCGAGCCATCCCCCACCTCACCCCGACCCTCTCCGCCCCCGAGGGCGGAGAGGGAGGACTGAGGCGTCCGGACCTGTCGGAAGCGCGGGCATGATCGGTATCCCTTACCATCTTTCTCTCGTCACCTTCCTGCCGCTCGCCGGGGCGCTGTGGCTGGTCGTGCTGCGCGGCGAGGAGGCGGCGGTCGCGCGGAATGCACGCTGGATCGCGCTCGGCGTCTCGCTTCTCGATTTCGTCCTCTCGGTGCTGCTGTGGGTCAATTTCGATCCGAAATCGGCCGAATTCCAGTTCGTCGAGCAGGCGAATTGGATCCCGTCGATGCATATCGGCTACCACATGGGGATCGACGGCATCTCGCTGTTCTTCGTGCTGCTGTCGACCCTGCTGACGCCGATCTGCATCATCTCCGCCTGGGAGGCGGTGAAGATCCGCGTCAAGGAATACATGATCGCCTTCCTCATCCTCGAGACGATGATGGTCGGCACGTTCTGCGCCCTCGATCTCATCATCTTCTACGTGTTCTTCGAGGGCGTGCTGATCCCGATGTTCCTGATCATCGGCGTGTGGGGCGGGGTGCGGCGGGTCTATTCGGCCTTCAAGTTCTTCCTCTACACCTTCCTCGGCTCGGTGCTGATGCTGCTGGCGATCCTCGCCCTCTACTGGCAGCTCGGCACGACCGACATCCCGACGGCGTTGCACGCCGCCATCCCCAAGACGATGCAGCCCTGGCTGTGGCTCGCCTTCTTCGCCTCCTTCGCGGTCAAGACGCCGATGTGGCCGGTCCATACCTGGCTGCCGGACGCGCATGTCGAGGCGCCGACCGCGGGTTCGGTCATCCTGGCGGGCGTGCTCCTGAAGATGGGCGGCTACGGGTTCATCCGCTTCTCGCTGCCGCTCTTCCCGGATGCGAGCGTCACCTTCGCGCCGCTGATCTACACGCTCTCGGTCGTGGCGATCATCTACACCTCGCTGGTGGCCCTCGCCCAGGAGGACATGAAGAAGCTGATCGCCTATTCCTCGGTCGCCCATATGGGCCTGGTCACGATCGGCGCCTTCACGCTGTCGCCGCAGGGTCTCCAGGGCGCGATGTTCCAGATGCTGAGCCACGGCATCGTCTCGTCGGCGCTCTTCCTCTGTGTGGGCGTTGTCTACGACCGGCTGCACACGCGCGAGATCGCGCGCTACGGCGGGCTCGCCGACAACATGCCGAACTACGCGCTCGTGTTCATGGTGTTCATGCTGGCCTCGGTCGGGCTTCCGGGGACCTCGGGTTTCGTCGGCGAGTTCCTGGCGCTGCTCGGCGCCTTCCAGGTCAACACCTGGGTGGCGCTCCTCGCCACCACGAGCCTGATCCTGGGCGCCGCCTATATGCTCTACCTCTATCGCCGGGTGGTCTTCGGCACGATCACGAAGAGCGACGTGCGGGCGATGCTGGATCTGTCCTGGCGCGAGAAGCTGGTCTTCGCGCCGTTGATCGCGCTGGTCTTCTGGATGGGCGTCTACCCGGCCTCGTTCCTCGATCCGATGAAGCCGTCATTGGCGGCGCTCATCGCGCGGAGCCACGTCGCGACGGCTGTGGAACCGACGCATGTCGCGGAGGCAACGCCATGATCCCGCCCGACATCGCGCCGGCGGTACCGGAGATCTTCCTCGCGGCGACCTCGCTTCTCCTATTGCTGCTGGGCGTGTCCCAGCGGGGAGGAGAGGGCAGCGGAAGGGTGGTCGGCTGGCTCGGCGTCGTGGCGCTGGTCATCACCTTGTTCCTGATGCGCACGACCACCGGGCCGCGCGCGGAGGCCTTCGGCGGGCTCTTCGTGACCGACGGGTTCGCCGTCTTCATGAAGGCGATCATCCTGGCCGGCTCGGCCTTCACCATCCTCATCTCGGCCGAGTACAACCAGAAGCGCCGGGTCGACCGGTTCGAGTTCCCGGTGCTGATCCTGTTCGCGACCGTCGGCATGATGGCGATGGTCTCGGCCAACAATCTGATCTCGCTCTATGTCGGGCTGGAGCTGCAGAGCCTGGCGCTCTACGTGCTGGCCGCCTTCCGGCGTGACAACCAGAAGAGCTCCGAGGCCGGGCTCAAGTATTTCGTCCTGGGCGCCCTGTCGTCGGGCATGCTCCTCTACGGCGCCTCGCTGATCTACGGCTGGGGCGGCTCGACCAGCTTCGACCAGCTCGCGATCGTGCTGGGCAAGCCGGGCGCGGCCGCCTCGGTCGGCGTGATCATCGGCATCGTGTTCCTGTCGGTCGGGCTCGCCTTCAAATGCTCGGCGGTGCCCTTCCACATGTGGACGCCGGATGTCTACGAGGGCGCCCCGACGCCGGTGACGGCGTTCTTCGCGGTGGCGCCCAAGACGGCAGCGCTGGCGCTGTTCTTCCGGACCTTCCTCGGGCCGTTCGGCCATCTGGCGCCGGAATGGAGCCAGGTCATCTGGGCGATGTCGCTCTTGTCGATGGCGCTCGGCGCCTATGCCGCGATCAGCCAGACCAACGTCAAGCGGCTGATGGCCTACAGCTCGATCAGCCATGTCGGCTACGCGCTGATCGGCCTGGTCGCGGCGACGCCCGCCGGGGTGCAGGGCGTGCTCGTCTACATGGCGATCTATCTCTTCATGACGCTGGGCGCGTTCTGCGTGATCCTGACCATGGAGCGCGCGGGCCAGCCGGTGGAGACCATCGCCGATCTCGCCGGCCTCTCGCGGACCAAGCCGCTGACCGCCCTGGCGCTCGCCATCTTCATGTTCTCGCTGGCCGGCGTGCCGCCGCTCGCCGGGTTCCTCGGCAAGATCATGGTGTTCATGGCCGCGATCAACGCGCATCTCTACGTGCTGGCGACGCTGGGCGTGCTGACCAGCGTCGTGGGCTGCTACTACTATATCCGGGTCGTCAAGCTGATGTATTTCGACGAGCCGGCGCCCGCCTTCGACGGCGGCGAAGGCTACGGGCAGGTGCGGGCGGTCATGGCGGTCTCGGCGCTGGTCGTGGTGCTGCTGATCCTCGGCATCGGCTTCGTGGCCCAGCAGGCGAGCGCCGCGGCACAGTCGCTGTTCTCCTGATGGCGGAACTGCCGCCGCCGTTCCGGGCGATTCGGCACGACACCCTGCCCAGCACGAACGACGAGGCGAAGCGGCTGGCGCTCGCCGGCGCGCCGGAATTCACGCTGGTCCGGGCCGATCGCCAGACCGCGGGCCGCGGCCGCCTCGACCGCGCCTGGGCGAGCCCGCCCGGCAATCTCTATGTCTCGATCGTGCTGCGTCCCGACGTGCCGCCGGCGCGGGCGGTCGAGCTCGGCTTCGTGGCCGCGCTCGCCGTGGCCGATTGTGTTGCTGCCTTCGTCAGCGTGCCGGTCAGGCTGAAATGGCCGAACGACGTGCTGGCCGACGGTCGGAAGATCGCCGGCATCCTGCTGGAAGCGCAATCGGCCGGGCCGGACACGATCGCCTTCCTGATCCTCGGGATCGGGATCAACGTGGCCTCGCATCCGGCCGATGCCCGATACCCGGCCACCTCCCTCTCCGCCCTCGGGGGCGGAGAGGGTCGGGGTGAGGTGGGGGGTAGACACGAGCCGGCTGTCGTCGCCCCACCTCACCCCGACCCTCTCCCCCCCTCCGGGGCGGAGAGGGGGACTATGGTGGAAGCGGTCCTGCACCGCCTGTGCGAGGTGTTGGCCCAGCGGATCGACGAATGGCGGAGCGGCGGCTTCGAGCCGATCCGGCGGCAATGGCTCGAGCGGGCCTGGAAGGCCGGAGAGCCGGTCGAGGTTTCGATCGGCGCGGCGACCGTGCAGGGACGATTCGAAGGGCTGGATGCCGACGGCGCGCTGAGGCTCGCGACGGCCGAGGGCACGCGCCGCATCACCGCCGGCGACGTCCGATTCGCCCCGGTCTGAGGAGACGGCGATGCTGCTCGCGATCGATGCCGGCAACACCAACATCGTCTTTGCGGTGTTCGACGGCGCCGAGCTCAAGGGCTCATGGCGCGCCTCGACGGATGCGCACCGCACGGCCGACGAATACGCCGTCTGGTTCACCCAGCTGCTGGGCCTGGCCGGGCTCGCGCCTTCGGACATCGACGCCTGCATCCTGTCGAGCGTGGTGCCGGATGTCGTGTTCAGCCTGACCACGCTGGCGACACGCTATTTCGGGATTCGGCCCCGGATCGTCGGCGAGGGCGGGCTCGATCTTGGGATCGGCGTCACGCTCGACCGGCCGGAGGAGGTCGGCGCCGACCGTCTCGTCAATGCGGTGGCCGCCCGGACGCTCGCCGCACCGCCGCTGATCGTCATCGATTTCGGCACGGCGACGACCTTCGATGTGGTCGACGGCGACGGCAACTACGCCGGCGGCGTGATCGCGCCGGGCATCAACCTCTCGCTCGACGCACTGTCGCACGCGGCAGCGAAGCTGCCGCGGGTCGCGATCCGCCAGACCAGGCGGGTCATCGGGACCGGCACGATCTCGGCGATGCAGTCCGGCATATTCTGGGGCTATATCGGGTTGATCGAAGGGCTGGTCTCGCGCATCAAGGCCGAGTTCGGCGCGCCGATGCGGGTCGTGGCGACCGGCGGCCTGGCGCGGCTCTTCGCCGGCGCTACAGGCGTCATCGAGACGGTCGACGGCGACCTGACCTTGACCGGCCTGCGCCTCATTCACGAAAGAAATCCCATCGCATGAGCCACAAGCCCCCTCCGACGCTCAACCGGCCCGACGAGCTGGTCTTCGTCGCCCTCGGCGGGATGGGCGAGATCGGCATGAATCTCGGGCTCTTCGGCTACGGCGGCAAATGGCTGATGGTCGATCTCGGGATCTCGTTCGGCGACGACACCACGCCGGGCCTGGAGATCCTGATGCCCGATCCGGCTTTCATCGAGGCGCGGCGCAAGGATCTGGTCGGGCTCGTCGTCACGCACGCGCATGAGGACCATATCGGCGCGATCCCGCATCTTTGGCCGCGGCTCGAATGCCCGATCTATGCGACGCCCTTCGCCGCCTCGGTCGTCCGGATGAAGCTGACCGATGCCGGCGTGCTCGAGCCGAAGAAGCTCCATGTCGTCCCGCTAAGCGGCAAGTTCTCCGTTGGACCTTTTGAAATCGAGCTGATCTCGCTCACCCATTCCATCCCGGAGCCCAACGCGCTGGTCGTGCGGACGCCGGCCGGCACGGCGCTCCACACGGGCGACTGGAAATTCGACCCGGAGCCGGTGATCGGCACGCCCAGCGACTTCGCGGCGCTGAGCCGGCTCGGCGAGGCGGGGGTCGATGCGCTGCTTTGCGATTCGACCAACGCGCTGCGGCCCGGCGAGGCGGGGTCGGAAAGCGCGGTGCGCAAGGCGCTGACCGAGCTGGTCGCCGGCTACGACACGCGCGTCGTGGCGACCTGCTTCTCCTCGAATGTCGGGCGGCTGGAATCGATCGCGCTGGCGGCCGAGGCGGCCGGACGGTCCTGCGCGCTGGTCGGCCGCTCGCTCTGGCGGATGGAGCAGGCGGCGCGCGAGAACGGTTATCTCGCCGGCATTCCGCCCTTTGTCCGCGAGGACGAGGTCATGGACCTGCCGCGCGACCAGATCGTGATGATCTGCACCGGCAGCCAGGGCGAGCCGCGCTCGGCGCTGACCCGGATCGCCACCGGCGACCATCCCAATGTCGAGCTGGAGCCGGGCGACGTCGTGATCTTCTCGTCGCGGATCATTCCCGGCAACGAGCGCGCCGTCGGGAGGCTGCACAACCAGCTGGCGCAGCTCGGCGTGCGGCTGGTGACCGATGAGGACCATTTCGTCCATGTCTCGGGCCACCCCGCCCGCGACGAGTTGACCCGGATGTACCAGCTGGTGCGCCCCAAGGCCGCCTTGCCGATCCACGGGGAGAGCCGCCATCTCATGGCGCATGCGGCGCTTGCCGAGGATTGCCAGGTTCCGGTCGCGATCGTCGCCGGCAACGGCGACATCGTCCGGCTGGCCCCCGGACCGGCCGGCGTGATCGACCACGTCGACTCCGGGCGGCTGGGGCTCGACGGCAAGAACCTGGTGCCGCTGGAAGGCGGCGCCTTCCGCACGCGCATGCGCATGACCTCGGGCGGTGCCGCCGTCGCCACCGTGGTGCTCGACCGCCGCGGCAAGCTGGCGGCGCGGCCGCAGGTGACGGTCCACGGGCTGCTCGGCGAGGCCAGCGAGAGCGCCATGGAAAAGATCGAGGACGACGTCGCGCGGGCGCTGAGTGAAGTGCCGCCGGGCGATCGCGGCGACGACGACCTGATGCGGGAGACCGCGCGGCTGGCGGTGCGTCGCAGCCTCTGGGCGAGCCACGGCAAGAAGCCCGTCACCGAGGTCCATGTCGTGAGGATCATGTAGATGATTGGACGGCTCAATCACGTCGCGCTCGCCGTACCGGACTTGGCAAAGGCGGCCGCTGCCTATGCGAGCTCGCTCGGCGCTACCGTATCGGCGCCGGTGGCGCAGCCCGAGCACGGCGTCACGGTCGTCTTCGTCGAGCTGCCCAATACCAAGATCGAGCTGCTGGAGCCGCTGGGTCCCAACTCGCCGATCCAGGCATTCCTCGATCGCTCGCCCTCCGGCGGGATGCATCATGTCTGCTACGAGGTGGACGACATCCTCGCGGCCCGCGACCGGCTCAAGGCCGGCGGGGCGCGCGTGCTGGGCGACGGCGATCCCAAGACGGGCGCGCACGGCAAGCCGGTGCTGTTCCTCCATCCGAAGGATTTCTTCGGCACGCTGATCGAGCTCGAGCAGGCATGAGCTGGGTCACCGCCCTTCTCGTCTATGTCGTCATCTGGTGGCTGGTGCTGTTCTGCGTGCTGCCGCTCGGCATTCGGCCGGCCGAGGATGACGAACATGCGGAGAGAGCCGGGGCGCCGGCCAATCCGCGGATCGGCTATCGCATCCTGCTGACGACGGGCATCGCCGCCATCGTGTTCGCGGCGGTCTATGCGCTGATTCAGTCAGACCTCATCAGCTTCCGACGGATGGGTTGATGGCTCACCCCTATTGCGTGGCGGCCCCGGGCCACCCGTTCCACGCGCCCTATCACGACACCGAGTATGGCGTGCCCAGCCGCGACGACGCGGTGCTGTTCGAGCGCCTCGTGCTGGAGATCAATCAGGCGGGCCTGTCCTGGCTGACCATCCTGAAGAAGCGCGCCGCCTTCCTCGCGGCCTATGACGGGTTCGACATCGACAAGGTCGCCGCCTATGGCGAGGCCGACAAGGCGCGGCTGCTGGCCGATGCCGGCATAATCCGCAACCGGCTCAAGGTCGATGCGGCGATCGAGAATGCGCGCCGGCTGCAGGCCATCCGCGCCGGTCACGGCTCGTTTGCGGGCTGGCTCGACGTCCATCACCCGCTCAGCAAGACCGAGTGGATCAAGCTCTTCGGCAAGACCTTCCGCTTCACCGGCGGCGAGATCGTCGGCGAATTCCTGATGAGCCTCGGCTATCTGCCCGGCGCGCATGGCGAGGAATGCCCGCGCTATGCTGCGATCCTCGCGCTCGGCCCGCCTTGGGCGCAGTCCGGCGATTGAAATCCGGCGTACATTGAACGAGGATCGCGCGACGCGCCCGCGATGCGGCGCACCAGCGCAGGCCACACACGTGTCTGTGTTCCTTCTGTATCGTACCCGAATGTGGAAGGCGGCCCTGGCGCTCGCGATCCTTGCCGCCTGGCCTCTGCACGATAGCGTGGCGGCGGCCCGACGCATCTTCGCGGCATCGGGCCCGGTCGCGATCACGGTTGCAGCGTCGGGGCAGCTGCCCGGCTTTACCGATTCGGACATCACCGGATACCTGGTGCAGGAGATGAACCAGGCGAGCCTCGGCGGCTGGACCTTTGAGGCGGCGCCCGGGTCGGACGCGAGCGCGGCGAACAGGGTGGTCTGGACGCTCGAGCTTGGTCCCTCGGCCGCCGGATCGGTGCGCTCCTACGCATTCTCGCGCGCATTGATGGAACGAATGGCGGCGTCACATCGCCATGTCACGATCAAGGCCAAGCTCTACCTCGGTGGCCAGTACCAGACCGAGAGCTTCGGCCAGGCGACGATCGCGGGCGGACCGCATGATGAAGATCTCGCGGCTGAGGTCATCAAAGTGACACGAATGCTGATGTCCTATCCCTCGAGCGTGCCGGATCGGGCCGGGGATCCCGCGACGGCAGAGCGTTCGTCTCCGCGTTCGTGACACGCCGTTTCCGGGGGATTCAGTGCCGCGGTTCCGACTCGCTGCCGGTTGCCGATACCGTGCCGCGGCCTTGGCGGCGGCGCTGATGCTGGCAAGCGCGGCGGCAGCCGCGGGTGAAGCAACGCCGGCGGCAACGGACCAACCCCCCGATTTCTGGCAGCAGCCGACGCTCACCGGTGACTGGGGAGGCGAGCGGCCGGCGCTTGAAGACAAAGGCATCGTCTTCGCGGCCGACTCGATCGACGAAGTGCTCGGCAACCTGTCCGGCGGGGCGGGGCGGGGCACGATCTACGAGGGTCGGTTCGAGGTCGTCGCCAATCTCGATCTCGACAAGCTGGTCGACTGGTCGGGCGCGACGCTGCACGTGAACGCCTACCAGATCCGGGGGCGCGGCCTCTCGGGCAACTATCTCGGCGGCAATCTCATGGTCGCCAGCAGTATCGAGGCGACGCGGGCGACACGGCTCTTCGATTTCTGGATCGAGCAGAGCTTCCTTGACGGCACGGTGACTTTGCGCGCCGGCCAGATCGCGGCGGACGACGAGTTCATGACCAGCACCTATGCCTCGACTTTCGTCAACGCGACTTTCGGCTGGCCGGCCATTCTCTCGACCGACCTGCCCTCGGGCGGACCGGCCTACCCGCTGGCCACACCGGGGCTGCGCGTCAAATACGCGGCCAGCGACACGATCAGCGCGGCAGTCGGTGCCTTCGACGGCAATCCGGCCGGCGGCGGCCCGGGCGATCCGCAGGCCCGCAACCCGAGCGGGCTCAGCTTCCGATTCAATGATCCCGTCTTCGTGATCGCCGAGGCAAGCTACGCGGTGAACCAAGACCCCGACGCCAAGGGCCTCGCCGCCGCCTACAAGCTCGGCGCCTGGGCCCATGCCGGGCGCTTCGATGATCAGCATTGGGACGCGGGCGGGCTTTCGCTCGCCTCGCCGGCGAGCAATGGCGTCCCGAGAACCCACAGCACCGACGAAGGTATCTACCTGACTGTCGACCA
>Ga0070731_10004648_pt1 | contig 11690 bp, 11 predicted proteins | sample Coa_R1_2_FD_66448 | JGI IMG/M metagenome (GOLD analysis project Ga0070731, IMG submission 66448) | Surface soil microbial communities from Centralia Pennsylvania, which are recovering from an underground coalmine fire - Coalmine... | ecosystem: Environmental > Terrestrial > Soil > Unclassified ... | reverse complement strand
CGGCACGCGTCTCCGGCTGCAACTCGTCGCGCGCACTCCGACAGCGCAAGTACGCATGCTCACCTCGGTCCTTGTCCCCAAGCTGCGCCCTAGCTCCCAAACGCGACTCGCGCTCGCCGCGCGCTGACCGCCGCTCAGGCCCGAGGAGACGCGTAGCTCCATCCGGTCGGGCCGGGTTCGCCCGGCCCCTCCGGTCGGCTGAACGCGTGACGGCGCAGCCCGCGAAGAACTACCCCCGACGATGCTACCCCTCGAAACCTACGCTCCTTCTACGCTGCTTCTACGCACCCCGTCAGTCGCACGAACCGTCGCCCAATGCCGGGCCGGCAAGCCGATCGCGCTGCACACGGGCACGTTCTGCGACAACGACGCGACCATCTTGAAAACCGCTGGGCGTGCAAGCGCCCCGTGGGTTCGAATCCCACCCCCGCCGCTCTCACGGAGCCGGAAACCGGATCACCACACGGTTTCCGGCTCTAGTCGCTACTCGGCGCGGGTGCGCGCCCACGCGAATCTAGGCAGGACCGTCCCAGAGGCCGCCGGAGTGCCCGAACACGGCCGCTACGACGGCGGCGAGCGCGAGGAGCAGTCCTCGTTTGCCGATGATCCATGCGAACTTCGATGCCATTGTCGTCACCTCCTCTCGAGGCCAGAACCAGAACTTCGGGGCGTGCCAAGACCCCAGACCCAAGAAGCAGCATGAGCGATCCCGGGCCATGACGCCATCCCCTGGAAGAAGGAACTGTGGAGATCGGCGAAGAGCCCGACCAAGCACCGTTTGCCTGGTCGAGCCGTTTGCCCGGAATGTCCGACCCACGCCGCATTTGGGCCGGACACGCGCGCACCCCTCGCTCTTCGACGGCTTGCCCCGCCGCACGGGGGCAAGCTCTTGGGGTATGTCCTGCGCGATTCCTGCCGGATTATCGCTGCCGGACTGCTGCTTGACCTATCCCCCGAACGGGGTTGAGCGCCTTACTTGACTTCACTCGGTCGAGGCATCCAGCAGCTCGGGTTAGGGCCGATGATGTCTGTGCGTGAGGGTGCCGCAGCCTTCACATCAGGCGAGGCGAGCGGAAGCCGCAGCCGCTTGACTCGCATCAGAGGGGGCGACCGATGAGGTCGCCCCTTTCTTTTTCCTGCACTGACCGGTCGCTTGTCTCTTTCCGCACGGCAGCGCGCGCGTTAGGATCGCCCGAGCCGGATTCCGGAAGGGGTGCAGGTGGCGGGAGTCACGTTCGACCAGGTAACGAAGACGTACCCGGACGGGACGACGGCCGTGAACGCGCTCGACCTCGGTATCCGGGACGGCGAGTTCATGGTTCTCGTCGGGCCTTCCGGCTGTGGCAAGACGACCGCGCTGCGCATGGTCGCCGGGCTCGAGGACATCTCGCGTGGCGTCCTGAAGATCGGCGAGCGCGTCGTCAACCATGTCCCGTCGCGCGACCGCGACATCGCAATGGTGTTCCAGAGCTATGCGCTCTATCCGCACCTGACGGTGTACGACAACATCGCCTTCGGCCTCAAGATCAAGAAGTTGCCGAAAGCGGAGATCGAGCGACGGGTCGCCAACGCCGCGCGCATTCTGGGGCTCGAGCCGTTCCTGAAGCGCAAGCCGCGCGCGCTCTCGGGCGGTCAGCGGCAGCGCGTCGCCATGGGTCGCGCGATCGTGCGCGAGCCGTCTGCGTTCCTCATGGACGAGCCGCTCTCGAACCTGGACGCGAAGCTGCGCGTGCAGATGCGCGCGGAGATCGCTGCGCTGCAGCGCGACCTCGGCGTGACCACGATCTACGTCACCCACGACCAGGTCGAGGCGATGACGATGGGCGACCGTGTCGCCGTCATTCGCAAGGGCGAGCTGCAGCAGGTCGCCTCGCCGCAGGCGCTGTACGACGCGCCGGTCAACCTCTTCGTCGCCGGCTTTATCGGCAGCCCGGCGATGAACATGATCGAGGCAGAGCTCGAGCAGTCGAACGGCGGTTACGTCGCTGCCGTCGGCAAGCAGCGGATCTCGATCGATCCCGAATCCGCCGGCAAGCACCCTGCGCTTGCGGGCTACGTCGGCCGCAAGATCGTCCTCGGCATCCGTCCCGAAGACCTGGAGGACGCGGCGCTCGCCACCTCGGCGCCCAGCGACCGCCGCCTGCGCGGCAAGGTCGATCTCACCGAGGCCCTCGGCTCGGAGATCATGGTGCACTTCTCGATCGAGGCAAAGCCCGCGGTCACGGAGGACGTCCGCGAGCTTGCTCAGGACATCGGCGACGAACGGGCTGTTGCGCAGCTCGCCGGCGAGGCCGAGGACACGGTCGGGCTCGTAGGGCGCTTCGGCGCGCGCTCGACCGTGAAGCCGGGCGACGCCGCCGAGGTTGCCGTCGACTCGCGTTCGCTGCACTTCTTCGACCCAGAGACAGGCCTGGGCATCTACGACAGGACCGCCACGAAAGGAGCCGCATGACCCGCACACGCATCGTGCTCACACTGGCACTTGCGTCTGCTCTGACCCTGGCCGGGCTCGCCGGCGCGAGGACGAGCTCGCACGCCAAGGCCGGGGTGAACACCGCTGTCTCCGGGACGATCACGTTCGACGGCATCTGGACGTCGTCGTCAGGCCAGCCGCAGTTCCAGGACGTCATCAATCTCTTCAACAAGACCTATCCGAACGTGCACGTCAACTACAAGCCGGTCGGGAACAACCTGCCGACGGTGCTCGCGACCGCCGTCGCAGGCGGTCATCCGCCGGACATGGCCGACATCGCGCAGCCCGGGACAGTCGCCCAGTTCGCGGCCCAGGGCAAGCTGAAGCCGATCACGTACGCCAAGTCGGCGATGGCGGCGAACTTCGCCCCTGCGTGGCAGCAGCTCGGCACGTATAGCGGCAAGCTCTACGCGCTCCCCTTCAAGGCGGCCAACAAGTCTGTCGTTTGGTACAGCGTCCCGACCTTCAAGACGGCCGGCGTGACGCCGCCGAAGACCTTCTCGCAGCTCCTCACCGACGCGAAGACGATCCACGCGTCGGGCACTCCCGCCTATTCGATCGGCGGAGCGGACGGCTGGACGCTCACCGACATGTTCGAGAACATCTACCTGCGCACGTTCGGCGCGGCCAAGTACGACGCGCTCAGCCAGCACAAGATCAAGTGGACCGATCCGTCCGTGACGACGGCGCTGAAGACGATGGCGAAGATCATCGGCGACACGTCGAATATCTACGGCGGGACGTCAGGCGCGCTCCAGTACGGGTTCAACCAGTCGGTCACGAACGCGTTCTCGTCGCCGCCGAAGGCCGCGATGGTGTTCGAGGCCGACTTCGTCGGCGGCGTGATCACCTCGTCGACGAAGGCGAAGCCCAACACGGGCTTCAACACCTTCACCTGGCCGTCGATCACACCCGGGCCCGACGCGAGCGCGGTCGAGATCGCCGGCGACCTGTTCGTGACGTTCCGCGACAACCCAGCCATCGAGGCGTTCGTCAAGTTCCTCGCGACGGCGCCGGCCGCTGAGGCCTGGGCGAAGCAGGGCGGCTTTGGCACCGGCAACAAGAACGTGCCGGCGAGCATTTATCCGGACGCGATCACGCGGGCGACGGAGGCTCCGATCAGCCAGGCGAAGTCCGTCGTCTTCGACATGTCGGACGAGCAGCCGCCTGCGTTCGGCGCCACGACCGGGCAGGGCGAGTGGGGCCTGTTCCAGAACTTCCTGAAGAGCCCGAGCGACGTCTCCGGCATCCAGAAGCAACTCGAGGCCGCGGCAGCGGCCGCGTACAAGAAGTAACGAGGTGACCGCCGGGGGAATCACAGCGGAGCCGCCCGTCGTGGCGGCTCCGCCCTCCGGGGCCGAGTCCGGCAGGCTCGGCCGCTACCTCGTCGGCGCGTTCTTTCTCGCGCCGGCGCTCTTCATGCTCGGCGTGTGGATGGTCTACCCGGCCGTCTACACGATCGTCCGCAGCTTCTTCGGCCCGACGGGCTTCTTCGGCCACTGGGTCGGCTTCCACAACTACAAGACGCTGTTCACGACCTCGACGTTGACGACGGCGATCAAGAACAACGCGATCTGGGTCGCGGTCGTGCCGGCAATGGTGACGGCGGTCGGGCTCGTCTTCGCCGTTCTCACCGAGCGCATTCGCTGGGCCGTCGCGTTCAAGACTGCCATCTTCTTGCCGATGGCGATCTCGGCGTTCGCAACCGGCGTGACGTGGCGGATCATGTACCAGCAGGACCCCGGCTTGGGTGCCGTCAACGCACTCGGAAAGACAATCTCCGGCGTGTTCAGCCCGGCGGGCGTGCTCTCGAGCGCATTCCCTTCGACACCCACGCTGCAGACAACCTCGAGCGGCGCGCTCGTCCTGAAGACCCCGGTCATGCCCGGCGGGGTCACGAAGCTCGGGCTCACCGGGATCGCCCCGGACGCGGTGCCGAAGGGCGCCGTGCAGGCCGTGCTGCCGGCGTCGAAGCCTGGCGACGTGGTCGGTGTCGTGTGGCGCGACTTCAAGCCGGGCGGCGGCAAGGCGGGTGTCGTCGAGAAGGGTGAGCTCGGCCTGCCCGGCGTCACGGTCGAGCTCCGCTCGGCCGCCGGCAAGGTGGTGCAGTCCACCAAGTCCGCTGCGAACGGCACCTTCGACTTCACGAAGGTCTCGTCCGGGACCTACCACGCCGCGATCGGAGCGCAGACCTTCGCAAAGCCGTTCGGCGGCTTCGCCTGGCTCGGTCCGAACCTGATCGTGCCGTCGCTCCTGATCGCGTACATCTGGATCTGGGCAGGCTTCGCCATGGTTGTGATCGGCGCCGGGCTCGCGGCGATGCCGCGCGACGTGCTCGAGGCTGCTCGCACCGATGGAGGAACCGAATGGCAAGTCTTCCGCCGCGTCACGGTTCCTCTCCTCGCGCCCGTGCTCAGCGTCGTCTTCGTGACGATGATCATCAACGTCCTCAAGGTATTCGACATCGTCTACGCCCTTGCACCGGAGTCGGAGTACGCAAAGGCAAACGTGATCGCGCTCGCGATGTACTTCACCGCCTTCCAAGGGGCCGGCAACTTCGGCATCGGCTCCGCGATCGCGGTGTTCCTGTTCCTGCTCGTCGTCCCCGTGCTCGCGCTGAACATCCGGCGCTTCAAGAGGGAGGTCTGATGGCGTCCGCCGTCGCAGTCGAGCTCCCGGCCCCGCGCGACGCGGTCGCGGCCAGGATCGTGCGTGCAATCGCGCGTGGGCCCCTCAACATCGTGCTGGCCGTGCTCGGCGTGCTGTGGCTCGTCCCGACGATCGGGCTCTTCATCACGTCGATCCTGCCGGCGTCGGCCGACGCGTCGAAGGGCTGGTGGCAGATCTTCACGAAGCCGAGCCTCGCGACGTGGGGGAACTACCACGCGCTCTTCCACCAGTCCGGGCTCGTGCAGGCGCTGAAGACGACGGTCTACATCGCGGTCGGCAACACGTTCCTCGTGGTCATCCTCGGCGCGCTGGCCGGCTACGCGTTCGCGTGGCTGGATTTTCCCGGCCGCGACTGGCTGTTCATCGGCGTGATCGGCCTGCTCGTCGTGCCGCTGCAGATGGCGCTGATTCCGATGTTCAAGCTCTACGACACGTTCGGGCTCTTCGACACATGGGAGGGGATCGCGCTCTTCCACGTCGCCTTCGGCCTGCCGTTTGCGATCTTCTTGCTGCGCAACTTCTTCGCCGGCTTACCGAAGGACATCATGGAGTCGGCCCGCATCGACGGCGCGAACGAGATCGTCATCTTCCTGCGCCTGATCCTGCCGCTCGGCCTGCCGGCGATCGCCTCGCTTGCGATCTTCCAGTTCCTGTGGACGTGGAACGACCTGCTCGTCGCGCTCACCTTCGGGCAGAACACGACTCCGATCACGGTCTGGATCGCAGGCCAGCTGCGCGAGTTCGGGACGAGCATCGACATCATCGCGCCGGCGTCGTTCATCTCGCTGATCGTGCCGCTCTGTGTGTTCCTGGCCTTCCAACGCTACTTCGTGCAGGGACTTCTGGCCGGCTCGGTGAAGTGACCGTCGCGATCGTCGGGTCGGGCCTTGCGGGCTTCACCGCCTACCAGACCCTCCGCCGGGAGCTCGAGCCGGGCGAGATCGCGGTTTTCGGTACCGACGACGATCCGTCGTCGGCCTTCCGGCGCCGCGCCGAAGCGATCCGCCAGCGCGCGATGCGCTCCGAGAGCGACGGCCACTGCCGCCCGACCTCGTTCCCGGGCCTCGCGCTTGCGAGCGTGCGGCGACGACGCTCGCTGCGGCCGCTCGTGGAGTCGCCGACGAACCGCTACCACCCGACGGTCCCGGAGTTCCTCGGCGACGTCGAGCGCCTGCGTGCGCGCAGCCGCTGGGACGAGAGCGTGCGCCTTGCCCGCGTCGAGCGCGTGCGCGCCGTTGACGGCGGCTTCGCGCTCGACGGCCACGGCGTTTTCCGGCACGTGCTGCTCGCGCTCGGGCACCCCGGGTTGAACGTGCCGCAGGAGCTGCGCGACGATCCGCGCGTCGTCCACTCCTACGAGCCGCACGACTACGCGACGACTGTGACCGTCGTCGGCGCCGGGCTCGCCGCGGCGACCGAGTGGCTGAACGCGCTGGCGGTGGGCGCAGAAGTCGTCTCGGTGCGCCGGCGCGAGCCCGTGCGCCGGCCCCTCAACGTCCCGCGCGTGTACTTCTCCCGGCGCGGGCTCGTCGCCTTCCACGACCTCGGGGTCGGCGAACGGTCTGCCCGGCTGCGGACGCTGCTCGCTCCGTCGTATCCGCCCGGCGGCGGATTCGACGAGCCGCTCGAGGCGGCGGCCGCCGACGGCCGGTTCCGGGTCGAGCCGTCGTTGAACGGGAGCAGGCAGGTGATCTGCGCGACGGGCTTCCTGCGAGGGTTCCAGCACGACGTGCTGCTCGCCCACCTCGTCGCAGAGCACGAGCTCGCGACCGCCGACGGCTGGATCGTGCTCGAGCCGGACTCGACGGTGCCGGGTCTCACCGACGCATCGCGCACGCTGGCGCTCGCCGGTGCGCACGCGCAGTGGGCGTTTCCGGCCGCCGACACGCTTGCCGGCGCGAAGTACGCGGCACGCCGCTTCCTTGCGAGGATCAGGTCGTGTCCTACACGCTGAGGGGCCGCATCGAGTCGCGGCTCGGCGCACTCGTGCCGGTCGCGGTCGCGGCCGCGGTGCTCGCTGCGTTCGAGCACCGCTACTGGCCGGTGCAGGCAATCGGGCTGATGCTCGCGGTCGGCCTCGCGCTCGATCTGCAGCTCTACCACCGGCTGCTGCCGTACCAGCCGGGCTGGGCGGCGCTGCCGCTCGGAGCGCTCGAGCTCGCTCTTGTGCTCGGCGCCATGCGCATCGTCGGGGTGGCCGCGCCGCTCGGCCAGGCGCTCGCCCTCTTCGTCGGCGGCTTCGTCGCCGCGCAGCTTCTCGGTCACGCCGGGTTTCCGCTCCTCCGCCTCGGCTACGCGGAAGAGGGCGGTGAGCTCGGCGTGCTCGGCCCGGTCGCGGCAGTCGCGTTGCTGGCGGGCTTCTCGGCGGCGGGCGCGACGGCGTACGCTCTGCGGCCGCCGGTCGTGCATCTCGCGACCGGTGTGCACCGTGGCCCGCTCGTGATCACGCGCCGCGAGACGCTCGTCGGCGCGAAGGGTGCGGTGGTCGAGGGTGGCATCGTCGTGCGGGCGAACGGCGTCACGATCAAGAACGTGACCGTCGTCGGCGGCGAGGACGGCATCAGCGTCGACAGCGTGCACGGCACGGTGCTCGACGGTGTCTCCGTCTCGGGCGCAAAGCTCGACGGGATCCACGTCCGGCTCGCGGACATCCGGATCATGAACTGCTCGGTCAACATGCTCGGCAACGCGCTCGGACAAGGGATTGACATCTCCTACAACATGGACATGGGCATGAGCATGGTCGAGGGCTGCACGATCACCGGTGGCATGCAGGGGATCACGACCCACTCGTCGATGACCGACATCGTCGACAACCACGTGAGCAACACGCAGGAGCAGGCGATCTCCGTGACGGAGATGTCGATGGGGACGGCGATGGGGAACGAGATCAGCGACGCGCAGGGCGTCGGCCTGTACTGCAACGACCGCTCGATGTGCATGTTCGAGCACAACACGGTTGTGGGCACGAAGGACGATTCGGCGGGCGGCGACCGCTCGGCCCGCGGCTTCGGCGTGCTCGCGAGCTTCTTCGCCGAGGCCGAGCTCCGCGACAACCAGCTGGCCGCGAACCCGGTGCCGATGGGGACGGTCACGCAAGCGCAGATCACGAGGACGCGGTGACGGAGCCGCTCGACGAGCTGCGGGCCATCGCAGGTCGCGCCGCCCCGCCGCCGCCGGCGATGGGCGTCTACCTCGCCAAGGTGCGCGAACGTGCGTCGACCGTGACCGACGCCGACGTCGACGCTCTGAAGGCGGCTGGGTTGTCCGAGGACGAGATCTTCGAGCACACGGTCGCCGTCGCCGTCGCCGAGGGGCTGAGACGGCTCGACGCGGGCCTGAAGGCAGTGGACGGATGAGGCTCGTCGCCGTCGACTCCGGTCACGCGCCGGCGGAGGCCGAGATCCTTGCCGAGATCCGTGCACGGAGCGGGGTGGAGCCGCTCGGGGTCGTCAAGACGCTGCTCTACCGGCCCGAGCTCTTCGGGCGGCCATTCTCGGATGCCCTGCAGGCGGTGATGCGCGGTCCGTCCGACTGGAGCCCGGGCGAGCGCGAGCTCTTCGCCGGCTTCACGTCGCTGCTGAACCTCTGTCCTTTCTGAACTGGCTCCCACGGCGCGGTCGCGTCGTACGCGCTCGGCGAGGAGGTGTGGCAGGCGGTCGTCGCTGACTGGCGGGGCGCGCCGCTCCGGCCGGAGCTGCGGGCGGTGCTGATCTTCCTCGAGCAGCTGACGCTCCGGCCCGAGTCGGTCGAGCGCGTGGACGCCGAGGCGGTGTGCGCCGCCGGTGTCTCCGAGCAGGCGCTGCGCGATGCGATCACGGTCTGCGCGCTCTTCAGCATGATCGTCCGGCTGGCCGACTCGCTCGGCTGGGACGTGCCGAGCCACGAACGTCTCGCTGCCCGCGCCCCGGCGATGCTCGAAGGCGGCTACGCGGTGGCAGCCATGCGCGCACGCTGACGGACGGTCAGGACGAGGCCGGCGTCTTCAGCCGGAAGAGGTCGAGGAGGCCTGTCGTCTGGTGGTCGTTCGCGTCCCCTTCCCCGACGGCGATCTCGCCGTCGCCGACGATCGGGCTCTGCCAGTGGCCGAGCCCCACCGGGAGCGTCAGCAGCGGCAGGAAGTCCTCACCCAGGTGGGTCGCGGGCGGATCGGGGTTGTAGACGTTGAGGCCGCCGCCGGGATCTGGGTCGTACACGTACAGCAGGCCGCCGGCGAGGACGGGGCTCGTCCCCGCCCGCGAGTCGTCCCAGACGAGGACGAGATGCGGCGTCGGCGTCAGCAGCAGCGAGTACGCCGCGACGCCGCAGTCGTTCGCGACGTAGACCAGCGGCGGCTGATCGGGCCGGTCCCAAACTGCCGGCTGGGTGAGCACCGGGCAGCCGCCCGGGCTGTCGCCGCCGCCGGGCGCCTGGATGATCTGCAGCTCGCCGCCGAGGTAGGGCCCGGCCGCGTGCTGCTGGCCGTTGAGCAGATCCAGGTCCAGCAGCCTCACCTGGCCGTCCTTCCCGACCTTCACGGCGTAGTGGTCGCCGACGAGGACTGGCGACGCGCCGCCGTAGTCGTCCGTCTCCAGGGCGGCTTGGTTCGCGGGTGTGTAGTTCTGCAGCGGTTGCAGGTCGGGCGAGAGCTCGAGGACGCTGTCGCCCCAGTCCGTCTCGCCGTCCCACGGGCCGTTCGACGTCGCGACGAGGATGTTGCCGTCGGGCTCGAACGTGGCCGGCGCGCGTCCCCAGATGCCGGCGCGCTCCTGCTTGCAGGTGTCCGGCGACACGAGCTGCGTCTCGTTGCTGCAGAGCGAGTAGAAAACGTGCTCGATCGTGCCGGTGTCGCGGTCGATCGCGACCAGATGACCTTGTCGCGGAGTGTCGGTTCCGATCTTGTCGCTCAGACCGGCGGTCGACGCGTAGACGTCGTCGCCGACGACCGCGAGCGACGACGAGATCTTCTCCTTGGTCGGGTCGACGACGACGCGGACCGGCCAGCCGCCGGTGTGCACCTCGCTGCCGTCGGAGAGGTCGAGCTTGTGGATCAGCCCGTCGGGCGAAGCGACGTAGACGTACTGCCGGTCCGGGTCGGCAGCCGGGCTCGCCGTCGTGATCTCCAGGCCGCCTTCCCAGGAGTCGATGCCGGCAGGCACGAACTCCCAGAGCACCTGCGCGGTGTCGGCGTCGATCGCGTACGCGCGACCGTAGGTCGTCTGCACCACGAAGACGTTTCGCAACGCACCTGCGACCTGGACGTCCTGCAGGTAGATCGGAGACGAGTCGACGGTGCCGTGAAGCGCGACCTGGATCGGCGTCGTGGACAGCGAGCCGAGGTCGTCGCCGTTGATCCCGGTCGAGAGGGGGTCGTCGTTGCTCATCCCCGGCTCGTAGCCGAACTCCGGCCAGTCGGCGAGCTCCGGCTGCGGCTGCCAGCTGAGGGCCACCGCGAGCGCGACGCGCGACAGCCGCGTCAGCCCGCGACCCGTGGCGCCGATCCGCCAGATGCCCCTGTCGCCAGCCGTGCGCGAGAAGGCGAGCGTCGCGCCGTCAGGCGACCAGGTCGGGCTCGTGCCGGAGGCGAGGATGCTGAGCCCGGTGCCGTCGAGGCCCACGACGGCGACCTGTCGGCGCGGCGTCGTGAACGCGATCTGCGTACCGTTCGGGGAGAACGCGGGGGTCGACCCGGCGACGAGCGCGTGCAGCCCGGCGCCCGTGGGGCTGATCGTCAGCACCTGTGTGCTGCCCGCGCGGCTCGTCCGCGTCAAGGCGATCAACGACCCATTTGGCGACCAGTCCGGCTGGCTGTCGCCCACGTCGCCGCGCGTCAGCTGACGGAGGCCTCGTCCGTCGACGTCCGCGATGAAGATCGCCGACCGGCCGCCGTTCGAGCGCGCGAACGCGAGGTAGCGGCCGTCGGGCGACCAGGTCGGGTAGCTGTCGTTGCCCGTCGTGATCCGCCGGGCGTCCCTGCCGTCGGCGCCGATCACGAAGACGCCGTGTGTGCGGGTGCCGGCGTACGCGATCAGGCTCCCGTCAGGGGAGAAGCGGGGATCCGCCCCGTTGCCGATCAGCCGGCCGGCCTGCGATCCGACGATCCCGATCGCGCCTGCCGTCGTCGCGTACGCGATCTCGGACGCGACCCCGCTGGTCCCGGCGGACGCGGCAGCGGAGCCGGCGAGCGGGACCGTCGCGAGCAGGCTCGTGGAGACCAGCGCGAGCACCAGCACGCTCCCCTCGCGCAAACCTGCCTCGAACCGAGCCGTCTTCCCGGCGAGGCGCACCTCCTGAGTTACACAGGCGTCGTCTAAGAGCAGCCGATGAGGCGGCTAAGAGCAGGCGAAGAAATTCCTAAGAAAGGAGACTCCGGGCTGAAAGTTTTCGGCCGGGCCGCCGCTAGGCTTCCGTCGATGCGCGCAGTCGTCGCTTCCGTGCTCGCCGGGGCCGCGCTCGCGCTTCCAGTTGCAGCCAGCGCGAAGTATCCCCAGGCCTGGGGCGCGACGCAGCAGTACTTGAACGGCGCGACGGCGTCGTGCGCCGGTCAGGCGCCCGAGCCGGGCGGTGC
>Ga0070731_10004646_pt1 | contig 11691 bp, 9 predicted proteins | sample Coa_R1_2_FD_66448 | JGI IMG/M metagenome (GOLD analysis project Ga0070731, IMG submission 66448) | Surface soil microbial communities from Centralia Pennsylvania, which are recovering from an underground coalmine fire - Coalmine... | ecosystem: Environmental > Terrestrial > Soil > Unclassified ... | reverse complement strand
GCAGGCGCGGCGAGCGCCAGCCCGGCGCCTGAAACGGCGCTCCCCTGGTCGATTCCTCCACAAAATCTCGCATCTTGGTCTCCTGCATCGGCCATCAGGAATTATGAGGAGGCGCGCGAGCCACGGAGGTGAATCGTTGCTAATCCGCCTTAAGTGATCGCAAGACCTGGGCTGCTCCGGTGCCCTATGGGCGCGCGGCGGGAAGCCCGGCATAGTCGCCGCGGCAGTTTGGCGGCAGGAGACGCAGGGTTCGCGATGACGGAGTCCGGTTGGCAGTTCTGGATCGACCGCGGCGGCACCTTCACCGACATCGTCGCGCGCCGGCCCGACGGGGTTCTGGTGACCCGCAAGCTGCTCTCGGCCAATCCAGGACGGTACGAGGATGCGGCGGTTCAGGGCATCCGCGACCTGCTGGAACTCGCTCCCGGCGAGGCGATCGATCCTTCCCGCATCGCCGCCGTCAAGATGGGGACGACGGTCGCGACGAACGCCCTGCTCGAGCGGCGGGGCGAGCCGACAGTGCTGGCGATCACGCGTGGCTTCGGAGATGCGCTGCGGATCGCCTATCAGAACCGGCCACGCCTCTTCGACCGGCACATCGTCCTGCCGGAGATGCTCTACGGCCGCGTCGTCGAGATCGACGAGCGCGTCCACGCCGATGGCACCGTGGGCCGGACGCTCGACGTCGAGGCGGCGCGGGCGGCGCTGAGAGCCGCCCATGCCGACGGGTTCCGCGCCATTGCCATCGTGCTGATGCACGGCTACCGGTACGCGGCACACGAGCAGGCGCTGGCCGATCTCGCGCGCGAAGCCGGGTTCTCACAGATCTCCGTGAGCCATGTGGTGTCGCCGCTGATGAAGCTGGTCGGGCGCGGCGACACGACGGTCGCCGACGCCTATCTCTCGCCGGTGCTGCGGCGCTATGTCGAGCGTGTCGAGGGCGCACTGGACGGCGCTCGGCTCCTCTTCATGCAGTCGAATGGCGGGCTGGTCGAGGCCGGGCGGTTCCACGGCAAGGATGCGATCCTGTCCGGGCCGGCGGGCGGCGTGATCGGTGCCGTGCGGACCGCCGAGGCGGCAGGGTTCGACCGGATCATCGGCTTCGACATGGGCGGCACTTCGACCGACGTGTCGCATTACGCCGGCGAGTACGAGCGGACGCTGGAGACGCAGGTCGCCGGGGTGCGGCTGCGCGCGCCGATGCTGCAGATCAACACGGTGGCGGCCGGCGGCGGCTCGATCTGCAGCTTCGACGGCGCGCGGTTCCGCGTCGGGCCGGCGAGCGCCGGCGCCGATCCGGGACCGGCCTGCTACCGCAACGGCGGCCCCCTCACCGTCACCGACTGCAATCTGCTGTTGGGACGGGTGCAGCCGGAGTTCTTCCCCGCGGTGTTCGGGCCGGACGGCGATGCGACGCTGGATCGCGAGGCGGCGACGGCGCGTGCCGCTTCGATCGCCGGGGCGGTAAGCGAAGCAACCGGCAAGCGGCTGGACCTGGCAGACATCGCGGAAGGCTTCGTCCGCATCGCGGTCGAGAACATGGCGCATGCGATCAAGCAGATCTCGATCCAGCGGGGCTACGATGCGACACGCTACACGCTCGCCTGCTTCGGCGGCGCCGGCGGGCAGCACGCCTGCGCCGTCGCCGATGCGCTGGGCATGCGGCGCGTGTTCATCCATCCCCTGGCCGGCGTGCTCTCGGCCTACGGGATCGGCCTCGCCGATCTGCGGTCAGTCCGGCACGAAGCGGTCGAGGCGGAGCTAACGGCGGCGCTGCTGCCGGCGCTGGAGGACAGCCTGGGCAGGCTCGCCCGCGACGGCGACGCCGAAATGGCGGCGCAAGGCATAGCCCCGGCCGCGACCCGCACGATCCGGCGGCTGCGCATCAAGTATGCCGGCACCGACACGCCGCTGACGGTCGAGCACGGCCCGCTCGACGCCGTCGTCGCCGCGTTCGAGGCGATCCACCGCCAGCGCTTCGGTTTCGTGACGCCGGACAAGGCGTTGGTCGTCGAGGCGGTGGAAGCGGAGACGATCGGCGGGGGCAGCAGCGCCGACGAGCCGCCGGAGACGGAGGAAGCTGCAGGGATCCCCGAACCGGTGGCCGCCGTCGAGCTTCATGTCGGCGGCGATAGCCTGCACGCGCCGCTCTATGACCGTGCTCTTCTGCAACCCGGCCAGTCCTTCGACGGTCCGGCGCTGGTCGCCGAAGCGACCGCGACGACGGTCGTGGACCCGGGCTGGCGTGCGACGATCGATCCGCGCCGCAATCTCGTGATGGAGCGGGTCGTGCCGCTGCCTGCCAGCACCGCCATCGGGACGGAAGCCGATCCGGTGATGCTGGAGGTGTTCAACAACCTCTTCATGTCGATCGCGGAGCAGATGGGCGTGGCGCTGCAGAACACCGCCTATTCGGTCAACATCAAGGAGCGGCTCGACTTCTCCTGCGCGCTCTTCGATGCCGAGGCGACGCTGATCGCGAATGCGCCCCACATGCCGGTGCATCTGGGATCGATGGGCGAGAGTGTCGCCACGGTGATCCGGTCGCGCGCTGGATCGCTGCGGCCGGGCGATGTCTACGCGCTGAACGCACCCTATAACGGTGGCACGCACTTGCCCGACGTGACCGTGGTGACGCCCGTCTTCGCCGAGGACGATGCGGCGGGCAAGGGCGAGGCCCTGTTCTACGTCGCCGCGCGCGGCCATCAGGCCGATATCGGCGGGCTGACGCCCGGCTCGATGCCGCCGGAGAGCCGCAGTGTCGAGGAGGAAGGCGTGCTGATCGACGATTTTCTCCTCGTCGAGCGCGGGCGGCTGCGCGAGCGGGAGCTGCTGGAGCTGCTGGGCTCGGGTCCCTACCCGGCCCGCAACCCGGCGCAGAACCTGGCCGACCTCAAGGCCCAGATCGCCGCCTGCGAGAAAGGCGTGCAGGAGCTGCACCGGATGGTCCGCCAGTTCGGGCTGGAGACGGTTAGGGCCTATGTGCGCCACGTGCAACACAACGCCGCGGAATCGGTGCGGCGGGCGCTGGTGGACCTGAAGGACGGCGCGTTCAGCTATGAACTCGATGACGGCGCCGAAATCCGCGTCAACATCACCATGGACCGCACCGCCCGCTCGGCCATCGTCGACTTCGCCGGCACCAGCCCACAGCGCGACAACAACTTCAACGCGCCCTCCTCGGTCTGCAAGGCGGCGGTGCTCTACGTCTTCCGCACGCTGGTGGACGACGACATCCCGATGAACGGCGGCTGCCTGGAGCCGATCGAGATTCGCATCCCGGAGGGCTCGATGCTGAGCCCGCGCTATCCTGCCGCGGTCGTCGCCGGCAACGTCGAGACCAGCCAGTGCATCACCGACGCGCTCTACGGCGCGCTCGGCGTGATGGCGGCCGCCCAGGGCACGATGAACAACTTCACCTTCGGCAACGAGCGCTACCAGTACTACGAGACGATCTGCGGCGGTTCGGGCGCCGGGCCGGAATTCGACGGCACCGATGCGGTTCACACGCACATGACCAACTCGCGCCTGACCGACCCGGAGGTGCTGGAATGGCGGTACCCGGTGCTCGTCGACAGCTTCGCGATCCGGCGGGGTTCCGGCGGCGCCGGAAAGCATCGCGGCGGCGACGGCGTGGTGCGGCGGATCCGGTTCCTGGAGCGAATGACGGCGTCGATCCTCTCGAACCGCCGCAAGGTGCCGCCCTATGGCATGGCCGGCGGCTCGCCGGGAGCGCTGGGCCGCAACGCCGTGGAGCGCGCCGACGGGACCGTGGAGGAGTTGGGCTCCGTGGCCCGGACCGAGATGGCGATCGGCGACGTCTTCGTCGTCGAGACCCCCGGCGGCGGCGGATTCGGATCAGAGGTGCAGCGATGCCGTTGATGAGGGCCCTGGTTCTCGACGAGCCGAACGGCGCGTTTCGGCTCGCCTCGGTGCCGCGACCCGATCCCGGACGCGGCGAGGCGCTGGTCCGCATCCACGCCAGCGGCGTCAATCCGCTCGACACCAAGATCCGTGCGGGTGCCGCCGCGCATGCGCGCCAGCCCCTGCCGGCGATCCTGGGGATGGATCTGGCCGGCGTGATCGAGGCGATCGGGCCGGAAGTGGACGGCTTCCGCCTGGGCGACGAGGTCTACGGCATGACCGGCGGCGTCGGCGGCGTGCCGGGGTCGCTGGCCGACTATGCGGCGGTCGATGCCAGGCTGTTGGCGCGCAAGCCGGTAAATCTCTCCACGCGCGAGGCGGCCGCCCTGCCGCTGGTCGTGATCACCGCCTGGGAAGGGCTGGTCGACCGGGCCCATGTTCGCACCGGCCAGACGGTCCTCATCCAGGGCGGCGCCGGCGGCGTCGGGCATGTGGCGGTGCAGATCGCGCTGGCGCAAGGCGCCAAGGTCTTCGCGACCCTTCGCGGCCGTGACGAGGACTATCTGCGGTCGCTCGGCGCGACGCCCATCGATACGCGGCACCTCGGCGTCGAGGACTATGTCCGGGAATGCACCTCAGGTGCGGGGTTCGATCTCGTCTACGACACGGTCGGCGGCGCGGTGCTGGATGCGTCCTTCGCCGCAGTGGCACGGTTCGGCCATGTCGTGAGCAGCCTCGGCTGGGGAACGCACGCGTTGGCTCCGCTCTCCTTCAAGTCCGCTACCTATTCCGGCGTGTTCACGCTCATCCCCCTGCTGACCGGCGAAGGGCGCGACCGGCATGGCGCGATCCTTGTGGAAGCGGCCAAGCTCGCCGAGGCGGGCCGGCTTGTCCCGCGCCTCGATCCGCGACAGTTCGATCTGACGACCGTCGGCGATGCCTATGACGCACTGACCTCCGGCACCGCCCGGGGCAAGCTCGTCATCTCTCTCATCTGAAGAACCAAGAGTCCGAATTCGCGGATCGCGTTCCTCCGCAGCGCATCCCATAGTGTCCGACGTTTGCCAGGGATCGGAGGGCGGATCGCATGGAGAGGCTCCCGCTGCCGGTGGTGATGAGCTTCGGCGCCGGCTATGTCGACGCGATGGGGTTCGTGGCGCTGCAGGGGCTGTTCACGTCCCATGTGACGGGCAATTTCGTGACCCTTGGCGCATCGCTGGCGCTGGGAACCTCCGGGGTGGTGGCGAAGCTGCTCGCGCTGCCGATGTTCTGCCTCGTCATCGTGCTGGCGCGGCTGCTCGCCCACTGGCTCGCGGGGCGATTGCCGGTCCTGCGGACGATGCTGGCGATCCAGTTCGCCCTCCTGGCGCTGGGCGCGGTCCTGGGGGTGCGGCTCGGTCCCTTCCCCGACGGCGACGCCATGCCGGCGCTCGCTACCGGCATGGTGCTGGTCGCCGCGATGGCGATCCAGAACGCCGTGCAGCGCATACACCTGGCGTCGTCGCCGCCCACGACCATCATGACCGGCACCACGACCCAGATCATGCTCGACCTCGCCGATCTCGGCCTGCATCAGCCGCCGGAAGCGCGCGCCGTCCTCGAGGGCCGGCTCGGCCGGATGGTGGCGGCGCTCGTGTCGTTCGGGTTCGGCTGCGCCGCCGCGGCGGCCGCCTTCGTCTTCATCGGCAAGTGGTGCTTTGCCATCCCGCCCGTGCTCGGCCTGGCCTCACTGCTGCATCCGCGCTCGGCTGCGCCGGCGTAGGCCTGAACCGAAGCCCGGCGTCAACGGCAGGGCTGGCACTTTTGTCAGGTTTTCGCCGGGCGGAAGCCGGTCAAAAGACGTTGACGGAGGAGCGGCGCCGGCATCGGCCGCCGCCGCAGGCATTTCGGAAAGGGCGTGTCATGGGCTTCACCGGTCCGGTCGAGGATCGTCTCGCGATCCATGAGCTCGTCGCCAGTTATGGGGACGCCGTCACGCGCCGCGATGCCGACGACTGGATCGCCAACTGGGCCGAGGACGGCGTATGGAAGCTGCCGGCGATCCCGGGCATGGAGCGCGTCGAGGGCCGCGCCGCGATCCTCAAGGCCTGGCTCGACGCCATGCCGGGCTGGCCGTTCCAGGTCAATTTCCAGCGATGCGGCGCCATCCACGTCGAGGGCGACCGCGCGCACGGCCACACCTATACCGACGAGCTCAACACCGACACCGAGGGCAAGACCGAGCGCTGGCTGAACCGGTACGACGATGAATGGGTTAAGCGCGACGGGCGTTGGCTCTTTGCGAGCCGCAGCCTGACCGTGCTCCGCATCGGGCCCGGCTGAGGCTGCGGCCCGGCCCTCCTCCAGCGGCGAGGTCGCCATGAACAAGCATTTCATTCCGCTCCTGCCCGACCAGGTGCCCGGCGCGGCCGATCGGCCCTACGGCGAGGCGCGCTGCCCGGCGCCGAGCATGCAGGAGATCATTCGGCGCGACGCCAAGCCGGCCCCTCCGGTCCTGGCGCAAGAGCACTACCAATATCTCGGCTCCGATGATCTGCGGTTCAGCCGGTACTACGACCCCGGCTTCTTCGCGGCGGAGATGGACAAGGTCTGGGCGCGCACCTGGCAGTGGGCATGCCGCGAGGAGCACATTCCGGAGCCGGGCGACTACTACGTCTACGAGGTCGGGCCGTGGTCGTTCATCGTCGTCCGGATGCAGGACGGCGGGGTCAAGGGCTACGTCAACGCCTGCCTGCACCGCGGCACCAAGCTCCGTTGGACGGAGGGGCCGGGCAGCGCGAGCGAGCTTCGCTGCCCCTATCACGGCTGGACCTGGTCGCTCGAGGGCGAGCTCAAGCGCGTGCCCTGCCCCTGGGACTTTCCGCATGTGCGGCCGGAGGAATTCCGCCTGCCCGAGGTCAAGGTCGGGCGGTGGGGCGGCTTCATCTTCCTCAACCCCGACCCCGATGCCGGCAGCCTGGAGGATTATCTGGGCGTGCTGACAGAGCATTTCGCGAACTGGGATCTCGATCGGCGCTATGTCGAGCTGCACATGACGAAGGAGCTGCCCTGCAACTGGAAGACGGCGCAGGAAGCGTTCCTCGAAAGCTATCATGTGCTCGAAACGCATCCGCAGCTGATGTACGGCGTGGGTGACGCCAACGTGCAGTATGACGTCTACGGCGAGCACGTCTCGCGCTTCTACGCGGCGAGCGGCGTCAACAGCCCGCATCTGGAAGAGCCGCTCGACGAGCAGCAGCTGGTCGACCGGATGATGGTGGGCGACCGCTCGGTGCTCGGCGACGGGATGACGGTCCGCGAGGGCGAGACGGCGCGGATTGTGATGGCCCGTTACCTGCGCAAGGTGCTCGGCGAGAAGTACCGCGCGGACCTCTCGCGCTTCTCCGACAGCGAGGTCATCGACACGATCGAGTACAGCCTCTTCCCCAACATGACGCTGTTCCCCGGCCTGTCGCTGCCGATGGTCTATCGCTTCCGGCCGATCGGGCTGGATCCCACCCGCACGCTCTTCGAGATCCTGTTCCTGCGCCCGGTGCCGGATGATGGCGAGTGCCCGCCGCCGGCGGAGGTCCATCATGTCGGCGAACACGAGAGCTACGGCGTGGTGCCTGGCATGGATGCCGACCTCGCGCACGTCTACGATCAGGACACCGGCAATCTGCGCGCCCAGCAGCAGGGGTTCCGGGCCAGCCGCAAGCGCGGCGAGACGCTCGGAAATTACCAGGAAATCCGCATCCGGCACCTGAACCAGACGGTCGACAAGTACCTCGCGAGGCCGTGATCGGCCCCTCGCCCGCCGCGTTCAGGCGAGGGCGGGCGACGGCAGCCCGACGTAGTTCTCGGCAATCACCACTTGCGCCGCGCGCGACTGGCGGATGTACTCGAACTCCGCGGTCTGCATCTTGCGGCTGAACGCGTCGGCGTCGGGGAAGCGGTGGGTGAGCCCGGTCAGCCACCAAGAGAAGCGCTCCGCCTTCCACACACGGGCGAGCGCCACCGCCGAATAGCTGTCGAGCGCCGCCGTCCCCTGACCCTGATAGTAGGCGGCGAGCGCCGCAGTCAGCTGGCTGACATCGGCGACGGCGAGGTTGAGCCCCTTGGCGCCGGTCGGCGGGACGATATGGGCGGCATCGCCCGCGAGGAACAGCCGGCCATGGCGCATCGGCTCGGCGACGAAGCTGCGGAGCGGCGCGATGCCCTTCCCGATCGACGGCCCCCGGGCCATTCCCGCCGCCAGCGGTCCGAGGCGGAGCGCCAGCTCGTCCCAGATGCGCTCGTCCGGCCACGCCGCGAGATCCTCGCCCATCGGGCATTGGACGTAGTAGCGGCTGCGCGTCGCCGAACGCATGCTGGCGAGGGCGAACCCGCGCTCGTGGTTCGAATAGGTGAGCTCTCTGGCGCAAGGCGGCACATCGGCCAGGATTCCCAGCCAGCCGAACGGATAAACGCGCTCGTAAGTACGCAGTACTGATGGCGGAATCGTCGCCCGCGCCACCCCGTGAAACCCGTCGCAACCGGCGACGAAGTCGCAGCGGATGCGGGAGTCGACCCCGTCCTTGCGATAGGTCACGACCGGCGATGCCGTCTCCACATCGTGGATCGCGACGTCGAGTGCCTCGAAGACCGGGGACGCGCCGCGCGCGACACGGGCGTCGATCAGGTCCTTGGTGATCTCGGTCTGGCCGTAAACGGTCATCGCGCCGCCGGCATGGGCCGCGAGATCGATCCGCAGCACCTCGCCGCCGAACGCCAGGTTGAACGCCGTGTGAACCAGCCGCTCGCGATGGAGGCGCGCCGCGACGCCGGCATGCTCCAGCACAGCCACCGTGCCGGGCTCCAGGACACCGGCGCGAATGCGGGCCTCGACATGCGCGCGCGTCTGCCGCTCGAGGACGATGCTTTCGACCGAAACCAGGTCGAGCAGCTGCGCCAGGAGCAGCCCCGCAGGACCGCCGCCGATGATTGCAACCTGCGTCCGCCGCTCCATGCCGGTGTCGCGCCTAGGCGGTCGCCGTGCCGAGGCGTTCGGCGATCCGGTCCGCAATGAGATCCTGCAGGTCCATCGGCGGCCCACCTCCCTTATGTCCTGGCATCAGACATACCGGCGATGGCGGTTCGGTCCAAGCGGTCCCGGCGCCGAGGCCTCCGGCGCGATCCGGTCGGCCGGCACCGCATCTTCCCACGCATCGCCATGGCGCCCTATAGACTGGGGGTGCCGCGTTCGGGATCGATGTCAACAAGGTCGTCAACTTGTGAAAATCTACGACTCCGCAAACAAGGAGCTGATGTCCGTCCGCGCGATCGAGCGCGACGGCGACGACCTCGTCGTCAAGGGCAAGATCTTCGGCACCATGCCGATGACCGCGCGGCTGCGGCCGGAGGAGGCCAGGGCGGCACTGAAGCTCTTGAACTTCAGGACGATCCTGTTTCTCGTCACCTTCCTGTTCCGGCCCGCGAGGAAGAAGGCATGAGCGCTCCCGAAAACCATGACCTCGTCCTGACCGGCGGCGAGGCGCTCGTGCGCGGGCTGGAGGCGCATGGCGTCACCGCCGTCTTCGGCCTGCCGGGCGCCCAGATTTACGGGCTGTTCGACGCGCTCCACCGCGCGCAGCCGGGTATCCGAACCTACGGGGCGCGGCACGAGCAGGGTTGCGGCTACATGGCCTTCGGCTATGCCCGCTCGACCGGCCGGCCAGCGGTGTTCTCGGTCGTGCCCGGACCCGGCATGCTGAACGCGAGCGCGGCGCTGCTGACGGCGCTGGGCGGCAACGAGCGGGTGCTGCTGCTGACTGGCCAGACGCCGCGGCGCTTCCTCGACAAGGGGCGCGGCCATCTCCACGAGATGCCGAACCAGCTCGCCACCATGCGCGGCTTCGTCAAATGGGCGGAGCGGATCGAGCATCCCGGCCTCGCCCCGGGCCTTGTCGCCCGCGCCTTCCAGGAGATGGCGTCCGGCCGGCCCGGCCCGGCGGCGCTGGAGATGCCGTGGGACGTGTTCACGCAGCGCGTGCCCGTCCCCGACGTGGCGCCCCTGGCGCCGCTGCCGCCCCCGCCGCCCGATCCCGACGAGGCCGGGCGCATCGCCGGGCTGATCGCCGAGGCGCGGGCGCCGATGATCTTCGTCGGCTCGGGCGCGATCCATGCCGCCGCCGAGATCCGGGCGCTGGCCGAGCTGATCGAGGCGCCGGTGGTGGGGTTCCGCAGCGGCCGAGGCATCGTCTCCGAGGACCATCCGCTCGGCATGACCATCGCGCCGGCCTACGCGCTGTGGGGCGAGTGCGACCTCGCCATCGGCATCGGGTCGCGCATGGAGGGACCGGGCTGGCGCTGGCCCTACCAGCCGAAAGGGCTGAAGACGGTGCGCATCGACATCGACCCGGTCGAGATGCGCCGCGTGCCGGCCGGTGCGGCGATGGTCGCCGATGCCGCCGCGGGCACGCGGGCCGTGCTCGACGCGCTGCGCCGGCGCAACGCCAAGGGCTCCGGCCGGGGCGACGCGATCGCCGCGGCCAAGGCGAAGACGGCGCGGGACATCCAGGCGATCCAGCCGCAGATGGAATATCTGGAGGTGCTCCGCGACGTGCTGCCCCGCGACGCGATCGTCACCGACGAGCTGTCGCAGGTGGGATTCGCCTCGTGGTTCGGGTTCCCCGTCTACGCGCCGCGGACCTTCATCTCGTCGGGCTGCCAGGGCACGCTCGGCTCGGGCTTCCCCACGGCGCTCGGCGTCAAGGTCGCGCATCCCGACAAGCCGGTGGTGGCGATCACCGGCGACGGCGGGTTCATGTTCTGCGTCGAGGAGCTGTCGACAGCGGTCCAGTACGGTATCGGCGTCGTCACCCTGGTCTTCAACAACCGGTCCTACGGCAATGTCCGGCGCGACCAGATGCAAGGGTTCGGCGGCAGGGTGATCGCGGCCGACCTGGTCAATCCGGACTTCGTGAAGCTCGCCGACGCGTTCGGCGTCGCCGGCGCGCGCGTCGCCAGCCCGGCGGCGCTGAAGCCGGTGCTGGAACGCGCGCTCGCCGACGGCAAGCCCTGGCTGATCGAGGTCGAGATCCCGGTCGGCAGCGAGACCAGCCCCTGGCGCTTCATCCACCCGCCGAAGCCGGAAGGGATGTGAGGAACCTTGGGGCTTGGCCCCTTCAGGGCTCGACCAGCAGTCCGAATTCGGCGGCGCTCTCCGCCAGCCACACGGCGAAACTGCCGGCCATGCTGCGCGGCACGGCGACGTCGTAGGTCGGAACCTCGTCGAGCTGCCACAGGTGCACCGGGATCAGCGCCACGACGCTGCTCGCGACGTCGCCCGGACCGAAGCATCGTGGGTGCAGGTCGATCGGCAGGCCTTTCGCCAGCACTGCCCGTGCCGAAGAGCCCGAAAGACGGAGCATCGGAAGCGCGTCGGACAGGTCGGCCACGGCGGCTAAGCCTTCGGTCTCGGCCGTCAAGCGCTGGCGTAGTGCATCAGGGGCATCAGCCTCGCCGACGAGGAGCCACCGTCCTGGGCCGGTGCCGATCGCCGACAACGACGTGCCGACGGCGTAGCGCGGTCCATCGGGCAAGGCGAGGCCCTGAGTCTCGACGAGACGCCGGGCCAGGGCGGCTGCATGTCCCTTGCCGACGATCAGCGACAGCACGGCGACATCGGGCCGCTTCGTAACCGTCAGACCCGGCGCATCCCGATCGGCGCCTGAGCAGCCGGCGGGCAGCGCATCGTCGAACGGGGTAGCGGCGGGATCAGCCACGGGTCCGCTCCCCGCTCGGGTCGTAGAAGACGGGATCGCAGATCTCCACCTCGACATCGCCGCTGCGCACCGGATCGTGCGC
>Ga0070731_10004644_pt1 | contig 11696 bp, 6 predicted proteins | sample Coa_R1_2_FD_66448 | JGI IMG/M metagenome (GOLD analysis project Ga0070731, IMG submission 66448) | Surface soil microbial communities from Centralia Pennsylvania, which are recovering from an underground coalmine fire - Coalmine... | ecosystem: Environmental > Terrestrial > Soil > Unclassified ... | reverse complement strand
CGAAGCTCGGGTCGGGCCCGGACCAGGGACGGACGCTTCGTGTCCCGATCGAAATAGCGGGCCCGCAGGTCCCGCGGAATGCAGGCGGTCTTCTCGTCGCCGTAGCTCCCGGCCCGGGCCACGTCAAGGGCTCTCGTCGACAGGTCGGTGGCCAGGATCTTCAGGTCCGTCAGGGCCGCGGGCGACGCCTCCAGGATCGTCATGGCCATCGAATAAGGCTCTTCGCCGGTCGAACAGGCCGCCGACCAGAGCCTCAACCGGGTCCGCCGTTCTTTGGACCATGCTCCGGCGATCTCGCCCAGGAGACGGAAATGCTCCTCCTCCCGGAAGAAGCTGGTCACGTTGGTGGAGATCACGTCGAGCAGATGGATGATCTCCTCGCCCGTGGTGTCCGCCATCAGCCGCTCGAAGTACTCGTCGTAATCCGCCACTCCGAGCACCCGCATCCGCTTGCTCACCCGGGACCGGACCAGCCCCTCTTTACCGTCCCCGAGAGCAATCCCGCTCAGACGGTAGATGAGGGCCCGGAACCGCGCGAAGGTCTCGCGGGGCAGGGCCTTCTCCGATGCGGTCAGGGCGATCTCGTGGGTCTTCATCGGCGTCTTCTTATTCGGCATCCCGCTCAGACGCGATCGGACCACCGAACCTCGCGCCCGCCTCGACCGTCGTCCGCGCCGAATTCAGGAGCGCAGCGACATCCAGGATCAAGCCGACCTGGCCGTCGGGGAGGATGACTCCTCCGGAAATCCCCGGGACGCCCTCCAGATTGAGTCCCAGGCTCTTGATCACGATCTGCTGCTGGCCCAACACCTCGTCGGCGATCAGACCGGCACGCTTTCCGGCGTCTTCCACGACGACCACCACTTCGGAACCGACGTCGTCGGACTCGCCGGCAATCACCAGGAGATTCTTCAGGCGGAAGAGCGGAATGACCTCGTCCTGTAGGGAGAGCAGTTCCCCTTTCCCCATGGCGGTGCCCCGTTCGGCCGCCTCGGGCCTCACCAGCCGGGTGATCGAGACCGTCGGGACGATGAAGCGCTCGTGTCCGGCCCGGATCACCATTCCGTCGATGATGGCGAGGGTCAGCGGAAGGCGAAGCCGGAAGATCGTCCCCTGGCCCCGCCTCGACTGGACCTCGATTCGTCCCCGGAGCGCCTCGACGCTCGTCCGAACGACATCCAACCCGACGCCCCGGCCGGACCATTCGGTGACCACGGTCGCGGTGGAGAACCCCGGGAGGAAGATCAGCTTGAAGATTTCGTCGTCGGAGAGGAGCTCTCCCGGCGGGACGAGCCCCTTCTCGACCCCCTTGGCCAGGATCGCCTCGCGATCGAGCCCCCGGCCGTCGTCTTCGACCTCGATCACGATCGACCCTTCCCGATGGACCGCGCGAAGCTCCAGACGGCCCGTGTCGGGTTTCCCGGCCCGGCGGCGTTCCTCGGCGTCACGTTCGAGCCCGTGGTCCAGAGCGTTCCGAAGGAGATGCACCAGCGCGTCCGCGACGGAGTTCACGATCGCCTTGTCGATCTCGATCTCCTCGCCCGAGGTGACGAACTCGACCGGCTTGGCGAGCTTCCGGGAGAGATCCCTCGACAGGCGCGCCATTTTCTGGAAAAGCGGACGCACCGGCACCATCCGGAGCGACATCCCGATCTCCTGAAGTTCCCGCGTGATCTTGTCCAGCTGGTTCATGGACTTGCCCAGCACGCCGCTGGTCGCCAGGCCCCGAAGGTCGGCCGACTGGCTGACCATCGACTCGGCGATCACGAGTTCCCCGATCAGGTCCACCAGATGGTCCAGCCGGTCCGCATCGACCCGGACGGACTCCTTCATCGAGGATTTGTCCTCCGCGGCCGGGACGGCCGCCGGGACTTCCGAGGGCAGGGCCTCATCCCCGGACATCGCCTCGTCGCCCCACCGGCTGGCCGGGACCGAGGGCGGCGCCGGTGGCGCTCCCGCTCCCGTCCCCGACGGCCCCGTCGCCTGCTTCTGGATCCGGAGGATCAGGGATCCGAGCGTGGCGTCCGCGGGGCCCGGCGTCCCGGTGCGGAGTTGCGTTTCCACGTCCGCCACCAGCCGCTTCATGGCGTCCACGGCCTCGAAGACCAGGTCGAGCGTCGCCCCCGCGACGACGAGCTCCCCGCGCCGGGCCGAATCCAGGAGGGTCTCCGTCTCGTGGGACAAGTCCTGCATGGACCCCAGATCGAGGCAGCTCGCGGCGCCTTTGATCGTGTGGAAGGCCCGGAAGACCGTGTGAATCGCATCGACCCGGGCCGGATCCGTCTCGAGGGAGAGCAGCTGAGCCTCGGCGGCGTCCAGGTGCTCCCGCGCCTCTACGACGAATCCCTCCAGAATCTCCCGATCCACGGGTCCGCCCGGAGCGTCCGGCGAAGGAGTCCCCGAGACCGCCGTGGCCTCCTCGGCCGGAACGGCCGGGTCCCCCGGTCCGCCCGGTTCCGGACCCCGCCTCGGAGCCCCGAGGGCCGCCTGTCCTGCCGAGTCCTGGAGGGCCAGGAGGCCCTTCTCCACCGAAGCCCAGGAACGGTCCCGGTCCGGAGCCTTGCCCGAGATCAGGAGATCCAAGGTCGTCCCCAGGTCCACGAGCGTCAGCACTCCCGAGGGGTCCGCGACCGTGGGAAGAAGCTCCTCCAGGCGGTGACGGAGCACCTTGAGACCCTGGAGGTCGCCGACGTCCGTCAGCAGGAAGGCCTCGACAAGACGGTCGAGAGACTCCTTCATCGGGCGTCCTGCTCCGTTGCCGGCTTCTCGGAGCTGGGGGCCGGGAGGGCGCCCAGCTGGGTGGAAGAGAGGATGCGGTCGACATGAAGGAGCATGACGACCCTCTGGGAGATCTTGGCCATCCCCAGGAGGTAGGCGGTCTCGACCCCGCCGCTGAACCGGGGGACGGCCTCGAGCTGGCTTTCCACGATGGCCAGGACCTCCCGGACATCGTCCACGATGAGCCCCACGGTGACGGCCTGGTTCTCCCGCCAGACGCGAACGACCACGATGCAGGTGCGTTCCGTGTCCGCCTTCGCCTCCATCCCGAACTGCTTCCGGAGATCGACGACGGGAATCACCTTCCCCCGCAAGTTGACCACCCCGCGGATCACCTCGGGCAGGCCCGGAACCCGAGTCACCCGCATGAGTCCGATGATTTCCTGGACCTTCAGGATCTCGAGGCCGTAGACCTCGTCTCCCAGGCCGAACGTCAGGTACTTCCCCGCCGTGGCGCCGGCGCGCGGCGCGGTTCCTTTCACCGTGGTCTCGCTCATGGATGCATCCTCCACTGGCTCGGCTCGAACAATCCGGGTTCCGGGATCGCTCACGACGTCGCCTCCCGGATGTCCCCCGGCGCCGGTCCGGGGATCCCGAGGAAGAACTCGGCCTTGCGGCGCAGGAGCGCCGGGGCGGCCGGTTTGGAGAGAAACAGGTTCACTCCGGCCTCGATGGCCGCCTCCCGATCTTCTTCCCGGCCCTCGGTCGTGAGGAGGATGACGGGGAGGTTCTTCAATGCCTTGTCCGCCCGGATGGACCGGACCAGCTCGATGCCATCCATCCGGGGCATGTTGAGATCGACGATGGCCAGGTCGACGGACTGGACCTTCAGGATCTCCAGCGCATGGACCCCGTCGACCGCCTGAAGCGTCCGGAGACTGCTCGACCGGAGGGCCCACTCCAGCATCCGTCGGACGGTCGGCGAATCGTCGACCAGGAGGACGACCTTGGAGAAGCTGTTCACAGGGACTCCTTTCCCGACTGGGTCATGAGGTCCAGGGCCGCCTGGACGTCGCGGAGTAGTACCGGATCGCCCTGGACCTGGAGTTGGCGTAGGAGCGGCACGGTTTCCCGGAGGCGAAGCCGGGCGACGGTCCGGACCGCGGCCAGCTGGATCGTCCGGGCGGAGCTGGCGAGCAGGCGGAAGAACAGGTCGCCCCCGACCCGAACGCCGAGCATCCCCAGGAGGTCCAGTCCCCCGACCGTCACCTCCGGTGCGATGCCGTTCCCCTCGAGCCTCCGGGCGACCGCCTCGGCCAGGGCCGGACGGACGGCCTCCGGGGTGCGGCCCATCACCTCTGCGGCCGGCATCAGGACGAGGGCCGGGACGATGACCGAGGCCAGCGTGGGAGACTGGCGAAGTTTTTCCAGCAGGGGGCCCACCGCCTCCGGAGAGCCTTGGCGTCCCAGCGCCTCGATGATGGGCTCCATCAGGTCTTCCGATCCGCGGGACAGGAGCCGGACGAGGGCGCGCACCGCCTCGGGCGCGGCGATCTGGCTGAGCGCGTCGATCGCGGAGAATTTCGACCAGGGGCTCCCGGCCGACGCCACGTGCTCCAGGCGGTCGACCGCCTCGGAGGCGCCCAGCCGGCCCAGGCCCACCACGGCGGCGTCCCGCACATTCTCGTCCGCGTCGTCCAGCAGCGCCAGGAGCGGTTCCGCCATCTCGTGGTCCCCGCTCTCGGTCATGATGTCCGCGGCGAAAATTCTCATACGGACGTCCGGATCCCGGGACAGCTCGACCAGGATCTCCGGCGCCGCCTTGGACAGACGCTGAAGGAGCAAGCGAGCGGCATTCCGGACCGCCGGCACCGAACTCTTCAACAGCGGGACGAGGAATCGAACCGTGCGGGCATCGCCGATCTCCAAGAGCGTGTCCGTGGCCGCCTCGCGGATGCCGCGGTGCGGGGACTGGAGGGCGGCGATCAACGCGCCCAGGACCTGGTCGTCCCCCCAGCGGCCCAGCACCCGCGCGGCGCGGCGCTGCAGGTCCGGACTCCCATGATTCAGTTCTCGGAGCGCTGTTTCTCGATCCATGTGCAGCTTCCTTCGTTGATCAGTCGTTCGAAGAGACCAGGTAGCGCTCCGCGATCGGCCCCAGCGAGGTGGACCGGAGCCGGGCGAAGAGGCGGTCGGCCTCCGCGACCAGTCCGTTGCGCAGGGCGAGGATCGCCAGGGCCAGGAGATCGGCATCCCCCGGATCCCCCACCAGCGCCTGAAGCACCTCGATCCGCGTCGCCGGATCCAGGCTGTCCCAGGGCACGCAGGTCACGCGACCTTCGGCCAGGACTCGCAGGCCGGAGGCATCGGCGCTCTGGACGCGCAGGTCGCGGCTGCGACCCTGGCGGGTCCGGAGGACCGGAAGGGTCACCGCCTGGGCGACCAGGCGTTCGCTCACCCGGGTCTGGAGCCGTGCGACCCACTGGGCTTCCTCGGCCAGGCGCGACGCCCGCGGCTCCAAGGCGGTTCCCTTCGCCTCCTCGCGGAGGCGTCCGGCCAGCGTGCGGGCCAGACCCGGCTGGAAGGTCGATATGGCCTCGAAGACCTCCTTCTCCCGGCGGTCGAACGAGACCTGCTCGGAAGGCACCGGGAGGAGGGAATGGACCAGAGCGCTCACGCCGGCCAAGATCACCGCCGCTGTGGCGATGAGACCCGCAAGGACGCGGGGGCGGCGCGAGCGCTCTGGCGGACCGGGAGGACGAAGGGGGGCCGCGGGCGGGAGATCGCGGGTCGTCGGCGCGAAGTGGAAGCTGCCCTCCAGGGCGGCCACCACCTCATCCATCGACTGCGGACGATCCAGGCGATCCTTCCGGAGGCATTTCAGGCACAGCTCTTCGAGCGCCGGAGGGACGCGCAGCAGGTCCCGGGTGGACGGTTCTTCCGGACGGCCGGCCTCCTGCGCCGTGCGAAGAAGGTCGCTGGGCCGATCGGGCTCGTCGCCGATCGTCTGCCCCAGCACTTCGATCGTCCCGCCGACAAAGGGAGGCCGGCCGGTCAGGAGCTCGTAAAGCACGGCTCCGAACGCATAGATATCGGTGCGGGGGTCGATTTTCTCCGACTCCCCCGACGCCTGTTCCGGCGCCATGTACGAGGGGGTTCCGCTGATCTCGCCTTTTTCAGGTTTGTCCAAGTGGAGGTTTCGCGCCAGACCGAAGTCCAGCACGTGCGCGCGAAGGTCGCGGTCGATGAGGATGTTCGCCGGCTTGAGATCACAGTGAACGATGGGAGCCGGCCGGCTGTGCGCGTATTGGAGGGCGCGAGCGATCTCGACCAGCTGGGTGACCGTGGTCCGAGGATCCTCGTAAAACGGAGACGGCTCTCCCCGGCCTCGCGCGCCCTGGATCCGCTCGGCGAGCGTTTCGCCCTCCAAGTACTCCATCGCGACGTAGTATTCGCGGCTGACCCGGCCGACATCGAAGACGGAGACGATCCCCGGATGGCGGAGGCGGATCGAATTGCGAGCCTCCTTGAGCAGACTCTGCACGAGCTCGGCCGGAGTGTCCTGGGGACTCAGCGCCCGCATCGTCCGGAGCCGCTTGAGCGCGACATACTGGCTGAGGTAGGTGTCCCAGGCCAGATAGACGACCCCGATCCCCCCCTGACCGATCTTCCGCAGGAGGACGTACTTTCCGAAACGGGAGGCCGGATCGGACAGGGCCTGCTCGACCTCGGCCGGAATCGGATCCTTGCTGACCAGGATGAATTCTTCGTCGACGGCGTGGATCGGCGGGATTCCCTCGGGAGCCGTGAGCGCGCCCTGGCAGCGGCCGCAGCGATAGTAGGCGGCATCCCCCCGGGTGGGCACATTGATCTGGATCCCGCAGCGCGCGCAGACGCGGATTTCCTGGTTCTGGGCGGCCAAGGCTTCGGCCACCTGATGATGGGTGAGGATCCCGCGCGCCACCAGGATTTCCCCCAAACGGGGCGCCGTCTTCCCGCTCGCTTCCGCGGAGCGCTGGATCTTGAGGCAGAAGTCGATTTCCTCGGGAGTCGCGAGCCCTTTCCTCAGGCACCACTCCCCCAGCACTTCCCGGATTCGGGCCGACCCCCTGAGTTTCACCGTCTCGTCGGCAGGCTTCGTTGCGGTCACTTCGGCTCCCTTTCTTGGGCGGTCCCGCGCGACATCCACCCCGTCGGGGCTCCTGGTCGCCCGTCCCGTCCGCCCGTTCCCGGCCGATCCTATGCAACGTTTATGCCAAAGTTCGGACGACCGGGAACGTCGCCCCCAACCCGCTGCCCCTCAAGGAGATGACCTTCCAATGCCAATTTTCATGAACTCAGGGCGGAGCTATCCAAACGTTAAAACACGTTAAGACTTGACTTAACACTGTTAAGCGGTTGACGGAAACACCAGCGCCCCAGCCCCCCTCCTTCCTCCCGCCCGCCGTCCTTGGCTCGCCAGGAAATCGCTGCTTGCCGCCGGCCCTGGCCCGGGGTGATTTATAAATAGGCGATACTCAACAGGTTACAGATCAGACTCCCGGACGTTCCAAACGAATGTTCACCGGCCTCCGGAAGACGGCGCTCCGAGGCGATGTTTAACCACTGCCTTGACAAGGGTCGTGTCGGAGGGTATGAAACTTGCAGTAGGGTTCAGGATTGATATAGGGAGCGGCGACGAGCCCATGTCCGACCCAAGCACCTTCGATGCCCTCCGAAAGCGGATCGCCGAGCTGGAGCATGCGCTGGATCGCCAGGCCCGGATCCAGGAGGCGCTCCGCGGCACCCGGTTCTCTCCCGGGGTCTCGTTCTTCGATCTGTTCTGCCTGGAGCTCGCCCGGGCCTCGGGGGCGGACGTGGTCTGGATCGGCACTCTCTCGCCGGGCCAGCGTACCGTGCAGACGGTCGGACTCTCGGTGGATGGCGCGATCGCTCCGGGCTTCGAGTACTCCCTGGATGGGACCCCCTGCGAGGACGCCCTGAGACAGGATGGGGCGAGCGTGCCTCGAGGCCTCGCCGCGCACTATCCCCGGGACCCCCGCTTCCCGGGGATGGGCCTGGAGGGCTATTGCGGCGTCCCTCTCGTCGACTCCCACCGGCGCGCGATCGGCGTCATCGGGCTCCTGACCCGGCGGCCCCTTCCGGACCTACCCGGAGCCGAAGCCCTACTTCGGGTGGCGGCGGCCCGCGCGTCGGCCGAGCTGGAGCGCAGTCTCGCCGAGGCTCGGCTTCGGAGCGTCTTCGATTCGAATGTCGTCGGCATCGTGTTCTGGAATTCGGCGGGGGACGTTACCGACGCGAACGACGCCTTCCTCCAGATGGTCCGCTTCTCGCGGGACGATCTCGACGCGGGCCGAGTGCGCTGGAAAGACCTCACGCCTCCGGAATACGAGCAGCGGGACGCCGAAGCCTTGGCGGACGTGGCCAGGACCGGCGTTTGCGCCCCGTATGAAAAGGAGTATGTCCGAAAAGATGGAAGCCGGATCCCCGTCCTCATCGGCGGGTCGAGGGTCACCGAGATCCCCCTGGCCGGCGTCGCCTTCGTGGTGGACCTCGGTCCCCGGAGGACGGCCGAGAAGGCGGCCCGGGAGGCCGACGAGCTCAACCGCCAGGTGCTGGGGAGCATGAGGGAGGGGATTTGCGTCCACGACCGCGAGCTCCGGTACCTCCACTTCAACCCCATCATGGAGCGGATCACCGGACTGCCGGCGCGGGACGTCCTGGGGAAGCATCCGTTGGAGCTCTTCCCGATCTTGAAGGAGATGGGGATCTTCGCCGACCTGGAACGCGCCCTCCTGGGGGAGACTCGGATGTCGCCGGACCTTCCCTACCATGCGAAAGGATCGGGCGAAACCCGCTGGACGAGGACCGAGTCGCTTCCCCTGCGGGATTCCTCCGGCGCCGTCGTCGGCGTGATCGCGGTGATTCACGACATCACGGAGCTGAAGGGAACGGAGGACGCTCTCCGCGACAGCGAGCGGCGTCTTTCCGAGGCGCTCCGGCGCACCCAGGAGCGGGTCGTTCAGCTGGAGGAACAGGTCCAGAGCCGCGTGTCTTTCGCCCGGCTGGTGGGAAAAAGCGAGGCGATGCAGGACGTCTACCGGAGGCTCCGCCTGGCCGCCGAAAGCGATGTCACCGTGCTGCTCACGGGAGAGTCCGGGACGGGCAAGGAGCTGGCCGCCGCGGCGGTCCATTCCCAGAGTCCGCGCCGCTCGCGGCCCTTTGTCGCCGTCAACTGCTCGGCCATCCCCGAGGGCATCCTGGAGAGCGAGCTCTTCGGGCACGTGAAAGGCGCCTTCACCGGCGCCAGCCGGGACAAGACGGGACTCTTTCAGGCGGCCGAAGGCGGCACGCTGTTTCTGGACGAAGTGGGCGACATGAGCCCCGTCCTGCAGGTCAAGGTTCTCCGTGCGCTCCAGGAGCGCGAGATCCGGCGCGTGGGGGATGAGCTCGCGATCAAGGTCAACGTGCGCCTGGTGACCGCCACGAACCGGGATCTGACCAAGCTGATCGAGCAGGGGCTGCTCCGGGAGGATTTCTACTACCGCATCCGGGTCTTCGAAATCCAGCTTCCTCCCCTGCGGGAGCGCAAGGAGGATCTCGCCCTCCTCGTCGATCATCTGATCGAGGAGCTGTCGCGCTCGACGGGCCGCCCGGTGCGGGGGATGGAACCGGCGGCGCTGAAGGCGCTCCTGGACTACTCCTGGCCGGGCAACGTCCGCGAACTCCGCAATGCGATGGAACACGCCTTCGTCACCGTCAAGGGGGAGCTCCTGCGACAGTCCGATCTCCCCTTCGAGATTCGGGCCGCCACGCCCGCGCCGGCTGTTCCCGTGTCCCGAAGCGGTGATCCGGAGGAACGATCCCGGATCCTGGAAGCCCTCCACCGCACGGCCGGGAAGCGAACCGATGCGGCCCGCCGGCTGGGCATCAGCCGGGTGACCCTGTGGCACCGGATGCGAACCCTGGGGATCGACCCCGCCGAAGGGCTGGATCGGCGCACGAGCGGCGGAGCCCGGAGGCCGTGACCGACCCGGCGGCGGATCCCTCGCCGGACCCGGGCGCCCTGCGCCAGCGGATCGCCTCGCTTGAAGCCGACCTCGCGACGGAACGGGCCGCGACGGCCCAGACGAAAACCGTGCTGGAGCGGGTGACGGACGCGTTCGTCTCGCTCAACGAGGTGTGGCAATTCACCTACGTCAACGCGAAAGCGGGCGCCCTCTTCGGCCGGGCGCCCCAGGAGCTTCTCGGGCAGCACCTCTGGGCCGCGTTCCCCGAAGGATTGGGCCAGCAGACCCGGCACGCCTATTACCGGGCCCTGGCCGACCAGGCGCCCGCCATGATCGAGGAGTACCTGCCCCAGACGGACCGCTGGGTCGAAAGCCGCATCTATCCCTCGGCGAGCGGCCTGTCGATCTTTTTCGCCGACATCACCGGGAGGAAGACGGCGGCGGACAAGGAGGCCCGTCTGGCGGCCGTCCTGGACGCCACCGCGGACCTGGTGGGATTCGTGGATCCGGCGGGATCGTTTCTCGATCTGAATCCCCCGGGCCGCCGGATGCTCGCGATCCCCGAGGGCCTGGCGTCCCCCGGCCGCCTGATCCACTACCTCCCGGACCGGCTCGTCCGGCGCTTCACCGACGAATGGCTCCCGACGGCGATGGCGGCGGGATCCTGGCGGGGGGAGGCCTCCCTCCAGGGCCGCGACGGGCGCTCCATCGTCGTCTCCCTCGCCCTCTCGGCCCACCGGGAGTCGGACGGCTCGGTCGACTTCCTGTCCGTCCTCGCCCGGGATCTCTCCGGCGAGCAGGAGGACGAGTCCCGACTTCGGGACAGCGAGGCCCGGTACCGGACGATCCTGGAGAACGCCCCCGAAGCGGTCGTGATCCTCGACCTGGACTCGAATCGCTTCGTGGACTTCAACGAGAGCGCCCTGCGCCTCTTCGGGATCGCCCGGGAGCAGCTGCTCGCGCTCGGCCCGGAGGAGCTGAGCCCTCCGCTCCAGCCCGACGGGCGCGCGTCCGGGGAAGCGGCCCGGGAGAAGATCGACGAGGCCTTCCGGGGGGGCCGCCCGGTCTTCGAATGGACCCACCGCACCGTCCGCGGGGCGGAATTTCCGTGCGAGGTCCGCCTCGTCCGGATGCCGATGGAGAAGCCCGTGCTGATCCGGGGAAGCATCGTCGACATTTCGGAGCGGAAACGGGCCGAAGAGTCCCTCCGGGAAAGCGAAAACCGGTTCCGGCAGATCGCCGAGACGATCCACGACGTCTTCTGGATCGGCTCGCCGGACCTGTCGGAGTTCCTCTACGTGAGCCCGGCGTTCGAGGAGATCTGGGGACGCTCGCCCAAGGAGCTGTACCGATCCGCCGCCACCTGGAATGAAGCCATCCACCCGGACGACGGCGGTCCCGCGCTGCGCGCGCCGTCCAGCGGCGGGTTCATGGACAACACCTACCGGATCATCCGCCCCGACGGGGCGATCCGCTGGATCCGGGAACGCGGCTTCCCCATCGCCGGGGGGAGCGGGGCCTCGCGACGGATGGTGGGCATCGCGGAGGACGTCACGGAACTGAAGGAAACCGAGGCCGAGCTCCTGGAGAGCCGCCGGCTCCTCGAGGAGGCGCTCCGTCACTCGGAGGACCGGGTGGTCCAGCTGGAGGAGCAGGTCCGCGGCCGCGCCCGGTTCGGGACGATCCTCGGCAAGAGCGCGGAAATGCAGGATGTCTACCGGCGCCTGCGCCTGGCGGGACAGACTCCCGTCAATGTGCTCATCACCGGCGAGTCCGGGACGGGCAAGGAAATGTCCGCGCGGACCATCCACGACCAGGGCGCGCGGAAAAACCGGCCGTTCATCGCCGTCAACTGTTCCGCCATTCCGGACGCGCTGCTCGAAAGCGAGCTCTTCGGGCACGTCAAGGGAGCCTTCACCGGCGCCGTCCGGGACAAGATCGGCCTGTTTCAGAGCGCCGGCGGGGGGA
>Ga0070731_10004642_pt1 | contig 11698 bp, 9 predicted proteins | sample Coa_R1_2_FD_66448 | JGI IMG/M metagenome (GOLD analysis project Ga0070731, IMG submission 66448) | Surface soil microbial communities from Centralia Pennsylvania, which are recovering from an underground coalmine fire - Coalmine... | ecosystem: Environmental > Terrestrial > Soil > Unclassified ... | reverse complement strand
CGGTTGAGCTGCTCCCACATTTCCGAGCTGATCTGCTCGCGCACCTGGCGCGCGTTCTCGCGGGCGGCGGCCACACAAGCCACGATGGAATACGGGTTGGCGTCGTCATGAATCAGCCTGAGAGCCAGGTCCTGGGCGTCGAGCTCCTGCGATTCGGTCATCTCCACGTTCAGCGAACGCAGCGCGCGCGCCCAATGCGGGTCGTCGGGCCCGGTGCCGTGCTGCAGCATCAGGTCGAGCTGTACATCGATGACGCGGGCGGTGTGCTCAGCCCGCTCCAGATAGCGGCTCATCCAATACAAGCTGTCAGCAACACGGGAAAGCATAGCCATCTCTTAGTGCAGCACCCAGGTATCCTTGCTGCCGCCGCCTTGCGACGAGTTCACTACCAGTGACCCCTTGCGCAGGGCCACGCGCGTGAGCCCGCCCGGCACCACCGTGACTTTATCGCCAAACAGAATATAAGGACGGAGGTCGACGTGGCGCGGCTCTACGTTCCCATCAATGAGGCAGGGCGCGCGGGAGAACCGGATAGTGGGCTGGGCAATATAGTTTCTGGGGTCGGCCGACACCCGCCGGCGGAATTCGTCTCGTTGCTCCGCCGTGCTCTGTGGACCGATCAACATGCCATATCCGCCGGATTCGCCCACCGCCTTGATCACGTAATCTTCGATTCGGCCGAGTACGTGCTGCCGCGCCGCCGGATCGGACATCAGAAACGTTTCCACGTTGTTGAGCACCGGATCTTCGCCCAGGTAATAACGGATGATCGCGGGCACGTAGGCGTAGATCGCTTTGTCGTCGGCGACGCCGGTGCCCAGCGCGTTGGCCATGCTGACGTTGCCGGCGCGATAGGCGTTGAACAGGCCGGGCACGCCCAGGATGGAATCGGAACGGAACGCCAGCGGGTCGATGAAGTCATCGTCAATGCGCCGGTAAATGACGTCGACGCGGCGCAGCCCGGCAGTGGTGCGCATGTAAACGAAATTGTCGTGGACAACAAGATCGCGGCCTTCCACCAGCTCGATGCCCATCTGACGGCCTAGAAACGCATGCTCAAAATAGGCGGAGTTGTAGACGCCGGGCGTCAGCAGGACGATCGTCGGCTCTGAGGAAGCTTGGGGCGCGAGCGCCCGCAGCGTGGCCAGCAATGCCTGGCTGTACTGTTCGATGGGCTGCACGCCGCATTTACGAAACAGCACCGGGAAGATGCGCTTCATCACTTCACGGCTCACCAGCATGTAAGAAACGCCGCTGGGAACGCGCAGATTGTCCTCGAGCACCACGAATTCGCCCGAGGGCATGCGGATCAGATCCGTGCCGACCACGGTGACGTAAGCGTCTTTGCGGACATAAAAACTCCGCATTTGCCGCCGGAAATGTTTACAGCTATAAACAATTTCCCGCGGCACCACGCCATCGTTGAGGATGCGGCCCTCGTGATAGACGTCCTTCAGGAACATGTTGAGGGCAGTGATGCGCTGGACCAGGCCGCGCTCAATGTGGGACCACTCGCCGCTGGTTAAAATGCGCGGCAGCAGGTCGTTAGGGAAAATGCTCTCGGTGCCTTCCTCGCGCCCGTACACGGTGAAGGTGATGCCCTGGTGGAGGAAGGAAAGATCGGCAACCTGCTGGCGCCGGCGCATCTCCTCGGCCGGCAGTTCCAGCAGTGACTGATACAGATGTTCGTAGTGCGGACGTATGGCTCCCGCCGCGTCCACCATCTCGTCGTGGGCGTGGTCGAGTTCGTATTGTTGAAACGGAGCTGGGAGCGCGCTTTGCCGCTCGGTGGCCGCCATAAGAGCTTCCTCGTCAGCAGGTCCTTCGAACGGGGAAGGGCTAATTCAGAGGAAAACAGTGTAGCACTTTCGACTGGCAAAGCGAGTGGTTATCCACCTGCTTGTAAGCTTGGCGAAGGGAACTGAACAGACATGCGGCGTTTTCTAGTACTTAGCGGATTAATGGCGAGCTTCGCTTTGATGGCCCCGGTAGTGATGACCGCGGATGACCATCATGACAAGCGTTACTACGACAAGCACCACAAGGATTATCATCAGTGGAACGACGGCGAAGATCATGCCTACCGCATCTATTTGGGCGAGCAGCATCAGGAGTATCGCGAGTTTCACCAGATCAAACCGGCCCGCCAGCAGGAATACTTCCGGTGGCGTCATGAACACCCGGATTCGTCTTTCAAAGTCGAGATCCGATAAGCCCGGAATCATGCAAAATCTGCACGATACCAGCATGTTCTGCGTGACAGAACAGGTAAGGAGAACATATGGAAAACACAAAAATTGAAAAATGTGCGCATCCAGGGTGCAATTGCCCCGTCCAAACCGGAAAGAAGCATTGCAGCGATTATTGCGAGAGCCTCGGCGACGAGCCGTCCATCGCCTGCGAGTGTCACCATGCAACGTGTACCAGCAGTGCCTTAGCGGGTACAGCGGGTTAGCGGCTAGTTCTTCTTTTTCCCGCCCAACAACCCGCTGACTACTCCGCCTGCGGCCTTACCCACATTGCCACCGAGGCCTTTGATTTCCTCGGTGGCGATGCCTTTGATGTTGGGTTTGATTACCGGTTCTGCACACGTACCTTCGACATCGAAGGGAATTGGCTTGTTTCCCATCACCGCCAAGAGGCCGGAGCCGTGGACGACCGCACTCATCTTGAAATTCAGCGCGTTGGCCGGACTGACAGTGCCCGCCCCGCTCACATCACCGATTGCCGGGAGTACCAATTTCATATCCTGCGTGCTCAAGCCTTCAGGCGCCGCCCGCAGATTGGTTCTAAGAACCTGAATCTCCATATCCGGCCCACCTTTGATTCCCGCCAATTTCTCAATCGATGACATCTTTTTGGTGATATCGAAACCAACAAGCCGCGTGTTGTTGAGAGCCAGCGAGCCCGTTGTCACCACGCGATCCGCCGGACCTTGCATCGAAAAATTAGCGCTCACGCTTCCGCCTTTCAGCGAAGTCCCGGCGGGCAGCACAACACCCACGGCAGGCATCAATCCTTCCAACTCCTGTACGGCCATTTCGGGGCCGGCGAGTTGGAGATTCACCACCATCGATTCACCCTGCTCGGCATAAGTTCCAGTGAGATGCGCCACGGCGGCGCCGATGTGGATATCTCCCTGATGCACGACACCCGCGTGTTTTCGCAGATCGTGTTGCACGGAGAAATCCATTTCGACCGGGCGAGTGGCGGGACTGCCATTCCTGGCAAGCTTCAGTTTGTCGGCTTTGAGCCTGGCTTGGAGACGCATGGTGACGCCGTCGGATTCGCCGGTGCCGTCAAAGGAGGCGATGCCGCCGAGATGCGGCGCGACATCGGTGACCCCGGAGCCCGCCAGATCCAGCTGCGTCACTTTCAGTCCGACCTTCAACGGCGTCATAGCTGAATCCGTCGGATTGATCGGACCGGCTGTTCCATCCAGCTTGACCGCGCCGCCGCCACGCACCTGCGCGGCCAGCGAAAAGGGGAATGCGGAAGCACTGGAAAAGTCATGCACTTCCATGTTTACCTGCTCTAGCGCCAGAGGCTTCCAATGGCCCACGGTGCGGCTCAGAGTCACGCGGCCGTCCTTCATTTTTATCAGCTTTACCGAGAGATCGAGCGGCATGCGCGGCGAGGATGATGTTGGCGACGGCTGGGCGGGCTTGGCTCCGCGCGCCGCTGCTTTGCCGCCCAGGCTGGAAAAATTCCAATCGCCCGAGGGCGACTGCACCAGCGCAATTTGCGGCTGGTCGAGAAGCAGATCCGTGACGATCAGTTTGCGCGCGAGCAGGAACGGCCATATTTCCGCGCCGACACGCAAGGATTTAGCCCGCAGAAATGCCGGCTTGCCGAAAGCCGGGTCTTCGGAGACCGAGAGATCGTTGGCCGTCACTTCACCGGACAAAATGTTGAGGTGCAGATTTCCCAGAGTCACCTCGCGGCCCAGCGCGCTGCTCAACTCCGTCTGCAGCGTCGGCCGGAACTGGTCCACGTTAATCACCAACGGCAGACTCACCACCGCCACGATCAATAGCGCGACCGGGATTCCAACCCATTTTGCAATGCGTTTCATGGAGTGCCTCCGGGCATCCGTCGAGTATACAACTGGACGGCGTTTTGCATTCCGTGCGGCGGACGATGCATCCTACTCAAATGAGTGAATTTGCCAATCAGGTAGTGCTGATTACGGGAGCGAAAGGCGGCCTGGGCAGCCACGTCACGGAAGCCTTTCTAGCGGCGGGAGCCAGTGTGGTTGGAACGTCGCGCAAGATTGAAGACGGCGATTTTGCGAACCCGCGTTTCGCCGGAATGGCAGCGGACCTAACCAGCGCCGAAGCCGCGCGGCAGTTGACCACTGGCGTAATCCAGCGCTTTCACAAGATCGATGTGCTGGTGCACGTGATGGGCGGATTCGCCGGCGGCCAGTCCATTGCGGAAACCAGCGACGAAACCTGGGACCGCATGATGAGCATGAACGTGCACTCGGCATTTTATATCTTGCGGGCCGTAATTCCGCACATGCGGCAGGCGGGGCGCGGGCGAATCATCGCGATCGGCAGCCGCAATGCCGTTGAGCCCGCCGCCAATCTCAGCGCGTACAACGTGTCGAAAGCGGCCCTGGTCTCGCTGATGCGGACTGCGGCGATCGAGAACAAAGATCTGGGCATCGCCGCCAACGTGATTCTGCCGGCGACCATGGACACCGCCGCCAACCGCGCAGCCATGCCCGGCGCCAACACCGCCGAGTGGGTTCAACCCAAGCAAGTGGCTGACACTGTGATTTTTCTGGCTTCTGCTTCCGGCGAGCAAATCAGCGGCGCGGCGATTCCGATTTACGGACCACAGCTCTAGGAGTTTGTTGAAAAACGTCCGGCAACCGCTCCCTGTGGTCGCGGCTCAGAATCGGCCCTTTGCCTTTCTAGCGACTTACAGAGAGCGGAGTTTTAGATTATTCCGGCGCTTCGAAGCGGCCGGATTCGTCCCAGGTCCAGGTGCCGCTGGCGAAACCGGATTTGGCAAAGTGCGCGAGACGATCGCGATCGATCTCAATGCCCAATCCTGGAGCATCGGGGACGTTCAGCGTGCCGTCCGCATTCAGCGTGAACGGATTCACGATCAATTCCTCCACCAACGGGTTACCGGTGTTGAACTCAACGAACGAGGGTTCCGGCAGCGTCGCGACAAAATGAATATCCGCTGCTACGCCAATCGCTGTGTTCCATCCGTGGGGCACAATCTCGATGCCATGCGGCTCGGCCAGCCACGCGATCCGTCGCATTTCGGACAGTCCGCCGACTTTGCTGACATCCGGCTGGGCATTGTCCATGGCGCGTTTGGAAAAGCACGGCGTGAAGGACTGGCGTCGCGTCAGCACTTCGCCGTGCGCGATCTTTACCGGCGAAGCATAGGTCAAGCGCGCGTAGCCTTCGAGATCGTCGGGCTGAAGCGGTTCCTCGAACCAGTAGACGGCGTAGTCCGCCAGCATGCGGGCGCGTTCCAGCGCGTCTTTGAAGTGGAGATTCCAGAATGGATCGCTGCCGCCGGCGTCGATCATGATCCGCGTTTCGTCACCCGCGGCCCGGCGCACGATACGAACCAGTTCCCGATCCTGCGAGAGTGTCTGGCGGCCGAACGGATCCCAGCCCACTTTAATAGCCCGGAAACCGCGCGCGAGCATGTCTGCAATGCGCTGCTCCAAAGTTTCGAGAGGACGAAAAAGAATCGACCCGTAGCCGGGGACCGCGCTGCGATAGCCACCGCCGAGCAAGCGCGCAACAGGTTGTCCCAGCAGCTTGCCGGCAAGATCCCAGAGCGCGAGATTCACGGCGCTGATGGCGTGGGTCATCGCGCCGCCTCGGCCTGGCCAGAATGTCAGCGCATGAAGCTCTTCAGTGATCCGCTCGATATCCAGCGGGTTCTTGCCCACCACGAATCGCTCCAGCCAGTTCAGCGCGCTCACCACCTGGCCTCGCTCGGAATACGCGGCGCCCCATCCGGCAACGCCGCCTTCGCTGCGCAATTCCAGGAGCACATGGAATCGCTGGTCGGGCGCGTGGATTTTCCAACTTTGGATTTTCATCGGAAGTGCCCGGCCGCGCAGCGCAGGGAGCGGCATTCCAGCATCAGATAAATCTATCATCGGTTGCGCTTTCCTGCGGAAGTGGTAGGCGATATGATTGGCTGGCCATGGCTGAAGCTCTGAAGTGCCCGACCTGCGGTGCTGAAACCGAGCCTGATGCGCGGAAGTGCGGCAAATGCCAGTACTACTTGAAATCAGAACTTGAATGCCTGCGTTCGATTGATCGTTCCGTCGGGATCATGAAACGCATACTTATCTGGTGGCTCGTCGTGTCGTTTCTTGGAGCGGTTGCTTATATCGCTTTCCGATTTCCTAGGAATTAAAACTTGACCCACTGCTACTTGGTCAGAACCGGAATGGTGGTCAGCGTTGCGTTAGGCGTGGCGCGCAGCCCTAAAGCTGTGATCTGTTCGCCGGACGTGGTATCGAATTCCACCGTGCCTCGTTTTCCCGCGGTGACGGCGTAAGTTGGCTTCAGCAGGAACGATGCTTGCGCGTGTGCAGCCAGGCTGATGGTTGGGTTGCCCAGCAGCGCGCCAGTGTCGTCGCGCAGAATCGTGTTGACGGCAGCCGTCTGATTGGCGATGTTGGCTAACGCAATTCCGGTCGACACGCCGCCGGTGTTGTCAAAACCCATGATGAAGCTCCCGCTGGTGCGGGTTTCGAGCGGCACGACGGCTTCCTGTCCCGATCCGCCATCGCGGAAGATAGCAAATCCCCCGACGTCGCCGGTGGTGGTTAGGCGCGCCGAGCCCACGACGACCGGCTGCGAGTCGAGACCCTGCGTTTCAATGATCACCGACGTATTCGGGATCATGGTTTTGGTCACCGAAGCGGCCCCTGTCACGCTAGTGCCCGCCTGCGGGAAATGGAGCGGCAAGGAAAGCGGGTTGCCATTCTGATCGGAAAAATTCAAAGTGAACTGCGCCGTGCCCCGGCCGGTATTGACGAACGTGAAAGTGGTCTTCCAGCCGCCGCCGGAGGCGACTTGCGCCATCGAGCCTCCCGCCGTCGTCACGTCAGCCAGCAGCGGCAGCGTGGTGAGCGCGCCGGCATCGGCACGCAGCCCCAGGAAACTGGTCTGGCCGCCCAACGGCATTTGGAATTCGATGGTGCCGCGTTTCCCTGCCGTCGCCGGATAGTTCTGCGTGAGCAGGAACGACGCATGTCCGTGCCCCGGCAGATTGATTGTGGGCGTGGCGAGAGAAACTCCAGCGTCGTCGCGAATCATCAATGAGAATACAGCGGGCTGCGTAGAGGTGTTGGCTGCAGCCAGGCCGGTTGCCACGCCGCCGGTATTGTCGAACGCCAGCACGTATTCGCTGGCGGTGCGGATTTCCAGCGGCACTACCGCTTCCTGATGCGAGGCCGTCACCGTGAACGTGGCGAACCCGGTGACCACGCTGGTTGAGACTAACTGCGCCCAACCCGTGAGCACGGGGTCGCGGTCCGCGTCCGCCGTCTCGATGACCAGCAATGCGCCGGGATTCAGCGTCCGATCAACGGTTGAGGCGGCGAGCGGTCCCGGGTTCTCGACAGACTGGGGAAATGTCAAAGCCAACGTCAACGGACCGCCGTTGTCGTCGAAGAAGTTCAGACGGATTTCAGTTGGAGCCGTACCCGGGTTGATCAAGGTGAACGTGGTCTTCCAGCCGCCGGCTGAAGCGATATGCGCCATCGATCCGACGACAGAGCCATTCGTCAAAGTGCTGCTGACTTGTTCGATGCTGAACGTGACGCCACCGATGTGAATCGCTCCCGCGCGATCGGCCCCTGTGTTGGCGGCAATCTGGTAATGCAGCATGCCGCTGCCGGAGCCGTTCCCTCCATTTGCGACAGCGACCCAGTTGGTATCCGGAGATCCCGACCACACGCAACCCGGCGGCGCGATGACGCTGATGCTTCCATTGCCGCCCGCGGACGAAAATACCGCGCCCGCCGAGGCGAGCGAATACGTGCACACACCCGAAGCTTCCAAGGTGCGCGCAGCCAGAACCGCGGCGAGAGCAGTCAGCAGCGCTGCTCTAGTGCGGCTTTTCAAAATTCGCATGTACCAGGAGAAACCATTTTCGTGCGACGGCATAGACCCCATTTGGTTGGCGGAATCGTGCTGGCGGAAGTTAGCCGGATAGGGGGCGAGCGTGAACCTTGGTTAACTCGTCAACGAGAGAACGGCGCCATCATCGATTGCCCGACATGCTTAATCGCTGTGAAAACCTGCCCGGTGGCATCCGGGAACAAGATGGCCAGCCAGAAAACGATAGCGCCAACCACCAGCCAGATGATCGTGTTGTCTTTCACCGCCCCAAACCATAGCGCTGCCAGTGAAGTAATGCAAGCTGACGACACAGCCGGCGCTATCCGTTCGTGCCACGTGACTACACGTTCGGATAGCTTGCCGCCTGGCTTCGGCTTTTCCGGCGTTTGATGATCTCCATACTCCGTAACGACTTGAGCGATTGGCACATCAGCTGCATTTGAGAAGGTCAGCAGGAGAAAGACGATGAAAATCAAAACGAACGTGAAGGCGGGTTTTGAAACCACCGAGCATTTTGATATCGAGCAAGTGCTAAGCATCGGAAGCCACTCTGTGGGTGTAGGCGCGGGCAAAGTATCTTTCAACCCATTCTGAATGTGGTCAAGAGGCTGAGAGGCCATGAAAACCAGGACGAACTTGAAGGCCGGAGAAAGAACGCAGCACCCCTCAAATGTCACCGTTCCGAATTGAAACCGATTTCTGGAATTGAGTCCTCCTAGAGGGCGGTTAGAGTCTGAGAAGTATGGTGGGCGCGGCAGGACTCGAACCTGCGACCTCCTGCGTGTGAAGCAGGCGCTCTAACCAACTGAGCTACGCGCCCTAAATCGGCGCTGGCGGCGAATTTAGTATTATAGCGTTAATGCCCCAGCGGGAAACATTGGAAGCCCCGCCGGTTGCCCCACCCGCCGCTTTCGCGAAATTGGCGGAGCTCGAAGCGGCTCTGGAATCGGCAATTCGCGGTAAGCCCGAAGTAGTGCGGCTTTCGCTGGTGTGCCTACTCGCCCGCGGGCACCTGCTCATCGAAGACGTGCCCGGCGTCGGCAAGACTACCCTCGCGCATGCGCTCGCCCATGCGGTCGACGGCCGCTTCCATCGCCTGCAATTCACCAGCGACATGCTGCCCAGCGACGTGCTCGGCGTCACCATCTACAACGCCCACGCGGGCGCTTTCGAATTCAAGCCTGGACCGATCTTCACCAATTTTCTGCTGGCGGATGAAATCAATCGCACCACGCCCAAGACACAGTCGGCGCTGTTGGAGGCCATGAACGAGCGGCAGGTCACCATCGACGGGCGCTCCCAGCCGCTGCCTACGCCTTTCATGGTGATTGCCACGCAGAATCCGGTGGAGCATCACGGGACTTATCCGCTGCCGGAATCGCAGCTCGACCGCTTCTTCATGCGGCTGCGCATCGGCTATCCGGATGCCGCGAGCGAGCGCGAGATTGTGCGCAATTATGCCGCCGTCAATGGCACGCCGATCGAGCGCGTGCTCACGGCCGAAGAAGTGGTGCACATCCAGGACATGGTGCATCGCGTGAACGTGGATGAATCGCTGGTGAGCTACATGCTCGCGATCGTTGAGAAAACGCGGGCGCATGAATCGCTCGCACTCGGTGTGAGTCCGCGCGGCTCCCAGGCTTTGTTTCGTGCGACGCAGGCGCTGGCGCTGGTCGAAGGCCGCGATTACGCGATCCCCGACGACGTGAAGCGGCTGGCCGGGCCGGTCTTCGCGCATCGCATTGTAGTGAATGCGCGCGCCGCTATGGCTCAGCGGCGGGGCGATCTGGGCGACCGCATCGTCGAAGAGATTTTGAGCCAGATTGACGTTCCTTTGTAGGTTCCGTTCCCACACATGAAAACTGCCATAATCGGTCTGCCCATGGTGGGCAAGACCTCTCTGTTTACGATCATGACCGGCGTCCATCAGGAGACGCGCATCGGCCTCACGGCGGCGCGCACCGGCGTCGCCAAGGTTCCCGACGCGCGCCTGGACGCGCTCGCGAAGCTGTTCGATCCGCCCAAGATTACCCACGCCGCTGTCGAGTTCGTCGACCTGCCGGCAATTTCCAAAGAGACGCTCCGCGACCCGGGCTACCTGGCCGGACTGCGCGTGGTGGACGCCTTCGCGCACGTGCTGCGGCTTTTTCCGAGCGACAGCATACCGCACGAAAAAGGCTCCGTCGATCCGCTGCGCGACATGGAAGACGTCGAGATGGAACTGGTGCTGAGCGATCTGGTAGTGGTCGAGAAGCGCCTGGAGCGGCTGGAAAAAGAGCGCAAGAAAATCAAGAATCCGGAGAACGATCGCGAGTTCGAGCTGCTCGAAAAGTGCAAAGCGACGCTCGAGGCCAACCGGCCCCTGCGTGAGATGACGCTTGACGCAGACAACGAAAAGCGCATTCGTGGCTTTCAGTTTCTTTCGCAGAAACCAATGCTGTACGTGCTGAATATCGGCGAGGCGGATGTGCCGCGCTTGCACGAGATCGAAGAAGAATATCGCACTGGCGCATTGAAGGGCCGCGCGCAAACGGAAGTCACCGCGGTCTGCGGCAAGATCGAAGCGGAGTTGGCGGAGCTTCCCGCCGCCGACGCGCTCGAATATCTGGCCAGCTACGGGCTCAAGGAATCCGGCATGCAGCGCCTGATCACGGCCAGTTACCGGCTGCTGGGGCTGATGTCGTTTCTCACCGCCGGCGAGACTGAAGTGCGCGCCTGGACGGTTCCCATAGGCAGCACCGCAGTGAAGGCCGCGGGCGCGATTCATTCGGATTTCGAAAAGAAATTCATTCGCGCCGAAGTTGTGAATTGGCAGGCGCTCATCGATCACGGCGGCTATCCGGGCGTGCGCGAGAAAGGCTTGCTGCGCCTGGAAGGCAAGGAATACATTGTCAAAGATGGGGACGTGCTGGTGATCCGGCACGGGTGAGGTGCTGCATGAAATCGATTTCACGCCGCGGGTTTTTGGCTAGCGCGGCAGCAGCCGCGGCTGTCGCCTATGCCAAGCCGTATGACGGGCGCACCATGGCGGTCATCACTGCTCACGCCGACGATTTCACGCTTTTCGCCGGCGGCACCATCGCCAAGTTGATCGCCGAAGGCTACACGGCGCACCTGATTCGCATCACCAACGATGAGAAAGATTCCTACGACCTTTCCGCTGGTGAGACCAGCCATCGCAACACCACGGAGCTGCGCGCTGCCGCCGACATCATCGGCATCAAAGACATCTACTCGCTCGATTTTCGCAACGATGAGATGGATGCGCTCTCCGAAACCGAAGTGCGCGCGCGCCTGATTCTATTGTTCCGCAAGCTCAAGCCGTGGACGATTTTCACTTTCGATCCCTCCGCGAAATACGAAGAGAATCCCGATCACAAAAAGACCGCCCGCGCCGCTGAGGACGCCGCGTGGACTGCAGCCGGGCATCTGTTCCTGGAAGAGCACTTTTCACTCGGCCTGGGACGCTGGGCCGTGCTCGATCGCTATTATTGGGCGCGGCAGCTTGACAGTTCCGATGCCAATAAAATAGTCGACATCCACCCGACCATCGACCAGAAGATTCGCGCCGTGCAAGC
>Ga0070731_10004641_pt1 | contig 11699 bp, 13 predicted proteins | sample Coa_R1_2_FD_66448 | JGI IMG/M metagenome (GOLD analysis project Ga0070731, IMG submission 66448) | Surface soil microbial communities from Centralia Pennsylvania, which are recovering from an underground coalmine fire - Coalmine... | ecosystem: Environmental > Terrestrial > Soil > Unclassified ... | reverse complement strand
GAGGCTTGGGCGCACCTGTGGCGGCGCCGCGGGCGGGGGCAGGGGATTCGCGGGTAGCGCTTCGCTTGATCCCGGAATCGGTGCGGCGGTCATGAATTTTCTTTAACTCCGGCGCCCGGCGTAGGATAGCCACCGCCCGTGACAGGATGATCCTGATTTCAGTAAAGTCGCCCGGTTGCCGTGCCGGCGGAAACAGAACCCATGCTGCAAAATCCGCTCACTGATACGATCAATGCGCTTACGGATACAGGTTTTCCCAAACCAGTATTTTGGCTTCTGCTGCTTGGCTGCGCCATAGCGGCCACGCTTGTCTGGCGAAGCCAGCCGTCGCAACGCTCGATCCAGGATGCCGGCCGCTGCTTGCTCCGTGTCATCGTGGGCACGATGTGGTGGCAGCAGTCGCTGTGGAAGGTACCCCCGCACTACGACTGGGGGCTGATCCATTGGATGCAGGAGATGGTCGAGCACGGCTCAATCCAGCTGCAGAGCGACCTCGTGCACGACATCGTGTTACCCAACATCGCGATATTCGGGCCGCTGGTCTATGCGATCGAGGTCGCGATCGCCGTTTCGCTGATCCTTGGATTGTTCACGCGTCTGGGTGCCTTGCTCGGCGCCCTGATGGCAATCAACTTGTGGCTTGGGCTTTACAATGCGCCCGGTGAATGGCCCTGGACCTACGTGTTTCTAATCGTCATCCAGCTCATTTACCTGATCGATCCTCCCGGCCGGAGTCTTGGCTTTGATGCACTTCTCTGGCAGCGCAGAGGAAGTCTCCCGAAAGGGTCGACTCCGCTCACCCTCGTCGCCTGAATGGCACGCACCGGTCACTTCAGATTGGGGCGAGCGCTTCCAGCACGCGTAACGCCTCATCCGCTCCCTGCGCTTCGCCTTTCTCGAAATCCTGACCGGACAGGCCCATGGTGTTGGTGACATGGGCAAGGCAAAGCACTCTGCGGCCCCGTTCGCGGGCAAACGTGTAGAGCGCGGCAGCTTCCATTTCGACTGCGAGAATACCCTTGGCGCGCGCCGCCGCGATTGCCTCGGCGGTTTCGCGGAACGGCGCGTCGGTCGTCCAGCTCGGACCGACATGGGCCGAGACATTGGCCTCATGCAACGCCCGCTTCGCCGCCTCTATCAGGCCGGGATTGGCCTCGGCGAAAACACCAGGGGCGGCGTAATGATAACTCGTTCCTTCGTCGCGCAGCGCTCGATCGATAATCACGAAATAGGGCGGCGGCCCCGCGGACACGATCTGACCGGCTGAGGTCACGCTGATCAGCAACTCGCATCCGCAAGCAAAAAGCTCTTCCGCGACTAACACTGCAAAAGGCGCGCCGACAGCGCAGCCGACAATTCCGACGCTTCGCCCAGCCAGGGCGAAGTCGTAAAGAACGGTATGATAGCAGGGCCATGTCTCGACGGGCCGCGCCGCGCCGCAGCCCTTGAGGTATCGCACGATGTCTCCGTCGGGATCGAGCACGCAGACCGGCGGTACATCGGCGGCGGGCAGCCCCTTCTGCCGTCGCGCTTCGCGCAGCAGCGCAGCCGGCTCGAACACCGACGGCGCGTCCAGGTCCTTATTGTCGAGAATGGGGGCCGGTGACATGTACACTCCTGACGGTAGTAGAAGGTCAACATGACTGCGATTGAAAGACAAACCCACTGGCAGAACGTCTACCGGACCAAGGGCGAGCGCGACGTCAGTTGGTTCCAGGAAATGCCAACGATTTCGCTCGACCTCATTCGAGCGACCGGAGTGGGTCCTGGCGCGTCAATTATTGATATTGGGGGCGGTGCGTCTCGCCTTGTCGATGCCTTGATCGCCGGGGGCTTTCACTCGCTTAGTGTGCTTGATGTCTCCGAAACGGCGTTGGCCACGTCGCGGGAAAGGCTTGGTCCGCAAGTCGCGAACGTCACATGGATTGTTGCGGATATAACCGGATGGCAGACCGGTAAACGCTACGATCTTTGGCATGACCGGGCGGCATTCCATTTCCTCACCGCGCCGGCCGACCGCGCCGCTTACGCCGCATGCGTACGAACCGCGGTGGGTCCAGGCGGGCACGTTATCATCGGCACATTTGCGCCAGATGGGCCGGAGCGATGCAGCGGCCTACCTGTCATCCGCCACGATGCGGGTTCGATCGGAGAGATGCTCGGTTCCTCATTCAAGCTTATCGAAAGCCGACGGCATGACCATCTGACACCCGGCGGCACCACACAGCGGTTCCAGTTCAGCCGATTTCAAAGGCAAGCGGCATACTGATGTCCGCCAACGGGATGGAAGCGGCATCGTGGCTCAATTTGAGATATCCGCTCACCCCCGAAAGCGGCGTTGTTTGCGCGCCTATGAGTCCACTTTCTAGTCCAGTAGCGCGCGGATGAATGTCGCGGCCTGCGCGTAAATGCCGGGCGCTTCGCTCTCGCGCGGCCCGCCGATCGCAAGTTTCAGGCCGGCGCCGTGTCTGGCTTCTTGCACGCGGAGCCAAAGCGCCGCGCGATGAGCGGCTTCCTTTTCGCCAAGGGTCACGACCAGGAGCGGCTTGCGGCGGCGGTGCGCGAGGTCCTGCGCCAGCGTCGTTCCCGCCGAGACATCCAGTCCCGCGGCGTTGATGACGATCATACAGGCATCGGCGTCGCGCACGTTCCACTCGGTGCGCTGCGCCGGGTCGGCAAGCGGAGTTTCCCGCAAGTGCGGATATTTCGCCAACAAGCCGGGCGGAGCCGGGAAATCCTCGGCCCAGCCGCCCTTGGGGCACCAGCCGCCATAGGCAATGCCGCGTTGGACCGCCACGTCGAGGGCGGCGCGGTCGACCCCGCTCTGGCCGCCGGAAATGAGCATCATTGAGGCATCCCTTTGGCCGGCCTCATACTCTTTTTTCGGCAACCTTTTGCGCTTATATTCCTTGGTGCCGGCGCGAGCCGGCTATGGCGATAAACGGCCGTCGTAATAAACCTTTCGGACCCGGGGGCGGTACCCGGCGACTCCACCAATTCCAGGGGTCAGGAAACAGGAGTCGGGGATCAGGACGTCACGTAAGAGTGAGTTGTCCCGATGCCTGATTACTGGTGCCCGATCCCTGATCACGGGGTCGAAATAGGATCGACGAGGGCGTAAAGGGCGGACTTTTGCTCGGTATGGTTCCGCCGTTATCGGGCCGAATTCATAGTTGCCAACGACAACTATGCTCCGGTTGCTCTGGCTGCGTAAGCAGCTCGAAAGACCGACTTGAAGTCCTGACGGGTTAAGCTCCGTCAGGCGGGGTTCGGAGGCACCTGGCAACAGAAGCCTCCACTTTTCACGTGTCAGGGATCAGTAATCAGAGGGCCGCGATCTGGCCCTGTATGAACGACGCCCTATTTGCTATCTGATTACCGACCACTGACCACTGATTCCTGACATGCCTATCGATCACATTCGCTACGACGTTCTCACGCAACAGGCGTTGCGCGGGGTGGTGCGCACCGTGCTGGTGGACGCCGCCGGCAAAGGCCTGCCCGGCGAGCATCATTTCAAGATCACGTTTTCAACTGTGGCGCCCGGCGTGCGGCTGTCGGAACGCATGCGCGCGCAATATCCGGAAGCGATGACGATCATCCTGCAGCATCAATTCTGGGATTTGGCAGTCGGCGACGATGGGTTCGAAGTCGGCCTGTCGTTTGGCGGCATTCCGGAGCGCTTGGCGGTGCCGTTCGCGGCCATCACCGCGTTCTACGATCCGGCGGTGCAATTCGGTTTTCAATTCGAGACGATCGAGACGGAGGCGTCGGCCGAGCGCGGCAACGCCGCGCCTGAGGCATCGGCCGCGCCGGCAATTGTGACACCGGCGGCGGGCAAGCCCGATGCGCTGCCGGCGCCCGCCGCCGCCAAACCTAAAGAGTCCGCACCGGGTCCGAAGACTACCGGCGGCGGCGAGGTGGTGCGGCTCGATCGGTTTCGGAAAAAGTGAGCGCCGCATGTCCCGGGCGGAGAGCAGCACGATCGTGATGCGCTGCAGAGCCGGGATCGGTAGCAGACACTCAGAGTCTGCGAGGTCCCGGATCGCGCAACAATTTCGGCATCCGGTCCGGATGACGCACCTCGAAGCGGGATATCGGTGCCTCTCGATACTGTGACGCAGGGCACATCTTGCCGGCCCTTATCCGTGTAGTGCTTGCAGCATCAGACTATCCGGGTACCGCCGTTCTGCCCGAATCCTCGGAGATTTTCGCATGGCAACCATCGTCAACCTTCGAATCGCGCGGAAACGGGCCAAGCGGCGCCACGCCGAGCAGCAGGCCGCCGCTAATCGGCTTGCTCATGGCCGTTCCAAGGCCGGACAAAACCTGGAACGCGCCCGGCGCGACAAAGACCGGACTAGCCTCGACCAACGCCGGATTGAAACGGGAGATGGGCAATGAAATCGCCGGTCATTAAACGCTCGATCGTCATCGCCGGCCACAAGACCAGTGTCAGCCTCGAAGACGCGTTCTGGCTAAGCCTAAAGGACATAGCGATGGCCCGGCACGTCACCTTATCGGACCTCGTCGCATCGCTCGATGCCGAGCGCCGTCACGGCAATCTGTCGTCGGCGATCCGGCTGTTCGTGCTCGATTATTATCGGTCGAGCGCCGAAGGACGGACCTCGCCGCCGCCAGCGGCGCGCGAGATCGTGCTGACGCCGTCTCGCATACCCGCGGTGTTGCGCGCGGAATAAAGCATGATCCGGCAGAGCGCTGCCCCCCGGATTCGATCCGGGGCTGCAAGCCGGCTTCGCGCTTAAAAAAAATGTTGCTGAGCGGCTGCCGTCAGAGCGTGACGATTTTGCCGGGGTTGAGGATGTCGAGCGGATCGAGCGCGCGTTTGATCGCGCGCATGGTTTCCAGCGCCGGTTCGCCGTACTCGGCCTTCATGTATTTCATCTTGCCCTGACCGATGCCGTGTTCGCCGGTGCAGGTGCCGTCCATCGCCAGCGCCCGTTCGACCAGCCGTTCGAGCAAACCCTCCGCGCGCCGGATCTCGTCTCGGTCGTCGAGGTCGAGCATCAGCAGCATGTGAAAATTGCCGTCGCCGACATGGCCGACGATCGGCGCCAGCAATCCGGTTTGCGTGGCGTCCTGTTGCGTCGCCGTAACGCACTCGGCGAGTCGCGAAATCGGTACGCACACGTCGGACGACAGCGCCCGCGATCCGGGCCGCAACCGCTGCGCCGCCCAATAGGCGTCGTGCCGCGCCTGCCACAGCCGGCTGCGGTCCTCGGCGCGCGTCGCCCAGTCGAACGAGCCGCCGCCGAGCTCCTTGGCGATCTCGCCGAAGCGCTGCGACTGCTCGGCGACGCCGGCGTCGGTGCCGTGAAATTCCAGGAACAGCATCGGCGTTTCCGGCAGCGTCAGGCTCGAATAGAGATTGCAGGCGCGCACTTGCAGCGCATCGAGCAATTCGATGCGCGCCACCGGGATGCCGGACTGGATGGCGAGGATGGCGGCATTGCACGCCGCTTCGACGGAAGGGAACGGGCAGACCCCCGACGCGATCGCTTCCGGGATACCGGTCAGGCGGAGCGTCAATTCGGTGATCACGCCGAGCGTACCCTCGGCGCCGATCATCAGGCGGGTGAGGTCGTAGCCGGCGGAGGATTTCTTGGCGCGGTGCGCGGTCGTCATCACCTCGCCGTTGGCGAGCACCACTTTCAGCGCCAGCACATTGTCCTTCATCGTGCCGTAGCGCACCGCATTGGTGCCGGAGCAGCGCGTCGCCGCCATGCCGCCGAGCGAAGCGTCGGCGCCGGGGTCGAGCGGGAAGAACAGACCCTTGTCGCGCAGCTGCTCGTTGAGAGCTTTGCGCGTAATGCCGGGTTCGACGGCACAATCGAGGTCCTCGGCGTGGACGGCGAGCACCCGGTTCATGTCGCGGAAATCGAGGCAGATGCCACCGCGCGGCGCATTGACCTGGCCCTCCAGCGAGGTACCGGTGCCGAACGCGACCACCGGCACGCGGTGCGCCGCGCACAGCCGCACGATCTCCTGCACCTCTTCGGTCGCTTGCGGAAACACCACCGCATCCGGCGGCTGGTTTTCGATCCAGGTCGTGGTGTGGCCGTGCTGCTCGCGCACCGCCTGTGAGGTGACGAGCCGGTTGCCATAGCGCGCGGCGAGCGCAGCGATGACGGCAGCGGCCGCCGTGCGGTCGCCCGGGGTGCGTTCGGCGGCTTCAACGAGGGCCATCGCGTTCGCTCTTGTCAATCTTGGTCGCCAAGATAACCGCTCCACAGCTCGGCGGGAATGTCGGCCTCGTCCCAGACGCCGATCAAGATGCCGGAACGCCCCGCCTTGCCCCGCGCCTTGACGATCTGCTGTTCCGAGCGGGTGGTGCGCTGCGAGACCCGAAGGCCCCATTCCGCCAGCGCCGCCGAGAGCCGTTGGCATTCGCCGCCATGCGCCGCATCGGCGCCGAGATCGTGGAGCTCACCGGGATCGGTCGCGAGATCGAACAGCATCGGCCGGAAGCCGACGGCGTGAATGAGCTTCCAGCGTTTGTCGGCGATCATGAACAGATGCGCGTCGCGCGGCGCCACGCCAAGCTTCTCGGCGGCCGGCATGATTCCATAATCGTATTCGCTGACCACGAAGGGCCGCCACGTCTTCGGCTTGTCGCCGTGCAGCAACGGCAAGAGCGAGCGGCCTTCGAGACGATGCGATTCTTCCGCCGCATCGCCGCCGGCCACTTCGAGGAAGGTCGGGAGAAGATCGATCGACTCGACCAATGCATCGCACACGCTGCCGCGCGCCGCGTCGGCGGCGGGCGAGGGATCGTAAATAATGAGCGGAATTTTCACCGACGCGTCGTGGAAAAAGTCCTTGTCGCCGAGCCAATGATCGCCGAGATAGTCGCCGTGGTCGGAGGTGAAGACGATCAGCGTATTATCGAACAATCCCTCCTCCGCCATGGTGCGGAACAGCACGCCCATCTGATCGTCGATCTGCTTGATCAAGCCCATATAGACCGGGATCACTTCGGCGCGCACTTCGTCGCGCGAAAACGTCCGGCTGACGTCGTGTTCCATGAAGGCGCCATAGACTGGGTGCGGATCGCGGCGCTCGTCGGGCGAACGCACCGCCGCGATGACGTCGTCTGCTCCATACATGTCGTTGTACGGCGCCGGCGCCATGTAGGGCCAATGCGGCTTGATATAGGACAGATGCAGGCACCACGGCTCGTCGCCGGCCTCGCGCATGAAGTCGAGGCCGCGCCGGGTCATGTAAGGCGTCTCGGAATCCTCTTCGCGCACCCGCGCCGGCTTGCGCGCATGGCGCATCGCCCAGCCTGAGGCCAGCCTGTTGCCCTCGCCGGCGGCGGCATTGGCCCAGTCGTGCCACGGATTTTCGCCGTCATAACCTTTGTCGTTGAGATACGCGTTGTAACGCGGACGCGGCGCATAGCGCGCCCCGTCCGGGCCCCTGCCGTGCAGGCCGTCATCGCGCTCGTAGGGCTCGAAGCCGCATTCGGCGACCCGCACGCCGATGATCGAATATGGATCGACGCCGAGCCGCAGCATGCCCTCGATATCGGCCGACATGTGGGTCTTGCCGACCAGAGCCGTGCGCATGCCGAGCGGGCGCAGATAGTCGCCGAGCGTCATCTCGCCGACCTTGAGCGGATAGCCGTTCCAGGTCACGCCGTGCGATTGCACATAGCGGCCGGTATAGGTGCTCATGCGCGAGGCGCCGCAGATCGGCGATTGCACATAGGCGCGCGTGAAGCGCACGCCGCGGGCGGCCAGCGCGTCGATATGCGGCGTCTTAAGGTGCGGGTGGCCGTAACAGGACAAGTAGTCCCAGCGCAGCTGGTCGCACATGATGAAGAGAATGTTTTTCGGCTGGTTCGGCACGGCGCGTGAAGATCCCGGGTTTGGCGCTGCGGCAGGTCGGCGGTTGCGACGTTAGCACATCGCCCGCGGCATCATGGAATTCATGGTTGGCATCGCGGCGTTGGATTTAATAGGGGATTGCTCCTTGCCAACGGCCGCGCCTTGGTTGCATTGAAGCGGCTGCCGCTGGAATTCACGATGCCTCCCGATCCTGAACCTGCCTTCGCCGCGCCCTTCGTGTCCTCGGTGATGCGCGTCGAGCCGGCCTGGATCGACTACAACGGCCATCTCAACATGGCCTACTATAATGTGCTGTTCGATCGCGCGGTCGACGAGGTCTACGCGCTGCTTGGCCTCGGCCTGACCTATGTCCAGACCGAGGGCCACTCGACCTTCACCGCCGAGGTGCATCTGCGCTATCTGCGCGAGCTGCATGCCGGCGATCCGGTGCGCGTGAGCTTCCAGCTGCTCGATTTCGACGCCAAGCGGCTGCATTATTTCGAGGAGCTACGCCACGCCGAGGGAGGATGGCTCTCGGCCACGTCCGAGAACATGGCGCTGAACGTGAATATGGCGGCGAGGAAGACAGCGCCGTTTCCCGACAACGTCATGGCGCGGCTCGCGCAGATGAAGGCCGCGCATGCCGCCTTGCCGCTGCCGGACGGCGTGGGCCGGCGGATCGCCATGGCCAAGTAGCCAAGTAGCCAAGTAGCCAAGTAGCCAAGTAGCCAAGTAGCCTGCAATCCCGTTTTATGGTAGAAAGGCCCGAGAGGTTTCTACCATGGGCACGCCGCAACTCAATATCAAGGACGCCGAGGCCACCCGGCTGGCCCGCGAACTCGCTGAATTGACCGGTGAAAGCCAGACTGAAGCGGTTCGCAAGGCGCTACGCGAACGCATCGATCGGGAGAAGACGGAACGCGATAGCATTGCCGCCCGCACGGCTGAAGAGAAGCGCCGCGAATTTGAGAAGGTGTGGCGCGAGATCCAGAAAATTCAGGCGAAGATTCGCAAGACCGGTTTTGCAGACGAGAGCTTCACCGATCACGACCTTTATGACGAAAACGGACTACCCAAATGACCGACGATGCGGTGATCATCGACTCCTCCGTCTTCGTCGCGATCTTCAAGAATGAAAAGGAAGCTGATCGTTTGATAGAACGCGCATCAACCTATGCGCGGAAGCTGACCTCGGCCGCCACTTGGCTGGAATCTGCCATCGTGTGCGAGCGCGCCGCCAAACACAGTGGTGGAGATCGCTTCGAGCGGATCGCCGAATTACTGGGCGTTGAGGTGGCTCCATTCACTGCTGGGCAAGCTCACCTCGCATTCGAGGCGTTCAAGCGCTTCGGCAAAGGGCGCGGCGGCAAAGCGTCGTTGAATTTCGGTGACTGTTTCGTCTATGCGCTGGCGAGGGAACTCGACGCGCCGCTGCTGTTCAAGGGCGGTGATTTTGCGCAAACCGACATCCAACCCGCCTGAATTTCAGGGCAATGCCGCAGCGCGTCACCATCCGCGAGCACCGCATCCCGACCGCGGACGCCAAGCCCTATATTGCCGTCGAGGGGCCCGACGGCGCGCTGTGGTTCTGCGAAAGCGGCACCGCAAAAATCGGCCGCTTCGATCCGGACTGCGGCAGCTTCGCCGAATTCGCGCTGCCGGACAAAGATGCAACGCCGATCGGCATCGCCTTGGGCGGCGACGGCAATCTGTGGTTTGCCGAAAAGACCGCCAACAAGATCGGCCGCATCACCCCGCGCGGCGAAATCGCCGAATTCGCGCTGCCGAGCGCGCGCGCCGGCGCCGACGGCATGATCCTCGGACCGGACGGCAACATCTGGTTTTCCGAAAGCGATGCCGACCGCATCGCCAAGATCACGCCCGGCGGCCGCATCACCGAATATGGCGACGGCATTTCGCCGGGCGCCAAGCCGCTGTCGATCGCGGTGCGCGACGGCGCGCTGTGGTTTTCCGAGGCCGCCGGCAACCGCATCGGCCGCATCACGCTGGACGGCGCGGTGACGGAATTTCCGATCCCGAGCCATGACAGCCAGCCGCGCGCCATGGCGGCCCATCCCGACGGCGGCATCTGGTTCGTCGAGACCTCGACCAATGCGCTCGGCCGCATCGACCGCGCCGGCCGCATCACCGAGCATCCGGTGCCGACGCCGAATTCGTCGCTGCGCGGCGTCGCGGTCGGCGCCGGCGGCGACCTCTGGTACACCGCCAACTCCGTCAACAAGATCGGCCGCATGGCGCCGGACGGCGCGGTGCGCGGCGAATACAACATTCCCACGCCCGGCAGCGGCGCGCGCTGCATCACCGCTTTTGCCGACGGCCGGCTGTTCTTCACCGCATACGACGCCGGGTTGATTGGGGAAGTGGTGGTCGGGTAACTTGGCGTGTCCCGGGCGCGGCACAGCACGGAGCGCAGCGGAGTGATGTGCTGCAGACCCGGGACCTTCGCAAGCATGGAATGTGGGACGATCCCGGGTCTGCGGTGCACCGCTGCGCGCTGCGCCGCGCCCGGGAAACGCAGCCTCGTAAAAGCCGCGTGCAGGTGCCATCTTCTCGGGCATGAGAATCAGTGGCCGAAAGCGCCGTGGCTGATCCCTTGAAGCGCACCGTCGCGCCTGCCGAACCGCCGGTCCCGGCGCCGGGCGGCATTGCCGCGCGGGCGCGTGCGGCTGCGGCGCCGGCGCCCTATCTCGCCGGGCTCAATGCCGAGCAGCGGCTCGCGGTCGAGACGCTCGACGGCCCGGTGCTGGTGCTGGCCGGCGCCGGCACCGGCAAGACCCGCGTGCTGACCGTGCGCATCGCCCACATCCTCGCCACCGGCCGCGCCCGGCCCGGCGAAATCCTCGCCGTCACCTTCACCAACAAGGCGGCGCGCGAGATGAAATCGCGCGTCGGCGACATCGTCGGCCACGTCGTCGAGGGCATGCCGTGGCTCGGCACCTTCCATTCGATCGGCGTGAAAATCCTGCGCCGCCACGCCGAGCTGGTCGGGCTGAAGACCGATTTCACCATTCTCGACGTCGACGACCAGATCCGGCTGCTCAAGCAATTGCTCGAAGCCGAGAACATCGACGAGAAGCGCTGGCCGGCGCGCGTGCTGGCCATGCTGATCGACGGCTGGAAGAACCGCGGGCTCACGCCGGAGCAGGTGCCGCCGGGCGAAGCGTCCGCATTCGCCAACGGCAAGGGGCTCAAACTCTATAAGGCGTTTCAGGAGCGGCTGAAAATCCTCAACGCCGCCGATTTCGGCGATCTGCTGCTCGAATGCATCCGGTTGTTCCGCGAGCATCCGGAAGTGGCGCGCCAGTATCAGGCGCGCTTCAAATACATCCTGGTCGACGAATATCAGGACACCAATGTCGCGCAATATCTGTGGTTGCGTTTGCTGGCGCAGCGCACCAGTCAAGCTGCTCCGCGCGCAAATCTTCCCTCTCCCCTTGCAGGAGAGGGTGGATCGCCGGAGCGAAGCGAAGGCGAGCCGGGTGAAGGGGCCGGCATCGCCCCACGCGCGAACCCCTCACCCGCCTCGCTCGCTGACGTTCGCTCGGCACCCTCTCCCGCAAGGGGAGAGGGAAGAAATCATGCGGCGGCAAACCACGATTTCACCTCTCCCCAGGGGGGAGAGGTCGCCGCGCAAGGCGCGGCGGGTGAGGGGGGCCGTGAGTCACTTGCCCCCTCTCCCCACCGGGGAGAGGAAGCGCGTCACAGCGAGCCGCAAAGCCTGAACCCGCCCCTTGCCGCCAAAAACATCTGCTGTGTCGGCGACGACGATCAGTCGATCTACGGCTGGCGCGGCGCCGAGGTCGACAACATTTTGCGCTTCGAGCACGA
>Ga0070731_10004640_pt1 | contig 11700 bp, 8 predicted proteins | sample Coa_R1_2_FD_66448 | JGI IMG/M metagenome (GOLD analysis project Ga0070731, IMG submission 66448) | Surface soil microbial communities from Centralia Pennsylvania, which are recovering from an underground coalmine fire - Coalmine... | ecosystem: Environmental > Terrestrial > Soil > Unclassified ... | reverse complement strand
CTATTTGATAAAAAACGTCTTTTCAAAATTGAGTCGCCTCAAAAAAAAGAGCTGATCAGCTTTATTAAAACCTGGCTGAAAAAAAACCATAAAGACCGGTTTGGAGTGTTGGATGCGGGTTTTAGAATAGCCGGCACCGGTAGTATTGGCGTAAAACGATATGTCTTTTTATTACAAAATCTGGATAATCTCAAAAAGTTTTTGCTGGTGGATATGAAACAGGCCACCCCATCTTCGGTGAAGCCTTTCACCGATATTCAGCAACCCGCATGGGCAAACGATGCCGAACGTGTGGTTACCATTCAGCAGCGCATGCAAAATATTTCTCCCGCTTTATTAAATGCAGTTGTTTTTAATGCTGAATGTTATGTAATAAAGGAAATGCAACCAACTGCAGATAAAATAGATTTCCTGGTAATAAAAGATAAACGCGATTGTATTTCCCGTGTTATTGAAGACATGGCGATGCTTACCGCTTCCGCACAGCTGCGAAGTTCGGGAAGACAGGGGGCTGCCATTGCGGATGACCTGATTGCATTTGGAAAAGATACGCACTGGCAGCAATCGATCCTAGATTATGCCTCGGCTTATGCAAAGCAGGTTAAAAAAGATTTCAAAGCGTATACACGAGATTATGCAAAAGGTCTTTTAACCAAATGATCGTTTAACTTTACAAAAACTGTTTATGCATTTGCCTGATGGTATCATTATAAAATTAATTCTGGCGCTGGTTGTTGGCGGGTTAATCGGCGCCGAAAGAGAATACCACACCAAATCTGCGGGGTTCAGAACGCTCACCCTGATTTGTATGGGTGCGGCTATATTTACGGTCTTTTCTCAGATTCTGGGAGACCCCGGAAACCGCGACCGCGTGGCATCAAATATTGCAACGGGAATTGGTTTTGTTGGCGCAGGTGTAATATTTAAAGGAGATTTTGGCGTTAACGGCATTACCACAGCAGCAATGATCTGGGTTACTGCCTCACTGGGAATGGCAATAGGCGCAGGCTACGAGTTGGTTGCTTTAATTGCATGCGGAATAATTTTGCTTATGTTGTACGTCTTCAGCAGGCTTGAGGGGTGGATTGACCGGGTGAACCAAACGCGTAATTATAAGATAGTTTGTGAATATCAAAATGAAACTTTGCACGTATACGAACAAAGTTTTTTGAAATACCATTTAAAATTTAAACGCAGTCGCGAAATGAAAATGGGCGATATGATCACCGGAGAGTGGATGGTCAGAGGATCTGAAAAAAATCACCTGCAGTTTATTACCGAGATATTGAACAACCCATCGGTTAAGCAGTTCGAATACTAAACGGGCCGGCAGCCCTTTTTTAACACTGACTGTCCTGGCTAATCAAAAGTCACTGTCCATCTTCTTTCAAAAACTTCGTCTGCTTTCAATATATTTATGCCTTCTTTGTTTATTATTTGCTGATCGCTGTCAATGCTGTCTGCAATACCACACCAGGGTTCGATACAAACAAAGTCTGCATTTTTTGCGGCCCAAATTCCGAGATAGGGAAAGCCTGAAAATTCGAAATGCAAACCATGTTCGGTTTTATTGGATAATAACGAAACCATTGACGAAAGCGGATGTTTAAAAACGAGCGCGTCTTTGTTGAATAATTCTTTGGTTAACCATAAAATATTTCCTGATTGTAAAAGCGGCTCCGGCGTTTTTTCAATTAACCCTTCGGGAGAAATTGGCCAGCGTGGTAAGATTTCATCTTTATTAAATTCGAGAAAATAGTCTCCATATCCCGTTCCCCCGACCAAAGGAACTTTGAACGCAGGGTGTCCGCCAATGGAAAAATACAATTTTTTTTCTGCAAAATTTTTTACAGTATAGGCCACCGTTAGCTCATTTTTTTGAATGGAATATTTAATGATGAGCTCAAAATGAAATGGAAAATGCTGCAAAGTTGCTTCATTGCTTTGTAACAGAAAACTGATTGAAACGGAAGTTTGCTCGCTAATTTCAAATTCCATATCTCGGGCAAAACCGTGGCGGCCCAATGTATAGGCTCTGCCCTGGTAGAAATACTTGTCGTTTCGCAATGTACCGACTATTGGGAATAGGATCGGCGATTTTTTCGCCCAGAAAGCCGGATCGCCGCCCCACAAATACTCAAGCAGGTGGGTTTTGTGTGCTATGCTTTGCAGCTCCGCTCCTTTTGCACTGAGGTTGACTTTTAATAAATCGTTTTCTATGGTGAACATGATCTGTTTTGTTTTCTAATCACCCCGATCACTGGCACTGAACCTCTACTCCTTCCATGCGGTTGAGAAATGTGCGCGGTGAAGTTTGTGCTAAAATATGCCCAATTAATACGGGCTTTCATCCACTGGATGCCCAATTTCCCAATGTAATCCAAAAGGATCGACCAGTCTTCCCAATTTCCAACCATGCTCTACCCCAACGGGAAATATTTCTGTTGCTCCGGCCGCTAATGCCTGGGCAAAAATTTGTTCTGGATTTGCTACGGTCAAAATCATCCGAATTGGGCCGCCTCCCATTTGCTCCATGGTTATATCGTCTTCGTCGCCATCACTCAGCCAGAACGTTGCGCTCGAAATGGAAAGTCTTACGACTGCTGCACCATCCGGTGATTCGATTCGATAAACTGATACTGCTCCAAATGCTTCGGAATAAAATTTTATTGCCCGTGAGCTGTTTCTCACCGTAAGCCAGGGAGAAATTGATACTGAATTATTTTGAGACATTGTCGTGAATTTGAAAACCAAATGTAAATATTTGTTGCCGATCAGCAGTTTCCTGCCGGCCTTGATCCATTTCCCGCTGATTGCCGCATGGTCAAACTTAAAAGCTTCATAGTGCGTTTGATTTTTTATATTTGTATATGCTTCGTTATCTAGAAATAATTTGGACGAGTTTTAAGATGGCTTTGCAGGAATTTCGCTCCAATAAACTGCGCACCTTTCTTTCTTTGCTTGGAATAACTTTTGGTATTTTTTGTATCATCAGCGTGCTCGCGATTGTGAGCAGCATGAATCTTGCCTTGAAGACAGAATTGCAATCTATTGCCGGGCACACCGTGTTTATCGGCAAATGGGAAAATGGAGGCGGACCTGATTATCCTTGGTGGAAATATATTAAAAGACCGGAAGTGAAATATGCAGAAATGAAAATTGTGCAGCAAAAAGCACCCGACTCGACGAATATTTCATTTTTTATGAACATTAATGGCGATGTGGATTATGGAGACGCTGTGATGACAGGAGTAAATTATTATGGCATCACAGAAGAGTTTCCTGAGGTGCAACCGATTACCATTGGTTACGGGAGATTTTTCCGTATGGACGAATTTGCCAACGGGGCAAATGATATCGTCATGGGGTATACCATTGCCGAACAATTATTCGGCAAAGCTGATAAAGCAGTAGGACAGTTTGTAAAACTTAAAAATGCCAAAGTTGCTTTAATAATTGGGGTGATTGCCAAGCAAGGACAAAATATTTTTAACGCATGGGACTATGACCACAGTTTGCTTATGCCATATATGTTTATGAAACAAATGACTGTTGAACAATTTTCCAGTCCGACCATAATGGTGAAAGGGGCGACATCCATGCCTATCGGAGAACTGAAGGATGAATTGCGCGGGGTCATGCGATCAGTCCGGAAATTGAGTCCCACGCAGGAAGATAATTTTTCTTTGAACGATATCGGTAACGCAACAGACTTTTTTGATAAACTGACGGGATGGATGAATATGGGCGGCTGGGTGATCGCAGGCATCTCTCTGGTCGTAGGTATGTTCGGCGTTGCCAACATTATGTTTGTAACCGTTCGCGAACGCATCGGGCAAATAGGTTTGAAAAAGGCAATTGGAGCTAAAAAAAATATGATACTCAGTGAGTTTTTATTGGAATCGGCATTTCTTTGTATCATCGGCGGACTTATTGGTTTGCTTGGCGTTTTTATTATTACTTTTATTGCTTCGGCCATTTTTCCCTTCAGGGTGTTTATTCCCCTGGATATTATTGTTCTTGCCATCAGCATTTGTATCATCGTGGGCGTACTTGCAGGAATTATTCCGGCAATCAGCGCAGCACGCCTCGATCCGGTTGTGGCAATCAGAAGTAAATAGATCATTGCCGGTACCATTTTACCATTTAGCCCGTTTTATTGCTGGCAGATGCCCTTTCCAAAGATGCCGAACCGGTCAGCTTTTGTTCAACCCTCAGCGCCTGCATTTTCTACCTGGTTTTTTCTTTCTGCCGTTCAAAAGCAGTCAACAGACAACGATCAACGCGTTCAGGTTCCGTTCAACAAATTGTATTACCCTTAACATAATAGAAACTGAATCATCATGGTTCATTTTTTATTTTTGTTTATCGTGTTTAGATATTTGGAAATTATATGGACGAGTTTTAAAATGGCGCTGCAGGAGTTTCGCTCCAATAAGCTGCGTACATTTCTTTCATTGCTCGGAATCACTTTCGGAATATTTTGCATCATCAGTGTGCTGTCAACAATCAGCAGCATGGAAGCCGCCATTCAAAATGATATCAAATCGCTCGGTACAAGTGCGATTTACATTGACAAATGGGAATATAGCAACGATAGCAATTATCCGTGGTGGCGGTTTGTAAAACGGCCGATTCCGAAATATGCGGAAATGAAAATATTAAAACAAACGGTTCCTTCTTTAGCCAACGCAACTTATGTCACCAACACAAACTCGACTTTGGAATATCACGATGATATACTTAACGGATTAAATTATTATGGCGTAACGGAAGATTTTGCCAATATTCAATCCATTGAAATAACCAATGGCAGATACCTGCAGCAATCAGATTTTGATCAAAGCGCCAATTCCATTGTGATGGGATATACGCTTGCAGAAAAAATATTTGGGAAACCGGAAAAAGCAGTCGGAAATATTATAAAACTAAAAAAAGAAAAACGCGCGATCATTATCGGCGTTATAAAAAAACAAGGACAAAGCATGATGCAAATGTGGGATTATGACAATAGCATCATTATGCCATACACTTTTTTAAAGCAAATAATAAAGGACGAGGATGCGTTTCCTGTTATTATCGCGCAGGGCAAATCAAATATTACCATGCCAGAATTGAAAGATGAATTGACAGGCGCCATGCGTTCAATCAGAAAACTGAGTCCGACACAGGAAGACAATTACGCGTTAAATGATATTGAAGCGTTCAGCAAATTCATGCATGATATTTTTAGCAACGTAAGCCTGGGCGGATGGGCAATTGCAGCGCTGTCACTTGTAGTAGGCATGTTTGGTGTTGCCAACATTATGTTTGTAACGGTTAGGGAACGTACCAGTCAGATCGGTTTGAAAAAAGCGATTGGCGCCAAAAGCAGTATAATTCTTACTGAATTTTTATTGGAGTCGGCTTTTCTCTGCATCATCGGCGGGGTGATTGGATTGCTCGCGGTATTTGGCTTAACTCAAGTTGTTACTGCATTTGTAGGGTTTAAAGTTTTCATCCCGGCAAGCATCATCGTTATGGCAATCATTATTTGCATTGTTGTGGGTGTCCTCGCCGGAATAATTCCGGCAATAAGCGCCGCGCGATTAAATCCGGTTGTCGCAATCAGAAGTAAATAATTCGCCTGCGGCCTGGAATCAGGCCCGTGCGAGCTTCGCTGCTGCAACAAACAACCGGCAACCAACAAACTAATTTTCCTATTTTCACGTGTAGATTAATCAAATAACTTGTCTATAATCCTGGCGATAGAATCTTCATGCGATGAAACATCAGCATCTGTTTGCGAAGACGGTATTATTCTTTCCAATGAGATCGCCACCCAAAGCGTCCATGAAAAATATGGCGGCGTAGTGCCTGAACTGGCGAGCAGAGCACACATACAAAATATTATTCCGGTTGTTGACGCTGCACTTTCGGCTGCCCATTGCAAACTGACGTCCGTTAGTGCCATCGCATTTACACGATCTCCGGGATTGATCGGATCATTGCTGGTGGGCGCACAATTCGCTAAATCACTTGCATTATCATTGAACATTCCGCTGATCGCGGTACATCACATGCAGGCACATGTTCTTGCCAATTTGATAGAAGATCCCAAACCGGCATTTCCTTTTCTATGCTTAACCGTTAGTGGCGGACACACACAATTGGTTTTGTGCAATTCCCCTTTTGATATGAAAGTAATTGGTGAAACCATCGATGATGCGGCTGGCGAAGCATTTGATAAATCTGCAAAATTATTAGGGCTTTCCTATCCAGGGGGTCCGCTGGTTGATAAACTTGCCAGGTTGGGAAACGAAGATAAATTTACATTTCCCGAACCAAAAATTCCGGGGCTGGATTTTAGTTTCAGCGGATTAAAAACTTCGATACTTTACTTTCTGCAGAACAATAAAAACAAGAACGAAAATTTTGTGAATGAGAATCTCAATGATATTTGTGCGTCAATTCAAAAAAGAATAATCACCATTTTACTTCACAAATTAGAAAAGGCCGCTAAGCAAACCGGGATAGCAAATATTTGTATTGCCGGCGGAGTCTCCGCCAACAGCGGACTTCGTCTTGATTTTCAAAAGGCAGGGAAAAGAAATAACTGGAAAATTTTCGTCCCGAAATTTGAATATTGCACCGACAATGCTGCGATGATCGCAATGGCGGGTTATTATAAATATTTGGCAACAGATTTTTCTCCGTTAAGCGTTAAATCGAGTGCCAGAGCGGAGTGGTGATTAAACGGCTGCCCGTGCCCGGTCACTAAAAACCGAAACAAGCAATCAGCAACACAAGTTATGGCGAATACTTTTTTCCGATTCAAAGAATTCCTCATTCACCAGGACGCATGTGCGATGAAGGTTTGTACTGACGCCTGTATTCTTGGCGCCTGGTTCGCTGAAAAAATACCTTCTTATTCATTGATCCTCGATGCCGGCAGCGGAACAGGATTGTTGATGTTTATGCTGGCACAAAAAAGTAAAGCTGAAATCCACGGAATAGAGATTGACATTGATGCGTACAAACAATCGAAAGAAAATATAATCGAAAATAAGTTAAAAGACAGAATGAAGATTTTCCCGGGTGATTTTCGGGATTACGCATTCCCTGAAAAATACGATTTCATTATTTCGAATCCCCCTTTTTACCAAACAAGTCTCTGGTCACCCGCAGACAAAAAAAATATCGCCAAGCACAGCAAGGAATTAAAATGGGAAGCATTGATAAAAGCAATGGATGCGAACTTAAAATTGACAGGCAGCTTTGGTGTTTTGTTGCCCTACCAGGGTTCTGAATATTTTGAAGAATTGGCTGTGCAGAATAATTTTCTCCTCCAGGAAAAATTGATGGTTAAACAGACTCCGGAACATCATTATTTCAGAACCATTTTGCATTTTTCCCGAAATAAAAATTCAAATCCGGATGTATACGAGCTAATGATTTTAAATGAAGAGGGCGATTATACCAATGAATTCAAAGAATTGATGAAAGACTATTATTTGCATTTGTAAAAAGCCGCTGAAAATACCTGGGGAAAATACAATTCTGTGGTCAACTGTTACCGCATGTGAATTACCACCTAAATACCGGCGTATCCTTTCATATAATTAAAATGGTCCGTGAGCTTTCCGTTTCTTACCATGGTCGCTTTTTCAATAATGGGAGAATTGCCTTGGATCAGGTCACCGAGGACATATTTGATTAACTGCTCCCCAAAATATCGTGAGGCGTCGCGTGGCAGTTCATTAGGTAAATTGCCGACTGCCATGATGTCTATCGAGTCTGGCAAATAGGCGAGTGTTCTTTTTTGAGATGATCTGTCAACTCCATAAACAGGTTTTTCCATGGTTCCGTCTCCGATATTGCAAGGTATGGAGCCGCCTTTATCATCGGTGATGTCTGCAATGGTTTGAATTTTAAAATCGCCGCTGGCTAAATCTGACCAATTAAATAAACGCGGCATGTGCTCATCCCAATAAATACCGTTCATTAAGATGTCTGTAACCCTGGTATAAGGCAAAAATTTGCAAAAATAATTTTGAGGGTGAGCGTGAAAATCTACGCGGTCATATTTCCCTGTTATGTGGTGTTCGTACAGGTCATTCCCTTTCAGTTGAACAAAAACAGGATAGGAAAAATTTCGATCTAAAAATTCATCGGGTTCCACTTCAATAATCCCCAAAAGGTTCATTACTTCCAGCACACCATGGGCAACGCGGCCAGATCCGGTAACAGCCACTTTAATATTTGGCAGTCTTAGTCCAAAATAGGTATGAATGAGTTTGCGAAAGCTATTTTGGATATATACGCGATCCAGGTGGTACACCTTTGTTCTTTTGCCAAAAGCCATTATCCCGTTATGAGCACCAACAACTCCCGCAAAAAAGCCAAACCCCAGGATACGCTGTCCGTCTTCATGTTCCATGCATTCGTAATCTATTAAGGTGATATTCTTTTTAAGAATTTCGCGGAACATATTTTGGTTATGCGGCTGCATTTTTTTTGTGTGCGAGAAGAACAGATATTTTTTATTCGCTATCAAATCGATTACGGGAACTTCTTTAATGCCGAGCATAATATCACAGTCACGGATATCCTCTCTTATTTCAACACCCGCATGAATATATTCTTTATCAATGAAACATCGATTCAGGGAGGATTGGGCGATTATCCTGACCTCATCGGAATTTTTGTGGATCCATTTGCATTGTGCGGGAGTCAACGCAACCCGGTTGTCAGCAGGCATTTTCCCTTCGCGTATCAAACCGATCTTGATCATCAATAGTTGGTTTGACGGCAATATATTGTTTTTTGTGTTCTGATTTTTTTCAATAGAAGGTAAATAAGAAATTTGCATCCCGTTTTGGACAAGATTGCCTGATTGCGTAATATTGTCTTCCCGTTTTTTGACCGTATTCTTCTGGAGACACAATAATTTATAGCGGGGCCCGGATGGCGGAATTGGTAGACGCGCCAGACTCAAAATCTGGTATTGGCAACAATGTGCAGGTTCGATTCCTGTTCCGGGCACTAATTGGATTAAGACTCCCCCTCTACATTTCTCCAAAAGGATTGGTCCAAAGAAATCTCCTCCATTTTTTCAGCTTTATTTGTGGTATGCACCACGCTTGGACATGCGAGAACAAATTATTATAAGCAGGCTATCTCCTGTTTGGGTTTTCCACAAAAAACAAAATTCGTGAACAAACAAATGGTGAGCCGTTTATGATTGGCCATTAACTTAGTCCAAAAGATATTTTAGTTGAGTTTTCAATTGTTGCAAGTAAGCTTCCGGCATCATAGCGGAAGCTTCACTATTTTGAAAATTATTTAATCCAGGCTATTCCGCCAGTGAATGCACATCTCTAAAATAGAGGAATTGGGAAAAAACGGCAACAACAAACCGAATCATAAAGTTGACCTTTTCGTACAGATTTTGCGCTGCCGATTACTGTTTTAAAAATTTTGCAGTTAGCTGTTGCTTGCCTCCTATCAATACCTGCATCAGGTACGCGCCGCCTGACAGACCAGAAATATCCATGGAAGTTTGGAAATAGCTTCCTGTCTTTTCACTTTGTTTGGTAAGGACTGGCTGCCCGGTAATGGAGAAAATATGAATTACCAGCGTACCCGTCGTATCGCTGTTAAGCTGTAGGTTAATGGTGCCTTGCGCCGGATTGGGAAACAATTGCATTGTACCGGATGCCGATGACAAAGTAGAAACATCTTTTTCAGTTTCACTTGTAGCGGAATCTGTTGTTTGATTGACGGCGCCAGTCATTGTGCCTGACGAATGAACGGTCACCGTAGTCGTTGCAACAGAACTTACTCCTGCTTTATCCGTAATCGTAAGTTGAAAAACATATACACCTGCAATGAGCCCCGAAACAAGTATAGTGGGGACATTGGCGTTGAAAGTAACAGATGAGGGTCCTGAAATTTGTTTCCATTTATAGGCAGCAATACTGCCGCCGGGTTCATACGATCCGCTCCCGATAAGCCATGTGCTGTTTACGGGCAGGGTGATGGCTAAATTGCTTGCAAGCACCGGAACTGGCACGAGATTTAAAATGGGCGACAAAGGAGATTGCACCGCAACCTGAACCATACTTGTACAGGAATCACCACCGGCACTCTTAATTTTTAATTGATAATTATAATTGCCAGCCACCAGGTTTCCGGCTGTGGTTGAGAGAGCGCTATCGTCTGAAATAATTGAATTATTCGGACCTGAAATTTGAGTCCATGTATAGGATTTAATGTTATCATTTCCAGATATAGACCCAGAGGCATTGAGTGTTACTGTACTAGTCGGCAACGTGATGGTTTGGTTGGTTCCCGCGTTACAGCTCAAGGAACTAATCGTCCCGTTGGTCTGCACCAAAATATAAGGATCACCAATAAGGGAAATGGTTCCGCTTACTTGTCCTGGCGAAGTTTTGTCGAACAAATATTTCTTAAAATTCACACCCGATGGCAAGGTGAAAGATCCTGAGGCAGTTTCCGACATATCCTGAGTGGTGATCGCCCACACAATATAAATCTTGTTGCCTGCACTATCGAAACGTACGCCATCAACACCCGCAGGAAATGAGGGTTGCGTGGCATCAACTTTATAATTTCCCAATAATTGTTGCATGGTTCTTATGGCAATACCCTGATTGGTGAGTACTTCATTTCCGGGCGTTGCTTTAATCAGGTTTTTGTACATTCCCATGGCATCGATTTCGCTTCCGGCAGTACCATTGTTTAAACCACTGTCTCCCGTTTCACCGGTTTGATATAGATAAAACATGTCAAGGCCTGCTGACATCATTTTCGCAAAGGATTTGATGGTGTAATTCTTCTGGGTAGCATCGCTTCCCCATGCTTTGTTATTTGGAAAACTTTCTAAGTTTGCTGCTGAAACATAATTCCACCTGGGAATATTTGATTCCGTCATTATGATGGGCTTATGGGGAGTGCCGGCTGCAGTTTCGATTGCCCTGAAATTAGCGACCTGTTGGGTCATTGCAGAAACTGCATAATCAGAATTTCTGTGAAAACCGGCAGGACCGCAGGCTGAACCTGTCCACGAGCAAACAGTCCAACTAAAATAAGGGTAAAAGTGAATACTCAATTCATCTATCCACTGCGCTCCGCCTTTTTTTAAGAACCACTTATAAAACCAGGGATACCCCAATCCACCGGTAGCGATTTTTGCTGCAGGTTGATATTTTTTGATAACCTGGTTTGCGATCATGCATAGTTGTACATAATCTTCGATGGATGCATTCATATTTTGCAGATCACCGGAAGCAGGTTCTGTTTTTTCCCAGGATGAAGAAGATTGCGTAGAATCCTCATAAGAATTTGGCGACCCGGTCAGATCAGGTTCATTCCATACTTCAAAATAAGTAAAATCAGAACCTACAGATTGCACTACATCGTAACAATATTTTGCCCAAATATTACCTGTATTGATGGAACCATCACTGTTGAACGCAGCGTTATACAAACCATTGGGAAGCCAGGACCTTGCACCGTTACTCGCAGTTGCAGAACTTTGCCCTGTATAGGTTGGACCTGCAGTTGCATCAAGAAAGAAAGTATTGTTCTTCATTCCTTTCGAAGAAGGATATTGTAATCTAGCCTGGTAAGTACTCATGCCCCACTGCAAATAATATTGCAGTGAAACAGTAGAACGTGCGGAACGTGCTCCGGCTG
>Ga0070731_10004639_pt1 | contig 11701 bp, 6 predicted proteins | sample Coa_R1_2_FD_66448 | JGI IMG/M metagenome (GOLD analysis project Ga0070731, IMG submission 66448) | Surface soil microbial communities from Centralia Pennsylvania, which are recovering from an underground coalmine fire - Coalmine... | ecosystem: Environmental > Terrestrial > Soil > Unclassified ... | reverse complement strand
GTCGAAGGAACGCCGCATGCGCCCAGCACAGAAAAGTCGCGCTCCTGCCCGCCGCTCAGATACGGCGCATTCGGCCCGCGCGTATCGATCATCCGGCACGAGCTCAGCGGATAGAACGCCAGCGAGGATGCGGACTGGCTCGCGAAATAACCATTCACATCGAGGATCACGTCCGTTGTGTTGCGCGCGAACACGCTTACACCGGCATTGACACTTGCCGGCACAATGGCCGCATTCGCCTTCACGCGCCCGTCGACCGAATTCATGGTAGAGACCGGCGGCTGCCTGTCGCCGGTGCGCCAAACGGTCAGGTAACCGAGAGGTTCATGCGGTACAACCGTCACATTCAGCGACACAGCAGCAGCATTCGGTGGAATATTGCAACTTCCCTCGGCCAGCGGAAAATCTCGCTCCGTGTCCCCTTGGATTGGCGGGCCCCCAAACATCCCGTCAGGTCGGCGAGTATCGACCACTCTGCACGGCGTGAGCGGATAATACCGGAGGTCATTCGCCGAACTGCTCCCGTCGATGACCAACACTCTCTCATTCTCGATGTCGATGGCGTAGATCCTGTCGTGTACCGAGTCGATCGCCAGGCCGTAAGGTACGCCGCCGGTTTCGACGCGTAGAACTGAATGAGTACGTCCGTTGACCGCAATAACTCCATTACCCTGGCCGTCGAAAGAGGTGACGTAAATCGTGTTAGTGCGCGGTTCAACGCCCAAGGCGAAGTTAGTGGCCCCGCCGCTCAGAACGATGTAGGTAACACTGAGATCGTTGCCGTTAATCGCGGCAAGGCTCCCGCCCCCAGTAACATAGATCTCACCCCTAAGCTGATCGATGGCCAGACCTTCAGAATTGGCGTTAAGCATGACTGAAGCGGTCGCAAGCGTAGTCCCATCGATCGCTGTAAGTACGACCGGCGCGGATTCACTGAGCGTATATATCTTGTTTCTATCCGTATCAACCACGATATCTTCTGAATATCGCGAAAGGGGAATAGTTGTAACAGAGAGGGTGACTCCATCGACGATGTACACCGCCTCGTCAAAGCTATTGGTGACATAGACCTTATTAGTAACTACATTGAGGGCCATGGTCAGCAGACTTAGAGGCGGCGGGAGGGATATGTTGGTGATCGACAAGGTTACGCCATCGACCACCGCAACGCCTAGAGTGCCTGCCAGATATATCTTGTTTCTGACAGTATCAATGACCGGGTTCCCGTTGAGGGGGACAGCAAGCTGAGTCACTTGATTCGTCGCACCATCAATGATGTATAGGGAGTTCTCGGCGGATGAGGTGAAGTAGATTTTGTTCGTAACCTCATTTACGGCTATGAACTGAGGTTGTTCGAGAACGGGTATATCGTTATACGCAAAGGTTATGCCATCGATAACTCTGACGCTGTTTGTCGTCTGGTTGCCGACATAGATTTTGTTCGTGGTCGAGTTCACAGCTATCGCATATGGATTGGAGGCGGCAGGTATGCTTGCAATCCACTGCTGCGCCTGAGCAGGCCTACCGGGCAGCATTAATAACAAAACCAAAGAGAACAGGAACAACGCCACGGCCCGGAAGCCTTCGACGCGGGGGCATCTCATCGGGGAACCTCAACCAGCTACTCTGAATCGGCTTGATGATATCGCCGGTGCTATGGTCATGCAAGACAAACATCTGGCGGCTGTAACTGTAATGAGGTGCCCAGGATTGGCAAGCTCAACCGGCAGCTCCTCCGGTGCGCACCTCGTCATCTGTTACGACAACATTGTTTACCTATAACCAGGGGAGCTTGGCCTATTCCGCTTTGCTTGTGGAAGGTAGGTGCCGGCTCGGACGCATTCACCCAGATTGGAAGTTAAGGATATTTGGTGGAGCTAGTCGGGATCGAACCGACGACCTCATCGTTGCGAACGATGCGCTCTCCCAGCTGAGCTATAGCCCCACGTGAGGCGGGAACGGCAGCCCTCGCGAGGAGAACCACCGCGTTCATTATACAAAGATCGGCAGCTTGGCGGAACTCAAACCGGGGGGAACGTTCGTGTCATCAGCGCGGCTCGGGGCGGAAGAATGCGCGAAAGGCTCAACGCAACTCATCCAGCGCCTTGCCTAACCGCTCGAATGCGGCGCGCGTCATCTCAGGGTCGCCGCCAATCCCGATGCGGAAGTGCTGTGGCGCGTCGAAGAAATGCCCAGGCACGACGCCCGTCTCGTACTTCTCGCGCAGCAAACGATCCAGCTCCTGCACGCTGCGAGTAAGCAGCTTAGGGAAGGCCACCGTCCCAAACGCGGGACGAACGCAGGCGAGGTCGTCGCGGGACTGAAGAAAGCTGTCGAGCACCGGACGGTTCGCGGCCAGTACTTGCTTTGCGCGCTGGGCAACGCTATCGAGATTGTCGAGCGCAATCGCGCTCAGCCGCTCGGCGGGATGCGCCGCGTTTACGCCGTAGAGATCGTGAATGTGCCACATGCGCTCTACCAGCTCCGGCGCAGCCAGCACCCATCCGCAGCGCAGTCCGCTCAGGCCGTAGGCTTTCGTCAAGCTGCTGGTTACGAGGAACTGCTCGCCAAGATGGATCGCCGGCCGCGGACGCTGCTCGAACATCGCCTCGAGATAGACCTCATCCACCAGCACCCACGCATTGCGCTGGCGCGCAAGCTCGCCGACCGCACGCAGCGTCGCTTCGTCGATGAGCGCGCCGGTGGGGTTGTGCAGGTTGGTCAGCACAATCATCCGTGTCTGGGGCGTCATGCGCCGGGCGACTTCGTCGGGATCGACGCGGAAATCTTCCTCCATCCGCCGGTCGAAGTAACGGACACTCACGTCGAGATATTCCAGCGTGGTGGGCAGCAGTTCGTACGCGGGCCGCTCGACCAGCGCCTCGTCACCGGGCTCGAGCGTCGCCGCGAACGCCAAATGGTTCGCCATCGACGTGCCGGCTGCGCAGACAACGTTATCGACCGTCACCCCATTCCGCCTGGCCAGCCGCTCCTTCAATGCCACGTAGCCGTACATGTCGGAGCCGGTGATCTCGAGATCTTCGATCTTCACCGGCAAATCTGCCAGCGGATACGACATCATCCCGCTGCTCGCCAGGTTGTACTTTGCAGCCGAGCGAAGCTTGGCATACTGCATGTACGGCGAACCGATGTGCGTGCGCGACGTCATGCAGCATCCTCGCGCGCGGTCTTGCCCTTGGCTGCCCAGATGGCGTAGACCGGCACACCGAGCAGGAGGATCGAAAATCCCAACAACGTGTGGCGCGGATACTTATAAATGGTGTTGATCACGACTAACCAAGATATCAATACGAACAACACGGTGGTAATGGGATGTCCGGGCGCGCGGTAGCCGGCTTCGCGAGATGTCTGCCGGGCATCGCGCCGCCGCAACACGAACAGGCTGGCGCCGGTGAGCCCAAAAAACAGGAAATCCATGGAGACCACGTAGTTCAGGATTTGCTCGTAACGGCCGGAGAGCGCGACCACGATCGTCCAGGCGCTCTGCAGCACGATGGCCATGGCTGGCACATGGGTGCGCCGCGTGACCGTCGCGATGCTGCGAAAGAACAGCCCGTCACGCGCCATGGCGAAGTAGACGCGCGGCGCGGTGAGCACCGATTGGCTGAGGAAGCCCAGGGTTGAAACCGCGATGCCCAGGGCGATCAGCCGCGCTCCGGGGCTGCCCATGGCGACGCGCATCACCGCGCTGGCGGGCGCCCGGGTATCAGCCAACGCCTGCGGTCCAAGCGTGCGCACGCAGACGAAGTTCACGCCTACATACAGCGCGATCACGCCGGCCACGCCGATGACCAGCGCGCGCGACAGGTTCTTCCGGGGCTCCTTCACCTCTTCGGCGATGAAGTTTGAGGTTTGCCAGCCGCCAAAGGCGAAGAGCACCGGAACCATCGCTGCCCCGATTGCGGTGACCAGGTCAAACGACATAGGACGATCGAGCACAGGATGCAGGAAGCGATGCGGCGCTCGCACCAGAAGCAGGCCAGCAACGATCAGCCCGGCGATGGCTGCGATCTTGAGGATCATCAGCACGCTTTGCATGCGGCTGCCCAGCTTCACGCCCAGGCAATTAATCACGGTAAGGATCACCAGAGTCAGCACCACGATGAGGCGCTCGGAAAGCCGCCATCCGGTCAGCTCGATGAGATAGCGCGCGAAGGTCACGGTCACTGCGGCCATGCCGCCGGTCTGGATCACCAGCAGCAAAACCCATCCATAAAGGAAGCCGATGAGGGGATGAAAGGCCTCGCGCAAATAGGCGTACTGGCCGCCGACCGCGGGCCGGCGCGCTGCCAGCTCGGCGTAAATGAAGGCCCCGAGCATGGCAACCACGCCACCGGCAATCCACACACCCAGAATCAGCCACGGCGTGTGCACCTGCTGCGCTACCACGTACGGGTTGATGAAGATGCCCGAGCCGACGATGCCGCCCATCACCAGCATGGTGGCGTCGAAGAGGCCGATCTGGCGCAGCAGGTGCGGCGATTGCGGCTGCGCGTGCGAGTTGGAGGGAGAGGCGGTCAATGCGGGCGGCTCGATCCGGTTAGGGTTGTTTCGTCTCCGCAGAACAGACGGTTGTAATCCAAATGCCGCTGTCCGGAGGAGATTGTTATCGCGAGCGAAGCGGAGGATCTGGTTTTTCGTGACTCGGAGGGACAGCAGATCCCTCGATTCGCTCGTGATGACAATCTTCCTATCCGGGCATCGTCGACTACCTACGCGGCCCTTCGCCCAGCGGCATTCACTCGGCTGCTCAACTGCGTTCACTCAGTTGCAGCGGCATTCACTCGGCTGCCCAGCTGCGTTCACTCACTTGCCCAACCGCGTTCACTCAGCTTTGAGCCACCCGGTTAATCAACTGGCGGCGCGCCTCAGCCGATCGCGTACCGCCTCCCACTCGGGTGTATCGGGCGGTGTGTCCACGGCGATCCAGTCATACCCAAGCGCGTCGAGACGATGCAGCGTGCTGTAGAGTCGCTCGGCGTACGCCGCCGCGTCGGCGGCCATTTGCACCAGCTCGTGCACGGCACCTATCGGCGGATGCTTCAGTTCAAGATAGGCCCCGGTGCCGGTGCGCGGAAGCTCGCCATTGCGCACCAGCAGCAGCCGGGTTCGCGGGCTGTAATGTCGCGGATGCAACCCGGGCGCAGGATGGGCTGCCGCAGGGGCCTCGTTGAGCTGAGCGACCGGACCAATCACCGCTTCGATCTGCTGGCGCGAGATGCCTCCCGGTCGCAGCAGCATCGGTACACGCCCAGCCACCGACAAGACCGTCGACTCGATCCCCACGCTGCAAGGACCACCGTCGAGGATGTAATCCACGCGATCGCCGAGGGCCTCGCGAACGTGCTGCGCGGTTGTGGGTGAGAGTTGCGTGAACCGGTTCGCGCTGGGCGCGGCGATGGGAAGCTGCGCCGCCTCGAGCAATGCCTGTGCGACTGGATGCGCGGGCATGCGAACGCCGACCGTCTCCAGTCCGGCAGTGACCAGCGAAGGTATCGCCGGCTGCTTCTTCAGCACCAGCGTCAGAGGGCCGGGCCAGAAGCGACGCGCCAGCAGTTCAGCCGTGTGCGGCCATTCGATGACAAGGGTGCGCGCCATCGCCACGCCATTCACATGCACGATGATGGGGCTGGTCGTCGGACGTCCCTTCGCTTCAAAGATGCGTGCGACGGCCGCTTCGTCCAGCGCATTCGCGCCCAGGCCGTAGACGGTCTCGGTGGGAAACGCGACCAGCTTTCCCTCGCGGAGCAAGGCCGCCGCACGCTGGATCTCCTGTGGCGAAGGATCGGGTGCGCCGTTCATGGTAGCTAACGCGTTCGTCCGCGCGACGGGTCGGGAGAATTGGCGGAGTCGAGGTCGAGATGCACGCCGGAGCCCGGCGCATATCCTGGCGCATAACAGCTGTCGTCGGCCGCGTAGGTTTCGCGGCAGGCCGATGTCATCGCCGGACGGCGCGGCGACTGGGCATACTGCCAGACGCTTGCAAAGCTCACACCGCTCTCCTCGGGGCGCGGCGGCGGCTGGCGAAAGACGCATCCCGGCGACGGAGGACACTTGTCATTGCTGACGAAGAAATGCAGCTCGCGACGGCCGGCATTATCGCGAATGTCGTTGGCGGTCACAATCGTCACCTTGCCCGACTCACGAAACGGAATGCCGGAGCAGTACACGCCGGCGCGATATCCGCCGCGCACCACGCCGTCCGCCCAGGCGTGAATGTAGGCGCGCTGCTCGGGCAGCATGCGGCCGCCCTGCTCCTGGTCGAGAAAGAGAATCGCGCCGCGAGGGAAGCCTTCGCTCCTGGCAGACTTTACCGCCGCCGCCGCGTCGCTTGCGCCCAGCCGGGCAGCATCTCCGGCTGCCTTGATCTGCGCGTATTCGCGCCCGTTGAAGAGCAGCAGAAATCCGTAGCCCATGGCGTCCAGCGCGGCGCGATGTCCCTGCCAGCCGTTCTGGTTTGTTCCGGGCGGATTGTTGAGCCAATATCCCGTGAAGGCGAAGGTCTGCCGCAAGGATTTCATGGCCGCGTCGCCCGGATAGTCGTTGCGGTCCATCCCGAGGTATACCCGCTGCGATTGCGCCGACGCAATCGTGCTGAACACCATAAGAAAGGCGCAGGCCACAAAGCGATGGAGTGTGAACATCACCGCTTCCATGATCGCATGTTGAGGTGCGCCCATGCTTGCGGGTTTGTGTTACGGCCGGGTTATTCGCCGAGTGCTAATCTACAGTCATACTCGCATCACAGCCATGATCCTCGACGCGCTTCAAAAAATTGCCAACCATTGCTCCTCGCTGACGCGCGAAGAGGCGCGCACGGTAATGGCTGAAATTCTGCGCGGCGAGGCGACTGACGCGCAGATCGGAGCGCTGCTGGTTGCGCTGCACATGAAGGGCGAGACGGTCGAGGAGATTGTCGGCTTTGCGCAGGCGATTCGCGCCGAGGCCGCGCCGCTGACCGGCGCCGACGGCGAGGCGCTTGACTTGAGCGGTACCGAGCGCGACGCCCTGGTCGACACCTGCGGCACCGGCGGCGATACCAGCGGCACCTTCAACATCTCGACTGCCACCGCCCTGACCATTGCCGGCGCCGGTGTGCGCGTCGCTAAGCATGGCAATCGCAGCATCAGCTCGAAGTGCGGTTCAGCCGATGTGATGGAAGCGTTGGGGGTGCGCATCGACCTTCCGGCGGGCCGCGTTGCCCGCTGCCTGGAAGAGACCGGCATCGCGTTCCTCTACGCGCCTACCATGCATGCCGCGATGAAGTACGTGCAGCCGGCGCGACGTCAGCTGCGGCTGCGCACGGTCTTCAACCTGCTGGGGCCACTGACCAATCCGGCGCGCGCCTCGGCGCAGGTGGTGGGCGTCTACTCCATCGAATTGGTGGAGAAGCTGGCGGAGGCGCTAAGCGAGCTGGGACTGCGCCGCGCACTTGTGGTCCATGGGCGCGACGGCCTCGACGAGATCACGATCTCCGGACCCACCAAAATCGCCGAGGTGCGCAACGGCCAGGTGCATGTGTACGAGGTTGCGCCGGAAAATTTCGGATTGCGGCGAGCCTCGCTGCAGGAGATTGCCGGCGGCGATGCCCAGGAAAACGCGGTCATCATTCGCGCTGTCCTGGATGGCGAGCGCTCCTGCCGTCGCGACGTTGTGCTGCTGAACGCGGCTGCCGCCCTGGTCGCCGCCGGACACGCCGATCGCATTGCCGACGCGGTCCCGCTTGCGGCCTATGCCATCGACAGCAAACATGCGCGCGAGCGACTGCAGCTGCTGGTGGAGTTTACGAACCGGGCATGACGCCGTGGTTGGTCGCTTGATTGGCCTCATGTAAACTCAAAGAACCGCATCGCGCCCGCCTCCCGGCACAAGCGCAGGAATGGGCGGTTAGCTCAGCTGGTTAGAGCGCCTGCCTTACAAGCAGGAGGTCGCAGGTTCGAGCCCTGCACTGCCCACCACAACTCGCCACCAACCCCCGCAAGCATGAAACAGAGGCCGTGGCAGTGGGTCCGGGGTGATGATTCGAGGATTCGGGATTTATGACAGACTGGTTTGCGCGCGCTGTCTTGCACGTGAAGGACGTTGAAGCTTCGCTTGGCTTTTACGTTGACCGGCTCGGCTTCACGAGCCCGTGGCGCTATGCCGAAGACGGCAAAGCGCATGTTGCACAAGTCGATCGGCAAGGCTGCTCGCTCATCCTGGCCGACACGTGGGCGGAGAAGATCGGCAAGGGGCTGATTTTCATTTCCCTGAACGTCGAGCCGCAGACGAACGAAGCCGCTGTCGCCGCGTTGGATGCGCTGCGCGCGGAATTCGAGGCTAAGCAAGTTCCGGTCAAAGACGGGTTGTGGGGCTACCGTCTTCTCACAGTCGACGATCCCGACGGCAATCAGCTCTTCTTCAACTATCCGAACGAGACGTCATCCGGTGAGACTGCCGGAGATGAAGGGTAATCGTCCAAGTAGAGCTAAATTGCTCATCTCAGTAACAGGAAATTAACAAATCCTGGAATCCCGTGGCCGGCATTGCCGCTCCAGCTGGATGTTGTCTCTTAATCCTTGCGTTCCATGCCGGAATGTCCCACAATGTACCAGCTCTGGCCTGAAGCAAGCTCAAGCCGCAAGACAATTGGCTCCCGCCGCGGGTAACTTGCTTACGCCACCCCTTCCATTAATCAGCCGGAACGATCATTCGCCACAAGAAGGAGAAGCGCCGTGAAGCCTTCACAAAATTTCAAGGCTGCCGTTCGGTGTGCAGCGCTGGTTGCTATTTTCATGGTCTCCGGAGTAGCGGCAAGCTGGGCGGATGCTCCAATACTTTGCCCCGCTAACGGCAGCTCCACTCTGAAGCCCTATGGCGACCCCGTCAACAATTTCAAGATGGACCTGAGGGTGGTGGGGGTTTGCGACGTCACGACGGATCCCGGGCAGATGGGGCCGCTGAAGTATTACTTCCATAACGTCAATATCGTGAATGGCGGCGTGCTGAAGTTTCACGACGACTATGACATCGATTTCTTTGCCGAGTCCATCGTGGTGGAGAACGGCGGGACGCTGACGGCCACTTCGACGCAGATGGGTCTTCTGCCGCGAACCAGCAGGCTGGCTGACGCTCTGCCTTATCAGAAGAGGCTCACCATCCATCTTTGGGGCGCGCCGAACGATGCCGGTGTTGAGTGCGCCAGCGGCCTTGGACCTAACGGAGCGCCTTGCGGCATTCCCAACACCATCCCCCAGGGCGGGACCAAAGGACTGTGGGATTCGAACCCGATCATGGCGATGGATCTCATGATGAATCCGCCACCGCCGCCGCCCCGGCCGAAGAACGCTCCGTGCCTGGCGCTGCCCGGATATCTGCCGATGAACGACTGCTTCTATCAGTACGAAGTGCAGGATGCAAGCGACAGGTCAGCAGGACGCAAAGCTTACTTCGGCCACAAGGTTCTGGCTGTGTCTTACGGAGGTACGCTGCAACTGTTCGGCAACAAGGGCGTCAGCTACCTGATGCAGGGCCAGATGTGCATGCCGCAGGTGCCGGGCAACGAGTGCAATCCCGCATTCACCGGGAAGAGTTGGGTGCGGCTCACGGCGATGACGGACGCAACCCATATCAAAGTGAGCAGCCCCATTGACTGGCAGAACGGCGACACCATTGTCCTGACGCCGACCGACTACCTGCCGTCCCACACGGAAGAAGTGCAGGTTGAATCGGTTGCTGCTGACCAGATGATCATCACCTTGCAGGGGCCCGGCCTGAAGTGGAACCACAACGCCAACACGTTTTCGTTCGCACAAATGCCTGCGAACATCGGGCCGCAGGACGATCCCAACACTCCCGGCATCCACCGTGCTGTCGACACGCGGGCTGCCGTGGCGCTGTTAACTCGCAACATCCAGGTCGTCTCCGAAGGAGATGTTCCCTCGCTGCCATTTACGGAAGAGCCCGGCAATTACTATGGCGGCCACATGATTGTGCGCCAAGGCGTCGCCAGCTTCCAGGTGCAGGGGGTGGAGTTCTATGAACTGGGCCAAGGCGGGGCGAAGGGTCGATACCCGGTGCACTTCCACATGCTGCGCAAAGTAGCGCAGCCGGCGCCGACGCAAAACGATCCCACTCCCGAACCGCTGAACTACCTGAAAGATTGCTCGATTCACGACTCCATGACCCGCTGGGTGACGGTGCATGCCACCGAGGGCATGTACATCGCGCGCAACGTGGGAGAGAAGTCGATCGGCCACGGCTATTACCTGGAAGACGCGACCGAGATCAACAATAAGTTTTACAGCAACATCGGCATTCTGGCCCGCGCCGCGATTAACGACACAGTGCACAATCCGCGGCAGGTGCCGGGCATTCTGGCGGACAACTCGGCCAACAACCCGCCCATTTCCAATCTCGACTACATGCCGTATCGCTCGGACTACAACCATCCGACCATCTTCTGGATTACCAACGGGTGGAATGATTTCGAATACAACTTCGCGGCGGGGGCGGCCACCTGCGGCGCGTGCTACTGGTGGCTGGCTACCGCCAACAGCGGCCCTTCGCAATATCAGACTTTCGACAGCTACGCCTCGCAGCAGGTGGTCACAGACCTTGATACCAACTATGCTCGCGCGGGGCTGACCCCGATGAAGAAGTTCGTGGGCAACTCTTGCGTGGCCGCAATGTCGTCGTTCCAGATGAATGGACAGACCGCCGACTGTCTGGGCGTTCTTCCGCCGGGCAACGGCACCAAACTTTCCGCCGTGAAGTCGTTTGCGCCCCCCGGGGCCGATGGCCGATTCCTGCCGGAGCAGCCGTTCCAGGTGTACTACCCGGTGATTGCCGAGGTGCATAATCCTTCGTTCTGCTCGAACCAGGATTGCTCCGCCAACCGCTCCAACCAGACGAACTCGCCCTGCAGCAGCAGCGACTCCTTCGGCAACTGCGCGGTCACTCATCTGGACCACTACACCTCGTCGTTCAGCTTCGCGCAGACCAACTTCGCGGCGGTATGGCTGCGCAAGGGCTGGGACCTGGTGACCAACAGCGCCGTCACCGACGTGCAGACCGGCGGCCTCAACTTCATCACCGGCGGCGGTTACACGCGCTCCGATGTCAGCCTAGGCGAGTGGCTGCTGGCGCGCAACACCGTGCTCATCGGCCACACTCAGCCGGCGGCGCAAAATGCCTATGCTTTGGATGTGGGTCCCTTTAATTCGCAGAGCCAGCTGGCATGCGACAACCCGACCGGCGCCGATCACTGCGAATACGCCGATGGCGGCATGAGTTTCAATCTGCCTGCGTATCCCGGGCAGAAGCTGGTCAACATCTACGATGGCCCTTCGCACCAGGAGAAGAACGGCTTCTTCAACATCAGTGCCGAGGTCATCAGCGATTGCATATACGGCGCGAGCGGAAATTGCGATAGCAGTGCGGTGCCGCTGGCCAGGAACCTCGGCGTTCTGCACAATCAGGCGAAAGGGATGGACACCGAGTGTTACCTGCCCAATGCGGCGATTGCCTGGAAGCAGCCTAACGGCTTCTACTATCCGCCGGCGTTCCACTCCAATAACCTGTATTTCAGCAACGTCGATATTCGACACTTCGTGATTGAGCCGCTCTTCGAGCCGATCACGTTCAGCGACTACGACCCGTTCCAGCAGAACCAGACGCTGGTGACAGATCGCTATTGCAC
>Ga0070731_10004638_pt1 | contig 11703 bp, 11 predicted proteins | sample Coa_R1_2_FD_66448 | JGI IMG/M metagenome (GOLD analysis project Ga0070731, IMG submission 66448) | Surface soil microbial communities from Centralia Pennsylvania, which are recovering from an underground coalmine fire - Coalmine... | ecosystem: Environmental > Terrestrial > Soil > Unclassified ... | reverse complement strand
TCGTGCTCGTGGTAGTCGCTCGTGAGGAACTCGGGATCGAGCTCGAGCACGGCGTTCAGGTTGAAGCCGCGGATGTCGAGGAGCTCCTTGATGTCCGCGTTGCCCATGTGGACCTTCTTCTGCAGGGCGCGCGGATTCATCTGGCGAAGGCGGCGCATGAGCTCGTCGACCCTCGCGCCATCGTCGACGAGATCGGTCTTCGTGAGCAGGATGCGGTCGGCGAAGCCCACTTGCCGGCGCGCCTCGTCGTGGTCGTCGAGCGTCTTGTCGGCGTGCTTCGCGTCGACGACAGTCACCACCGCGTCGAGCAGGTACTGGTCGTGGATGCCCTCATCCATGAAGAACGTCTGGGCCACGGGACCGGGATTCGCCAACCCCGTGGTCTCGATGATGACGCGGTCGAACTTGAGCTTGCCCTGCTTCTTCTTCTTCGCGAGGTCGCCCAGGATGCGCACCAGGTCGCCGCGCACCGTGCAGCACAGGCAGCCGTTGTTCATCTCGATGATCTGCTCGTCCTTGTCCTTCACGAGGATCTCGTTGTCCACGCCGGTCTCGCCGAATTCGTTCTCGATCACGGCGATCTTCTCGCCATGGCGTTCCGTGAGGATGCGATTGAGGAGCGTCGTCTTTCCCGCGCCGAGGAAACCGGTGAGGATCGTGACGGGGATGAGGTCCTGCTCGGCGGTCTGCGGGGCGGCCATGGGAATACCTTACGAAAATTCCAATATGCGGGCTACGGCGGATTGTTCAAGGTCCCGGCCGATGAAGACCATGCGGGTGGTGTGGTCTTCGTCGGGCCATGCGGGAAGCCTCGCGGGAGGATACAACGCGTGCTGCACGGCGTGGATCGCACGCGGGCCGGGCTCGCCCGCGACGTTCACGAGGCCCTTCATGCGCAGGATCCGCTCGCCCATGAGGTCGTAGAGCGTGTCGAGGGCCGCGGCGAGGTCTTCCCAGGCGATGGGCTCGGCGTGGCGCCACACGAAGCTCGAGATGCGCGGATCGTGGAGCGGGCGCGCCGCATGCGATGCGTACGCGCCGGCGTTGAGCCAGCCGCGCGCATCGGCCTGCGGAGAATCGACGCGATGCAGGCCCGTGTCGAAGAGCAGTGCCGCGTCGACCTGCCCGTTCGCGGCTTCGACGATGCGCGCGCCGGGCGCGAGCGCGGTGACGCGAGCGCGCAGCGCGTCGATCGCTTCACTCGAGGCGCGGTCCGCCTTGGTGATGACAATGCGGTCGGCCACGGCAGCCTGCTTCACGGATTCGGGGTGGGCGTCGAGCGTGGCCATGCCCACCTCGCCGTCCACCGTCGTCACCACGCCCGAGAGCGAGTAGCGCGCCGCGGTCACGGGCATTTCGACGAGCGTCGCGAGGAGCGGCGCGGGATCCGCGAGGCCCGAGGTCTCGATCACGACGCGGCGGAATTCCGCGACCTCCTTCATGAAGCGCAGGTCGTAGAGCTCGCGCAGCGTGCGCACGATGTCGCCCGCGGCGCGGCAGCAGATGCATCCGCCGGAAAGCGTCACGATCTCCTCGCTCGATTCGCGGATGAGCGCGTGGTCGATCGAGACGTTGCCCAGCTCGTTCACGATGATCGCCGTGTCCGAGAAGCGCGGGTCCTTCACGAGCGCGTTGAGGAGCGTGGTCTTCCCGCTGCCGAGAAAGCCCGTGAGCACCGTGACCGGCGTGATCGCGCTCGCCGCCAACGCTAGTCCTTCTTCCGGGGCCGCCGCGCCCGCGGATGCGCCGCGTCGTACACCTTGGCGAGGTGCTGGAAGTCGAGGTGCGTGTACACCTGCGTCGATGCGATGCTCGCGTGGCCGAGCATCTCCTGGACGGCGCGAAGGTCGCCCGAGGACTGCAGCACGTGCGACGCGAACGAGTGCCTGAGCATGTGCGGATGCGCATCGACGCCGAGGCCGGCGAGCGTGGCCCAGCGCTTGATGCGCCGCTGCACCTCCCTCGGGGTCATGCGGCGTCCCGACTTGCCGACGAAGAGCGCCTGCGCATCGACCCTGGGAATCGCGCCACGCGCCGCGAGCCATTTGCGCAGGGCTTCGAGCGCGTGCTCGCCCACGGGAACGATGCGGGTCTTCGAGCCCTTGCCGAGGATGCGCGCCTCGCCCGTGCCGAAGTCGAGGGCTTCGAGATCGAGCCCGGTGAGCTCCGAGACGCGCAGGCCCGACGAATAGGCGAGCTCGAAGATCGCGCGGTCCCGCGCGCCCCATGGCCCCGGATCCTCGACGGAGACGAGGCGCACCGCGTCGTCGGGTGACAGCGTTTCCGGAAGCATGCGCGGGGCTTTGGGTGCTCGAACGCCGTTGCAGGGGTTCGCCGGCACCTCGCGCTGGCGCACCAGCCAGTCGAAGAATCCGCGCCAGCTCGAGAGGATGCGCGCGAGCGAGCGCGGCGATTGGCCCTTGGAATGCAGGGCCGCGGCGAAGCGGCGAATGTCGGTGGTGCCCAGGCTCTGCAGCGGGCGCCCCGCGGCGAGCGTCTCGAGCATCTTCCCGTCGCGGGAATAGGCCGTCAGCGTGTGGGTGGCGAGCCTGCGCGCGGTCCGCAGATGCGTGAGATAACGCGCTAGCGCGTCCGGCCTGCCCTCGATTGCCTTAGGCGGGGGAGGGCTCACGGAGCGGCGTCACGAAACGCCAGAGCGAATGGCTCATGAGGTCGCCGATCCGCGTGAGGTACAGCGTGCCCATTTCCGGATAGAAGCGCTTCGCGTCCTCGGAGGCGAGGGCGACCACCCCGAAAACGACGCCATCGCGCACGAGCGGCACGAGCGCGAAGGACTTGAGGTGCGGCGCGGCCTCGCCGAACCACGACTGGCTCTCGTAGACCGCATGATGCCCGCAGTAGGGCGCGGTCATCTGCTCGACGAACTGGCGCATCTCGCCGTCCACCGCGCCGAACTCCTTCGTGTCGGGATTCTCCTCGGCGACCTTCCACAGGCGCACGGCCACGTGCGGCACCGCGAAGTGATCGAGGAGATCGAGGTAGAGGGTATCGAGCACGGCGTCCAGGCTCGGCGCATCGATGAGCCGGCAGGCGAGGCGGTGGACCTTCTCGCTCACGGCGTCGTTCTCCTCGCCGAAGGAGATCAGCTCGTGGAGCTTGTCCTCGAGGATCTTCGACTTCTCGCGCACCGCCACGAGCTGGCGCTCCCCGATCGAGACGGCGCGGCCGCCGTGGGGATGCGGGATCTGCAGGTTCATCAGGATGTCGACGTGGTTTTCGAAGAACCCTGGGTTTTGCCTCAGGAACTCGGCCACTTGTTCTGGGGTCGGGAACATCCGCGCTAGATCTCCAGTTCGCCGTCGAAAACGCGCACGGCATCGCCCGTCATCATAACGGGGCTGGTGCCCCCGTTCCAGCGAATCACGAGGTCGCCTCCGCGGGTCGACACACGGACCTCGGGATCGAGCAGTCCGCTGCGGATCCCGGCGACCACGGCAGCGCAGGCACCGGTGCCGCAGGCGAGAGTCTCGCCCGCGCCGCGCTCCCACACGCGAAGCCTGACGTGCGAGCGGGAAATCGGCTGCATGTAGCCCGCGTTCACCCGCTGCGGAAAGCGCGCGTGGTGCTCGATGAGAGGCCCCTGGGTCGTGACGGGCGCGCGATCCACCTCCTCGACCACCTGCACGGCGTGGGGATTGCCCATGGAGAGCACGCTGACCTCGAAGGTGACGCCGGCCACGCTGAGCGGATAGGTGAGCCGCGCCTCGCCGGCGTCGAAGGGGACGTCTTTCGGATCGAATCGTGGCGCGCCCATGTCCACGGTGACCTGGCCCGAGTCTTCGATGCGCGGGCGGATCAGCCCGCTCGCGGTCTCGACGACGATCTCGCGCTTGTCGGTGAGCCCTTCGTCGCGCACGAAGCGGGCGAAGCAGCGCGCGCCGTTGCCGCATTGCTCGACTTCGCCGCCATCGGCGTTCCAGATGCGGTAGCGGAAGTCGGCCTGCGCGGAGGACGGTTTTTCGACAACCAGCAGCTGGTCGAAGCCCACGCCGAAGTGGCGGTCGGCGAGCGCGCGGATATTTTCCGGAGTAATATCGACGTGCTGGCGGACGCGGTCGATCACGACAAAGTCGTTTCCCTGACCTTGCATCTTCGTGAATCGAATCCGTGTCATACGTAATTGTACCGGGCCCTCCGCCACTCCATTTCCTTGAAGTCCAGTCTTCCTACAGCGCATTCGCCGCGACGTCGGCGCATGCCATTTCACGACAGGAACAGCGATGAAAGCCAATGAAAAGTCCGGCCTCGCCGGGATCCTTCGCGCCCATGAAGCCGAGATCCTCGAGGAGTGGCAGAAGGAGCAGTCGGCCGGCCAGCCGCGCCGCGACCAGCTCAACGACGCGGAGATCAGGGCCGCATCGAGGGAATTTCTCGGCGGAGTCGTCGAGGCGCTGAACGCTTCGGGCGCTGTCGACATGCGCTCGGACGCCTGGAGCAAGGTGCGCGACCTGCTCGCGGAGCTCTCGGCATCGCGGGCGCGCCAGGGCTTCTCTCCCACCGAGACGGCGACATTCGTCTTCTCCCTGAAGAGACCGCTCTTCGGCCTGCTGCGCAAGGAGTTCGCGAACGACGCGCAGAAGCTCGGCGACGAGACCTGGAACGCCACGATCCTCATCGACCAGCTCGGCCTCTTCACCGCCGAGACATTCCAGAAGACGCGCGAGCAGGTGATCTCGCGCCAGCAGCGCGAGCTGCTCGAGCTCTCGACACCCGTCGTCGCGCTCTGGGACGACATCCTCGCGCTGCCGCTCATCGGCACGCTCGACAGCGGCCGCACCCAGGTGGTGATGGAAAGCCTGCTCGAGCGCGTCGTGGAGACCGGCGCCTCCATCGCCATCATCGACATCACCGGCGTGCCCACGGTGGACACGCTGGTCGCGCAGCACCTCATGAAGACGGTGGCGGCGGCGCGCCTCATGGGCGCCGACTGCATCATCAGCGGGATCCGCCCGCAGATCGCGCAGACCATCGTGCACCTCGGCGTGGACCTGAGCGCCGTCACGACCAAGGCGAGCCTTGCCGATGCATTCGCAGTCGCCCTCGACCGGGTGGGCGCGCGCATCGTGAAGAACGCCGCACCGGCCTGAGACCATGGAACGCATCCCGATCCTGCGCATGGGCCGCCAGCTGCTCGTGACGATCCAGGTGGACATGCACGACCAGCTCGCCCTCACGCTCCAGGACGACCTCACGCGCCGCATCGTCGCGGACAAGGCGAAGGGTGTCCTCATCGACATCTCTTCGCTCGACGTGGTCGACTCTTTCATCGGCCGCATGATCAGCAACATCGCCGCGATGTCGCGCGTTCTCGATGCGAAGACGGTGGTGGTCGGCATGCGGCCGGCAGTCGCGATCACGCTCGTGGAGCTGGGCCTGAACCTCGAGGGCGTGCGCACCGCGCTCAACGTCGAGAAGGGAATGGCCCTGCTGCAGGAAGCGGATCGATGAGCGCATGCGCGAGGCCGCATTGAACGTCGCGATTCCCGCGGTGACCGAGCAGCCAATTCGCTCGAGCGAGGACATGGTGCGCCTGCGCCAGATGGTGCGCGACCGGGCCATCTCCGCGGGCCTGTCCCTCGTCGACCAGACCAAGATCGTCACCGCGGCGAGCGAGCTGGGACGCAACACGCTCATCTACGGCGGCGGCGGGAAGGTGATCGCGACCTCGCTTGAACATGGCGGCCGCCGCGGCATCCGCCTCGAGTTCTGCGACGAAGGCCCCGGGATCCCCGACATCCCGAAGGCCCTGAGCGACGGCTTCACAACCGGCAGCGGCCTGGGCCTGGGGTTGGGCGGCGCCAAGCGGCTTTCCGACGAATTCCACATCGACTCGGCACCCGGAAAGGGGACGCGCGTCGTCATCGTGAAATGGAGGCCCCGCTGAGCATCGCCGAGCCCATCGCGATCCATGTCGAGGATTCGAGCCACGTGGCTTCCGCGCGCGGCGAGCTGCAGCGCATGGCCAAACGCCTGGGCTTCCGGGAAACGCGAGCCGGGACCGTGGCGATCATCGCAACCGAGGCCGTGAGCAACATCCTCAAGCACGCGCGGCGCGGAACGCTCGTCGCGCGTTCGCTCGCCCGTGACGGCGCGATCGGCATCGAGATGCTCGCCATCGATTCGGGGCCCGGGATGGAGAGCCTCGCGAATAGCTCGCGTGACGGCACGTCCACCACCGGCTCGCGGGGAACGGGCCTGGGTGCGATCCGCCGACAAGCCGGCGAGTTCGAGGCCTACACGCGGGCGGCGGGGGGCACGATCCTTCGCATGGTCGTCTGGGATCGCGACGAGGTCCCCGCCCACGACGACTATGACATCGGCGCGGTCGCCCTTCCCAAGACGGGAGAGAGCGTGTGCGGCGACGCGTGGGGCGTCGAGCTGTTGAAGCGGGGCGCCACGATCCTGGTGGCCGACGGCCTGGGGCATGGCGTGGATGCTAGCCGGGCATCACAGAGCGCCGTGGAGGTGCTGCGTCGACATCCCGACGAGAGCGCGATCGGCATCCTGGACCTGGCGCACTCGAAGCTTCGCTCCACGCGCGGCGCGGCGGTGGCGGTCATGCGCCACGAGCTCGCGAGCGGCGCGGTCGCGTTCGCCGGCATCGGCAACATCTCGGCGTCGATCCTCAATGGAACCGCGCGCCGCGCGATGGTGTCCCACAACGGCATTCTCGGGCACAACGTGGCGAGATCCCAGGAATTCGCCTACGAATGGCATCGCCAGGCGCTTTTCGTGGCGCATACCGATGGCCTCCAGACGCAGTGGGATCTCGCCAGTTTCCCGGGAATCGAGGCGTGCCATCCGGCGATAATCGCGGCACTCCTCGTGCGCGAGCATTCCCGCGGACGGGACGACGTGACGGTGGTGGTGGCCCGGGAGAGGGCCGAAGGAAGGCAATGACAATACGGCTCCTCACCGTCGCGCTGCACGTCCAGGCGGATCTCGTCGGCGCGCGGCAGCGCGCGCGCGATATCGCCGCGCTGCTGGGCTTCGACGTCCGCCAGCAGACTTCGATCGCGACTTCGGTCTCGGAGATCGCGCGCAATGCGTTCCGTTACGCCGGCGGTGGCAAGGTCGAATTCGAAGTCGAGGGACAGACCGCGCCGCAGCTCCTCGTGGTGAGGGTGAGCGACGACGGCCCGGGAATCGGGAACCTCGACGAGGTGATGGACGGCACCTACCGGTCGCAGACCGGCATGGGGATCGGCCTCATCGGTTCTCGCCGGCTCATGGATCGCTGGGAGATCAACTCGGTGCCCGGCCGGGGCACGGTCGTTACGCTGGGCAAGCTGTTGCCGGACACGGCCGAGGTCCTCAAGCCCGCCGACGCGGGAAAGCTCGTGGCCCAGTTGGGCGCGTTGCCCGCCGCGACGTCGCTGGTCGAGATGCAATCCCAGAATGCCGAGCTGCTGCGCGCTCTCGCCGACCTGCAGGACAAGCAGGACCGCCTGCTGGAGATGACGCGCGAACTGGAGGACACCAACCGCGGCGTCGTCGCGCTGTACGCGGAGCTCGACGAGAAGGCCACGCACCTGCGGCGCGCCGACGAGATGAAGAGCCGCTTCCTCTCGAACATGAGCCACGAGTTCCGCACGCCGCTCAACTCCATGCGCGCGCTGTGCGGGATGCTGCTCGCCAAGATCGACGGTCCCCTCGCGGCCGAGCAGGAGACCCAGGTGAAGTTCATCGCGAAGGCGAGCGACGATCTGTCGGATCTCGTGAACGACCTGCTCGACCTCGCCAAGATCGAGGCCGGCAAGGTGGAGGTCCACCCGGCGGCTTTCGAGGTCGAGGAGCTCTTCAGCGCGCTTCGCGGAATGCTGCGCCCGCTGCTCGTGAGCGAAACGGTGGACCTCGTCATCGAGGAGCCCGAGGGCATCCCGCCGATGTTCACCGACGAGACCAAGGTCTCGCAGATCCTGCGCAACTACATCTCGAATGCGCTCAAGTTCACGGAGCGCGGCACCGTCCGCGTCCGGGCCACGCTCTCGGATGATCGCGAAACCGTGCTTTTCGCGGTGAGCGACACCGGCATCGGGATCGCGCTCGAGGATCGCGAGATGGTGTTCGAGGAATTCACGCAGGTGCCCAGCGCATTGCAACGCCGCGTGAAGGGCACGGGCCTCGGGCTTCCCTTGTGCCGCAAGCTGGCCACGCTCCTGGGAGGTTACGTGTTCCTCGAGAGCGAGCCTGGCGTCGGATCCACGTTCTTCGCGCGGGTGCCGGTCCGGTTCACCAGCGTTGCGGAGCCGTCGAGCGAACTTGAGGGGGTGGGCGAGATGCTGCCGCCGGCGGGGCCGTGGGTGCTCATCGTCGAGGATGACGAGGCCACGCGCGCGATCTACGAGAGATTCCTGAAGGGAAGCGAGTTCGGAACCGTCGCCGTGCCGACTCTCGCGGAGGCGCGCGCGATCGTCGCCCGGCATCGGCCGCTCGCCGTGATCCTCGACATCCTTCTTCCGGGCGAAGAGCACCAGACCTGGCGCTGGCTCACGGAGACGAGGGCGATCGACGATCCGATCCCCGTCATCGTGGCGAGCTCGGCGGGCGACAGTCGCAAGGCGATGTCGTTGGGCGCCGCGGCCCATTTCGAGAAGCCGGTATCGCGGGAGGCGCTGCTCGCGAGATTGCGCGAGATCGCCGGCGAGCAGGCCTCCACGGGGCACGTCGCGCTCATCATCGACGACGACGCCGCCGCGCGTTACGTGATCCGCCGCTCGGTGCGCGCGGCGATGAGATTCGAGGAGGCTTCCGGCGGCGCGGAAGGGCTCGCAGCCGCTTCCCGCCTGCGTCCCGAGGTGATCTTCCTCGACCTCGCGATGCCGGGCATGAACGGCGCCGAAGTGCTCGACCGGCTCAAGGCCGACCCCGTGACGGCGGCGATACCGGTCGTGGTCGTGACTTCGCACGACCTCGACGACAAGCTGCGCACGCGCCTCTCGGGGCATGCCCAGGCCATCATGCAGAAGAAGGACATTTCGGTGGAGACGCTCGCGCGCACGCTCGAGGCGATCCACCAGGGCGCGACGCTGCCGTGAGCGCCCCTTCGCTCATCCTCAACGTCGACGACGACGATGCCGGGCGCTACGTGAAGAGCCGCGTGCTGCGCCTGGCCGGGTTCGATGTCGTCGAGGCTTCGAACGGCGAAGCCGCGCGCACGGTCGTGCGGGAGAAGAAGCCCGACCTCGTGCTCCTCGACGTGAAGCTGCCCGACGTGAACGGCCGGGACCTGTGCGCCGAGATCAAGGCGGATCCGGATACGGCGCAGATCGTCGTGATCCAGACTTCCGCCACGTACGCCGATACCCGCAACCGCGTGGCCTCGCTCGATGCCGGCGCCGACGGCTACCTCGCGACTCCGATCGCGCCCGAGGAGCTGGTCGCGCATGTGCGCGCGCTGTTGCGCATGCGCAAGGCGGAGCGCGAGCGGCAGGAAGCCCTGGAGGCATTGCGCGTGGCCGACCGCCGCAAGGACGAGTTCCTCGCGATGCTCGCGCACGAGCTTCGCAATCCACTCGCGCCGATCCGCAACGCGGTCGAGATCCTGAGGCTCTCGGAGGATCGCGAGACCCGCGAGCGGGCGCGCGAGCTCGTCGGGCGCCAGGTGCGCCATCTCGCGCGTCTCGTGGACGACCTCCTGGACGTCTCGCGCATCACCCAGCGAAAGGTGGCGCTGCGGCGAAGCGTGGCGTCGCTCGCGGAGGTGCTGCAGGTCGCCTGCGAAGTCGCACGGCCGTCCTTCGAAGCCAACAACCATCGCTTCGAGGTTCATGTCCCGGAGGGCGAGGTGTGGCTCGACGTCGACGCCGTGCGCATGTCCCAGGTGATCGGCAACCTCCTGCACAACGCCGCGAAGTTCACGCCGCGTGGCGGATCCATCGGCCTCACGGTCCGTCGAGAAAGCGGTGGCCTCGTGATCGAGGTCTCCGATGACGGCGTGGGCATCGCGCCCGACATGTTGCCGGAGGTGTTCGCCCTCTTTTCCCAGGCCGATCGCTCCCTCGACCGCTCGCAGGGCGGCCTGGGCATCGGGCTTTCGCTGGTGAAGGGCCTGGTCGAGTTGCACGGCGGGAGCGTCCGCGCCGAAAGCGCCGGTGTCGGCCGTGGCAGCACTTTCACGATCTCCCTTCCGGCGGGCGTGATCGCCACGCGGCCGGCCCCAGCTCGCGCCGTGCCACAGGCGCTCATGTCGGTCGCGCTCCGGCGCATCCTCATCGTCGAGGACAATCTCGATTCCGCCGAGTCCCTGAGCCTGCTGCTGCGCGGCTATGGCCACGACGTGAGCGTGGTGAACGACGGGCGCGAGGCGGTGGGCGCGGCCCTGCGGATCCGCCCGGAAGTGATCCTGCTCGATATCGGCCTCGCGGGAATGGACGGCTTCAGCATCGCGAAGAGCCTCAGGGCCACGCCGGAGACGAGCAACGCGCGGCTCATCGCCGTGAGCGGCTACGGCCAGGACAAGGATCGCGAGACGTCCCGTGCCGCGGGCTTCGATATCCACCTCGTGAAGCCCGTGGATCCCGGCAAGCTCATGGCGGCGATCGAGGCGCCGTCGCTCGCCTAGCGACGGCGATAGGGAGACGGCTCGCCCGGCGGCCGCGTCTTGAAGCGCTTGTGCGCCCAGAAGTACTGGTCGGGCATTTCCCTCACGCGATCCTCGATGAAGGCGTTCATGCGGCGCACGTCGGCTTCGAGGTCGCCCGTCGGATAGTCTTTCCACTCGGGATAGAAACGCACCACGTAACCGTCGCCGACTTGCCGCGTGATGACGGGGATCACCGCGGCGCCGGTGAGCTTCGCCAGGCGCGGCAACGTCGTGATCGTCGCCGTGGGCACGCCGAAGAACGGGCTGAAGATCGCGTCGCGCGGGCCGAAGTCCATGTCGGGCAGGAAGTAGAAGGGCTTGCCGCTCTTCACGACCCGGATGATCGAGCGCAATCCCTCCTGGCGGCTCACGAGGTGCGGATTTCCGAAGCGCGTGCGCGCCTTGAGGAAGATCCTGTCGAGCACGGGATTCTTCTGGCGGCTATAGACGCTCGCCGTGCCCGGATATTCGTAAGCGACGCGGATGCCGCCCATGTTGAGCCCGATGAAATGCGGCGCGAGCGCGATCACGGGACGTCCCTCGGTCGCCTTCAGGTGCTCGAGGCCTTCCACGTGGATGAGGTCGAGCAGCTGCTTCTCGCTGCCCCACACCATGATCGAAAGCTCGACCGCGTTCCTGCCGAGCATGCGGAAATGCTTGAGGCCGAGATCGTGGCGCTCCTGCTCGCTCATCTCCGGAAAGCACAGCGCCAGGTTGACGCGGGTCACGCGGCCGCGCCCGAAGCGATAGAGGATCGAGCCCAACGCCGCGCCGACGGCGCCGATCCACTTCATGGGAAGGAAATGCACGAGCCACAGGACGAAGACGCCGAGCCACGTGCCGAGCTTGCGGAGGGGCTGCATGGCCGCGATTCTACCGGCGCTTCACGAGGGCCGGCTCACCATGAGCCACAGGATCAGCAGAATCGAGATGAACGCCGGCCATCCCAGGATGAACCATCGCCGGAAGAGGCGGTTGAATTCCGCGCCCGGCGCTGACGCCTCTCGGGCGTGGGCTGCCGCGAGGTCGCGTAGCCGGAGCTGGATGAAGACGACCGGAATCCAGCACGCCCCGGCGATTGCGTAGAGCGCGATCGC
>Ga0070731_10004636_pt1 | contig 11704 bp, 9 predicted proteins | sample Coa_R1_2_FD_66448 | JGI IMG/M metagenome (GOLD analysis project Ga0070731, IMG submission 66448) | Surface soil microbial communities from Centralia Pennsylvania, which are recovering from an underground coalmine fire - Coalmine... | ecosystem: Environmental > Terrestrial > Soil > Unclassified ... | reverse complement strand
CGGGCTGGCTGCTGGGCGCCTATGGCTGGCAGACGATGCTCATCCTGGAGGGCGCCCTGCCCTTCCTCTGGCTGCCCATCTGGTGGTTCTTCATCAGCGATCATCCGCGCGAGGCGAAATGGATTTCCCCGGCGGAACGGGATTTTTTGGAAACGACCCTCGAGCGGGAAGCGGCGGAACTCGAGCCGGTGAAACCCGTGCCGTTCTGGGAACGGTTCGTACGCTGGGAAATTCTCGTGATGATTGTCATGAATTTCATCCACAATTCCCAGGCCTACGGTTGCATGACCTTTTTTACCGAAGGTTTGAAGCACCGGCCGTTCAGCCCCCTGCAATATGGAATCCTGTTCGCGGTGCCCTATGCTGTGACCGCCGTCATCATGATCATCAATTCCTGGCACTCGGACAAAACCCAGGAACGCCGCGGACACGTCGCGCTGGTCTATACCCTCAGCGGTGCCAGCCTGATCGCAAGCGTGTGGTGGCAGCAACATTTCTGGCTCTCCTACGCGTTCATGTGCCTGGCCATCCCCGGGCCCTATGCCGCCCTCGCGCCGTTCTGGGCGATTCCCACCGAAACCCTGCCGCGCAATGTGATGGGACCGGTCATCGGACTGGTGAATGCCATCGGAAACATCGGGGGCTTTGCCGGCCCCTTCATCGTCGGCTGGCTTTCCATGCGCTATCACAGCACCGCCATTCCCTTTAATGGACTCGGGGTGGCCATGTTGGTGGCCGCCGGGCTGGCCTTCCTGCTGCCGAAGGCCGTAAAACAAATTCAATCACCAATGTCCAGGGCCTGAATCACGGCCGCCACAATTTCTTCGGGGGAGTTTTCGCAACTAAAGGTCAACGCGCCCGCCGGCGGTTCCAACGTGGCCAACTGGCTGTCCAGCAACGCCGGCGGCATGAAGTGATTCTTCCGGGTTTTCAAGCGCTCTTCAATGACCGCCCGCGGCCCGGTGAGGTACACGAACTGAACCCGCGAATCGCCGCCTTTGAGTAAATCGCGATAGGCCGCCTTCAAGGCCGAACAGGCCATGACCATGAACCGGCCTTCGTCGAGCGAACGCACGATGATGTCCCTCAAGGTTTGCAGCCATTTCGCCCGGTCAGCGTCCGTCAGCGGAATGCCGCGGCGCATCTTCCCGATGTTTTCCGGCGGATGAAACTCGTCTCCCTCGCAAAAAGTCGCGCCGGTCTTTTTCGCAAACAACGCTCCCACCGTCGTTTTGCCGCTCCCGGACACACCCATGAAAATCAGAACCTGTGAACGGTGGCTTGACGGCTTCATCGGTTCGCCGGCGCGTTCTACATGAGCTTCAACTTCGGCAAATCCTGCGAGTCCACCAGCCCGACCGGTTCGCGTTTGGCGTTCACCACAATCAGGTCGTCAATGTTCCGCTCGTTGAAAATTTTCAGCGCCTCGACGGCCAGTGCGTTTTCGTGGATGCAAATCGGCTTGCGCGTCATCACTTTTTTCAACGGCTGGGCGAGCAGGTTTTTGTTCGCGGCCATGTGCCGGCGGAAATCGCCATCCGTGAACACACCGGTCAGTTTGCCGCGCGCGTTCACGACGCTCAGGCTGCCGGATTTCGCGTGGGTCATCACCAGCAGGGCCTCCTCGACCGTCAAATTCTCGCCCGCCACGGCGTTGCGTTCGCCGGCGCGCATGATGTCGCTCACGCGCAACAGCATCGCGCGGCCGATCGCGCCACTGGGATGGAGCCGCGCGAAATCGCTCTGTTTGAACCCGCGCGCCTGCAACACCGCCATCGCCAGCGCATCGCCCATCACGAGCATCGCGGTGGTGCTGGCCGTGGGTGCGAGGTTGAACGGGCACGCCTCCTGGGGAACCTTCACATTCAACACCACGTCACTGTGCCGCGCCAGGGACGATTTCAGGCCGCCGGTGAGGGAAATAATCTGGACGGAAAACCGTTTCAAGGCCGGCAGCAGATTCAGCAATTCCTCCGACTCGCCGGAATAACTCAACGCCAGGACCACGTCGCCGTCGTTGATGATGCCGACGTCGCCATGCAGGGCGTCCACGCTGTTGAGCACGACACTGGTGGTACCGGTACTGGTGAACGTGGCGGCGATTTTTTGTCCGACGTTGCCGGACTTGCCGATGCCGACCACGACGATTTTCCCGTGCCGGCCCAGGGCGTCGACGATCGTTTCAACTGCCCGGTGGAAGGCGGCGTCCAGCCGGGTGCGTACGGCTTTGAGCGCGGCGAGTTCAATGTCGAAAACCCTGCGGGCCTGGGCCAGATGGTTCATCGCGGTGAGCATGCGGCGAACAGGCGGCGATTTCAACCCCGAACCGCAGGCCGCCGCAACGGGCGATTTCCGCCTTATTTCGTCTGTGCGAAAAGCATGAAGACCCGCGGACCACGGGCGGTGGCCAGGGCATATTGCTCCTCCAGCGGGCCGTGCGGAATGGCCAGGCCGTCACAGTGCCGGTCGTGGACCGGCTTTCCGTCCGCCAGCAGCATATAATGGTGCGTGCGGTTGCCGGCCAGCTGCTCCAGGGTGACCTGCCAGCTCCCCCGCGCGCGATCGTACAGCAACGGCACTTTCTGCCAGTGGGTGAATGTGCCGGCGACCTCCACCGTGGCCGGTTCCGGCTTCTGGCCGTCCGGCAAACGCCAGCGGAAAACTTTGGTGAAGGTTGGTTTGGGTCCCGCCAGTTTTTGTCCCGCACCGCCCGCACCCATCGGCGCCTTGGGAACACCCAGCCGGATTTTCTGCGTCCGGTTGGGTCCGGAAACATTCATCGTCTCTTGCAACATATGCGTCTTTGAAACTTTCATAATATAAGAGTCCCATCCCCGGTTCAAGTTCCAGCTGCGGTTTTTTTGCTCTGCGCATTTTTTGTGGCGTCGGTGGCCGGGATTTTGTAATCAATCCGTGTATCCGCTGATACCAGACAATCACCACCATGAAATTGACATCCCCACGTCGGCATCCCTTGCTGCTTCTGCTGGTCCCGGCCATGCTGGCCGCAACTTTCGGCAGCGCGCGCGCGCAGGAACAACCCCCGTATCTGGACGACCGGCAGCCGGTCGAGGCGCGCGTGAACGACCTGCTGGCACGCCTCACGCTGGAGGAAAAGATTTCATTGGTCCATGCCAACGGTAATTTCACGACGGCGGGCGTTCCGCGGCTCGGCGTTCCCGAATTGATTATGGACGACGGTCCGCTGGGCGTGCGCGAAGAGGTGGACAATCATTTTCACGTCCTGGGCCACGTGGATGATTTCGCCACGGCCATGCCCGGGGCGCTCGGCCTGGCGGCCACGTGGAACACCAACCTGGCGAAGGCCTATGGCACGGTCATCGGCCAGGAGGCCGTCCACCGCGGCAAAAACATCATGCTCGGGCCGGCGGTGAACATCCAGCGCACGCCGTTGTGCGGCCGCAATTTTGAATACCTGGGCGAAGACCCGTTCCTCACGTCGCGCATGGCCGTCAATTACATCGAAGGTGAACAGGCCCAGGGCATTTCCTCCTGCATCAAACACTTCGCCGCCAACAGCCAGGAGTTCGAGCGTGGCTCCATCAATGAAATCATCGACGAGCGCACGTTGCGCGAAATTTACCTGCCGGCCTTTCGCGCCGCCGTGACCGAGGCAGGCGTCATGTCCATCATGTCCGCCTACAATCAGATCAACGGCCAGTACTGCTCCGAAAATGTGCATCTGCTGAAGGACATCCTGAAGGACGACTGGGGTTTTAAAGGCGTCGTCATGTCCGATTGGGGCGCGGTGCATCACACGGATCTGGCCGTGCTCAACGGTTTGGACATCGAAATGGGATCGGGTGCTCCGTACCAGAACAACTACCTCGCCGGGCCGTTCCTCCGGGGATTGCAAGCCGGCCAATTTCCCGTCGCCGCACTCGATGACATGGTCCGCCGGCATTTGTATGTGATGTTCCAATTGAATCTGATTCACGACCCTGCGGTGCCGGCGCCCACCAACGCCGTGCCGCCATCGCCCTTGAGCACGCAGGAACATCAGGCCACTGCGCAGAAAATCGCCGAGGAAGCGTTCGTGCTGTTGAAAAATGAAAATCTCCTGCCGCTCGACGCCGCTCACCTCCGGACCATCGCCGTCATCGGCGGCAATGCCACGGCCAAATTCTGCCACGACGGCGGCTCGTCGAACATCAAGCCGCCCTTTGAAGTCACCGCCCTCGAAGGCATCAGCAATTACGTCGCCGGCCGGGCAAAAATCATTTATGCCGAGGGCTATTACCCGGCCAGAAACTGGGGCGCACCCGGGCTCAAGCCCGACGGAACCGCGGCAACGGCGGCCGACAGTTCCCAATTGGCCAACCAGGCCGCTGCCGTTGCGAAATCGGCGGATGTGGTGATTTATGTCGGGGGGCTGAATCACAAGATCGGTTTCGACAGCGAGGGCGGTGACCGCAAAAACATGGAACTGCCCGCCGGCCAGGACAAGTTGCTCGCGAAAATCGTGCGCGCCAATCCCCGGACCGTCGTGGTGCTCATCGGCGGCGGCGCCGTCGAGATGGATGATGCCTGGCTGTCACGCGTACCCGCCCTGCTCTACGCATGGTATCCGGGCATGGAAGGCGGCAACGCCCTGGCCAACGTCCTGTTTGGCGACGTAAACCCTTCCGGCAAACTCCCCTGCACCTTCCCGAAGCGGCTGGACGACACCCCGGCAGCCGCGCTCGATGCCTATCCGGGCAGGAATGGCACGGTCATTTACAAGGAAGGCCTGCTCGTCGGTTACCGCTGGTATGACACGAAAAACATCGACCCGTTGTTCCCCTTCGGTTACGGCCTTTCCTATACGCACTTCGCCTACACCAATCTCAACCTGGTCACGGACGGCAGCCCGACCGGGCTGCCGCTGACAGTCGAATTTGAACTGGCCAACACCGGCAGTCGCGCCGGCGCCGAAGTCGCCGAAGTCTACGTCCAACCGGTCAACCCTGCCGTGTCCCGGCCGGTCAAGGAATTGAAGGGCTTCGCGAAAGTGTTCCTGCAACCCGGCGAAAAACAAACGGTCTCCGTAACGCTCAACGAAAATGCCTTTGCTTATTACGACCCGGGCACGCGCAGCTGGCTGGCCGCCCAGGGCGGCTATAAAATTCTGGTCGGCGGTTCCTCGCGCGACCTCCCGCTCACCGGCGACTTTCAGCTGGCGCGGACCCTCTACCAACCGGATCGCGTGGCGCAGGTGGCGCAATCTGCCCGTTGATGGCAACCGGTCGGTCGCGAAAACCGATTATTTTCCTTCTCTCCGCCCGCGCGGGGCGAGGGAGTTATTTCCATTTGAAGCGCGCTTCACCCCGTCTCAATCCTCGGTTCGAATTTTTTTAAACGGGGTTTCACATTCGGTTGTCAAATGTTCGCGTTGGACAAAGGAAAACGCGGAACGGGATTTATCTAAACTATGAAAATAATGATGTTGGGATTGGTGTTGTTGGGTTTGACCAGTCCGGCGCTGGCTGTGGATCGGGCGGAATTGGACGACCGTATCCGCATGTTGACCGGCCGGTTCGAGGCGATGCAGGTGCAGCCGGATAAACGCGTGCCGGCAAATGTCTTGCGCCAGGCAAAGGGCATCATCCTGCTCAATACCACCAAGGCGGGTTTCATGTTCGCCTTTCAGGGCGGCGACGGCGTCACCATGGTCCGGGACCAGTACGGCCGCTGGAGTCCGGTGGCGTTTATCACCCGCAATGAGGGCAGCTTCGGATTCCAGGCCGGTGGCGAACAAAATTTTTACGTCATCCTGTTGATGACCACCAACGCAACCCGCACGCTGCTTAAACCGGCCATTGATTTCGGCGCCGAAGCCCAGGGCACGGCCGGCAATAATTCCTCCAAGGTGGAAGGCAAAATTGTCTCCCCCTTGCATTCCGTCCTGGTTTACAGCGACCACAACGGGTTCTACGGCGGCGTGGCCTTCAAAAATGGCTCACTCGCCCCCGCCGACAACGACAACCGCGTGTATTACGGCCAGTACGTGTCCATGAGCGACATCCTGTTCGACAAAAAACTGGAACGCACGCCGGCGGCGGATGACCTGGCCGGGAAAATCAAGACCTACTCCGAAAAGTGATCTTCGCTCGACGATGGCTTGTGGGAAAATCAGCCGTTACCCGCACTGGCATTGAATTGCTGGGTCAACTGATTGAACCGTTTGTTGTCGGCGCGGATGCGCGCCGCGAGGGTGCGGGCCGTCGCCCGCAGAAAGGGCGTGGCCAAAGCGGGCGCTTCCCGCGTCAGCCGGTCAAACGCCACTACCGAAATCCGTAGCACGGTGCTGTCCACATTGGCGACGACGTCCGCCGAACGCGGCCCGTGGTCAAACAACGACATGTCCCCGAAGAAATCCCCGGCGGTGAATGTGGCCAGGATCGTCTCGCGTCCGCCGACCAGGGTCCGGGCGCGCAATTCCCCCGACAACACCAGGTACATTGCATCGCCCTGTTCCCCCTGCTTCACCACGACCGACCATTGCGACACGCGTTGCAGCTCCAGGAAGTCCAACAAATGATCGAGCTGCGCGTCGTTGAGGTCGGCCAGGATTTTAATCCGCCGCAACGAGCCGGGCGTCACCCCGGCTCGCGAGGAAGTCCCCACCCCCACCTCCACCCCCATTGGCTGATTAAAAAACTGTTTGAGTTCGGGAATGTCCGAGGCCTGCTGCCAGGCGCCGGTGCCCCGCGCAAACACCCACGTATCAGGCAACACGCGCGCGTCCTTGATCCAGTCCGTCAGCACCGCCAACTCCACCGGACCATAAGGGGCGTCGTCAATTCCCCAGATAAAATAACCGCTCAAAACTTCTGAAACGTCTTTCCCGTCCACCTAGCCATCCTATCACCCTTTTTAATTTTTTGAAAAGCAAAAACTGTTGTATCCGAACACAATTTGAAACTACTTCACCATGAAGAGGTTGGCCGCACACGGTAGAGGTGCAGTTTGGTGGGGCGAGCGTCCTCGCGAGCCGAAATTTAGTTTAGGTAGGGACGGCGCGCTGCGCCGTCCGGGCATCGCAACGCGATGCCCCTACCCACGGCTCGCCCCACCGACGATCACAAAAGGGTCGAACCTACTCCGTGTTCGGATAGGAACCGAGAATCTTGATGAAATTGCAGTGCTCGCCGAGCAGCTGGATGGCCTTGGCCACCTTGCGGTCCTGCGCGTGCCCGTCGCAATCGATGAAGAAGAAATATTCCCACGCCTTCCGCTTGCTCGGGCGCGATTCAATCTTCGTCATGTTGATCTTGAACCGGCGGAACGCGGCAATCGCCTCGTGCAACGCGCCGGCCTTGTCGGCCACGCTCACCAGCAGGCTCGTGCGGTCATGACCGGTGGGCGGACTGCATTGGCGGCCCAGCACCAGGAACCGCGTCGCGTTCGCAGCGTTGTCCTGGATATCCTGCTCCAGCACGTCCAGCCCGTATTTCTCGGCGGCCAGAATTCCGCCAATCGCCGCCGCGTTCTTGTCCTTCGCCGCCAGTTCCGCCGACCGGGCGTTGGACGACGTCTCGATGAGTTCCACGCGCGGCAGATGGGTTTGAATCCAGCCGCGGCATTGGGCGAGCGATTGCGGATGCACGAACAGTTTTTTGATGCGCGCGCGCGAACCGCCTGGCCGCACCATCAGACATTGCTGGATCGGCAGCACAATCTGCGAAACGATCTTCAAATCGCTGTCCACGAACATATCGAGCGTGTGCGTGACGACGCCTTCGGTGGAATTCTCAACCGGCACCACGCCGTAATCCGCGCGCCGTTTGCTGACCTCGGTGAACACGTCGGCGATGGTTTTCTGCGGCGAATAACGCAGGCTGGCGCCGAACTTGCGGATGGCCGCCTGGTGCGTAAACGTCGCCTCCGGGCCGAAATAGGCGATGATCATCGTCTTCTCGAGCGCCAGCGCGCTGGACATGATTTCGCGGTAAATCGCGCGGAGCTGCTCGTCGGTGACCGGCCCGTGATTCAACTGGCAGATGCGTTGCAGCACGGCGCGCTCGCGGTGTGGCGCATAAATCTCCTCACCGGCCTTGAGCTTCATGGCGCCGATGGCCAGCACGTGTTTCGTGCGCTCGTTAAGCAGCCGGACGATGCTCGCGTCCAGCTTGTCAATCGCCTGGCGATGTTTGGGAATGTTCACAGCCACGGAAGCATGCAGAATTAAAAGGGAAGAATCAAACCTGTTTCGCGCGTAAGGTATAGCGCTTTTGATTTGCAGTAGACGGTCACCACGATGGTGTGGCACGGGGTTTGATGCCGGATTCCAGATGGAAATTTGTCTCTGCGTTCGTCCGCGTAATCTGCGGTTAAAACCTCCCCGTTTCCACGTCTTACCAGGCTTTTGCCCTGAATCCAATTTGTAGGCTGATTTATAATGGACGCGCTTCTGCACCACGCCTAGAGTCGCCCAAAGCATTATGAGCTTTCTACAAAAACTGTTCGGGCCCAGCCGGGACGAAATCTGGAAACAGTTTGCCGCCGCCGTCGGCGGCAGTTTCAATGAAGGCGGCTTTTGGAACGGTAGCAAGGTGGAAGCCACGCATGACCAGTGGGTGGTCACGCTGGATACTTATACCGTGTCCACCGGCAAAACGTCCGTCACCTACACCCGGATGCGTGCGCCTTATGTGAACCCGGACGGTTTTCACTTCAACGTCTATCGCCAGGGTTTTTTCAGCAACCTCGGGAAGAAGCTGGGAATGCAGGACGTCACCGTGGGCTATCCGCAATTCGACGACGATTTCATCATCAAAGGCAATGACGAGTGGAAATTGCGCCGGCTCTTTGCCAATGAAAAAATCCGGGACCTGATTGCAGCCCAGCCCGACATCCACTTTTCCGTACGGGACGACGAGGAAAAATTCCGGGGCGGCCGGAATCTTCCATCCGGCGTGGACGAACTTTATTTCCAGGTGGTGGGCGTCATCAAGGACGTTGACCGGCTGAAACGGTTGTACGATTTATTTTCTGAGACGCTGGATGAACTGTGTTGCATGGGCTCGGCCAACAAAGACGAACCCGGCGTAAAACTTTGATTTTGGTTGCGCCTTCAGCGCATTTGAATTGGTGTAAATTCGTGTAATTCGTGTCAAAACCTTTTGTGCCTTTTTGCAACTGAAGTATCTGTGTCCATCCGCGTAATCCGCGGTTAAAATCTCTGTGTCTTGGCGTCTTGGCGGTGAAGGAATTTGTTCGCGCCGTCAAAATGCCGCACGCAAATCAGCCTCGTTCATTTCACATAAAGTTTTGTTTCGGCAAGAATGGTCGGCGGCGCATCGCCTTCTCCCAGACTCAACTTCAGCACCTTGCAACCCGCACCGGCCACCGTCACGCCCAAATATAACAACCGGTTACCCGGATCCACCAGGCCTTCGGCTACGTCCATGCCGTCGGGAAACGGCATGAACGACACCATCCGCGGCAGGTCCGTTCCCGTTCCGAGCGTGATTTTGAGAATCCCACCGGCGCAGCATTGCGGGTCGCCGGTCTTCCCGCCACCCATGGTTCCCAAATAGGCATAGCCCGCATTGTCCCGGCCAAAGGTCTTCATCAAATACTGGTAGGGCGATTGCACCTTCAACGCCCCGATGACCCGGGGTGGATCGTCTTTTCCGCCCAGCGATATCTTTACCAGGTACCCATTCTGCGAGGTGAACCACGCGTAACCATTTTGTGAATCAATGAACGCGCCGCGCAGGCCGAATTCGTCATCCGGCAGTGTAACCTTGCCCACGAACCGCGGCGGTGCGTTGCCCTCGCCCATCGCCACCTTGTAAATCTGGGTCAAATCGGTGCCGAAGTAGGCATAATGCGTAGCCGGGTCCAGCACGGCAGAGTCAAAGGAGACATTGCCCGCATCCTCCGGAAGATCCGTCCGGGAAATAATCGCCGGCGGTTCATCACCCTGCCCCAGCCTGAATTTGACGAGTTGATGGCCCACCTGGAAACACGCCACACCGCCGGCCGCATCTAATACGCCCGCACCCAGATTCCATTCCGGATCGATCAGCACGGAACCCACCCGGTAAGGCGGTGTGTTGCTGTCGCCCAGGGCGACCTTGACCAGATGCCCCGGAGAGTCCGTCCCGAAATAGGCGTACCCACCCCGGGAATCCATCACCGAACTGAACGATTTGTCCTCCTCGCCTTCCAGAACCGCCGCGCCGACCACCACCGGCGGCGTCCGGGGATCATTGCCCAGCGCCACCTTTAAAATCCGGCCAGGTTCATGAACGGTGCTGAAATAGGCATAATGATTGGCGGCATCCAGCTGTACATCGCCGGTGAGATCCTCGTTCCTGGGAGCGTAACCGGTCGTCCTGTGAATCCTTGGAACCGGTTGCAACGCGCGGTTGGAAGTCGCGGTGGCCCCAATTTCCGCGGCGTCCCCGGCGGTGATGTGAATGGGAGCGTCTGCCTCAGCCAGATAATCAAATTTGCCTGCCTTGCTCAATTTTCCCCGGCGCTGCGTTTCGTCAACCACCTTGCGGAGGTCGTCCGCCGTCAGTTCCAGCGTGAACGTCCCGTTGGTGGAATAAGAATCGGAAGCCGATGCCGGCTGACCTTTCAGCCAGATACGGTCGGGCGGCAATCGGACCTTGATGAAACAATAATCGGTTCCCGGTACGATGACCGAGGTGCCCAGACGCAATGCCGCCAGTCGCAATACCGAGGCCGAAATCACCATGGGCGGACCGTCCACGCGATGCGCCATCAATACTTGTTTTCCCCCCGGGAGGATGGCCGCGAAGACTAGGGTATGATCCAAAACGGCGGCATTGGCCTGATTATCTCCGTAATCGAAGACCGGCCAGATCAACTTGGTTTTACCTTCGGCCGACCGGTGCGTGATGACAAACGTGCGATGCCGGTCGGGCAATCCATGTCCATTCAGCATGAACCCCAAATCACCAAAACTCCAATCGTAGCCGTCGTCAATGTATCCGACGTCGGCCGGGCCGTTGTTTTCTTCCACGCTTTTGGCCGTGAGCGCAAAAGGGTCTTTATCGGCGGCAGCGGAGCAACCCTGAAACATACCGGCGACCGGGAGCATCAGAAGAAAAAGGATGCCCCGCTGGAGTTTCGGCAGCCGTGTCATGCGTTCCATTCTCGATGTCGACCGGGCAAAGTCCACCCAAATTTCCAGGCGGTTTGCTGGTTAATTCCCAGCGGTTTCCAGCTGGATTTGCTTTTGATAAACCATGCCCTTTCTTGCACGCAACGGAAACAGAACGCAAGTCAAAGCGCCGGAGGAATCCATACATTTTGAATCTTCGGTGGGGCGAGCGTACTCGCGAGCCGGATCTTGGGTACCAAAAAAGAGGACAACGGCTCGTCAGTAGCCTCGCCCCACCAAACAACGGAAACGGCGCGCACGGAGGAGTGGCGCAGCGCGGCGTCCCTACCGATGAAAAAGATTCACTATCGCTGGTCAACTATGGACCACCGGTTGCCGGTGTCTCCGGCGTTTCCACCTTCTTCTCCTGCTCACTACCCAACGCCAGTTGCTCCGGCGGCACGGTGGCCAGGCCGGGTTCCGTCGTGACCGGTGCCGGCGGTTTTTGGACGACAATTTTCCGAAGCTCATCCGCGGCCGGCAAATCGCCCAAACCGCTCAAACCAAAGTATTCGAGGAACAACAAGGTGGTGCCGTAGGTCGGTGGGCGACCCACCACCT
>Ga0070731_10004635_pt1 | contig 11705 bp, 8 predicted proteins | sample Coa_R1_2_FD_66448 | JGI IMG/M metagenome (GOLD analysis project Ga0070731, IMG submission 66448) | Surface soil microbial communities from Centralia Pennsylvania, which are recovering from an underground coalmine fire - Coalmine... | ecosystem: Environmental > Terrestrial > Soil > Unclassified ... | reverse complement strand
GTTGTGGCCGACGAGCAGCAGGCCGGGCGTGGCGGCAACGAGCTCGAGTCCCGCCCAGTCGACCGCGAGCGGCTTCTCGACGAAGACGGCCTTGCCTGCCTCGAGGCCAGCAGCGGCCATCTGGGCGTGCTCGGCATGCGGCGTTGCGATCACGAGCGCGTCGACATCCGGGCTCGCCGCAAGCGCACGCCAGTCGGTCGTCACGAGCGGGATGCGGTACCGGTCGGCGAGCGACTGCGCGCTCGGCCCCGTTCGGGCGCACACCGCGGAGAGTTGAACCGAGTCGACCGTGACCAGATTCGGGACGAGCGTGCCGCGCGCGAAGTCGCCGGTGCCGATGAGGGCGACGCGAACCGCTCCCTCGCGACGCGGAGCGACGACTACTGGCGACGCCGGCTTGCGCGCGTCGGCGTCGAACTCGAGCAGGATCCCGAGCGCGGCTCCGTCGCCGTCTTGCAAGAGCTCGTACGCCCGTTCCGTTTCGGCGACTGGAAAACGGTGCGTGACGAGGTCGGCCACGCGCAGCGCCCCGCTCGCGAGCAGGTCGAGCACAGCCTCCACGTTGCGGCCCTCCGTCCACCGCACGTAACCGGCCGGGAGGTCGACTCCGCCTTCCTCGTACGCACGCTCGTAGCGGCCCGGCCCGTACGAGCGGGCGACGACGAGCGAGAGTTCCTTCTCATAGAAGCGGCGCCGGCCGAGCTCGAGCCCGACGTCGCCGACGACGACGACTCGCGCGCGATCGCGCGCGACCTCGGCGGCAAGTGTCGCCGTCTCACCGGACGGATCCGTGGCGCAGATCACGACTGCGTCGGCGCCGCGCCTCCGGCTCGCATCGGCCACGAGCTCCTCGAGGCCGGCGCCGCGGGCCGCCGCCCGCCCGAATAGCTCGCGACGAACAGAGCTTGGGTCGGTCCCGACCGCGATCGCGCCTGACGCAGCAGCGAGCCGCCCGGCGAGCTGTCCGATCAGACCGAGCCCAATGACTGCCACGGTCGCCCCGGGCTCGACCGCCGCGAGGCGGAGCGCGTGCAGGGCAATCGCTGCCGGGGCCGCGAATGCGGCGTCGGCCGGGTCGACAGGGGTTGGAACCGCGACCGCGAGGTTCGCCGGCACGGACACGACCCCGGCGTGGCTCGCGTAGCCCGCTCCGACGCAGGCGACCTCACCACCAACGCTCACGTGTCTGGCCCCTCCCGAGTCGACGACGCGACCGGCGCAGCTGTAACCAAGCTCGGCGTACCGGTCGAGACGGCTGCGAACCTTGCTGATCGCGACGCCGATTCCCTCCGACCGGGCGACTTCGACCGTGCGGCGGGCGAGATCCGGGCGTGCGCGCGCCTTCCCGAGCAGGCTCTTGCCGCCCAGGACCACCATCGCGCGCTCGGTGCCCGAGCTGATCAGGGAATGCGTCACCTCCACGAGAACGTGACCCTCACGTGGCTGCGGCGCGGGCACGTCGACGACTTGCACGTGCCCGGTCCGCAAGTTCTGGACGACCTGCTTCACGCTGCGTACTCCCGCTGCCACTGCTCGAGGACGATCAGCGCCCAGACCTGCAGCGAGACGTCGCGACGGCCGCTTCTCATCGTCTTGACGAGGCCTTCCACGCCACTGGGCTCGAATAGGCCGCGTGCCTCGACCACCTCGCGCGAGAGGTGGGAGTCGAGAAGCGGCGCCAGGTTGCCGCGCAGCCACGCTCCAAGCGGCGCGTTGAAGCCGAGCTTCCGCTTCGCGAGGGTGCGCTGCGGAACCCGGCCGGCCAGGGCTCGCCGGAGGATCGCCTTGGAGGTGCCGCGGCGGAGCTTGGTCGAGCCCGGCAGACCGACGACGTACTCGACCAGGCGGTGGTCGGTGAACGGCGCGCGCACCTCGAGACCGTGAGCCATGCTCATCTTGTCACCGTACTCCAGCACATTGCAGGGCAGAAACGACTGCAGCTCCACGAAGCTGAGGCGGTTGACGAGGTCGTCACGGGGGGCACGTTCGAAGAGCTCGAGGAGGAACAGCTCTGCAGGAGTCGACTCGCGAAGACGCGCCCGGAGATCGGGGGTGTAGAGATCCCGTCGCCCTTCCGCATCGAAGTAGGTGATCCAGGACACGTAGGCGCTGTCCAGCGACTCGAGCGGCGCGAGTGCGAACTCGCGCGCACGGCGAAGGGCATGTCGGCCGTGAGTCGACTCCGGCAGCGCCCGGGCGCCGGCCGCGGCGAGCGCGCGCACTGGCGCCGGCATGCGCCGATAGACGGATGCCGCGGCGAGACCGCGGAAGCGCGGGTAGCCGGCGAGGAGCTCGTCGGCGCCGTCGCCGGAGAGTGCCACCTTGACGTGCTGTCTCGTGAGTCGCGAAAGCTCGTACGTGAGGAGTGCCGTTGGGTTTCCGAACGGCTCGTCGAAGTGGCGGACGATCGTCGGCAGCAGCTCGCCGAGACCGGCGCCGGCTTCGAGCTCGTGGTGGGCCGTCCCGAACGCAGCCGCCGCTGCCCGGGCGTCGGAGCGCTCGTCGTAGAGCGGGTCGTCGGGAAAGACCACGGTGAACGTGTCAGGCCGCGTTCCCGTCGAGGCCGCAGCGGCCACGATCGCGGTCGAGTCGATCCCTCCGGAGAGGAACGCACCGACAGGAACGTCCGCGACGAGCCGCAGGTCGACCGACTCCCGCAGTAGCTCCCAGAGACGGTCCGCGTCCGGCTCCGCCGGCTCCGACTGGGGCGACCAGTAGCGCCGGATCGACGTCTGTCCGCCTTCGTGGACGAGCACATGCGCCGGCGGCAGCTTGTGGATTCCGCGGACCGCCGTTCGTGGGTGTGGCACGTACAGGAATGCCAGGTACGCGTCGAGCGCCTCCGGATCGAGCTCGGGCTCGATGCGCGGGACGAGAAGGAGCGACTTGAGCTCGGACGCGAACGCGAGCGCGACGTCACCGGCGGGCTCGGCGTAATAGAGCGGCTTGACTCCGAGACGGTCGCGCGCGAGGACGAGTCGCCTGCGCGGCGCGTCCCAGAGCGCAAATGCAAACATGCCGCGCAGGTGCTCGAGCATGCCGAGCTCGTGTTCTTCGTACAGGTGGACGAGCACCTCGGTGTCGCTCCGCGTGCGGAACAGGTGCCCGCGGGCCTCGAGCTCGCGCCGAAGCTCGCGGAAGTTGTAGATCTCGCCGTTGAAGACGACGTAGACGGTGCCGTCCTCGTTCGTTTGCGGCTGGTGCCCGCCCGGAATGTCGATGATCGAGAGCCGCTGGTGGGCGAGGACGGTGTGCATGCCCGCCGCTGCGGGGAGAACGCATTCGCCTGCCTCGTCAGGACCGCGGTGGCGAAGCAGCTGCGCCATCTCGGCGCCGAGGCCGGGTCGCAACGAGCCGACGTAGCCGGCGATCCCGCACACCGGCACTCATGTTACGCAGAGGCCTCCGTGTACACCGCGAGCATGGCTGCCGTCTGCACAGGCCATGAGAGCTCGGCGCGCGCTGATTCGCGCGCAGACGCGCCGAGCTGCCTGCGACCCGCGGCATCGGCGAACAGGGCTTCGACGGCGGGCCGAAGCCCGGCAGGCTCAACGAGGAGGCCCGTCACCCCGTCCTCAACCGCGTCGACGAGCCCGCCAACCCGAGTCGCCACCACCGGCCGGCCGTACGCCATCGCCTCGCGCGCCACCACGCCGTAGCCCTCTCGCCGTGACGGGACACACACCACCGCCGCCCGCTCGTAGTACTCCCCCAGCCGGTCGTGCGGGACGAACCCCACCGCTTCCGGTACGCGCGCCCGTAGCGGGCCGTCGCCGACGATCACCCTCGGCAGGCCCTCCGTTGCCTCGAGGAACTCGAGGATGCCCTTCTCCTCGGAAAGGCGGCCGACGAAGAGGGCGTGCGGCGGGTCGGCCGGCTCTCCGACCTCGAGCGGGATCTCGACGCCGTTCGGGATCATGCGCACCTCGCGCGCGCCCAACTCACGGGCGGCGTCGGCGAGGTAGGTCGACGCGGCGATCACGACCCGCGCGCGCCGCAGCACCGGGCGCGCGAGCCACGGCGCCCGCCGGGCGAGCTCGACGTCCGTGCCCCACACCTGGAGCACGAACGGCTTCCCCGTCGCGATCGCCGCGATCCCCGACGGCAGCCAGTGCGCATGGACAACGTCCGCCTGCGCCGCCGCCCGCCGCGCGGCGCACGCATACTCGCCGAGGAACAGCGGTAACGCCGCGGCCAGCCACGGCCGCGCGCGCAGGTTCTGGACGATGCCGCTGCCGTACGCGATGCCGAAGTGCGGGAAGCTCGCCGGCGAGACGACGTCCACCTCGACTCCCGCTGCTCGCAGGTGCTCGACCGCCTCCGCGACGAAGCGGCCCGCCACGTCGTCCGCCGAGCGCGGATACGACGTCGAGAGGATGCAGACGCGCACCGCCGTATCCTCCCAGGCGTGCCGCACGCCCTTGCCCACGATCTCGACGCGATGGCCGGCGCGACGGCCTACAACGAGTGGATCGTCGACCGAGCCCGGCCCTGGCTGCACGGCCGCGTGCTCGACGTCGGCGCCGGCATCGGCACCCACACGGTGCAGTTGCAACCCCTGGCCGACGAGGTCGTCGCGCTCGAGCCCGAGCACGAGTTCGCGGCCATCCTCCGCGCGAACGTCGACGGCGCAACCGTCGTCGAGGGCGGCGTCGACGACGTCGAGGGCCCGTTCGACGCGATCGTCTGCTTCAACGTCCTCGAGCACATCGCCGACGACACCGGCACGTTGCGGCGCTTCCGCGAGCTGCTCACGCCGCACGGGACGCTTCTGCTGCTCGTTCCGGCGCACGCCGCCCTCTTCGGCACGCTCGACGACGCCTTCGGGCACGAGCGCCGCTACGGCAAGCGCGAGCTGCGCACGAAGCTCGACGCCGCCGGCTTCGCGCCCGTCGTGCTCCGGCACGTCAACCCGGTCGCGACGGTCGGCTGGATCGTGCAGGCGAAGCTGCGACGCCGGCCGCAGATGTCGTACCGCGGGCTCGATCTCTACGACCGGCTCGTCCCGGCACTGCGCACACTCGACCGCGTGCCGCTCCCCTTCGGGCTCTCGCTGTGGGCAGTCGCGAAGACGACCGGCACCGAGACGGCGAGCGCCAGAAACGCATAGAAGTAGTAGAACTGCATCGTCAGGTAGAAGAGGTTCGCCGCCAGCGTCCCGACGAGCGCCGCGGTGCAGCCCCAGGCAAGCGGGCGAACGCGCGCGCCGAGCGGATCATGTGCCGCCGTGAACGAGCGGCCGAGCGCGCGCGCAGCGCGCAGACGCCGGAACACCCAGAAGAGGAAGAAGCCGAACAGCGCCGTCCCCACGAGCCCGGTCTCGACGACGAGCGCGACGAAGTACGAATGCGGGCCCCAGTTCGTCTTGCCGGTGACGAACTCGTAGTAGACCGAGAAGTTGTTCAGGCCGAGGCCGAACAGCGGATGCAGATGCAGCACCTTCGGGATGAAGTCGTAGACCTGGAAGTGCGCCGAGGAGCCGCTCGTCGAGAGCCGCGAGCGGAGCACGACCGAGAAGAAGTGCCGCCGCGTCAGCACGACGTACGCGAGCACCGCCGCCGCGCCGGCGATCGGCACGAGCAGCAGCCGGGAGGTGAGATAGCGGCGGTACGGCACCGCGAGGAGGAGCGCACCGAGACCGAGCCCGAGCAGGCCGCTCCGCGACAGCGTCGACGCCTCGACGACGAGCAGGAACGCGATCAGGATCCCGAGGCGCACGCGCAGGCGGTGGCCGCGCTCGAGCCGCAGGTAGATCGGCGCCAGCACGAGCAGCGGCACGATCAGCATGATCCCGAGATGGTTCGGGTCGCCGGTAAGCGCGTTCGGCCGGTAGACGTTCGCGCCCGCGACCGCGCCGTAGATGTTGATCTGGCTCGCGCCGCCGGTCAGCGGCGAGAGCACCGTCGCGTCGAGGTTGCCGCCGCGCCGGGCGTCGAGCAGCTGCAGCACGCCGTACGCCGCGTTGAACGCGACGCCGCCGCAGAACCAGCCGAGCGTGCGCCAGTAGTACGCGGGTCCGCGACGCCACAGCCATGCGACGGCGGCCGCGAGGAACACGAAGTGGATGACGAATTTCACCATCCCTTTCGCAAACTGCGAGAGCGCCTGCGCAGTCTCGAGGTTGAAGAAACCGAAGAGGTAGACGAGCAGGAACGCGACGAAGAAGCCGAGGACCGTGAGGCTCGTACGCGGCGCGCGCGGCCTGGTCACCACGACGTACGAGACCAGGAAGAGGATCGCCAGCACGTCCGCGATCCCGACCGCGCCGGCGACGTTCCAGTGCACCTTCTCGAAGGTGCAGCAGAACATCGTGGCGAGGAAGAAGAAGCTCGTGACGCGTTTCATTCGAGCCTCTGCAGCAGGTCGGCGAGCTCCTCGACGCGCGCCTGGCGCGAGAGCCGACGGCGCCAGTCTGCCGAGAGCGGCGTGCCGTCGAGCGCGCCGGCCTGCCACGCGTCGCGGAGGGCCGCGAGCTCGCGGGCGATCGCGTCGACGTCCTCCGGCGCGACGACCACCCCGGCCCCCGTCTCGCGCAGGAGGGAGGCCGCGGCCCCGTCGGGCGGCACGAGCGCGAGGATGGGCCGCTCGGCCGCGAGGTACTCGAACACCTTCCCGGAGACGACGCCGCGGCCGCGGCCCTCGGCCTCCGGGATCAGGAGCAGCAGCGCCTCCGAGTCCCGCTGCAGCTCGAGCGAGCGGCGGCGGGGCACGTAGGGCACGAGCTCGAGCCGGTCTCCGAGGTCGAGCGCCGCCGCCCACTCGCGGTCGGCGGCGCGGAAGTCGCCGACGAAGCGCGCGACGACGCCGTCCACGCGCGCGAGCGCGGTCAGGAACGGGCGCGGGTCGCGCTTGCCGAAGAACGAGCCGGTGTGGGTGATCCGGAAGCGCTCGCCGCGGCGGTACTCGAGCCCGGCGAAGTCGTCGAAGTCGGAGCCGTTCGCGATCTGCAAAACCGGGCCGTGCGGCGAGCGCGCGCGCATCTCGTCGGCGATCGCCTCCGAGACGGCGACGATCGCGTCGGCGCGACGCGCGACCAGCCGCGCGACCACATGCTCGCTCTGCTCCTTGGCGCGCACGGCGAGACGCTCGGCGCGCCGGTGCGGATGGGCGACGAGCGAGTCGCGCAGGTCGGCGACCCAGCGCACGCCGGTCGCGCGCTTCACGGCAGCGCCGATCAGGTGGACGGACGACGGCGGCGAGGTCGTCACGACGACGTCGATCCCCTCGCGCCGGACGATCCGGATCGCGGCCGGAATCGCGGTCACGTTCCAGCTCACGTTCTCGTCCGGAACGAGGAAGCGGCGGCCGAGCAGCGCGGCCTGCCGCTGCACGCGGGCGAGCCCCGTCGTGCCGTGCAGCTCCTCGGCCGGCTTGCGTCCGACCGGCCCGAGGTAGCGCGCACGATGCACCCAGGCGAGGCTGGGCGGCGCGAGCTCCTCGTCGCGGTGGATCCACTTCGAATCGTCCGGCGCCAGCACGTGCGTCTCGATCCCGAGCTCCGGCAGGTGCGTCGCGAACTTGAGCGGCCGCTGCACGCCGCCGCCGCCGGCCGGCGGAAAGTACATGGTCACGAGCAGCACCTTCATTGCGGGAGACGATAGAGGCGCCCGTGCCGCACGGCCCACGTGGCACCGTACTTGCGCGGGATCGCGGGATCGCCGTGCGCGAGCCAGCGCGCGACGTCCTTCAGCCGCTGGTAGGGGTCGTTCGCCTTCGTGTTGGCGACGTGGACGGCGGGGATCGCCACGACGTACACGGGAGCGGCCGCGACGAGTCGGTAGCTGAGCTTCGGCTCCGCGATGATCACCGACCGCGGCGGCACGGCGCGCAGCTCGCGTGCGAGCGCCGGCGAGAGCGCGTACGGATCCACGGACTCGAGCGGGCTCCAGTGGACGAAGCCGTGCACGGCGACAGGCACGACGAACAGCGCCGCCGCGACCGCCGCCCGCCCCGGAAACTCGCGCGCGCTCGGCCTGAAGACGAGCGCGACGAGAAGCGCCGCCGCGCCGCCGACGAACGCCCACCACGTCACGATCGCGGGCCCGCCGTGCCGCAGCCCGTAGAGGAAGTCGCCCGGCCACAGGATCTGCAGAACGATGCCGGCGGCGAGCGCGGTCGGCAGCACGAGCCACGTCCTCGCCAGCAGAAGCAGCCCGCCGGCGAACGCGAACGCGAACGGCACGAACCCCGCTGCGCGGCGCGATTGCGAGAGCGAGACGAGCTCCGAGAAGTGGACGAACAGCGTCGGCACGAGCTCGAGCGCGAGGATCAGGACGGTGCCGCCGAGCACGAAGGCGCTCCAGCGGCGGCGCGCCGCGAACGCCGCCAGCGGCACGAGCGCGAGCGAGGCGACGGCGACCGCGCCGCTGCGGCCGACCAGCCCCGGCGCGATCCGGAAGTGGTGCAGCGACCAGACCTGAAGCTCGTCGGCGTAGTGCTTGAGCCCGGCGGCGAGCGTCACGTCGGACGGGTTGCGCGAGAGCGTCTCGTCGGCGATCGGCCGCAGCCAGAGCACCGTTGCGAGCGTCGGCACCGCGGCAGCGACGAGCGCGAACACGGAGGGGCGCCACTCCCGCAGGCGCACGACCGCGTAGCCCGCGAGCGGGATCAGGGCGAAGAGCGCGTACGTGATGTGGATCACCGCGATCGCACCGAACGCGGCCGCAGTGGCCGCCAGCTCCGGCCACCGTCTCGACTCCTGGTAGGCGAAGAAGAGCGCGAACGCCGCCGGCACGAAGAGCTGCTTGGACGACGTCGCCGGGAGCGTGAGCGAGGTGAACGAGCCGCCGTGGCCGGGGGCGAAGAGGTACAGGCCGAGGCTCCCCGCGAGAACGGCGAAGCCGGCGCCCGCGGAGCCGAAGAGGGCGACGCCGGCCTCCCACGCGACCAGGCACGCGAGCGGCGTCAGCAGCGACGGCTCGTGGTCGACGACGACATACGGGTCGAGGCCCGAGAGCTTGGCGACGAGCGCGTCGAAGCCGTGCCAGAGCGGGAACGCGTAGCCAGGGTGCAGGCCGCCGTCCTTGAACTCGTCGACCGTGCGGAGGTGGAGGTCGCCGAGGTCGACGAGCTTGCGGACGCGTGCGAGGTGGAAGAGGCCGTCGCCGCTGACGACGCCCGCGACGTGCCAGAGCAGGATCCCGAGCACGACCCCGATCGCTAGCACGAGCGCGTGGCCGCGGGCGGGGCGGCGGAACGCGAGCGGCCGCCGGAGGCCCGCGAACCCTGCGATCACCCCGATGCCGGCGAGCACGCCGATCGCGAGCCAGATCGAGCCGTGCACGGTGAACACCACCGCCCAGGCGACGAAGACGGCCGCCGTCGCCCAGACGAGCGTCGCCGAGCTCGAGCGCTGGCCGAGCGCCCGCGCGACCAGCCGCCCGGGCGCGAGCACGAGCAGCGTGGCCGCGGCCAGCCGCAGGTAATCGAGGATCAAAGCGCGCGCACGTCGGCCGAGGCGAGGTAGCGAGCGCCGTCGCGGTAGGCCTGCCGCCGCTCGCCGCGGAAGAGCAGCGAGCGGAGGCGCACGGCGAAGAGGAGCAGGCGCCGCGCACGCTCCGCCTCGCGCGCGCCCTGGTGCTTCGCGAGGAAACGGAGCTGGCCGCGCAGGTTCTCGACGTAGAGGCGCCCGCCGTGCGAGGCGCCGCCGACGTGCACGACCTCGGCGCCGGGGTCGAACCACACCGACCAGCCCGCCTCGCGGAAGCGGTACATCCAGTCGGCCTCCTCGCTGAACATGAAGAAGGCCTCGTCGAAGAGCCCGACCGCATCGGCGGCCTCGCGGCGGACGAGCAGCGCCGCGCCCGAGAGCCACTCCACCTTGCGCGCCTCGTCGTGGCGAAATCCGCCTGCATACAGCGGGTTCAGGAGCCCCGAGCGCGGCGCGAGCTTGCGCAAGAAGAGGTACTCGGTCGCAAGCCGCCACACGGTCGGGAACCCGCGCACCGACCGCTGCAGGGTGCCGTCCGGGTTGAGCAGGCGCGGGCCGACGACCGCCGCGTCGGGGTGCGCGTCGGCGAACGAGACGAGCGCGTCGATCGCATCGCCCTGCACCCACGCGTCGGAGTTGAGCAGCAAGAAGTAGCGGGCGTCGGCGATCCGCATCCCCAGGTTGTTGCCGGCGCCCATGCCGCGGTTCTCCTGTGCGAATACGCGCACGCCCGGGAAGTGCGAGCGCACGAGCTCGACGCTGCCGTCGCTCGAGCCGTGGTCGACGACGATTGCCTCGTGCCCCTCCACCGACTCCAGGCAGCGCTCGAGCCAGGGCAGGGCGTTGAAGCTCACGACGATGACGGAGACGGCGCCGTCAGGCATCCGCGACGGAGGCGGGCGCGCGGCGTCCACGCCGCGTTCCCTCCCACAGGATCACACCCAGCCCAGGCAGTGCCAGCAGCACCGTCATCACGAAGAAGAGGAAGCCGCACGCGAACGCCGGGTCGGCGCCCACGCCGAGCTTGCCGAGGAAGTTGACGAAGAACGCCTCGCGCACGGCGAGCCCGTTGATCGTGAACGGCACCAGCATGACCAGGAAGAGCAGCGGTCCGAGGACGACGAACGGCCGCACCGAGAGCTCGATCCCGACGGCGTGCGCCGAGGCCCAGATCGCGACGATCCGAGCGAGCTGCGCCGCCGCGGTGACGAGCGAAACCTTGAGGAGGGTGCCGATGTGCTCGCGGTAGCCGTGGATCCCCTCGTAGACGAGCCGCACGATCCGCTCGACCCGAACGCGTCGCAGGAGCGGCACCGAGAAGCGCAGCACGCGTCGCATCCGCCGCGAGAACAGGACGATCCCCGCCACGATCGTCAGCCCGACGAACAGCGCCTCGACCCACAGGTACGCCCCGATCGGGTAGCGCCCGATAGCGAGCAGGAAGCCGATCCCGGCGAGCACGAGCGTGACCGCACCCCCGAGCGCCCGCTCGAGCAGCACGGAGCCTGCGATCGGCGAGCCGAAGCCGGGATGGCGCTTCGTCGTCTCGTAGATCCGCGACGCGTCGCCCCCCACAGCGGTCGGCAGCACCTGGCCGACCGCGTACGAGACGAAGTACGCGCGCGTCAGCCAGCCGACCGGCTCCTCGACCTCGCGCACGCGCAGCAACTGCTGCCAGCGCCAGGCCTGCGGCGGCACCGTGACGAACGTCAGGGCGGCGGTGAGCGCGAGCCAGGGCAGGCTCGCGTTGCCGATGATGTGCGCCGTCTTGCCGAGGTCGATCTTCGTGACGATGTAGGCGATCGCGGCGCCGGTGACGGCCAGCGTGGCGAGGATCCGCAGCCACTTCTTGCTCGTCATGGTTTGAGGCGATCGTGCACGCGGTGCAGCGCCTCGATTGCGTCGCGGATGTCGTCGTCTGTGTGGGCCGGCGAGAGCGGGAGCGAGAGCACCTCGGCGCCGGCGCGCTCGGTGACCGGCAGCGGGCCGTGCGCACCGCCGCGATAGGCGGAGAGCCGGTGCACGGGCAGGAAGTGGATCGACGTGCCGATCTGCTCGTCGGCCAGGGCGCGCTGGTAGTCGTCGCGCGTGCCTCCGGCGGCCTCCGCGTCGATGCGCACGACGTAGAGGTGAAGCGCGTGCGTGTCGCGGGGGTCGCGCGCGACGGGCTCGATCCCGTCCAGCTCGGCGACCGCCTCGTCGTAGGCGGCGAAGTGGCGGTCGCGGATCGCGCGATGGCGCTCGACCTTGTCGAGCTGCACGAGCGCGATCGTGG
>Ga0070731_10004634_pt1 | contig 11711 bp, 11 predicted proteins | sample Coa_R1_2_FD_66448 | JGI IMG/M metagenome (GOLD analysis project Ga0070731, IMG submission 66448) | Surface soil microbial communities from Centralia Pennsylvania, which are recovering from an underground coalmine fire - Coalmine... | ecosystem: Environmental > Terrestrial > Soil > Unclassified ... | reverse complement strand
TCTTCCGCACCCGGATATTCCCCCGAGGACGCCGCGAGGTACCGGTGCAGCGGCCGGAACACCGGTCGCTTGCACGCGACGCCGCGCGACGCCATGAACCGGACGAAACGCTCGACGGGACCCGTCCGCAGGACGAACCGGTAAAACACGTGTCCGGGCGGAGGTTCCCCGAGCTCCAACGTCCCATAGTAATAGTCGGCGATCCGGCGGCGCCGCTTGACGAAATCGGGGACCTTGACCAGCTGGGCCCGCCCCACCGCTGCGACCAGCGCGCTCATCCGGTAGTTGTGCCGGACCTGATAATCCTCGCGGTTGTCGTAGTCGACCAGATCGGCGATCCGCCGGACCACGGCCTGGTCCCGCGCCAGGACCGCCCCCCCGTGCCCCGTCCCCATCATTTTCGTCGCATAGAACGAATAGACGGAGACCTCCCCTTCCCGGCCGACGTCGGCCCCCAGGGCCATCGCGCAATCCTCCACGACCGGCACGCCGAGCGCCCGCAGCTGGCGGATCGGGGCCGGCCGGCCCATCAGGTGGGGCGCGATGATCGCCTTTGTGCCCGCCCGGAGGCGCCGCTTGACGTCGTCCGGCTCGAGATTGCCGGTCTCGGGGCTCACGTCGGCGAGAATCCCCTCGGCCCCGGTGTACCGGACCGCATTCAGGACCGCGGCGCAGGTGTACGTCGGAAGGATGACGCGATCGCCGGGCCCGATTCCCAGCCCCAGGAGGGCCAGGTGCAGGGCGGCGCTGCCCGTATGGACGGCCGTGGCGCGTCCCCGGCCGACGAACGTTTCCAGCTCCCGCTCAAAACGCTCGACCTCTTCCCCTCCGCCGAGCATGCCGCTGCGGAGTACGCGGACCGCCGCGCGCTCCTCCTCGGGGCCGAGCGTGGGGCGCGAGTGTGCGATAACATGGCGGGCCATTTTCCCCATGTTATAATCCCTCGGCCATTTCGAGGACAACCATGAAGCGGGCGCCCAAAAAAAGCGGCTATGCCCCGCAAATCCGCACGAGTCTTCCCGGTCCCAAGGCCCGCAAGATCCTCGAGCGCGACAAGAAGGTCATCACCCCCGCGTACACCCGGGGATATCCCCTGGTCATCGAACGGGGCGAGGGCTCGTACGTCCATGATCCGGATGGCAACAAGTTCCTCGATTTCACCGCCGGGGTCGCGGTCAACGCCCTGGGCCACGCCCACCCCGAAATCGTGCGGGTGCTCCAGGAGCAGGCCGAGAAGTTCATCCACATGGCCGGGACGGATTTTTACTACGAGATCATGGCGGCATTCGCCGAAAAGCTCTGCGCCATCGCCCCCGGCAAGACTCAGAAGCAGACCTTTCTCGCCAACTCCGGGACCGAGGCCATCGAAGCGGCGATCAAGCTCGCGCGTTACGTCACCCGCCGCCCGAGGATGATCGCCTTCTTCGGCTGCTTCCACGGCCGGACGATGGGGTCGCTTTCCCTGACGGCGTCGAAACCCGCCCAGCGGCGTCATTTCTCACCGCTGCTCGGCGACGTCTCGCATGCGCCCTACGGCGACCTCGACTTCATCGAGAACGTGCTGTTCAAGCGGACCACCCCGCCCGAGGACGTCGCGGCGATCTTCGTCGAGCCGATCCAGGGCGAAGGCGGCTACAATGTCGCCCCCCCGGGGTTCCTGGAGGGACTCCGAAAGATCTGCGACGAGCACGGAATCCTCCTCGTCGTGGATGAGGTCCAGTCGGGCCTCGGCCGCACGGGGAAATGGTGGGCAGTCGAGCACTTCGGCGTCGAGCCCGACATCCTCTGCGCGGCCAAGCCGATCGGCGGCGGGATTCCCCTGGGCGCGATCGTCGCGCGGAAGGAGCTGAACGCCTGGCCGAGCGGCGCGCACGCCAACACCTTCGGCGGCAATCCGCTTGCCTGCGCCGCCGGCCTGCGCACCATCGAGCTGATCGAAGACGGCATCATGGACAACGCCAAGCGCATGGGAGACTACCTGTCGGCCGGTCTCACCGCCGTTTCCGACGAGTTCGCCCATGTCGGCCCCGCCCACGGCCTCGGCCTCATGCAGGCCATCGACATCCGCCGCGGCAAGCAGGGGCCGCTCGACCACGATCGCCGTGACCGGATCGTCAACGCTGCGTTCGGCCATGGGCTCCTGCTCCTGGGCTGCGGCGAAGGCGGCATCCGCTTCATCCCGTCCCTCACCGTGGAGAAAGGCCACATCGACGCCATGCTCGGCGTCCTGCGCAAGGTGCTCAAAACCGCATGACCGCCTCCATCGAACAGCTCATCAAGACCCGCAAAGCCACGGTCGGCGTCATCGGGCTCGGGTATGTCGGGCTTCCCCTGGTCCGCCTCTTCGCGCTCAAGGGCTTCCGGGTCCTGGGCTTCGACATCGATCCGGCCAAAATCGAAAAACTCAACAACGGGGAGTCGTACATCAAGTCCGTTCCCGATGCGCTGCTCAAGAAATTCAAGAAGCGCTTCGAGGCGACGTCGGATTTCAGGCGCCTGAAGGAGGCGGACGCCATCATCATCTGCGTGCCCACGCCCCTCCACGAAGACTCCCGCCCCGACCTGTCGTACATCCGCACCACGGCCAGGACCATCGGGGAGCAGCTCCGCAAGGGCCAGCTGGTCATCCTGGAATCCACCACGTACCCCGGAACCACCCGCGAAATCATGAAGCCGGAACTGGACAAGGCGGGCGTCGACTACCTGCTTGCCTTCTCCCCGGAGCGCGAGGATCCGGGCAACAAGAAGTTCACCAATGCCGACATCCCGAAGGTCGTCGGCGGCATCGACGAACGCAGCCGCAAGGCGGCGGCCGCGCTTTACGCGTCGGCCGTCGTCCGGGTCGTGGAGGTCTCCTCCTGCGAGGTCGCCGAGGCGGCCAAGCTCCTGGAAAACATCTACCGCTGCGTGAACATCGCGCTCGTCAACGAGCTCAAGATGTGCTTCGAACGGATGGGGTTCGACATCTGGGAGGTGATTGCGGCGGCCTCCACCAAGCCCTTCGGCTTCCAGCCCTTCTATCCAGGCCCGGGCCTGGGCGGCCACTGCATTCCGCTGGACCCGTTCTACCTGTCCTGGAAGGCGAAGGAGTATCAGTTCACGACGCGGTTCATCGATCTCGCGGGCGAGATGAACGTGCAGATGCCCTATTATGTGCTCAACCGCCTGGAGCAGACCTTCCGAGCGAAAAACAAGACGATTGCGGGCTCCCGGATCCTCGTCCTGGGCCTGGCCTACAAGAGGGACATCGATGACCCGCGCGAATCGCCGGCTTTCAAGGTGATCGAGCTCCTCGAACAGAAGGGCGCGACGGTCACCTGCCAGGATCCGTCGTTCAAGAAGATTCCCCCGATGCGTCACTACAAGCACCTCAAGGCGAAGACGGTGGAGCTGACCGAGAAGGCGCTGCGAGACGCCGACGCCACGATCATCGTGACGGACCACGCGGCGTACGACTACCCGTGGATCGTCCGGCACGCGCAACTGGTCGTGGACACGCGCAATGCCTGCAAGGACGTGACTCACGGAATCGAGAAGGTCGTAAAGGCGTAACCCTGGAGGGGCCGGCCATGATCCTCCTGCTGGCGACCGTCGCACTCCTCCCGGTCAACCTCCAGGAGCCGGGCGAGTCCGTCCCCTTCACGATCCTCGACAAGGGCGCGAGTTCCGGCTTTCAGTCCCCCCGGGAGATGTTCGTCTCGTCCCAGAAGGACTGGGCCGAGACCTGGGCGATGCGACTGGGAGCCGCCCCGACCAAGAAAGCCCTGCCCGTGGTCGATTTCGAACGGGACGTGGCGATCGTCGCGGCGGTCGGGATGCAGAACACGGGCGGATACGCCATCGAGATCACCCGGATCGTCCGGACCAAGGACGCCATCGAGATCTTCGTCAAGAGATCCTCCCCTCCCGAGGGAACGAAGCCCGGCGGCGGCGCCACCGCGCCGTTCGTACTGGCTCGGATGAAGAAGCCGGACCGGCCCGTGACGTTCCGGGACGAGGAGAAGAAGTAATCCGTCCGCGACCTCCGCGAATCACGTCTCCCGCCATACGCCGGTGTTCCGGAATCGCCGAGCCTTCTTCTCCCAGGTCCGGAAAGCCGCAGACGCTGAATCCACGAAGAGGCCTCCGGGGCCTCGCGGAGGATGGGGCTCATTCCCGGCCAGGAATCCCAGGAGCCGGTACTCCGCCTCCAGCGAGGCCTCCGTCACATCGCTCACGGAGCAATTGGCGGTTCGCTTCTTGAGCGGGCACCAGGCGGTGAAGCGGCCGGGGAACGTGTGGGATGCCCCAAGCAGATAGGGCTTCCCGCGGCAAGCCCGGTCCATCCTGAACCACAAGCGGGGATCCGTCTTCACCGGGCCTGAAGCACTCACGCCCGCCTCCCTCCGTGGGTTGCCCCTGGCGACCCGGCCTTACGCGATCCCCTGCGTCTTCAGCTTCTGCTTGGCCACCTTGCCTTCCGGCTTGGATCCGAATTTCTTCGCCACCAGTTTGAGGATCGCGCCTCCCAGGTCGCGGTCGGCGCCTTGGCGCTCGGTGAAGGCGAAGCCGAGATACAGCAGCCCTTCCGCCGAAATCAGGCCCGCCTCCTTCTCCAACTGCTTGAGCAGGTTGAAGCCCTCGCTGCGGGACAGCCTGAGGAAGTGGCCCAGGGCATTCCCGGTGTCGCGGCCGGCGTTGGCAGGGTCGAGCCGTTGCTGTCGAAGCTGCGCCATCCCCATGGCCAGGTCGCTCTCGGCCGAGGACAGTTCGTTGTTCTGCACCAGGCGCAGCACGCGCTCGGCATCCTCGAAGTCCTTCGACTTGAGCAGATCGCGCCCGCGCTCGACGACCTCCTTCTTGGCCAGCTCGGGAGCCGCCGCGCGGACGATCTCGAAATAGGTCTGGAATCCGCTCTCCTTCTTGTCGAGCATCGAGAACGTCTTCGCGAGGAATTTCTTCACGAGCGATTTGTCGAGCACGTTCTTGAAGGCCTTCAGCACATTGACGATCTTGAAGGCCTTCCCCATGTCCTCCTGTTGGTCGAGCGACTTCAGCAGCGCGGGGATGAAGTCGGGATTGCCCCGCAGAGCGCCGTCGGCCGTCTCGCCCAGCCGGGGATCGTCCCCCAGGAGGGCGTCGACCAGCGCCCCGCCCGCCGACGCGGAGCCGACGGAGCCGAGCGCCTTGACCGCGTACATCCGCACCGCGCCGTTCGAGCTCTTCAGCAGCTTCAAGAGGCGGTCGGCGTTCTCCGTCCCTGGAGGGAGCTTCCATAGGATGTCGAGCGCGGGCTTCACGATCTCGTTGAACTCCGACTCCTCGAGCAGGGGAAGCAGTTTCGTGACCGCCGCGGCCGCGTCCTTCCCCTCCAGCGGCAGGCTGAACAGCGCCAGCAGCGCGTGGTTGCGCACCGCCGGGGGCATTTTCTTGTCGAGGTACCTCAAGACCGGCTTGACCGCCGCGGCGTTCCGGAGCGCGCCGACGATGAGCAGGCAGGAGGCGAGGGGCGTCTTTGCCTTCTGGACCTTGGCGGACTCCATGAACTCCAGGATCTTCTTGAGGGCCTTCGCCTGGTCGGCCGCCGGCATCGACTCGATCCGCTGGCGGTAGGCCTGCGCCGCCCTCTTCACGACGTCCAGGTCGGGATCGAGCAGGCCGGCGAAGAGCGAGTCGGTGGTGTCGACGCCGGGAAGCTGGCCGAGGATGTCGAGGATGCCCTTGCGGACCTGGGGGTCCTTCGCATCGAGGTGATCCCTCAGGGCCTTCGCCGCGGCCGCGCCCGCGCCGATCAGGATCTGCGAGGCCCGCGCTCGGACCGCCTCGGATCCGCCCAGCATGGGAACGACGTGCGGCAGCGCGGCGTCGACGTCGATGGCCGCCAGCGCCTCCAGCGCATAGAGGCGGACCATTTCATTCTGCGACTTCAGCGCCCCGACCAGGGACTTCCGGGCGGCGGCGTCCTTGGGCCGGAGCTCGCGCAGGACGCGGGCGACGGCGATCTGGAGTTCGGCGTCGCCGTCGTCCAACAGCTTGCAGATGCGCTCGAGTTCGTTGGCCATGGAGGTTCAATCTACCTTGGTCTTCCGGAGGACGTCCAGCATCCGGCGATGGAGGGCGGGATTGGCTCCCAGGAAGTCGCCCCGGCGGATGTCGACCGGCCCCCCGTGGAAGTCGGTCACCTTGGCGCCCGCCTCCTCGAGAATGACGATGCCCGCCGCCATGTCCCAGGGTCCCAGCCGCATTTCCCAGAAGCCGTCGAAGGCGCCGGCGGCGGTCCAGCAGAGGTCGAGCGACGCGGCGCCCATGCGGCGGATCGCCTGCGCCTTCATCAGGAACTCGCTGAAGTACTTCAGGTTGATCTTGCGGTATTCGAGGAGGTACGAAAAGCCCGTGCAGAGCAGCGCGTGCTGGAGCTTCGCCTGCCGGGTCACGTGCAGGCGGCGGCCGTTGCAGTAAGCCCCCCGGCCCCGCTGGGCCCAGTAGAGCTGGCCGAGCATGGGGGCGTAGGTCGCCCCCGCCTGGATCCGGCCGTTCGCCTCGTAGGCGAGCGTCACGGCCCAGATGGGGAAGCCGTGCGCGAAATTGGTCGTCCCGTCCACGGGATCGATGTACCACTTGTGCGGCGAATCGCCCGACAGGCCGCTCTCCTCCGCCACGATGGCGTGGTCGGGGAACTCTTTCTTCAGGGCCTTGACGATCATCTCCTCGGACGCGTGATCCATGTCGGTGACGATGTTGCTGCCGAGGTCGTCCTTGTACTGGATGCGGCGCCGTCCGGAGCTGTTCTTCTTCAGGAAGTCGCCCGCCCGGAGGGCGATCTTTTTCGCGAATTCAAGGGGCTGCATGGGCTGCCGTCATAACATACCCGTCACCCCCTGTCCAAGAGTTACCAATTCCGGGACGTCCGCAGGGGAACGGTGTTACAATCCCCCGCGATGCACGCGATCTGGAACGGGGACGCCACGGTCGTTCGCCAGACCCGCTACGCCTCCAACTGCTGGAAGATGACGCTCGAGGTCCCTTCCCCGGACCCCATCGAGGCCGGCCAGTTCTGCCATATCCTCGCCGACGCCGTGACCGAGCCCCTCCTGCGCCGTCCCTTCAGCTATTGGGATGTGCGTCCGGCCGACGGCGGCCAGCACGTCGACCTTCTCTACACCGTCGTCGGCAAGGGGACCGGGATCCTGGCGAGGAAGGAGCCCGGATCCACCGTCGGCTACCTGGGCCCCCTCGGGGTCGGATTCACCGCCAAGCCGCTCCGGACCTATGTCTTCATCGCCGGCGGCGTCGGCATCGTCCCCTTCTACCTCTTTGCCAAACAGGTCGCCGCCAGGGGGCTGAAGCCCCGGATGATCCTCCTCTTCGGCGGCCGCACCCAGACGATGCTTTACGGCATCGACGACTTCGCCCAGGTCGGGGTCGAGGCGCAAGCCGTCACCGAGGACGGGTCGCGCGGGCGCCGGGGCCTGGTCACCCATCTCCTGGAGGAATGGATTCCGAAGCTCGACCGGGAGAGCCTGCAGTTGTACACCTGCGGGCCGGACCGCATGATGGACGCGGTCATCCGCATCGCCCGGCGCGAGACCCTTCCGTGCGAAGTCTCGATGGAAAAGCACATGGGCTGCGCGCTCGGAGCCTGCGGGGCCTGCATCACCAAGGTGCTGGCCGACGACGGCCAGGACTGGCGCTATTCGCGCATCTGCATGGAAGGGCCCACCTACGACGAGAAGTGCCTCGTCCTGGAATGAAGGCCTACCGCGACATCGTCCTCAGCGAAGTCGCCTCGATCCTCCCCCGGATCAGCGACGAGAGCTCGAGGGCCTTCGTCCGTGAGCTGGCCCGCTGCAAGTCGATCTACATCACCGGCGTGGGGCGGAGCGGCCTGGTGGTCCAGGCCTTCGGGCAGCGGCTCATGCACCTGGGATTCGACGTCCACCTCGCCCAGGAGATCACGGCGCCGGCGATCCACCGTGGCGACCTCCTGGTCGCCTGCTCCGGCACCGGCACGACCCTCTTGCCGCACTACATGGCCCGCAAGGCGCGGCGCATCGGCGCCCGGGTCGTCTCGCTCACGGCCCGGCCAGGGTCGCCCCTGGCGAAGATCTCGCATCTCACCGTGCCGATCCCGGCGCCCCTGGAACGCGGGCGGGAGACGAGGCAGCCCGCGCGTTCGCTGTTCGAGCAGGTCCTCTTCCTGTTCCTCGACTCGGTGATCCTCACCGCCATGCACGAGCTCAAGATCACCGGCCGGAAGATCCGGCGACGCCACGGCAACCTCGAATAGGTCCCGTCGATTTCTCTCTTCATTTTCATCGAATTGCGCGTTACAACTGGATAGAAGGTCCGTCCTAGTATCCGGAGGTAGTCACCATGATTTTGTCCTGCCCGTTCTGCAAGGCGAAGGCCGACCCCGCCGCGATCCAGTGCGCCAGCTGCGGCAAGACGATGTCGCGCGCCTGCCCGGCCTGCGCGGAGACGATCGCGTCGAATGCGACGGCGTGCAAGTATTGCGGCGAGGTGGTGCCCGCGATGAAGGCGGCCGCACCGGTCAAGCCGACGCCGGACATCGTGTATCTGGACTGCAAGACGCGGAAGAGCTGCTGCGGTGCCGGTCGCTCGATGTTCTGGATCCTGGTGCTGACGCTGGCCGGATTCTGCGCCTATTCGGCCGTGAAGACCCGACTCCACCTGCACGGGGCCCAGCAAAAGCAGCAGATTTCGGCTCCCGCGAAGGACTTCTAAGGGTCGGCGGCGCCCGGAGCTACTTCCCGAAGTAGCTCTCGATGAACGTCGTATCCACCTGGCCCTTGATGTACTGGGTGTGGTCGAAGATGGCCAGGTGGAGCGGGATGGTCGTGGGGACGCCCTCGACGATGTATTCGGAAAGGGCCCGCTTCATTGTCGCCACCGCCTCGTCCCGCGTTTTCCGGTGGACGATCAGCTTCCCGATCATCGAATCGTAGAACGGTGGAATCGTGTAGCCCGAGAACGCGTGGCTGTCCACGCGCACCCCGGGGCCTCCAGGCGCGAAATAGTTCGTGATCTTCCCCGGGCTCGGCTTGAACCCGTCGCTCGGATTCTCCGCGTTGATCCGGCATTCAATCGACCAGCCGTTCCAGACCACGTCCTTCTGGCTGAACGGCAACCGCTGCCCCGCCGCAATCCGGATCTGCTCCTTGATGAGATCGATTCCGGTCACCATCTCAGTGACGGGATGCTCCACCTGGATCCGGCGGTTCATCTCGATGAAGTAGAACTTGCCGCGCTCGTCGACGAGGAATTCGCAGGTGCCGGCGTTGACGTACTTTGCGGCGCGGGCGAACGCGATCGCCGCATTGCCCATATCCTTGCGAAGCGAGGGCGTCATCACCGGCGACGGCGACTCCTCGATGAGCTTCTGGAAACGACGCTGGATCGTGCAATCGCGTTCGCCGAGGTGGACGTAGTTGCCGTGGGCGTCGGCGATCACCTGGATTTCAATGTGGCGCGCCTTCTCGACGTACTTCTCGATGTAGACCGCGCTGTTCTTGAACGCCGCACCCGCCTCGGCCTGCGCCGCCATGAAGTTGTGCACGAGGGAGACGTCGTTGTGCGCCGCCCGCATGCCGCGGCCGCCGCCGCCCCCCGCCGCCTTGATCATGACGGGATAGCCCACCCGGTGGGCGATGTCGAGCGCCGCCTTCTCGTCCTTGACCGCCTCTTCGCTGCCCGGGATGGTCGGAATCCGGTGCTTCTTGGCCAGCTCGCGGGCGCTGACCTTATCCATCGCGATCCGGCTGCTCTCGGCGCTCGGGCCGATGAACTTGATGTTGCAGCTCTCGCAGACTTCGGCGAAGTGGGCGTTCTCGGACAGGAAGCCGTATCCCGGATGGATCGCGTCGACATCCGCGATCTCCGCGGCACTGACGATGCGGGAGATGTCCAGATAGCTCTTCTGGGCCGGGCCGGGCCCGATGCAGATCGCGTAGTCGGCCAGTTTCAGGTAGTGGTTATTGCGGTCGGCCTCCGAATAGACGGCGACCGACTCGATGCCCATTTCCCTGCAGGCACGGATGATGCGAAGGGCGATCTCCCCCCGGTTGGCGACCAGAATTCGGGCGAACATAAGGGGAAGAGTATAGCAAGTGGATCCATTCCTGCGTCGCAGAAACGGCAAGCGTCAGGGGGGCCGGGGAGCGGCGACGGCGCTTCCGGTCTTCGCCCAGGCCCGCCGGTGCCGCTGGGCGCCTTCCCGGGCATCCTTCATCTCCCCGTAGGTGACCTGGGCGTCCGACCGGTCGCGTCGGACCCAGTACATCAGGCGGTCCCGTTCATTCTTGGCCTTCCGATCCTCCAGACCGAGCGCATGGCCCAGCTCGTGGGCGAGCGACGCGGCGTCTCCGTCGTCGTCGATCATGACCCGGCCTTCCTTCAGCCCCACGCCGATGAGCTCGTGCTCGGTCACCTCCCGTTCGAATCCTTCCCGGACCTGCTCCCAGTAGAGGTCGCGCACGAAATAGACGTTGATCCCGCCCGGGAGGTCGTTGCGCGCGACGTCGTTCAGCGACGGCGAGTTGGCCTTCTTGCCGTCCTTCATCACGATCGGCTGGAAGCGCCCCTGGCGGTCGAACCACCAATCCGGGCCGCGCAGCCCGGAGCCCGCCTCGAGGGTGACTTCGACGCCGAGCGGTCGCAGGAGGCCGTTGACGTTCCACTGCAGGGCCTGGCGCTGGCAGTCGTCAAGGATCAGGTTCCGCCGCCGGGTGCCGCCCGCGTCGTTTTCGACGCAGCGGCACCAGACCTTGATCGGCAGCAGCGCCCCAGCCCTCAGCTTGACCTCGGTCGTGGCCACCCGGATGCCCTTCCGCTCGGCCGTCACCGAGAAGCGGAACTCGGCGTCGGCGGCGCCCGTCGAGAGGACCGTCAGGACGGACGTCCCCTTGACCGTATGGCCGCTTGGCGACAGCGCCGGACGCGTTTCGATCGACGTTACCGGCCCGTCGGCCAGGCGCCAGACGACGACCGTATCCGGAGGAATGCATTTGGCCTCCAGCTGCACCCGGTCCCCCAGCGCCAGGAACGGGGACCCGTCGACCCGGAAGCCCTCCTCCTGGAGGGAGAGGCAGAGCAGGAAGGCCAGCGTCCCCATCGGATCATTCGACGCCGGCCGGCCGGCTTGGGATGGGGAAATCGACGAGGCATGCAGGTCGGGGAGCGCTGAAGCGGAAGGCTACTTCTTCTCGATCAGGAACATCGTCTCGCCGAACTCGACGGCCTGGCTGTTCTTGATCAGGACGTCCCGGACGATCCCGCTCATCTCGGCCTTGATCTCGTTCATGACCTTCATGGCCTCGATGATGCACAGGACCTTCTCGGGGCCCACCTCGTCGCCGACGTTGACGAAGGCGTCCGAATCGGGCTTGGCCGAACGGTAGAAGGTGCCGACCAGGGGGGATTTGAACTCGACGAGGTTGGCGGGCCGGGCGGCTTCCGGGGCGGCCGGCGCGGCGGCCGCGGCGGGGGCGGCGGCGACGGGGACCGCCGCGGGCACCGCCATCGGAAGCGCCGTCGTCACGATGCGGTCCTCCGCCCGGCGCAGCTTGAGGCGGCGGCCGTCGTCCTCGTATTCGAACTCCACCAGCTTGTTGGCTTCCATCAGCTGGAGGATGCTTTTGATCTCGTCGAGATTCATAGGGATCGGACTAGGATAGGTCGCCTCCCCGGGAGCGTCAAGGACGAATGGACCGCCG
>Ga0070731_10004633_pt1 | contig 11711 bp, 8 predicted proteins | sample Coa_R1_2_FD_66448 | JGI IMG/M metagenome (GOLD analysis project Ga0070731, IMG submission 66448) | Surface soil microbial communities from Centralia Pennsylvania, which are recovering from an underground coalmine fire - Coalmine... | ecosystem: Environmental > Terrestrial > Soil > Unclassified ... | reverse complement strand
TGGCAGATGGTGACCTGGCAGTCGACCCGCCTGCCCGATTAGCCGTCAGCCTTTGGCGAGCCTTTAGCGGGCGCGCGCCGACCGATCTGGTGCGGGTGAAGGGACTTGAACCCCCACTCCGTTGCCGGAAGCAGATTTTGAGTCTGCCGCGTCTGCCATTCCGCCACACCCGCGCCGATCCGATCGGCCAACCCTAGGGGCGGGAGTCTGCCCTCAGGCGGACCCGCGATGCAACCGCCCTGAAGCGCCGCGCGAGGCTGTTGGATGCATCGGCGCCAGTGCAACGCCATGTGGGCTTTGCGGCAACGCACGCAAGAACGGCTCTGGCCGTGGCAGAGGGCGGTCGGCCCAGCAGCTGCACTGCTTTGCGTCCTCCTGGTTGTCCCGGCGCTTGTTGTCCACAGCCAGCCGCCGCTCGGTGGTGGCCATTTCTATAGCAGCCTGCGCGGCGTCCATGTCGCGGGATACCAGGGCTGGTTCGACTGCCCTAGTGACGGGGCGGGGCTCGGCTGGGGGCACTGGTTTCGCGGCGGCGCAAACCCGCGCGACCCGGCGGGGCTGGCGATCGGCATGTGGCCGGAGACCTCGGAGCTGGCAGCGGGAGAATTATGCCCGGCCGGCTTCCGCCTCGCTTCCGGCGCGCCGGCGTATCTCTATTCGGCGCAGAACCCGACGACCGTCGCGCGCCATTTTCGCTGGATGGCGCAATACGGCATCGACGGCGCGGCGATGCAGCGCTTCACCGCCGACCTCGCGCGTCCGGCGGTGCAGCGCCACTTGGACACCGTGTTGCGCAACGCGCGGGCGGCGGCCGAGGCAAACCGGCGCGGCTTTTTTGTGATGTACGATCTGTCCGGCATCAGCGGCGACGATGCGCGGCGCCTCGTCGAGCGCGATTGGCCGCACCTCGCCCAGGATTTGCGCCTCACCGACAGCCCGGCCTATATCGAGGACCGCGGCAGGCCGCTCGTCGGGGTGTGGGGGCTGGGGTTCCGGGACCGCGACATCGGCCCGGAAGAGGCCGCGGCGATCATCACCTACCTCAAAAACGGCCCGGTCCCGGCGACCGTGCTGGGCGGCGTTCCGGCGGCCTGGCGCACGCTCGGCGCCGGCGCGCGCTGGCAGGACGCGCGCGGCGAGCCGGGATGGGCGGCGGTCTACCGCTCGCTCGACATTGTCAGCCCTTGGACGGTCGGCCGATTTCGCGACGACGACGGAGCCGACGCGTTTGCCCGGCTCGCGCTCGCCCCCGATATCGCCGAGACGCGGCGGCTCGGCATCGGCTACCTGCCGGTGATCTTTCCGGGCACCGCCTGGCCGCCGGCGCTCGGCGCGGCGCGGCTGCCAATAGCGCGGCGCTGCGGCGAATTCTACCGGCGCCAGTTCCGCAACGCGGTCGCTGCCGGCGCCCAAATGCTCTACACGGCGATGTTCGACGAGGTCAACGAGGGCACCGCGATCTTCAAGCTGGCGGTGACGCCGGCGCAGGACCCGGCGGGCACCGCGCTCCCGACGCTCGACGCCGACGGCTGCGCGACCGCAACCGGCGACATGTACCTCCGCCTCGCCGGGGACGCATCGCGGCTGCTGCGGTCGCGGCGCTGAGGGCATATTCGATCAGGTCGAAGCGCCCCCTACTCGTCATGGCCGGGCTTGTCCCGGCTATCCACGTGGATCCCCGGGACAAGCCCGGGGATGACGAAATGAGGGTGATCGAACTTCAATGGACTCCGCGCTAAACGGCAATCAGTTGATGTTCGGGGCGCGGTCGGCGAAGCACGCATCGTATAGCCGCAGCGTTAGCGCGGTGTATTCCATCGCGCTCTCGCGGGTGAGGAAATTCTCGGAAAATTCCTTCCCGGATTCTGCGATGTGCTTGAAGATGCCGGGCCGGCGTCTCTCCGCCTCGATAACCCAGATGACATCCCGGTCCTGCTGGATCGGGATATAGTGGACCCAGGGCTGCAGGCCGGCGAAATAATAAAGCTCATGCGGCGATTCGTATTTCAAGAGGACGCAGTTGCTCCGCAAGGCGATTGCCACCCGCGAGCAGGCGGCGCCATTGCCGTCCATCGATATCAGGAATTTGTGGCGAAACTGTTCGTGCCAGCCGATGCGAGCACCGGAGAATCCTTGGCACGCCAGGATATTTATTGTCTCCGGGCTGTCGCATTGCACGATATTGGTCAAGGCAAAGCGCACTGCATCATGGTCTCTGAAGTAGCGGGCGGCGCGCAGCCGGGGCATCGTCAGGCTCCGCGCGATTCCCGCATCGATCAGCGGCGCGCCGGTCGTCGAGCCGGCAAATATCGCGGAGCATTGCTTTTCTTCAAAGGGCAGGCGGTCATCAATAAGCGGGTTGTTTTCGTAGAATTCGAACCCGAGAAAATCGACGTCGGGCAGCAAAAAACTCGTGCCGAAACGCGGTTTCTGGAAGGCAAAAATCGGCGCTGACTGATCGGGTCCCCTCAAATCGCCGACGTCCACCAACAGCTCGCAGTGCAAATCGGGACAATATTGGCGAACGACTGCCGCGATAAAATCCTGGTACATCGTGAAGCGGCGCTGCACCGTGGCCGAAGGGGAAAGAGGCGGCGGCTTGGCGGCCCGGGTTACCGTGCCGGCCGCGATGCGCAGCAGCAGGCTATCGGGCTGCTCGCGATTGAGGCTCGCCAGTTTTTCGCGGACCCGTTCGCGCTCGGGGCGCTCCGCCTGCCAGAAGGCGGCATGCTTGACCGCCCACGGAAAGAGCGGCGAGGCGGCCTCCCCACCAGCCCACGGGTCGGCTTCCGTGGCGGCTTCCGTCGCGGGTCCCGTGGCGGGTCCCGTGTCGGTTCCCGGCCGCGCCGGCTCGGCGCCCAGTTCGTCCGGGAGATAGCGCTGATAATAGGCGTGAAAGCGCTGCACGATCATCGCGCTGTCGCCAGCGCTCAGCTCCCGCTCGAAACGCCGGTGCTCGCCCTTGTTGAGCTGGCCGATCGCGCCCTTGTCGGCCGCGAACTCGGCCGATATCGCTGCGGCGTCGACCGCCACCCCGAGGCGCGCCGCGATCCGCTCGATGGTGATGCCGGTATCGAAACAGATCTCGTCATAGGGGATCAGCAGCGGCGCGCACGATACCCTCCATTGTTCGAGACGGGCGATCTGGTCGTCGAGCAGCGGCGTTGTGTCGGCAAGCGTCCGCAGTTCGGCGAAATCGGCGATGCCTCTGGCCCGCGATCGCGCGCCATGGTCGAGCAGCGAGAGCGCGACATCGCGCAGGTCGCGGTAGGAGGCGAAGACCACCGCCTCGCCCTCTTCGACGAGGCGAACCGCGGCCGCGGTCGGGCCGCCATGGGTTTTTATCACCACCGGCGCGTCGCCGACATCGGCGCGGATCAGCTGCAAATTCTCGTCCGTAACCGGGTCGATGTAGTCTTCCGGCGATTGCCGCCCTTTCGACAGCAGCGACAGCGTCGCGACCCTGAGGCCGCCGGCAAGCGCGATGCGCTTGATCAGCTGCCAGGCGAAGGTGCTGGCCGATTTGGGAATGCCGTAGCTGATGAAGAGACGCGCCATGCCCCCGTTTCCCCGACCGGCTCCCTTGCGGCTCCCTCGGCGGCTCCCCTTGCGCCGGTCCCTACAGCAGCAGCCGGTAGAGGATATCGAGGCGGGTCTTCAGATCGTCCTCCGGCACGACGACGAGGCGCTCGAAGCCGATCGTCGGGATGCGGCTGTCGAGGAGCGCGATCCGGCCGCGCAGCTCGGGCGTCAGATCGAGCTCGGCGCGAACCCGCAGCAGCCAGCCGCCGGCGTCGGGCGCCCGCCGGCGGACGCGAAAGGCGAGATCGCGCGACTGCGCTCCGAGGCTGCCGGCCCATGCCGGCTCGCCATTGGCCGAGATGCGGATCGGCTGGTCGAGGAAGGCGTCGCTGCCGCGCAGGCGCAGCACGACGTAATAAAAAATGCTGTCGCATGGCGCCAGCGCCAGCGTGACCTCGCCGCCGGCATGGCAGGCCCAGGTGCCCCACTCCTCGGGGTGCGCCCAGGTGCCGCCCGAGCGTATTTCTTCGCCGCGCGCGAAGGCCTGGTCGCCGAGCGCCTCGCCGAGGAAGACCCCGCGGCGCGCGCCGGCGATGCGGGTCAGCAGCAGTTCGCCGATATCGCTCAACTCGCGGTCGAGTCGGGCAAAGCCGACCTCCGAGGCGTAGGGGATTGCGGTATGCGGATAGGGCGCCTGCCATTCGCGCTGCGCCGCGGTGAGGCAGGCTTCGACGACGCGCTCGGCAACCGAGCGCCAGCTCACCCGCTGGTAGCAGCGGCGGATCTTCGCCTCGAGGCGCTTGCGCTTGGCGCCATCGGCAATGAGGTCGCGGACCACCGCCAGCGACTGCGCGAAATCGGCGATGTCGATATAGACGCCGCAATCGCCCGCCACCTCCGGCAGCGAGGCGCGGTCGCTGCTGACGCAGATCTTGCCCATCGCCAGCGACTCGCCAACCGGCAGCCCCCAGCCTTCATAGAGGGTCGGGCACACGGTGAAGAGGCAGCGCCGATAGAGTGCCGCAAGGTCGGTGTCGCTGACGTCGCGCAACAAATGGATGCGGCCGTCGAGATAGTTGGTCGCGACCAGCGCGCCGATGAAGGCGCTCGATTTCCACCCGACGCGGCCGACGCAGACGAGATGCGGCGGGTCCATGCCGTCCTCGACCATGCGCTGCCAGATGTCGAACATCAGCTGGTGGTTCTTGCGGCCCTCGATCGTCGCGACGAAGAGGACGAAGCGCTGTGGCACCCCATCCGCCCCGACCGGCCGCGCCTCGCCGGCGCCGCTCGCCGCCGCCTCGGGCAGGAACTCGGCGAACGAGGAGCCGTTGCGCGTCACGGTGATCGCCGGCTCGGGCAGCTTCAAAGCTTGCGCGTAGCGCCGGATGTCGGCGGCGGTGTTTTCCGAAACGCTGAGCAGATGATCGGCGTGGCGCAGCCCGCGGCCGATGAATTCCTCGAAGACGCGGGCGGTGTCCTGGTCGCAGGTGTCGCGCGCGTAGATCGGGATCAGATCGTGCACCGTCATCACGAAGCGGGTGCCGAAGCGCCGCTTCAAATCGAGGACGCGGTGGAAATAATCCGGGTGCACCCAGGCCGCGCCGACCAGGCAGAGGATCGACCGGCTGCCGTCGTCGAGGACCCCGTCGCCGCTAAACTCGTGCGCGCCGGGCAGGATGCCGTCGCGCGCGTCCTCGCGCGAAAAGCTCGCCGGGCGCTCGCTTGCCGGCAGGAACAGATCTTCGAGCAGCACCGCGAGGAACCCGGTCGGGATCTGCACCCAGTTCCGCGTCCTGGCGTTGAAGCTGAGGAACAAGAGGTTCGAGCGCTCGACCAGTTCGTTCCGCAGGATCGCCAGGACGATGCTCGACTGGACGCGCTGGATGCCGGTCAGGTTGGCGTGGTGGCCGATGTAATAAACCAGATCCGAGATGTCGAAGAGAATGCGCGGGCCAATAGAGCTGGCGGCGTAGCGCTCGCGCCGCCCCGCCGCCGCACGACCGGGAGCGGCCGACAGCCGGCGCCGCTCGCCGCCCTCCACCCGGGCGCCGATCTCCGCCCGCGCGGCGTCGGCGCCGGGCAGCTCGGCCGCCGCCGGATGGAAGGCGAGCGGCTCGACGCGCCAGCGGATCGGCCCGCCGGTCAGCGACGTACCGCTGTCGTGCTCGACGATCTCGAGCAGATGCTCGCCGCCATCGAGCAGCAGGCGGGGTGTCGCAACGCCAAAAGAGTGGCAGCCGTCGCCGATGCCGACCGCGGCGAGGTCGCTGCGAAACCGCGAGGCGACCGTGCGGGCGATCACGCGCCCCGCCTCCTTGACCGCGACCAAGCAGCGGTGGCCGGGCTCCGCCGGGCGAATGACCCAGCCGGCGATCTGCCGCTCAGAAACCTCGTCGATGTGAAACCGCAAACTGTCGGGCCGCGCCGGGCCGGGTGACGCGGAGTCGGGCGGCGTCCCGTCGGCCCTCGGCTCCGACGCCGGCGCGCGCCCCTCCGGCGACGGCGCGGTTGCTCCGTCCGGCGCGGCAAGCCCCGCCAACAGGGCGAGGCCCGCGATCAGGCCCGCATCGCTTTTATCCCGCGTCGTTCGCGCCATGTCAGCAGCCTCGAGCAACCGCCGGACCTTAAAGACGGCCTTGGTTGGGAGCCTGCAGCCAAGTCCTGGATTGCAAGCTAACAATACCACTTTAACGTGTCAATGAGATTGATTAACCCCGTTGTAATGGCGTCGACCGCGGCGGCGCGCGGGGCGCCGCGCAATCGATAAAAAAAAGCGACGCATGTGAGGGGCTTCACAGGCGCCGGGCCGAACGCAGGGTATTGTTAACCATGGATCGGACGCTGCTGCGGTCGCGATCGAAAATCGGAGGCCCTGGAAATGCAAAACGAAATGCCGTTGCGCTGGATCGAGGAGGCGGAGGCGCGGACGGTGCTGATGACGGCGCTGTTCGAGCAGCCGGACGCTCCACCGGCGCGCAAGCGCGACGGAAGGCGGGCGGCGCCCTGGCTGCAGCGGCTGCGCGGCTGGTTTGTCGCGGGCTCGTCGCAGAGCTTGCCGGTGCTGCAGGCGCAGCCGGTGCTGGTGTATCTGCCGGTAGCCCGCCGCGCCGTCGACGGCGATTATCGCGGCCGCTGGTAAGCCGGCGCAAGGCCGGCGCCCTTGCGGCGCCGGCCTTAAACACTCAGCCTTAAACCGTTAAGCCTTGACCGAGCCCGAGGTCAGCCCGGCGACGTAATGCTCGACGAAGAACGAGTAGATGATCGCCACCGGGATCGAGCCCAACAGCGCCCCGGCCATCAGCTGGCCCCAATAGAACACGTCGCCGCGAATGAGTTCGGCGATGACCCCGATCGGGACGGTGCGCACCGAGCTCTTGGTCAGGAAGATCAGGGCGTAGAGAAACTCGTTCTGCGACAGCGTGAAGGCAAAGATCCCGGCCGAGATGAAGCCCGGCGTGCACAGCGGCAGAAAAACTCGCCGCACCGTCTGCAGCCGGCTCGCGCCGTCGATCCGGGCCGCCTCCTCGAGTTCCTTCGGCACGGTTTTGAAGTAGCCGAGCAAGAGCCAAGCGCAGAACGGCACCAGCATCGTCGGATAGGTCAGGATGACCGAGGTCAGCGTGTTGCCGAGGCCGAGCCGGTTGATGACATCGGCCAGCGGCAGAAACAACAGCGGCTGCGGCACGAGATAAATCGCCGCCACCGTCATCGCCATCAGCCCGGCGCCGGCAAAGCGCATGCGCGCCAAGGGATAGGCCAGCATCGTGCCGAACACCAGCGAGATAGCGGTCGCCACGATCGCGACCAGCATCGTGTTCCAGGTCCACAAAAGGAAATGCGTTTCGGTCAGGAGGCCGCGGTAATGCTGCAGCGTCGGGTTGTGCACCAAAAGCGGCATCAGGTGGCGGTTATAGAGTTCGGAATCCGGCTTTATCGAGGTGATCGCCATCCAGTAGAACGGAAAGAGCGCCACCACCATAAAGAAGCCCACCGGCAGCCATACCCGCAGCGCCCGCTCGACCCTTCCGTGCCCGGTGATCATCACGCCCGCCGCATGTAAAGGCTCAGCGCCACGATCAACAGCGCCAGCGCCGGCAGCATCATCAGCGCGACCGACGCGCCGAGGCCGAGCTGCCCGGCGCCCATGCCGATATCGAAGGCGTAGGTCGCGAACAGGTTGGTCGCGTTCTGTGGCCCGCCATGCGTCAAGACGTAGGGCAATTGGAAATCGGCGAAGGTGAAGATCACCGAAAACAGCGTCACGATCAGGATGATCGGCTTCAACAGCGGCAGCGTCACATAGCGGAAGCGGTGCCAGCCGCCGGCGCCGTCGATCGTCGCGGCTTCATAAAGTTCGGGCGGCACGGTCTGCAAGCCGGCGAGCAGCGTGATCCCGTAAAACGGCAGGCCGCGCCACGTGTTGATCATGATGATCGAAAACATCGCCAGGGTCGGGTTGGCGAGCCAGGACGGCCCGGGCGGCGTCATGCCGAGCCCGATCAGCAGCCGGTTGACGACGCTGAACGCCGGATCGAGCATCCACATCCAGGCGACCGTGCTCAACACGGTCGGCACGATGAACGGCAACAGCAGCAGCGCGCGCACCACGTTCTTCATGCGGAACTGCTGGTTCATCGCCAGCGCGAGGGCGAGCCCGCCGACCATCTTCAACAGCGTCGCGCAGATCGTATAGATGAAGGTGTTGATCGCGACCCGCCAGAACACCGGGTCGTGGAAATCGGTGATGAAGTTCTGCAGGCCGACGAAATGCCCAACCTTGCCGACCGAGCGGTCCTCGAGGCTCAAGAGGACGCCGTAGACCAGCGGGTAGCCGACCAGCGCCGCCAGAAACAACAGCGGCAACGCCATCATCAGCCAGCTGAAGACAGCTTCGCGGTCGAGCCAGCCGGCGAGCGAGGGGGCGCGACGCCGCGGCCGCGCCAGCCCGATCAGTGGTTCTATGCGGATCGACATCGGGGCGCTCGGTGCAAACCTCAGGCCGTTTTCCCTCAGGCCGTTTTATAGATGTCCTTCAATTGCGCCTCGGCGCTCTTGATCGCGTCCTTGGTCGCGGTGCCGGTGCAGGCCTTGGCGAACATGTCGACGATGACGTATTTGGCGACCTGCTCGGCGAGGTGGCGGTTGGGCGGCGCCGGCCAGCCGGGCAGATGCGCCGTTTTCATCGCATCGCGGTAGGGGATGTTGCGCGGCTCGACCTGCCACATCGGCGCGTTGTCGTAAGCATGCAGGAATGGCTGGAAATAGCTGTCGCCGGAGCCGAGCCAGCCGCCCTGCTGCTTCTCGGCGGTCAGCCAGCGGAGGAACTTGTGGGCTTCCTCCTTCTGCGGGCTGAAGTCGAAGATCGAATGGCTGATGCAGTTCAGCAGGTGGAAGCGGCCTTTGGGGCCGGTCGGGTTCTGCGCCTGGTCGGTGACCTTGGCGATGTCGGGGAATTTGCGCTTGGCGAACCACAGGATGCTCTCGGCGTTGTTGGTGCACGAGATCTGCTCGGCCATCCACGCCTTGTTGTTGCTGACGTCGGTCCAGCCGAGCGAATCCTCGAGCACGCAATCCTTGAAGAGTTTGCGGGCGTAATCGAGCGCGGCGGCGGTTTCGGCCGAATCGATCGAGACGGTCTTGCCGTCGGCCTCGATCTCGTGCCCGCCATAGGACCACAGCAGCGGATAGATCCAGCCGTGGTTGTCGCCGAAGCCGTGGCCGAGTTCGAGGCCGTAGGGGTGGCCCTTGGCCTTCAGCTTCTTGCCGACCTCGTAGAATTCATCCCAGGTATCGGGGAATGTCTTGACCCCGACCTCGGCGAACCAATCGGTGCGCCAGTTCATCAATTGACCGATATTGCCGTGCGGGATCGCCTTCCACTTGCCGCCCACGACGGCGGCTTCCTGGGCCGCCTCGTACCAGCCGCCCTGCGCCTTGCCGGCTTCCTCGGCGATGTCGCTGACATCCATCAGCTTGTCGGCGTAGAGGAAGGGGTACAACAGGAAGATCATCGTGACGTCGGCCCCGGAGCCGGTTTCGATGATCGTGCTGATGCGGGTCGGCAGGCTGCCGACGCTGGTCAGTTCGTAGACGATCTTGACCCCGGTCTCATTTTCGTAGGCCGGCGCCAGCGTCTTTTGCATGTATTCGTCGAAGGTCGCGATGAACGAGGTTTCGCGCAGCAGCGTCAGCGACTTGTCGGCGGCGCGGCCGGCCACCGGCGAGAGCGCCGCACCGGCGGCGCCCGCCACCGCAATCTTCAGGATATCGCGCCGCGATGTGCCGCTCATTGGCCTGTTCTCCTCCGATTCCCGCCGCGTCGCCGCCGACCGGGCGGCGCTGCCTCGGCGCGCATCCTATTGCGTTTGCTGCGCCGCCGAAAGATCGCTTTAGCGCAGGGCCGGTAACGCCACCGGGATGTTGTCGATGAGACGGGTGCGGCCGAGCCGCGCGGCAACGAGGAGCCGGGCGGAGCCCACGGGCGGCGCCAGGGGCGCCAGCGTCGAGGCGTCGCGCAGTTCGAGGTAATCGACCGCGAAGCCGCCGCCCTGCAATTCGGCGACGCCGCGCCCGAGGGCGGCGGCGGCGTCCGCGCCGGCGGCGAGGCGCGCCGCGGTGTCGCACAGCACGCGGTATAGCAGCGGCGCGGTTTGCCGTTCGGCCGGCGACAGGTAGACGTTGCGCGACGAGAGCGCCAGCCCGTCAACCTCGCGCAGCGTCGCGACGCCCTCGATCCGCACCGGGATGTCGAGGTCGCGCGCGAGGCGGCGCACCACCATGAGCTGCTGCCAGTCCTTCTCGCCGAAATAGGCGGCGTCCGGCAGAGCTTGCAGCAGGAGCTTGGCGACGACCGTCGCGACCCCGTCGAAATGCCCGGGCCGGTGGGCGCTCTCCAAGCCAAGCGTGACGCCGGCGACCTGCACGAGGGTGGCAAACCCCGCTGGATACATCTCCTCGACCGGCGGCATGAAGACGAGGTCGACCCCGGCGCTCGCGAAGGCGGCGAGATCGGCCGCCGCGTCGCGCGGATAGGCGGCGAAATCCTCGGCCGGCCCGAACTGCTTGGGATTGACGAAGAGCGAGGCGACGACGCGCTCCGACTGGGCGCGCGCCGCACCGACCAGCGCCAGGTGCCCGGCATGGATCGCGCCCATCGTCGGTACCAGCCCGACCCGCTCGTTTCGCGCGCGCCAGGACGCCACCGCTGCGCGCAGCTCCGCGACCGTGCGGACGACCGCAATTGTGCCGGCTGCCATAGCCGAACCTCCCTCCGACCCCGTGCCCATATGGCGGATCCGGTCACCGCCGGCAAACCCCCACCCCAACCCTCCCCGGCCTGCGGGGGAGGGGATTGCGCAGCCGCGAAACTGTAACCCCCTCCCCCGCAAGCGCGGCTGCGATGCCGCGGCCGCGAAACTGTAACCCCCTCCCCCGCAAGCGGGGGAGGGTTGGGGTGGGGGTTAACGATGGGGCCCTAACGGTGCAAGCTAACGGCCGGCGAGCACCTGGTCGACCATCGCCGGCGCGGCGCCGAGGTAGTTGGCGGGATCGGTCAGCGCGCGCAGCCGCTCGGCGCCGAGCGGCTGCGCCACCGCCGGTGTTTCGAGCAAGACGTCGTAGAGCGGCCGGTCGCTCTCGATCGCGGCGCGGCAGGCGTCGTAGACCAGATCGTGCGCCTCGTTGCGCCCGGTATGGGGCGCGAGCCCCATCATCACCGCCTCGGCGACGATCAGGCCATGCGTCATATCGAGGTTCTTCGCCATGCGGGCCGGATCGACGATCAGCCCGCCAAGCATGAACTCGGCCTGGTGCAAGGCGCCGGCGGCATAGCCAAAGCTTTCCGGCACGGCGATCCATTCGACGTGCCAGGGGCCGGTGGCGCGCTCGAAATCGCTGACCATCGCGTCGAGGACGAGGCCGGCGTGCTGGCGCAGCGCCTTCGCCGCGGCGACGATCAATTCGCACGAGATCGGGTTGCGCTTCTGCGGCATCGTGGATGATGAGCCGCGGCCGGCGACGAACGGTTCGGCGGCCTCGGCGAACTCGGTCGCCGACATCAGCATCACGTCGAACGCGATCTTCGCCAGGCTGCCGCCGAGGAGCGCGAGGAACTGCACGCACTCGGCGATTGCGTCGCGCGCGACGTGCCAGGTGATCGCCGGCTCGGCGAGCCCCAATTCACGCGC